>Ga0326728_10012606_pt1 | contig 18711 bp, 10 predicted proteins | sample MB3enrmetagenome_FD_207602 | JGI IMG/M metagenome (GOLD analysis project Ga0326728, IMG submission 207602) | Lab enriched peat soil microbial communities from McLean, Ithaca, NY, United States - MB31MN | ecosystem: Environmental > Terrestrial > Soil > Wetlands > Peat | place: USA: New York... | reverse complement strand
AGACGGCCCCGAAGAACGCCGCCGGCTCAACCCACCAGGCCATACGCATTCCCCGATTATAGGTACTTCGCCAGATCCACCGCCACGAACTCGGCGCGCCGGAAGCGTTCTTTCATCCGGTAGGGCACGGTGCAGTCGAAGATGGTCTTGCACGAGACGCCGTCGGCCGCGAGCGCCGGATTGAAATCGGGCGATTGCGAGGGATCGAGGCGATTGCACCGCACGCCCGGAATGAACACCGTGCTCACTTCGCCCTGATAGCGCGTGGTCATAGCCCACAGAACGTCGTTGCTGTCGAAGATGTTCACGTCCTCGTCCACCAGGATGACGTGCTTCAGCTCCGGGAAGGCCGCCAATGCGGTGAGCGCGGCCTGGCGCTGGCGGCCTTCGTCAGCCATCGAACGCTTCTGAAACTGGAGAATCGCCAGCAGCTTGCCGCCGCCGGAGGAATGCGCGTAGACATTGAGCAGGCGGCCCGGCAGGCTGCTCTCCACCAGCTTCAGAATGCCGGCCTCGGCGGGGATTCCCACCAGGTTGGTGTGCTCCTCGGCCGGGCCGACAATGGTCTGCAGAATGGGCTTGGTGCGGTGCGTGATGGCGGTCAGGCGGATCACCGGAAGCTCCGCCTGCGCTTTGCCGGGATACCCCAGGAATTCCGGCATCGAGCAGCCGGTATTGGTCTGCGCATCCTCGCGGGTGCGCTCGCCGGGCAGGATTTCGCCTTCCAGCACGATCTCGGCGTGGGCGATGGCTTGCCCGGCGATGGAAACGCAATCCACCAGCTCCACCGGGCGGCCGCGGAAGCCCCCGGCGATGGAGAGCTCGTCGCAGCCCAGCGGAGTGGCCGGCGGCTCGAAACAGGCGGCCAGGTAGACGGCGGGGTCGAGCCCCATGTTGATGGAGACCGGCAGCGCGCGGCCCATCTTCTCCGCCTTCATGCGGAACTGGTCGATGTGCCGGCCGGGGACGAAGTAGACGCTCAGCCGGTCCGGCCCCTGCACGCACAGCCGGTGGATGGTGACGTCGCTCTCGCCGGTTTCGGGGTCCTGGGCGCGGAGCAAGCCCATGTTGAAGTACGGCCCCGCATCGAGCAAGGTGTGTGTGGGCGCGGGGATCAGGCGGCGCACGTCGAAAGGAGGCCGGATCACCACTTCCTGGCAGGCGGACCGCGTCACCGTGACGGGGTGGCAGGGATGCTTCAAAGCTTCCAACAGATCGAAGGGCAGCCGCTGGATGGTGCTGTTCATGAGCAGCGCCGTGCGCTCGCGGCTGGCCAGGATGCCGACGACCACCGGCATGTCGTAGCCCTTGACGTTCTCGAACAGCATGGCGGGGCCCGTGCGGGTCGGCGGAGCGAGCGGCGTTCCCGCGCCCACCAGTTTGTATACGCCGGCCAGTTCCGCGGCCGGGTCGACGGGCACGCGGGTGGAAACCAGTTGCCCCGGAATCGAGGCCAGGAATTCGAGCGCCGTACGCAGATCGCGGACGTTGTTCGGCATGAATACTTGATAGCACAGACCGCGATTGCGCGTGCCGCCGAAATCGGGTAGATTAGGGGCGGAGGAATGGCCGAGCGGTTGAAGGCGGCGGTCTTGAAAACCGTTAGGGTCGTGAGGCCCTCGGGGGTTCGAATCCCTCTTCCTCCGCCACACCTGCGGCCGGCGCAACCTAGACAATTCATCCATCCGCGACGAGGTAACGCACTACACTTCTTTCGCAGGACTCAAAGGGATCATCGACAGGCGGGAGACATGGTGCACCGACCTTCGGGAGGTTGACGACAACCGTTGGTGCGATTACGGGATGGCTGTCATCCGAAGCGTTATTACAAGGAAATCGGCGCCACCACAGTTCGTCCAGCCGGTATTGCGCGGCAACAGCCTATTCGGCGCGAAGGATAAGTTTGCTTATTCTAGTGCCACGAGCGCCGGACGATAAGGGGAAGGCGGGAATGAAGGCACCAGTACTGGGCTGGTTCCGCGAGCATTGTTCCCGGGCACTGATTCTGCGGCGCTACCGGGTTTCTCGAGGACGGCCGGAGGTGTCCCGGCCCGACGGACCCTGGGTCCCCCGTTAGGCTGGGCTCGGAAGTTCCCCGCGCCTGTTGCCTCAGTGCCGGAAGTGGCGGACGCCGGTGAAGACCATGGCGAGGCCGAGGCGGTTGGCGGCGGCGATGACTTCGGGGTCGCGGATGGAGCCGCCGGGCTGGATGATGGCGGTGATGCCGTGCTTGGCGGCTTCCTCGACGCCGTCGGGGAACGGGAAGAAGGCGTCGGAGGCGACTACGGTGCCGGCCAGGGACAGGTTGGCCTTCATGGCTCCCAATTTCACGGAATCGACGCGGCTCATCTGGCCGGCGCCGACGGCTGCGGTCTGGCCCGGCGTCGCGTAGACGATAGCGTTGGACTTGACGTGCTTGGCGACCTTCCAGCCGAACTCCATGGCGCGCCATTCGTCGTCGGTGGGAGCGCGGTCGGTCTTGACCTCGGTTTTGGAGAGGTCCAGACGGCCGACATCCGGAGTCTGCGCGAGGTAACCTCCGGTGATCGACTTGACGACCAGGGCGGAGGCATCCGCATCGGCCACTTTGAGGAGGCGCAGGTTCTTTCGACCGGTGAGAATGGCGAGGGCTTCGGGAGAATAATCCGGCGCGGCGATGGCTTCAACGAAGATCTTGACGATCTCTCGCGCCGTTTCCTCGTCGACGGCGCGGTTGAAGGCCAGCACGCCGCCAAAGGCCGAGACGGGGTCGCACTCGATGGCTTTGCGGTAACTCTCGGCGAGCGTGGCCTGCTCGGCGCAGCCGCAGGGATTGGTGTGCTTGATGATGGCGGTGGCCGGCTGGTCGAATTCCTGGACCAGTTGCCAGGCGGCGTCGAGATCCACCAGGTTGTTGTAAGAGAGCTCCTTGCCGTGGAGTTGGCGGGCGCCGGCGACGCCTCCCTGGCCGCTGGCATAGAGGGCTGCGGACTGGTGGGGGTTCTCGCCGTAGCGTAGGTCCAGGGCGCGCGGGGCGCGCAGGTCGAGCAGAGGCGGCAGGGCGGGGGCGGAATCGCGGAACTCGCCGTCTTGGACGGAGATGCGGGCCAGGCGGGCGGAGATGGCGCGGTCGTAGTCGGCGGTCAGGCGGAAGGCCTTTTGCGCGAGGCTCCAGCGGGTGGCGGGAGAGAGGCCGCCGGCGCGCAGCTCGTCGAGGATGGCCGGGTAATCGGAGGGCAAAACGACTACGGCGACGTCCTGGTAGTTCTTGGCCGCCGCGCGGATCAGGGATGGGCCGCCGATATCGATGTTCTCGATCAGCTCGGGGACGGTGGCGCCTTCGCGGGCGGCGGCCTGCTCGAAGGCGTAGAGGTTCACGACCACCATATCGATGGTGGAGATGCCATGGGCTTCGAGCGCGGCGCGATGCTCGGGGTTGGCGCGGATGGCGAGGACGCCCGCGGCGATATTGGGATGGAGGGTCTTCACGCGGCCGTCGAGCATTTCGGGGAAACCGGTGACGTCGGCGATATCGCGGACGGCGAGGCCGGCCTCCTTGAGCGCCCGCGCGGTTCCGCCCGTGGAGACGATCTGGCAGCCGAGGCCGGCCAGGCCGCGGGCGAACTCCGCGATTCCAGTCTTGTCGGTAACACTGATCAGCACACGTTCGATGGAAGGCATGGACCTAATATTGTAGCCCCAAGCGCGGTGGCCCCTGGGGGAGGCCGGGGTCCGGTTGGCCAGTTTCAGCCGGAGTGGTGGTTCTCAGCCAGGGGAAGCACTAAGCAAGATCCGCAAACGGTTAGTTTTCAATCATTTGCGGTTTGGAACCCGTATTGCAAGTAGAAGGCTGCAAGGTGGTAGAAAAATGAAGACGCTCACAAGTGTAACGGCAGTTCGGCGGGCAGTGGCGGTTGCAAGTACGCTGCTGATCGCCTTCGCGACGAGCTTCGCCCAAGCACCGGCGGGTCCGGCACCGGCGGGTCCGGCTCCGGCGGGTCCGGCTCCAGCTCCGGCTCCGGCGGCGCAACAGGCTGCGCCACTGCTTACGCCGGATCAGTTGGACACGCTGGTGGCGCCGGTCGCGCTGTATCCCGACCCGCTGCTGAGCCAGGTGCTGGCGGCGAGCACGTATCCGCTGGAGATCGCCGTAGCGCAACAGTGGTTGTTGCAGAACGGCAACCTGCAGGGAGCGCAACTGATGGCGGCCGCGAAGACGCAGAACTGGGATCCTAGCGTGCAGGCGCTGGTGGCGTTTCCGGAGGCGCTGAGGCGGCTGGCGAACGACATCCGGTGGACCACCGACCTGGGGAATGCGTTCCTGGCCCAGCAGGGAGATGTGATGAGCGCGGTGCAGAGGATGCGGGCGCGGGCCAGGGCTAACGGCAAGCTGAGAAGCACGCCGCAACAGGTAGTGACGACGGAGACCGAGAACGGCCAGAGCGCGATCGACATACAGCCGGCCGATCCCCAGGTGATCTACGTTCCGGAGTACAGCCCTTCTTACGTCTGGGGCGCGCCGGTTTGGGACGAATACCCGGACCTGTGGTATCCGGGCTGGGGCTGGGGATTCGGATTCGGGCCGGGGATTTACATGGGCGCGTTCTTCCCGGGCTGGCTAGGCTGGGGCGGCTGGGGATGGGGCTGCGGATGGTTTGGCGGCGGGTTGTTCCTGAACGTGGGCTTCTTCGGCCACTACGGGTTCCACGGCGCGGGCTATTGGGGCGGCGGAGGCCGGATGGCATGGACGCATGATCCGGCGCACCGGATGGGCGTTGCCTATTCCAGCCGGGCCGTGGCGAGCCGGTACGGATCGAGCCGGTATGTGGGCGGCGCGCGGACCATCAGCAACGCGGGCCGGGCAGGCACGGCGCAGATGAGCCGGGCGGCCATGGGCGGGACTAGAGCGGCCGCCACGAGTGGGTGGCAACGCTTCGGCGGCAACAACGGAGTGGCGCGTAGCGGGGCCTCGAGTTTCCAGTCCAGCAACCGCGGTTATGTGGGATCTTACGGGCAGACGGCGCGGAGCTACGCGGCCAATGGCGGCGCGCGGAGCTACGGATCGGCGCAGGCTTACCGGAGCGCGCCGTCCTACGGCCGGTCTTACTCGTCCGGTTACTCGGCTCCGCGGAGTTACGGATCTTCCGGAACCAGATCTTACTCGGGTTCGCGGTCGTCTTCGGGATCGCGCTCTTACAGTGGAGGGTCCCACGCTTCGGTTGCACGCTCGAGCGGAGGCGGCGGACACTTCGGCGGAGGCGGCCGCCGGTAATCGGTAGCGCTAGAACGCGGCGGGCTGGAGCACGTGCGGAGGTCGCACGTGCTTCGCCGTTTTTGGGGCTGCGGCAAGCGCGACGAGTATACTGAACAAGAGGTGTCCAATGAGTCGAAAGATGGTCGTTGTCGTCGCTGCTGGGCTGATGTTGGGGACCCTAGCCGCGGGTCAGAACGCGCCGGAGAAGAAACCTGCGGCGCCCGCCGTTCAGCCCGCCAGAGAGTTGGCGGATAGCATGGCTCAGCGGCTGAGCGATGAGCTTCACGTGAAGACAGTGGTCGGCGAGCCCGTGAAAGCCGGTTCGGTCACGCTGATACCGATCTTCAGGATTGAGGTCAACTTCGGGGGTGGGGGCGTGGCGGGTCCTGGTGGCGACTTGTTCTTCATGAGCGGTGAAGTTCGCCCGCTGGGATTCGTCGCCATCACGAAGACGGGAACGCGCTTCCTGAGCGTGGCGAAGGCGGCCGCGAAATGAGGCGCATTATGACGAACACGATGCGGAGATGCCTGGTGTTGGCGGCGGCCCTCATGCTGCCGGCGGCGGTAGGGAGAGCGCAAGGTCCATTGGCCAAGCCGCTGGCCGACTTCGACAAGATGGTCTCGCAACTGAAAGCTAGCGGCGTGACGGGAGAGCCCATTCGAGTGGGCGCGACGGTGGTGGTGCCGTTTGCCGCGATGAAATTCGGGCTGGGCGCCGGCGGAGCGATGCGGGGCTTCGGCGGTGGCATGGGCGGGAAGATCGTTCCGCTCGGAGTGCTGATCGTGGAGGGCGACGACGTCCGCCTGGAACAATTCCCGGAACAGGAAGAGAAGCCGACTCTATTCCACCAAATCCTGAAGGCCATCCAGGAACGGAAGGTGGTGTTCATGGTGAACGGTCTGAACATCGGACACGCCAACCCCGGTGCGGTTCAGGACCTGGCCCCCTTGATTTCGGGGATGATGGGACAAACGACGATCCTGGTCAATGGCCTCAATCTGGGGAGTCTGTCCGCTCCGGGTTCGACCGCCTCCGCGGCCCGGCGCGCCTCGCTGGGCGCGCTGAAGGAACTCTACGAGGCGAAGAAGTACGAGGATGCCCTGGCCATGGCGAACACGCTGAGCGCCCAGGATCCGAAGAGCGCCGAGATGCATGTATGGAAGGGGCGGATCATGGGCCGGCTGGCGCAGGGCAATCCGGTGGACATGATGAAGTACGGCCCGGGCGCCAAGCAGGAGTTCGAACAGGCCGTGACGCTGGACGCCAATAACCCGGATGCGCACCTGGGCCGGGGCGTGGCCCGGTTGATGGCCCCTCCCGCGTTTGGCGGCGACGTGAATGGCGCCATCGAGGATTTCGAGGCGGCCATCGCCAAGAAGGCATCGCCCGAGGGCTACTACTATCTTGGCGAGGCGCTGCGGAAGAATGGCTCGAACGACAAAGCCGCCGCGGCGTACAAGAAGGCGCTGGAGATGCGGCCGGATTATCCGGAGGCGTCGAAGGCTCTGGCGGACTTGCACTGACGCGGCGGCGCCGCGCTCACTGCACGGCGATGGTCACCGTGTTGGAAGTTGCGCCTCCGATGGAGATGGATAACGGGACGGCGGCGCCTTTGGGCGCGGCTGTGGGAACTTGCGCGTTCACCTGGTAGAGGCCGACGTCTCCCGGGGTGAGTCCGGAGAACTGGACCGGCGCCGATACGCCGCCGATGGTCACGATGGGCCAGGTGGGCGTGGAGGCGAGCGGGTTGAGCGGGGAGGGCGCGCCGGTCGCGGGCTGGTTGGACACCGGTCCGAGGCCCGTGCAATAGATCTGGATGAACGCTCCCGCGGTGGTCGGATTCGACGCGGAGACCGGTTGGTAGTTTGCATCCCGAATCGCGCCCGGTCCGGAGCCTGCGCCGTTGGCCGTGAAGATGCCGGGGGCGTAGGTTGCGAGGCTGGCGGTCTGCGGCGCGCTGGTCAGTCCGTTCATGCCGGCTATGACGGTGGGCTGGGATTGGCCGGCCAGCTCCCAGGGAATTTGCACGTTGACCTGACCGGAACTTCCAAAGAACAAGGGGGCCAAAGGCGCAGAGGCGAACTGAAGGGAGAGGCCGCCGAGGTTGGTGGGAATCGGGAAAGCGGTTACTGGGATCGGCGAAGTAAGAAGGAAGTTGCCGAAGGCCGCGGCGAGGCTGCCCGGGGCAACCGGGGCGGTGTAACTGGCCGCGTTGACGACGCCGCCGGAGCTGACCAGTAGCTCGCTGAAAACTGTGGTCAGGTCGCTGGAGCTGGTCGGCCAGGCGCCGCCGCCCGAGACAGCGACCTGATTCAGCACCTGTGAGGGCGCGTTCCCCGCGACGTTCACGGTCACCGCGATGGGCGGATAACCGGCGCCGGGGTTGAGGGCGTCGTTGCGCGTACAGATGGCGCCCGCGCAGCTCCATCCGGCGCCCGACATGGAGACCAGGGTCAGACCGGCGGGAAGGATCTCGGTCGCCGTTACCGCGCCGACGGTTGGGCCGGCCGCGGCGGCATTGCTTACTACGGCCGAGTAAGTCGCGGCCGTCTGGCCCGGCGCGAAGTTAGCGGAATGAGTGCTGGCGATGCTCAGCAGCGCGCTGGTCCCTTCCGGCGCCAGCAGCCGGATGACGTTGTTGTAAGTGTCGGCGACGTAAACGTTGCCGGCGGCGTCCACCGCCAGGCGCTCGGGACCGTCGAACAGGGCGCTAGCGGCCGGGCCGCCGTCGCCCTGGTACCCCCAATATCCCGTGCCCGCTATCGTCGCGATTGTGCCGTTCGCCGCCACCTTGCGGACCGTTTGGTTGCCGTCCACGATGTAGATGCTGCCGGCGGAATCCACGGCCACGCCGTCGGGGTTATAGATTTGAGCGCTGGTGGCCGGGCCTCCGTCGCCGGAATAACCACAGGCGCCATTGCCGGCCACGGTGGTGATGATGCCCGTCGCCGCCGCCACCTTGCGGATGCGGCAGTTGCCGTTGTCCGCGATATAGATGTTGCCCTGGCCATCCACCGCCAGTTCCTCGGGATTGTTGAGCACGGCGCCGGTGGCCGGGCCTCCGTCGCCCCAATAACCGCTCGTGCCATTTCCGGCCACGGTGGAGATGACGCCCGTCGCCACCGTCACCTTGCGGATCACGGAGTTGCCCCATTCGGCGATATATATGTTGCCGGAGGCATCCACCGCCACGCCGTCGGGGTCGTTGAGCAGGGCGCTGGTGGCCGGGCCTCCGTCGCCCCAATAGCCCTGCGTGCCGAACCCGGCCACCGTGGTGATGACGCCATTCGGGGTCACCTTGCGAACACGCTGGCTGTCGTTGTCCCCGATGTATAGGTTGCCGGAGGCATCCACCGCCACGCTGTAGACGGCGCTAAGTTTGGCGCTGGTCGCCGGGCCGCCGTCGCCCGAATAACCATAGGAGCCGTTCCCGGCCACCGTGGTGACGACGCCAGTCGCCGCCGACACCTTGCGCACGCGGCGGTTGTACAGGTCGGGGATGTAGAGATTGCCGGAGCCATCCACCGCCATGCCAAAGGGCATCCAAAGCTGGGCGCTGGTGGCCGGGTTTCCGTCGCCGGAGTAGTTCGTGCCGTTGCCCGCCGCGGTGGTAATGATGCCGGTGGCTGCCGCCACCCTGCGGATACGGCAGTTACCGTTGTCCGCGATATAGAGGTTGCCGGAGCCATCCACCGCCGCGCCCAAAGGAGTGTTGAGCGAGGCGCTCGTGGCCTGGCCTCCGTCGCCGGGAGACGCCGAACCTCCTCCGGCCACCGTCGCGATGATGCCGGTCGCCGCCGCCACCTTGCGAATGCGTCCGTTGTATTGGTCGGAGATGTAGAGGTTGCCGGCGGCGTCCACCGACACGCCCCAGGGATAGTTGAGTTCGGCGGTGGCGGCTTGGCCTCCGTCGCCCGAATACCCCTCGGTTCCATTCCCGGCTGCCGTCGTGATGACGCCAGTGGCTGCCGTTACCTTGCGAATGCGCTGATTCCAATAGTCCGCGATATAGATGTCGCCGGCCGCGTCCACCGCCACGCCGGTCGGCCCGCTGAGTTGGGCGCTGGTGGCCGGCCCTCCATCGCCCGAATAGCCGGAGGCGCCGTTGCCGGCCACCGTGGTGATAATGCCGGTTGCCGCGTTCACCTTGCGAATACGTTCGTAGCTGTCGGCGATGTATATGTTGCCGGAGGCATCCACCGCCACGGCGGCGGGGAAGCTGAGCTGGGCGCTGGTGGCCAGGCCTCCGTCGCCCGAGTAGCCATCCGTTCCATTTCCGGCCACCGTCGCGATGTTGCCACTCGCCGCCGCCACCTTGCGGATAACGTTGTTGTAGGTGTCGGCGATATAGAGGTTGCCGGAACCATCCACCGCCACGCCGGAAGGGTGGCTGAGTTGTGCGCTCGTGGCAGGGCCCCCGTCGCCGGAGCGGCCCCAGCGCGCCGAGTTGCCCGCCACGCGGGTGAGAACTCCCGATACGTCCACCTTGAAAACGCAGTTGCTCGCAATGAAATAGGCGCTGCCAGCGGCGTCCGTGGCGACCGACAGCGTAGTCCCAAGCGCCGTGGAGGACGCTGTGGCCGCGGTAGGAGGCAGCCCGCCGCCCGCTATAGTGGTGACCAGATACTGCTGCGCCCAAACCGTCCCGCCGATCAGCAGGAGTCCTATCCCTATCGCCAGGCCCTTCCTCATGCCACACAGTCTCCTTCCCGCGCGAGCGGGGCGTTCGAAGTGTCATAGCCTCCCATGAGAGGGAGGCGTAATCCTCCGGGATTTCCAGTAATGCTCCGGATTGTCGATTAGTATACACGAAATACATCGGCGGCACGACCGCCGGCGCTACCCGCTCTCACTGCACGGCGATGGTCACCGTGTTGGAAGTTGCGCCTCCGATGGAGATGGATAACGGGACGGCGGCGCCTTTGGGCGCGGCCGATGGAACTTGCGCGTTCACCTGGTACAGGCCGACGTATCCCGGGGTGAGGCCGGAGAACTGCACCGTCGCTGGAGCGCCGCCGATGGTCACGATGGGCCAGGTGGGCGTGGAGGCGAGCGGGCTGAGCGGCGAAGGCCCGCCAGTGGCGGGCTGGTTGGACACCGGTCCGAGGCCCGTGCAATAGATCTGGATGAACGCTCCCGCGGTGGTCGGATTCGACGCGGAAATCAAATGGAAGTTGAGGTCCAGAATCGCGCCGGGGCCGGAGCCTGCGCCGTTGACCGTGAAGATACCGGGAGCATAGGCTGCGAGGCTGGCGGTCTGCGGCGCGCTGGTCTGTCCGTTCATGCCGGCTATGACGGTGGGCTGGGATTGCCCGGCCAGTTCCCAGGGGACCTGCGCGTTGACCTGACTGGAATTGGCAAAGAACAAGGGGGCCGAGGGCGCAGAAGCGAACTGGAGGGAGAGGCCGCCGAGGTTCGTTGGAATCGGGAAAGCGGTTACCGGGATCGGCGAAGCGAGAAGGAAGTTGCCGAACACCGCGGCGAGGCTGCCCGGGGCAACGGGCGTGGTGTAGCTGGCCGCGTTGACGACGCCGCCGGAGCCGACCAGGAGCAGATTCGAAGACTGATTCACGCTCACCGCGACGTCCGCGATGGAGATTTGGGCGGTACGCGGCGGACCGCTGTTGGCGGCGACCACCAGGGTGACCGCCGCGGCGCCGGCCCCTTGGGCGCTGCCGGAAACCGCTATCCAAGCAGGCAGATTCTGAACGGCCCAGGCGCAGGCGGCGCCGGTTTGAATGTTCGCGATCAGGCTGCCTCCGGAGTACGCGGCGGTCAGTGAGGACGGGGTGACGGTGTAAGTGCAGGCGCCCGGCGCGCTTGAAATGCCGGTCAAGTCGCTGGCGCCGGCGGACCACGCTGCGCCGCCCGACAGTGCGACCTGGTTCAGCACCTGTGCGGGCGCGTCCGGCGCGACGTTTACAGTCACGACGATGGGCGAATAACTGGAGCCGGCATTGAGCGCGTCGGTGCGGGAGCAGGCGCTGGTCGAACAGCTCCAGCCCGAGCCGGCCATGGACACCAGGGTCAGGCCGGTGGGCAGGGTCTCGGTCACGGTCACCGCGCCGCTGGTTGGCGCCGCCCCGGAGGCGTCGCTCACCACCACCGAGTAAGTCGCTCCCGCCTGACCCTGCACGAAGTTACCGGAGTGGGTGAGGGCGACGCTCAGCAGCGCATACCCTGGGGGAAGGTTGGCCTGCGCGGAGTTGGGGTCCAGCATGAGGCCGGACTCGTCGACGGCTTCGAAATCCGAGCCTTGGACATTGTGCAGCGTGGCCAGGTTGTCGTTGTTCCAGCGGTCGTCCGGCACGCCGGAGACGTACCAGTTGGAGCCGTTGTCGGCCACGATGACCCCGTACTTCCGCATGGCGTTCAGAATGATCTGCACTTCCGGCGGGAAGCCCGAGACATCGAAGGAGCTTTTCAAGCGGAAGCGCGCTCCCATGGGCGGCACGCTGGTGGAGGTGTTACTGGAGGCATAGTGGCGGGCGGGCCAGAGGTACGCCTTCTGCGTCGTCTGCACCGTGACGGACCAGGCCGGGCAGAATGGGCAGGCCGGCGGCATCGGCGGAAGTCCAACCCTGCGGACGGAGCTGGTTTCCCTTGAGATCGAAAATGGCGCCGGAGCCTGCCTGCCAAGTTCCGTCCGGTTGCGGATAGGCAGCGTAGAGCTCGTAGAGAATGCAATTGGTCGAGTCGGCGAGCAGAATGTGGCGATCGCCGGTGGAGTCGGCGCCGCCTTCGATGGGCGGGTTGGCGGGAATGGGATAGGGCCCGGGATCGCTCTGGTCGGCGTAGTCGAAGGTCACGGCGACTTTCGGCTGGCTGCCGGGGACCAGGGCGTACGGAATGCCGATGGGTTCGCCATCCCAGGTACCGGAACCGAAATCGGGGTGAAGGCCGGTGGAGGGTCCGATGGAGTTGATGTAGGCGGCGGAAAAGGAAGAGACCGGGAGGGTGTCTATGGGGGTGTTCCAGATGTTGTTGGCGGGAAACATGGCGCAGCCGCCCAGGGTTTGGGCCGGCAGAGGCGCGAGCGCGGCTCCCGACAGGAGCAGGAGCGCCGATGCGACACGGATGTGCTTCATATAGGTTGGTTGGAGTTGAAGCGCGGGGCCAGGGCCTGGCCGCGCCGTTGTGACGGGACCGCGTACGAGTCCCCGGCTGCGTGCAGCCGCCGTCCGGCCTGCATAGCCAGCATCCATAGTTTAACCTCCATTCTCGTTTTCGGCAATTACCCATGAGTTCTTCAATTCCGCGATGCCTTTATTCACGCGGGTCTCAACCCGATGAAGACGCTCCGGAGGCCGCCACTCGATGGGTGAGAATCAAGATGCGCCCTATCGCGGCTCCGCCGGTGCCAACCGGATAGGATGCGGAGTTGGGCGACTAACTGGGCTCGGGGGACAGGGGCGGAGAGGCACCCGAGAAACCGGGAATGCGGATTTGGTACTGGTGGATAGTACCGGAAGGGGCGGTCTGGCAGCGGCTTCGTCGCCAGTACTTTTGCGAATCGAACCGCTCGCGAATTCGTTGACTGAGACAAGCAGGCGCGCTAGGCTGATGGAGGCGGATAACGAAGGGCGTCCATTCCACCGCCGGCCAAGGGTTTCAGAAGGAGCCAATCGCTTGAGAAGAGAGCATGCAGGATTCGTGTGCGGAGCCGGTTTCGCGCTGGTGGCGCTGGCCGTTCCGGGTTTCTCGACTACGTTCGATTTCACCTTCAATGCCGGCGGCGACTACGCTGCCGTTGGCGGAACCATCATCCTGGGCCCCGCAATCCAAACGGTGGTAAACGGAGACACCACCACGACGGTCGCCCCGGTCACCACGCTTCAAGGCGTGCCTCTTAGCCCAGCCCCTGCGGTTCCGGGTATTCCCGGCTTGACGGTTTGGAACGACGACACTCTCGCAGAGCAGTGGGAGGCGTCCTACACCGACGTTTTCCTGCTGAACATGCTTACGCCGACCGAGTTGACGGTAACCGGAGGAATCGCCAGTCTGGGAATCGCTCCCGGCACGCTGTTGTGGACGATTGGTCTCGCATCGCCGATGGAAGCGACGGCAAGCGAGACAGTGAGCCAGTACGGCACCCTCGTTTCCGGCCAGTTTTCGGTCCCGACAATCGGCACGACCATCGCGATGGATTACCCGGCCCTGCTGAACGATATCGGAATCGAGCCCGCTAGCGGAACCCAGTGGCCATTCACGATCGGCTTAAACACGCTGGGGTCTAACATGGATAACGTCTATTACGGTAACACCACTTACTTCTGGGGCATGAGCGATATCCTGGACTTCAATATCGATACCGAGACTCCCGAGCCGGGCACTTTGCTTCCGTTGGGGCTCGGATTGGCCGGCATGGCGCTGTGGGCAGGCGGGAAACTTACTCGCCGGGCCTGATCCGCTCCGGACATCAAAGCAACGCGTGGCGGCGGTAGAACCAGGTCTTAACGGCTTGGACCAACAGCATGTACGTCAGGGTAAGCAGCGCAATCGCGCCCAGCAACGAGAGGGGCAATGGTGTGAAGCCGAGCAGGACACCCAGGGGCGTGTAGGGCAGCAGGGCGCCGGCCAGGGAGACGGCAACCACGGCTATCACCAACGGCCGGCTGGGACGGCTCTTGAACGGGTTGCCCGCCGTCCGGATCACAAACACCACCAGCGTTTGCGTGACCAGGGATTCCACGAACCAGCCGGTCCGAAACAGCGGCGCGTTGGTGGATGCGTGGAAAAACCAGAGCAGGACCCCGAAGGTGAGGAAATCGTAGATGGAGCTGATGGGGCCGATGATAGTCATGAACTGGCGAATGAAGCCGATCTGCCAGCGCTTGGGCTTGTGCACCAGCGTTGGATCGACATTATCGCCCGGAACGGCGACCTGCGAAGTGTCATAAAGAAAGTTGTTGAGCAGGATCTGAGTCGGCAACATAGGCAGGAATGGCAGGAAAAGCGACGCCGCGGCCATGCTGAACATATTGCCGAAGTTGGAGCTGGTGCTCATGATAATGTACTTCATGATGTTGGCGTAGCACCGCCGCCCCTCGATCACCCCTTCGTTCAACACCCCCAGGTCCTTCTCCAGCAGGATGATTTTGGCGGCGTCTTTCGCCACATCCACACCATTCATTACGGAGATGCCGACGTCCGCGGTGTGCAACGACGGGGCGTCGTTGATGCCGTCGCCGATGTAACCGACGACGTGGCCGCGCGCCTTCAGCCCGAGAATGACCCGGTTCTTTTGCTCCGGAGATACCCGTGCGAAGATGGCGCCGTGCTCCGCCTGGTAAGCCAGGGCGGCATCGTCCATCGCGTCCAGTTCGTCGCCCGTGACAATGCGGCCGGCGGGGAGTCCAACATCGTGAGCCACCTTCTGCGTCACGTACTGGTTGTCGCCGGTCATGACGACCACGGAAAGGCCGTTCGCCTTCAGTGCGTCGAGAATGGCGGGGATGCCCTCCTTGGGCGGGTCGAGGAAGGCCGCGAACCCGGCCAGGGTCGTCTCCCGCTCGTCCGCGAGCGCGTAGCCGGCCTGCTGCTCGACCTTCCGGAATGCGACCCCCAGGGCGCGGAAACCGTCGGCGCTCAATTTCTTGAAAGTCTCCGCCGCCTGGGCCCGCCGGCTTTCGTCGAACGGTTGGGGAGCCCCGCCGACGATCGCGGTCCCGCAGATGGCGAAGACGCTCTCCGCCTCGCCCTTGGTAACGAGGAAGCGCTCGTCGCCACGGCGCACCACCACGGAGAGGCGCTTGCGGTTGAAGTCGAAGGGGATTTCGTCTACCTTCTGGTACTCGAGAATGGCCGGGTGGTCGTGCTTCAAGATGGCGTCGTCCAACGGACTCTTGATGCCGGCTTGAAAGTAACTGTTCAGGTACACAAACCGGAGGACGTCGTCGTTGTCCTGCCCTTGAAGGTCCACGTGCTTGTCCAGCACGATCTCGCCTTCGGTGAGGGTGCCGGTCTTATCGCTGCAAAGGATCTCGATGCTGCCGAAGTCTTCGATGGCCGTGAGCTGCTTGACCAGGACCTTCTTCCGGGCCATCCGGCGCGCGCCCTGCGCCAGCGTAATCGTAATGATCATGGGCATCATCTCCGGCGTCATGCCGACGGCCAGCGCGATGGAGAACAGGAACGATTCCAGGACCGGACGATGTAACAGGATATTCACCATCAGAACGAAGAGCACGAGCAGCATGATCACTCGCGTGATCATCAGCCCGAAGTGGCGTATTCCGCGGCCGAATTCGGTCTCCGGCGGCCGCATGGCCAGGCGTTGCGCGATCTCGCCGAAGGCGGTGTCTTTGCCGGTGCGCACGATCACCGCGGTGGCGATGCCCGTCTGCACGGCAGTCCCCAGGAAGACGCTGTTGATGGCGTCGGCGAGGCTGTGCTGGCCAGCGGGAAGGTCGCTGGCCGCCTTGTCGACGGGCAAGGACTCCCCGGTGAGCGCGGACTCGCGCACGTGCAGGTCCTTGGAGTCCAATAAGCGGGCATCGGCCGGCGCCAGGTCCCCGGCATTGAGCCGGACGATATCTCCGGGGACCAGCTCCGCGACCGGCAACTCCAGTTCGTGACCGTCGCGCAGGACCGCGGCCGTTGTGGCGACCTGCTTGCGAAGGTCTTCCACCGCATGGCGGGCCTGAAACTCGACGTAGAAGTTCACGATCACGCTGAGCAGGACGATGGCGATGATGATGGAGCCGCCGACCGGATCGCCCAGCACAATCGAAATGGCGCTGGCGGCCAGAAGAATGAGGACCAGGGGATTGGCGAAGAAGCGGAGGAAAGCAATCAGCGCGGCGAAACGAGGCTCAACCACCAGGCTGTTTGGGCCATGGAGACGCAGCCGCTGTTTCGCCTCGGCGGAAGCGAGTCCGGCTGGAGTCGCTTCGAGCCGGCGAAGCAGGTCCGCCAGGGGCATGTCCCAGAAGCGGTCCAGCGTCTTGTCCGGTGTCTTCATGCGCAACCTCTCCCTTGAATTCTACATGCTGCCAAGGCGCGGCAACTGCACCCGCCATCGCGAAGGACGGCCGCGATTCTCCGAAAGCGGCCTGGCTTAAAGTACACATGGTCGAAAGGGCTGGTTGGAATCCGGTTGAAGTCTCCAGGGGGTCAGTCCGGAAGTGGGGCTCGGACTACCCAGGAGTTTCCCGATTTTCCTGGCCGCGAGAGTAACCAGTGGGCCGGCGGTCGAGATGGCGCGGAGCCGAAATCCGGAGACAACGGCGGCCACTTTCGGCGAACGCCAAGCTTCGACACTTCAATGGGTTAGAACGCGTAAGGACGAGATTCCGGGGAAACTCCCGTTCTATGAGGCTCGACGAGAGCAGTGCATCGTGTTTCCGGCAGGCCTGGGGTGCGAGTCCCCGCGTGCGCTCCAGCCCGACTGGAAGCTCCCGTCTCACACCCGCGGAATTCCGACCGCGACTTTTTGTGCGCGATTGGGTTCACGAAATTGTTACCTCTTCTGTTGTATCGGATTCGGCCACTTAGGGCTATAATGTGGTCGGAGGGGACCCACACGCATGAAGCGACACACAACCTTTCTGCTCTTTCTGTCATGCCTCCTGGCTGCACCCGTGCTGGCGCAGGCCATCGGCGGCGGAACCTGTTCTTCGGCAAATCTAAGCGGAGTGTATGCCGTCTCCGTCACTTCGAGGCAGGTCACCGCTTCGGGAACGTTCACCGGCGTCTTCCAGTCAAACGGCACGGCGACCTTTGACGGACTGAGTGCGGCCACTTTCAAGCTGGTGGCAAACACCGGAGCGGCCCCCGGGACGCCGCTGACCTGGTCGGGGACCTATAGCGTTCAAGCCAATTGCGCCGGCGCGATCAACATCACATCCGGGGGCAATGCGACCTGGAATGTGGCGCTATATAAGACGGGCACCGCCCAGACCGCCTACCCGTTCCTGCTGAGCGGCAGCGACGCCAATTACACCTACTCCGGCTCGGGCACCCTTCAGCCGGCGACGGCGTGCTCGGCCAGCACGTTCTCCGGCGTATACGCCTTCACCGGTACCGGATTCGCGCTCACGGGCAGCGCCGTGAGCGGTGTCGAGAACGGGGCTGGTTTACTGCAATTCGACGGGATGAGCGCGCTGACTGCGAACTTTACGATGTGGACCGGCGGGGCGGCGCCCAGTACGCTGATCCTCACGGGATCGTACTCGATATCCGCCAATTGCATGGGATCGGCCACTCTCACCGATGCCGGCAATAACTCTTACACGATGAGTTTCAGCGTCTACAACGATACAGTCGACAACGCGGCCTCTTACGCAGGGCTGGCGCTAGGCTCGAAGTTCCTGATAGAGGGCAGCCTGCATACCGCATATGGGCAGCCCGCGGCCGCGGCGATCCACTGGCCAAGCCCCGTGCTGAGCGCGGTTGCGAAGCCGCTCGCCGGACTTGCCGGCCAGGGAGGACGGTCATGAATTACATGCGCACTCTGGGCTTGCTTTTCGCGGGCTGTTTGCTGGCAGCGCCCGCCGTGGCGCAGAACGAGATCGGTGGCGGGAATTGCAGCGCCGCCAGCCTGAACGGAACATATTCGCTCACCCTGAGCGGCCGCGCGATCTCGGCTGCCGGCAGTTTCGCGGGCGCCTACCAGGCCGACGGCACGGCGACATTCGACGGCAAGAGCGCCGTCAGCTTTTCCGGAGTAAGCAACACGAACCAAGTTGCGGGGGCGTCGTTCAGTTATGCCGGGAGTTATGCCATCGCCTCCAATTGCACCGGCACAATCACCTTTGTCACCGGGAGCGCGGCCTCGTTCAGCCTGGTGGTCTGGGGCAGCGGCGCCGATTTCGACATTATCGGGGCGGATTCGAGTTTCGTCTACTCCGGAAGCGGTGGGAACGTGTGGCCGGCGGCCTGCGCCACCTCGACGCTCTCCGGCCCGTATAGCTTCAGCGCCAGCGGATCGACCCTGTCCGCAACCACGCAGACCGGCTCAGCCGACGAAATAGGCCTGCTCCAGTTCGACGGCCAGGGCAAGGTAACGGCAACTTACACGGAGTCCTCCGGCGGAACAACGGCCGCCGTCCTGACCGCCAGCGGGACTTACTCGGTCGCGGCCGCGCCAACGGGGACCGACTGCCTGGCAACCGCCACTCTCACGGATTCGAACGGGAACAAGAATACAGTGAGTTTCGTCCTCACAGGCGCCTATGGAGCTAACGCCGATCTGATTCTCGCCAACCCGCAGTTTGTCCGTAGCGGGAGCGCGCACGCGACGCTGCTGAATCCATCGGAATCGATCGCGAATGTCTTCAGCTACGTGGCCAACTACACTCCGCCCGGAAGCGCTTTCGTGGTGTTCGGCACGGATCTGGCCACCAAGGCAGTGGCTGCGACTACGGTTCCGTTCCCGACCACGCTGGCGACCACCAAACTGCTGGTGAACGGGACGGCGGCGCCGTTGTACTATGTGTCCGCGACCCAGATCAATGCGCTGATGCCCTGGGAGATT
>Ga0326728_10012605_pt1 | contig 18713 bp, 15 predicted proteins | sample MB3enrmetagenome_FD_207602 | JGI IMG/M metagenome (GOLD analysis project Ga0326728, IMG submission 207602) | Lab enriched peat soil microbial communities from McLean, Ithaca, NY, United States - MB31MN | ecosystem: Environmental > Terrestrial > Soil > Wetlands > Peat | place: USA: New York... | reverse complement strand
AGAAATCACGTTCCACGTCACGCTCAATCTTTTCAATCGGCTGATTGGTATGCTTCCCCATGATTTCGTTCAGGCTGGCACGAATGCGTAGAATTTCGCGGGCATGAATGTCAATGTCGGTCGCCTGGCCCGAGAGTCCACCGATGGTGGGTTGGTGAATCAAGACGCGGGCATTAGGAAGGGCATAACGCTTGCCGGGGGTGCCGGCCGCGAGCAAAAGCGCGGCGATGCTGGCGGCCTGCCCGATGCAGATGGTTGCCACATCGGGGCGAATAAACTGCATCGTGTCGTAAATGGCCATCCCTGCCGTGACCACGCCGCCCGGAGAATTGATGTAAAGAGAAACGTCCTTTTCCGGGTCCTCGGCCTCCAGGAAGAGCAATTGCGCCGTCACCAGGTTGGCGACGTTATCGTCAATCGGGGTGCCGATAAAAATAATATTGTCGCGCAGAAGGCGCGAATAGATGTCGTACGCGCGCTCACCACGGTTGGTTTGTTCAACCACCATGGGGACCAACGTCATGTTAGGCTGGTTGCTCATGTTCTTTATCGAAAGACTCTCTCGAACCGGGCCGGCAACTTACGCACTTTTCCGAATGATTTTCGCGTTGCGGTATATGAAGTCCAGCGCTTTTTGATTTCGGCGAGTAGACTTCAGTGTATCCAGCTTCCCGTCGCGTGTCAAGCGCGTCTTCAATTCCGCTGCGGTCATGTGGCGCTCCTTCGCCATGTCCCGGATGACATCGTCCACTTCCTCTTCCGTTAAGTCGATCTTCTCGGCGTCGGCCGCCCGCCCAAGAATCAGGGCGACCCGCACTTCCTTCTCAGCTTCGGGCCTGGCATCCTCACGGAGTTTTTTCCAATCCACCTGGGTTTCCCGAGGGTCAATTCCTTGCGACAGCAGTTGCCCCAGGGTTCGCTCAATCTTCCGATCCAACTGGATTTCCACCAGCACTTCAGGAACCGGGAACGGGTGCGCCTCCAGAAGTTTTTCCGCCAACTTCTGCTTGGAGCCAATCTCTGCCTGGCGGCGGGCGTCTTCCGCCAAATCCTGGCGCAGTTTGCCGCGCAACTCCTCCAGCGTTGCAAACTCGCTAACCGACTTGGCTAGCTCGTCGTCCGCCGGAGGGACCACTTTCTTTTTGATGCTCTGAATCTCCACGCGGTAACTAAAAGTTTTTCCCGCCAGAGTTTTTTGAGGGTAATCCGCCGCGTACGTGACCGGGAATTCCCTGACCTCTCCTGTCTTGGCCCCACGCAAGTTCTCTGTAAACGCCTCCACCGTGTGCTTCCCGCCCAGATGCACAACAGCTTCTTTAGCTTCAGTGGGTTGGCTGGCGGGCGAGGACGCGTCCTGTCCCCGATAGTTGACGGTGAGATGATCGTCATCCGCCGCTGGACGGTCCGTGACCACTTCGAATGTCGCCGCGCTCTCTTGCAGGTCCGCAACAGCCTTATCCACGTCAGCGTCCGCGACCTCTGGTTGTTCCTCTTCCACTTCCAGCTCCTTGTAAGGCTGGAGATCAAACTCCGGATAAATCTCGAAGGTGGCTTTGCAGGTAAGGGGTTGATCGTCCTCGAATTTTAGATCTTCGAAACGCGGTTGGCCGACGACCTCCCACTTATGGTCTTTCACCGCCGTCTGAAAGAAGCGCGGAATCAGGGTTTGGGCAACCTCGCCGCGAATGTCGTCGCGAAAATGCCGACGCACCAAAGAGGTAGGAGCGTGTCCAGGACGAAAGCCCGGAATCCGTGCGCGCTTGGCAAATTGACCCGCCACGGTATCCGCTTCGTGCTGCACGACGTCTATAGGTATTTCAATGACCAGTTCTTTTTTACAGGTTGTGGCTTCCACGAACGCCTCAAAGGCAATTTAGAAGGTGAAATGCGGACGGCAGGACCGGCACTGCGAATCCGAATCCGATAAGATGAACCCCAAGTCCCACTGGGTGAGTGTTCGGGTTTCCATATACCAGAACAATTTGAGTATAGCATAGGTCTGTAAGCTGTCAACATATGGCGGGCTTCGAAAGACCCCCATTAGCCCTTTTTTATGGAAGACAATCTGTCGGCGCCCGTCGTGCTTTGGCGGACGCTCTTCACCCTGCATTCCCTTAAATCCTGTAAGGAATCAGTGGGAGTAGATTCGCACCCACTGACCACGCTGTTCCATCTCGGCCAGCAATCGCAGGTGGTGTTGGGCAACCAGGGCGTCCGCTGCAACCTGCGGATGATAATCGAAGTACCGCCCCTGGATTCGCAGCCAAGCGGGAAAGCGCTCCACCCAGTTGCCGGGCGGCTCCCAGTGGCGGGAATAGAGATAGAGCAGATCAAATGACTCCGGCGGCACATTCGCAAAATCCTGTGGCGCGAACCCCTGCACCGCCACAACGCGCAACGGCTTCTGCACATAGCCGAGGACCGGCTTAACGAGTTCGTCTGTCGCCGGCCACGCCGTCAGAATCCGCGGCTGGCCGGGCTGCGCTTCCAGGTAATGCGCTGCTTGCTCGTGCAGCCGGATGAAGTCGGCGTATGCGAGGTTGTCTTCAAAGGGGAACGGATAGGGCGGGTTGATGAACCATGCCCAAACAAAACAAGCTGCGGTGGCCGCCAAAATGAGGCGGGCCGGGAAGCGTGGCAAGCGCGTCACCAGGACCACTGCGCCGAGGTAGAACAAGGGGAGGGCCGGAAGGAGATATCGTGGCAGAACCGCGCCGCCTACCAGGCTCAACAGAAGCAGATAGATGGTCACAAGGCCAGCGGCCAGGAAAATGAAATTCGGGAAACGGGAGACGGGAGACGGGAGATGGGGCACAGCGCTCAGAACTGGGGAATCGAAACTCGAAAGTCGAGTTTCGAGTTTCGAGTTTCGGGTTTCTCCCGAGTCCTGTATCCCGTCTCCCGTTTCCAGAGTCCTGTGCTTGCTCCCCCACCAGATTCCCACCATCGCACACGCAGTGAGCAGCCAGTTAAATCCACCGATGAAGAGCTCATAAGCGCGTCGCAGCAGGCTAAAGAAAACCCGAACGGGGGAAAGCGTGGTGTACAAGTTGTAGCTAAGGTACTCGCGGTTGCCCGTCCAGAAGCCTGTTACGTGGTGGTAGTAAAGCGCCCAGACCGCCAGCGGCAAAAGGGGCGAAACCAGCGGAGCCCAGGTTGCGAGGGGAGCCCGCCGTTCTGCCGCAGATCCACACCCCTTCCGCCACGCGTAGAGCCACACGACGGGCAGCAGAACCACGGAGGTTTCCTTACAGAGAACAGCCAACGAAGCTGCCAGCGCGAAGAGCCAGAGCTGATCGCCGAGCAGGAACAGAACGGCTAGAGTGGTGAAAAGGGCGGGCGCCAGGTCCAGGTGGACAAGGGTACTTTGGGCAAAGAAGAGTGGCGATAGGCCCAGGAGAATGGCGCTCCAGGCGGCCACCTCGCGCGTGGCGACTCGCTGCCCCACCGCGTAAATCGCCACCACCGTCCCGGAAGCCAGGAGCAATATCGCGCTGCGTGTTACCAGGAACGAGTACCCCAAAATGTGCCAGGCAAACCCTAGATAGATCATGACCAACGGTGTATGTCCGATGGGCGGTATACTGGCAGGAATCATCAGCCCCGCCCGATAGAAGTCCAGCGCCCACGGAACGTAATACCCCGCTTCGTCCCAAAAGTAAGGCAGCCGGAGAAGCGGCAGGTGCAATAGGAGCAGGACGGCGAAGGTCGCGAGAAAAGCCAGCAGCCATTTCAATGATAACCGCATGATGAAGCTACTCTAGCAGCAGATGCGTATTCAGGTCGATGGGCGAAAGGTGAACCCTGCCCATGCGGTGCAAATTCCTGTACGCTATAATAAGTGCCGTGCGAAAGTGGCGGAATTGGCAGACGCGCCAGACTTAGGATCTGGTCCCGCAAGGGGTGGGGGTTCGAGTCCCCCCTTTCGCACCAAGTTTGTGCGCTCACTTCCCGGGGGCGGAATCTTCCCAATTGTCTGTACGGAACGGTGACGCCGGCAACCCCATGCGATTATAAAGGTTGCACCACGGGTTCATTGCAAACGCATACCTTACCGTCACCGGGTGGGCGACTCTACCGCTGTGCACGAGAATCGTGTCACCATCGATCTTGGCTTGCGCACCGACGAACTGATGATCATCGCCTGCGATTTCAAAACCTGTAAGGGTAGGCGCCGGCCAGTTCTTTGCCACCAGCCCGCCATAAACGTACTTGAAGTGCAAACGAACGTTCTCGCCCTCGACGGTCATTGATTCATAAATGGGCCCGGAATAGATCACATCGCGTCCGTAAGCAATCGCTTGGGCGGCAAGCGCCAGGCGGTAGCCGACGTCCTGCTTGTTTTTTGGATGGATGTCAGACCCGTCGCCGATGTCGATGGTGACGGCCATCCCGGTCTTCGGCACCGAAAGGGTCATCAATTGCGCTTCACGGAGTTCCGGCCAATTGGATTGCGGCACATTGATGCCCCAGTTGGCAAGTTGTACGAAAAGGAAGGGGAAATCTCCTTCGTTCCAGACGCGCCTCCAGTCCCGGATCAAGGCGGGAAAGAGCTTCCGATATTGGATAGCTCGGCCGGCATTTGCTTCTCCCTGGTACCAAATGACTCCTCGAATGGCATAGTTGGTGAGCGGCATGATCATGGCATTGAAGAGTCCGGAAGGACGGCCGGGGCTGCGCCGAGGGTCATCGGGGACGGGCGGGGCGGGCGGAACGGGCGCTCCGTCTGCCTCAGCTTGGTCCGAGGCTTGCCGCCATTGGGCGAATTGCCCATCGAAGTCCTCGAAAAGCCTCGGATAGGGGGAGAGCAATTTCACTCCTGAGTCCAGGATCGACTTGAAATCGGGATCAGATTGGAGCGTCTCGCGGCTTGTCCATGCCTCCGCCGAGGTCCCACCCCAGGAACTGTGGATGAGCCCGATCGGTACGTTCAACACCCTCTGCAATTCACGGCCAAAGAAGTATGCGGCGGCAGAGAAGGCCGCTACCGTGTCTGGCCGCGTTGGAACCCAATAGCCTTTCACATCCCGCTGCGGTTTCTCGGCCACCGCCGGTCCAACCGTAAACAGCCGGAGCATGGGGTAATCAGCGCGGGCTATCTCATCCTGCGCGTTATTGACGCTGCTCACCGTCAACCCCATATTGGACTGGCCGGAACAGACCCACACTTCCCCCACAAGCACGTCGTGAAGGGTAATGGTGTTCTTGCCCGTAATGGTCAGGGTGAAAGGGCCGCCGGAACTCAGCGGTCCCAATCGCACTTTCCACTGACCGTCATGATCTGCTACTCCACTGGCTTCTTGATCTTTCAATTTCACCGTGACCCGTTCACCCGGGTCGGCAAATCCCCAAATACGTACCGGCACGCCTTGCTGGACCACCATCCCATCGGAAATCAAAGCCGGGAGTTTCACCTCCGCGCGCGCTCCCGCGACGATAAATACAAGCGCCAATAACGTCACCACGAAGCTCGTTCTGTAATCAACCCAGCGCATTTGAAACCTCCTTCATGACCTGCTCTCCATGTTGGCCGGAATCATAATACGAGTTGGTCGGTTTGGGTTAGCAGGGAAACACATTAGCAAGGAAACCGCTTCCGGGGCCCGACTTTTGTGCTAAACTGCGCCTGCTTGACGTGGTACTTGACCTGTTATGCCCCGAGCTGCTGAAGCCAGGCAGAAGCTCCGAGAAATTTGCCGCATCGCCGCGCGTGTCTTCTACGCGAAGAGTTACGACGGCGCTTCGATGCAGGATATTGCGCAGGCCGTCGGTCTCACCAAGGCAGGTCTTTATCACCACGTGGGCAGCAAGGACCGCCTGCTGTACGAAATCCAGAACTACGGAATGGATATCCTGGATGAGACCGTGCTCGCCCCCATCAAGGACATCCCCGATCCCCGCGAGAAGCTTCGCCAAACCATCATCGGCCACATCGACCTGATCGTGCGCGCGCGCGATCAGGAAATCACCGTAATTCTGCACGAAAACCGCTCGCTGAGCGGCCCCCTGCGCAAGAAACTCAACACCCGCAAACGCGGCTACATCGATTACCTTGTCGAGCTGATCAGAAGCGTGCAGGAGCAGAGCGGCAAGCCGCCCCAGGTCTCGCCCCGGCTGGCCGCCTTTGCCCTGCTGGGAATGATCAATTGGCTCTACCAGTGGTACAACCCCGAGGGCCCGGTCAAACAGGATGAACTCGCCCAAGTCTACACGGACTTCTTCTTTCACGGACTCCTCGGAACAATCTAACCGGGATCCATCCATGGCCATCCAAAACGCAGCAGGCAAGAACCCTGAGAACACCCAAAGACCAGCCCTCGACCGCAGGGAATTCCTCAAGCTGGGGGCAACCAGCGCCGCCCTTTCGCCGGGTATCGCCGCGCCCATGATTATCAAGGGAGAGGCACACTCCCCGGCGCCTTCAGCCTCGGGAGGAAGTCCTCTGCCCGCCGTTCCCACCCCGGCGGATCTCGCCAGCGATAAACTTGTGCATCATTTCCGCGACTATTTCAATCCTCCCATGGCCACGAATGAGTGGGGAAACCTCCAGGCCGCCAAGTCAGTCTCAGGAATCACCTCGATTGCTTTCCCGCCGTTCGCTTGTTGTGAGGTCCCGGATATGTCATTCAGTCCGGGGAGCCTGATAACCTGCGAGATTTTCATGAACGGCCAAGTCCTGACTTCCTTTCCCCCGCCCGCGGGAAAGGTCGCCTACACGTGGTATCCCCACCGGATTGTCCGGGAGACGGTGGCAGAGGGCATTCGATTCAACACCGAGACCTTCCTGCCCGCCAAGCAGCGGATTGTCGCCGAGTTGATCACCGTAACCAATGATAGCCATGAGCGGCGCAGTATCTCCCTGGGCTTTGACATGCGGGCCGGCGTGACGGTAAGGCGAGGAAAGGCCTGGTCGAGCCGATGTGCGGAGCCGGATAACCTGCTCACCTCCAGCGAGTCCCACGGCTGCCTGGTCTTCGAGGCGCGGCACAGCCCGGCGGTTTCCGTGCAGGGCATTTCACCCCACCCGGCCCGCATTGAGCGCGGAAGAATGCTGGTGCATGAAGTCTCCCTGAACCCGGGTGAGGCCCGGGCGTTCCACTACATCAACGCAATCGGCGAAGGCCGGGAGGCCACGCTGGAATTGTACGATCGGCAGCAAGCCAACTTCGACCAACTCCGCAGGGAAAATGAGGAGCACTGCACCAGCCTTCTGCGGTCTGCCTTCACCCCGGAAAATTCGGAATTCTCGGGCCACCTTCCCCAACTCATCACCAGCAACCGCGAACTCTGGAAGCTGTACCATACGGGTTTCACCAATCTCCTCGTCAACCGAAGTGTCTCACCGGACTCCGTCTATGGCCCGACGTATGCCACCATTCCCCACTTCGGCCCCACCGAGACTTTCATCTGGGACGCCATGCTCACGTCACTCAGCCTCGCCCTTCTCGACCCGCAGGTGTTGCGCACCCTCCTGGAAACCTGGCTGGTCCGGGACATGCATAAGCACGTCGCCACCGATTACCTCACGGGCGAGGGCGTTGGACCGTGGTATGCCGTCAATGACATGGGCATCCTGCGCTGCGCGGATAATTACCTGCGCGTGACCGGCGACTTCGCCTGGCTCGACAAGACCATCGAGGGCAAGCCGGCCATGGAACACCTGCTGGACCATGCCTTGTATTGGAAAAAGCTTGATAACCTCGGTCACGGCCTCGCGGACTACGGCACGCTCGAAAACCTGTTGGAAGTGGTCAGCACCTGGATTCACGAAGTGCCCGCCATGAATGCGGGAAATGTTTATGGCATGCGCTTTGTGGCCTCGTTGCTTGACCGCCACGGCGACTCCGCGCGCGCCGCGCAATTGCGTTCGGGAGCCAAAGACCTCGCCGCGAGAATCAACCGCCTGCTTTATGTGGAGGGCAAGGGCTGGTGGAAGGCCGGGCAGCCGGATGGAACGTTCAACGAGGTTCGCCACTGCTATGACCTGCTGACCGTGCTCGACACCATGTTCGAGGACCTGAGTGAAGAACAGAAAAAGGAAATGAATGACTTCTTCTGGAGCGAACTTTACACGCCCCTCTGGATGCATGCGCTGTCGCCTGGCGATGTCGACTCCACCTGGAACGTGCGGGCGGACCATAGCTGGCTGGGAGCGTATACGGCCTGGCCCTCCATGACCGCCAAAGGACTCTACAAGATCGAAAAACCCTCCCGCGTGGCCTCGTGGGTGAAGGGCTTGGCCAAGTCGGCCAACCAGGGCCCCTTTGGGCAGGCCCACATCGTGGAATCCATTTTCCCGCCTGAAAATGGCGGCGCGTTCAAATGCCCGCACGATCGGCCGTACGATAACGACTGGTGCTGCGTTTCCGGGGGCAGCTTCATCGACTTGGTGATCGATACGATTTTCGGCGCGGACCTCACCATGCACGAGGGCATCCACGTGAATTCTCACTTGGCTGATTTCGATCCCGCTGCAAGCTTGGTGAATGTTCACTACCAGGGGAAAAAGTTCAACGTCACCCGCGACGGGGCCAAACAGGCCTGACGCGCTACCCTGCTTCAGGGCTGGGGGTGAAAATTTGCGGGTAATCTAAACTGGTAGATATTGCTATGACTTCTATCCATGTTTTCTACCGCGTCCCCGCCGATGAGGCCGTCAAGACCCGGCTCCCTGTACACCGATGAAATTGGCTCCCTTTTGAGCCGATGCTGACAGGCGGCAGGCTATTTTTTTGTAGCGCGGGTGTCCCCACCCGCCTCCTTGCGATTGAGCGAACGAATCGCGGGTGGGGACACCCGCGCTACAGTCTGGAAAAGCTCGCTGCGCTGCCGTTCAATTCCCAGAACGAATTGGCCATGGCCACCTCCGGGTCACACAACCTCGGGCGCCGTTCGAACGGGTGAATGCCATCACGAGATGCCGGGCTCCCGACTTCGCCGGGACAAGTTGCCCTACCCGGCGTTCCGCAGGGTGAATGTGGAACCAGCGGACGGCAACCCGTCCCCCCAACATCTGGCGCAACACAATCGCGAAGTAGGGCCGGCCTCATGCCCATAAGCGCTAAGATAATCCCTGGGGCCAACAACCAGCCCGCGAAGCGGGCGCGGCGAGTGGGGTACCCCAGCATGCTATACTTGAAAGCGTAAGACAGTTGACACTACTGACCCGGGATCGACACGGGATGCTCAATCTATTGTGACCTCAGTTTCCAAGACGCAGGTGGACAAACTCGGTGATCGTATTCGCAAGGGAAAGCTGGAAGAGGGCGACTCCAAGCGGCTTGATTCTTATCGCCGGTTGTTTGCGGAGGCTTACGAAGAAGTGGTGGCCATCATCCGGGATTCGACGAAACTGGACCCTACCGGACGGACGGCGAAATCCACGACTTCGATAACGGAAAAGCTTCGCCGCGAGAAAATTCGGCTGACCCAGATGCAGGACATTGCGGGCTGCCGGTTGGTGGTGCCGGATGTGGCCGCGCAAAATCAAGTAGTGGATCGCCTAATGACCGTGCTCCCGCAGGCGGACCTTGTCGACCGAAGGAAAAAACCGAGTTTCGGCTACCGTGCCGTACACATTGTTGCCACGGCCCGGGGCAGGCCGGTCGAGATTCAAGTTCGGACTGAGTTGCAACATCTATGGGCGCAGTTGTCGGAAAAGCTGTCTGACGTGTTCGGTCCGGCAATAAAATATGGCGGTGGCGGTTCCGAGTACCAGGACCATTTGCATCGCTTCTCCCGGCTTATTGCCGAGTATCAGGACCAGGAGGTAGGGCTTCTGGCAGGAGAATTGTCCGGCCAAATGGCTGAGCAGAGGCGAAAGATCCGTCAACTGCTGGAGGATTCGATTACGACGTGGGGCAGCACCCCCAAGCCAGAGGGAGGCAAATGACATGCTTTTTTTGATTGAATATGATCGCTCTCGAGGATCAATCGTGCAGGAGCGCGAATTTGACGGTAATGCTCGACAGGTCGCAGAGGATGCCCGGCTCGAACTGGAGCTGGAGTTAAACCGCCGGGGCGTCGAGCACGAAGTCGTGCTTCTGGACGCGCCCAGTAAAGAGGCACTCCGGCATACACACGGCCGCTACTTCGAAAGCGTGGCGGAGCTGGCGCGCGGTACGCCCCAAGTCCAAGCCATACTCATGGGGACGTTGCAATTGCCGCGCGAATCCAAACCGTAAATCTCCTGCGCGAGACAGTCGCATGCCATGGCCGATGTTTTCTTGACTGTGGCTTTTCCTTCGATGACGAACCCACGGTCCATCTACTGATAGGAAATTCAAGCGCCAACCCTTAAATATTCCACCGGTTTTCGGTCATTTAGTCTATGGCCGCCGTGGTTATGGATGGGTTATTGCTGGCATGTCACATGGGCAACGGCGTCTGCGAGAGAGTACGCACCTTGGCTAGATGCCAGGGACTAGAAGTCAGAAGTCAGGAGACAGAAGGCGGATTGCTGATTACCGGCTCCTGAATCTTGAATCCAAAAACTCCGACGAGCGACTATGCACTATCCACTGCCTTTTGAAGATTCCAGCCTGCGCCGATTGTGGCGGCTCGTGAATATGCTCTTCCGGGTCCGAGAAGGGGCGCTGACCCATGGAATTGCCATGAGCAAAGGAACCTCCGGGGATGTTGATGAAAACATTAGGGAGCAAGCTCAGAAAATTTAAAAAGTGCAACACGATCCGGGGATGTGTATGAAAACAAAGGTGACCATGACAATATGTCTGGTCAAATACACGGCTTTTACGCGAATTGGCACGAATTGTACCGTAATCGACAAGGTCGGCCGGGCTATTGGGCCGAAGGCGCACAAATTACGTGATAAATCGTGCCTAAATAAAAGACTCCGGTTTTCGCCGGATGTGCCGCCTTTTCAAGGCTTTCGGGAAGGTCCAAGAGGGAATACGACAAAAAAGATGTTATAGAAAAGACGTTCGAAGTGGGAATGTGTATGAAAACAAAGGAAACACTGACAAGATGCCCGAGAAAAAGTCGGACATTTTTGTCTAAGTTTCGGACATTTTCGGCAGACCGACACGAATCGCGCGGAAATTCGGGGTGAATCTACGGTCGCCCATCAACAATCCACCTCCACGAACGCTCCTACCGGACATGTGGCCTGGGCTGACGCTGCTTGCCCCACCGGTTCAGCGCGAGGAAGCAAACTGGTAAGAGCCCGAGCCCACGGAAAAGACGGCGGAGCCATTTTCCAGACGCAGGAAGTGAACGCCGGGGGATTGCGGTGCCCGACGGCCACTTTCTCTCACCTGCTCAATCCTGGTGGCAGGCACGTAGACGATGGCGGTGGCGTTGGGAGGGATGGTGATTTGTTGGGTCACGCCATTTTGGACTTTCCAATTGGAAACAATTTCCCCCATCACCGTGTGCAACGAGCAGGTTACGGAAGCCAATCCCCGGGGGAAAGCAGGCCGGATCAGGATTTCCTTGTATCCGGGCTGCAAGGGCTGAATGCCCGCCAAGCGGGAGTAGAGCGTGCTGCCGGGGCCGGCAAACATGGCATGATCGTGCGTCTCCATTCCGCCGATGAGATGCCACTGCTCCCAGGTGGTGGTGGCGCCCAAACTGATCTGGTGTCCGTAGCTGGGATAGGTGGTCTGGTTCAACGCCTGGTAGGCGGCGTCGGCAAATCCGTTGTCAATGAGGACGTCGAACAAATAACGCGTGCCGAATATCCCCGTATCCAGATGTGCGTGGTCCGGCCCCATCAAGCGCTCCCACAAGGCATGCGCCGCGGCAGGCTTCTGGCCGGGAGGCGGCATGTCAAAGGCCAGGGGCATAACGGAAGTTACCTGCACCCCGCTGCCATAGGTATGCGTGGCCTCCTGGAAAAGGCGGGCGTTGAATTCGCGCCGGATGGATTCCGCCCGCTCCTGATAAGCCGCGGCATCGGATGTCTTGCCCAGTATCCCGGCCATTTGGGAAACCAGCAGGGTGGCACGATAATAAATGGAGGTATTGACGATCTCCCCTTCGCTGAAGCATTCCTGGTAACGGCCGCTTCGTCCCGGAGGGCACCAGTCTCCGAAGGCATCCGACCAGGCGTGGGGCTTGGCGGCTTGCGTGGCAAAGGCATCAACCAACTGTCGGGAGTTTTCGTAGCTCGCCTCCAAAATGCGGCGATTACCATAGTGCTGGTAGAGCAGCCAGGCCAAAAGCACCTGGTCGCCCGACCAGTTGGGGGCGTCTCTTCCGCCTTCGATATCCTGCAACCATTTGGCGTAGTAATTGTTCATGTCGAAGTTATAGAGAGCCGTCTCTTCCGCCATCATGGAATCCATCTGGCAGGGAGTGCGTTCGTCGCGGGTGGGATTGTCGGTGGGGATTCCTACCAGATTGTTCGTCACCCCCCACAGGAAGTTGCTGTGGATCCGGTTGAGCAGGGAATTGGAGGACTGAAATTTCCCCGCGGGCTCAATGGCCGCATGGGTCACTCTGCCGTCGATGCTGTCGAGCGTAGGGGTTCCCGGGAAACCTGTGACTTCGACATAGCGAAAGCCATGATACGTAAATCGCGGCTCGTAGACTTCTTCCCCGGCCCCCTTCAAGATGAACGTGTCCGTGGCCCGGGCGCTGCGGTTGGTTTTGGTGTCAAGAGTTCCGTCCGGGTGGATGTCCTCCGCATGGCGAATCACAATGGTGGCGCCGGCGGGGCCGCGGGCTCGCACGCGTGTCCATCCGGCCAGGTTTTGGCCCATATCAAAAACGAACATGCCCGGCTTGGGTTGATGCACCGCGCGTGGACGCAGGGTGCGAATGACTTTGATGGCCGGCATCAGGCGGGAACGCATAAGGCCCGCCGGGGCCGGGAAAAGCTGCACCGGTTGCCAGGCATGATCGTCGTAGCCAAAGCGGTCCCAACCCGCTTGTTCCCGGCGAGCATCGTAGGTTTCACCATTATAAATGCTGTTCGCAAGGATCGGACTCTGCGCGGTTTTCCACGATTCGTCGGTCACGATGGACTGGCGCGAGCCATCCACAAACTGGATATCAAGCTCCAAAATCGCCTGCTTGGCGGCCATCCAGCGATAGCCCCACTGGTTGAAATTCCGATCATAGCCATTGCCCAGCCAGAGGCCCGCGGCATTTCCGCCTTCCCATATGAGCGGAGTCACACCATAAGTGTAATAATATATATATTTGTTATAATTAGAATTGACAGGAGCTAGCACGAGATCGCCGGCTTTAACCCCATTGAGGTGCAGCTCGTAGAAGCCGAAGGCATACACATAGGCCGTGGCTTTTTTGACCTTTTTGGTCAACTGAAATTCCTTGCGCAGTAATGGCGACGTCGTGTCACGGGGGCCGCCGATCCATTTCCCGTGCCAGTCGGTGGCGTGCAACAATCCCATTTCCCAATGCTCCGTGGGTGACCATCCTGAGGCCTTGCCATCTTGATCCCAAACCCTGACTCGCCAGTAATATTCAGCGCCGCTCGCCACGGCCGGGCCTCCGTAAGCGATGCCGAAGTTCTGGCCAGTGTTTACCTTGCCGCTATCCCAGATCACCCCGGACTTGAACTCCCCGGCAGAGTCGGCCACTTGGATTTGATAGGCCGACTGATTTTGGGCGCGCCCCGTGGCGGTAAGAATCCAGCTCAAGCGAGGACGAAGAACGTCGAGCCCTTGCGGGTTTTCCAGGTATTCCGTCTTCAAGCCCGTGGGCGCGAGCGCCAGCGCCATTGGGGCCAGACACCCCAACACCACAAACCATCCGCAAATGGCCGGTATGAGGACTTGGGGTGACCAACGCGGAGACGGATAGGTATTTCGTCGCATGAATGAGCCCTTTCTGCTTACTCCCAACTGCGGGCGCCAGATCTCCATATCCAAGCAAACGTCAGGTTCCGCCGCACCGCAACGAGCTGCGGCGCTCAACCGTATCCGCACCGCTGCCCGCAGGTTAGCACCGACGCCCAAGGCCTTCAAGGACCCATGCCGGAGATTGGCCAATCCGCCCCACGACCTAATTGCAAACTGTACTACCACCGAAAGTTCGGCCATCACTACATTGAGGCCTGTGGTATTCTGGCGACGGCACACCAACATGACGGACCTCGCAGTTGAGACGGATGGACTCTGCCGCCGCTTTGGAGAGCTGGAAGCGGTGCGCAACGTCAACCTGCGCGTGGAAGCGGGTCAATTCTTCGGATTCCTGGGCCCCAACGGCGCGGGCAAATCCACCACCATCAAGATGCTCACGGGTCTGCTGGAGCCGACGGCAGGCCGCATTCGAATTCTCGGCCTCGACTTGGTGGGCAATCCCGTGGAAGTGAAGAGCCAGATCGGCGTGGTCCCGGAAGGCCTCGCGCTTTTCGACCGTTTGACCGGGCCCGAATACCTCATCTTCGCCGGACGCATGTACGGGCTCGATCGCGTCACTGCCGCTGAGCGCGCGCAGGAACTGCTTGACTTCATGGGCTTGGCGGATCGCGCCAAGTCGCTGATTGTGGATTACTCGCACGGCATGAAGAAGAAGTTGGCGATGGCCGCGGCGGTGATACACGGACCCAAGGTGCTGTTTCTGGATGAGCCTTTCGAGGGGGTCGACGCGATTGCTGCCGGCACCCTCAAGGCAATGCTGAATCGCATGATCGCGCGGGGCGCCACGATCTTTCTCACCTCCCACGTGCTCGAAATCGTGGAACGGCTGTGCAGCCACGTGGCCATCATCCATCGCGGCGAACTGGTGGCTCAGGGGTCCATTGACGAGCTGCGCTCCGGTGTGTCGGCGCACCACGACGATGGGCAGAAGCTCAGCCTGGAACAGATCTTCCTGGAGATTGTGGGCGGGGAACGAGCCGCCGTGCCGGAGCTCTCGTGGCTGGAATGACATTGGTACCGGGCAAAAAAGAGCAGCTCCGCCTGGTGGGCTGGTTGCGCTGGCGTCTCTTCGTGAATAGCCTGCGCACCGGACGCGGCAGAGCGGACCTGGTCGCCAAAATCATCGCGGCTTCCGGTGTGGTGTGCGGGGTGCTGGGGTTCGGGCCGCTTCTGGGACTGGGGAGTTGGTACGCGATCAGCTCCCGCAAACCGTTCATTCTTTCGATCGAGCTCTGGTTCGTATTTCTGGTTTGGCTGGTGCTGCCTGTTCTGGTCTCCGGGTTCAGTGCTGAGTCCGATCCGGCCTCGCTACTGCGGTTCCCGCTCCGTTATTCCACTTTCGTGCTTCTGGCTTTCGCGCATGGGATCTTCGACCCGGTGGCCGTCGCGGCTCTGTACTGGCTCTTGGCAATGCTCGCCGGCATCGCCGTCGCGTCGCCAAGCACGCTGCTATGGGCGATTCCGGCCTTGGCCGCGTTCGCACTCTTGAATCTGTTGCTGAACCGGACGATTTTCGCCTGGCTCAGCCGCTGGATGGCCCAGCGGCGCACGCGGGAAATCCTGGGCGCGCTATTCATCCTCTCGATGTTCAGCTTTCAACTGGTCGGACCTTTAACGACCCGCTACGGTAAGCGCGCGCTGCCCATGGTCACACGGTTCTCTGCCGCGGTTCGCTTCCTGCCGCCCGGATTGACCGCCACTGCGATCACGGTGGGGCATGCCGGCGCTGGGGCCAGCGCCTTGGCGGACTTCACGGGGCTTCTAGTTTACAGCGGAGTGCTCGGTTGGCTGCTCTCCCTTCGCCTGCGAGCAGAGTACCGCGGCGAAAACCTGAGCGAAGCGCACCGGGAGGCATCCGCCGAACGATCCACCGTGCGCGCGGGCTGGAACGTTGTCGGGTTCTCCCCAACGGTGGCAGCACTGTTCGAGAAGGACCTGCGCTATTTGATCCGCAACAGCACGGCGTATTTCAATCTGTTGGCTCCGCCGTTCATCCTCATCGTCATGAGCCTGGGCCATGGCGGTTCGCATGCGAAAGAACCGGCCTTCATGCGCTCGCACTCATTTTTCTTCCCCCTGAGCGTCGCTTACGTGATGCTCATCCTAGTAGGTCTCGCTTACAACAATCTGGGTTACGACGGATCTGGCTTGCCCATGCTATTGGCCGCACCCATTCGCTTCCGCGATGTGCTGGTGGCGAAGAATCTGCTTCACACGTTAGTGGTCTTGGCAGAAATTCTCGTCGTCTGGGTTTTGGGCTGGTTTCTTGTGGGCCCAACACCTCCGGTTGTGGTTTGGGTAACACTGGCAGGCGCACTCTTTGCTCTCTTTACGAACTTGGCGGCTGGAAACCTGGTGTCGCTTCATTTTCCGCGCAAGCTAAACCCTGGGCAGATGAAGCGGCAGCAAGCGTCGGGCTTGGCGGTCGCGGCGAGCATGGGAATCCAAGTAGTGCTGGCGGTCCTGATAGCAGCCATGTACTTTCTATCGCGCTGGGAGGGGCATCTCGCCTGGTGCGGGGTCTCCCTCCTGGTTCTGGCGGGCGCGGCCTGGATGGCTTATCGCCAAGTGCTCGAACTGTCCAGCGGCATTGCTTTGAAGCGGCGTGAGGTGTTGATGACCGAGTTGACGCGCTCAGGGTAGGAAACCGTGGTGGCATCTTGGCATCATCTTCATACAGGGGGACAACGGAATCTATGGCCACATCCTTGATTGCCTTCCAAGGTGAACGAGGTTCGTTCAGCGAGGAAGCCGCGTACAAGCTCCTGGGCCGGGGGATCCGCGTGCTGCCTTGCGAGACTTTTACTGCCACCTTTGAAAGCGTCACCAAGGGGCGCGCGAATCACTGCCTGGTTCCAATTGAGAATACCCTGGCCGGGTCCGTCTACGAAAACTTTGACCTGCTGCTGGCCAACAACCTGCATATTGTGGGCGAGGTGAGCCTGCGCATTGTGCACAATCTCATTGCGCTCCCGGGCACGAAGCGCAAGGATGTGCGCCAGGTTTATTCCCATCCCGTGGCGCTGGCGCAGTGCGGCCGCTTTTTCGCCAGGAACCCGCAGGTGGAGCGGATCACTTTCTACGACACGGCGGGGTCCGTCAAAATGCTGGCGGAGCGCCGCCCGCCCGGCGCGGCGGCCATTGCCAGCCGCATCGCCGCGGAGGTCTACCAGGCGCGCATTCTGGCCACGCATCTGGAGGATCACCGCGAGAATTACACACGCTTCCTTCTGCTCTCCAAGACCGCACGCGTCTCCGCAAAGGCCAACAAAATCTCCATCGTGTTTTCCACCCGCAACCTGCCGGGCGCCCTCTACAAGTGCCTGAGCGTTTTCGCCCTGCGCGACATCGATTTGACCAAAATGGAATCGCGGCCCTTGCGCGGCCGCCCGTGGGAGTACTTCTTCTATCTCGATTTTGTCGGGAACGTGAAGGAGGACCGTTGCAAAAAGGCCTTGGTGCACCTGGGCGAGGTCACCAACTTCTTGCGCGTGTTGGGGTGCTACCAAAGCGCAAAAAGGTAAGCATTGTTTCCAGCCGCCAGTGGTCAGTCTTCGGTCTTCATTTTTCACTTCCATTGGCAGTTGGGTTGTGCGCCGCGCCAATTTTACGCCCTGCTGGGAAACATTGTGCGCTATATTCTTGCGGCAAGGATTTTGGTTGACGGAGGTTTCAACGTGTCTCACCTGGCTCGGCGCAATTTCCTGAAAGGCATATTGGCGGCTTCGGCCGCAGGCTTTAGTCCTGTGTGGACGCGCGGCGCCGCGGACACCGCCGCAGCGTTGCGCATCTTCAAGCTGGGCGCCATTTCCGACGGATTCTCGAATGACTTTGAAGAAGCGCTTAAGGTCATGAAAGGTTATGGCCTCGAGTGGGTGGAGATTCGCCACATATGGGGGCGCGTGTACAACACCGAAGCCAGCCCGGAACAGATACGCCGGATACGCGAGTTGCTGGATCAATACGGATTTCGCGTTTCCGTGGTCAGCACGGCGCTCTACAAATGCGTGCTGCCCGGCACCGAGGCGGTGGTCAATCAGAAGGATGCCTACCCTTACTCCGGGCAGATGGATATGCTCAAGCGCGCCGCCGATCGCGCTCACGCCTGGGGCACCGAGACGCTGCGGGTCTTTACCTTTTGGCGCGTCGCGGAGCCTGAGAAGATTTCCGGGCGCGTGGCGGAAGAACTTGAAAAGGCGGCAGACGTGGCGCGCAGCGCGGGCGTGCGCCTGGCGATTGAGGATGAAGGTGCGTGCAATGTGCGAACCGGCCACGAGCTGGCGCGGCTCCTTGCCACGATTAAAGCTCCCAACGTGGGCGCGAACTGGGATGTGGGCAATCCCTGGTTTGGCGGTGAGGTATCCTTTCCCTCTGGATATGACGTCTTGCCAAAGGACCGTATCTGGCACATGCATTTGAAGGGGGTGGCTTGCGAGGCTCCGGGAAAGCAATGCACCAATGCTTTTGCGGATCAGGGCAGCATTGACTTGGTGGGCCAGCTCCGCGCTTTGCGCCGCGACCACTACACCGGGACCATGTCGCTGGAATGCGAGTACCAGGCCCCCGGAATGTCGCACCTCCAGACCTCTCAACGGTCGATGGAAGGATTGCTGAAAGTGGCGGCCATGGCAGCCGCGTAAGCCGGCATCTCAGCCCGTGATGCCCTGGCCCGCGAGCGCGATGTTATTTCGGCTGGTGTTTTTGACGAGGTACATGGCTTCATCCGCTTTGCGCAGCAGTTCCTTGCGCGTGCGGCCATCCACAGGGAAGGAGGCCACCCCAAAGCTGGCGGTGACCTTGATGTTCATCTTCTCTTCCGCGAAAAAGACGCGATTGTTCAGCAATTCGCGGATGCGGCGGACA
>Ga0326728_10012604_pt1 | contig 18715 bp, 17 predicted proteins | sample MB3enrmetagenome_FD_207602 | JGI IMG/M metagenome (GOLD analysis project Ga0326728, IMG submission 207602) | Lab enriched peat soil microbial communities from McLean, Ithaca, NY, United States - MB31MN | ecosystem: Environmental > Terrestrial > Soil > Wetlands > Peat | place: USA: New York... | reverse complement strand
AGGAGAACTCGTGGGTCTCGACGCGTTCGAGGAGGGGCCGCGGAAGATGCATGAAACGCCAGTAGACGAAGGCCTTGTCGAGCATGATCACGACGGCAAGGATTGCGAGCAGCACGAGGGGGTAGACCATCACGCCGCCGAACTTGAGGGCTTCCAGAGCAAGGTGTATGTCGTTCATTGTGCTCCCTTCCTCTCAAAAGTAGATTGCGGGGGAATCCCCCCTCTCAAAACAGTTTGCTGATGCCTCCAAAAAACCCTATCCGCTGCCCGTACTGGGGCGCGAATATGCCGATGCCGGTCCCGCTCCTGATAGGCTCGATCTTGTCGAGGACGTTGATGACAGCCACCCGGCCCTCGAAGGGACCGAGGCTCCCCAGCACAAACTGCCGTATCGCCCCCAGATTGACCGAGGTGTTGCTCGCCACGTGATCCGTATTGGCGAATCCGGAGCGCAAGCCGGTCCCGAACGTGGCGTCGGCGGTGAATTTCGTTCCCTCCCAGACATAGGAGACGCCGCCTGATGCGGTATAGAGCTCATCGTGGTCCGTGTGGATCCAGTGAGTGGCGATGTAATTCAGCTCATCCTGGCCGAAGTTGAACTGCCCGGAGACGACGTCCTTGGCGAGGCTCGTGGTGATGGCAAGGTTGCCGTACGCGGCGAAATTGCCGGACTTGTAATTGCCGGTCAGCTCCACGCCGTAGATCTTCCCCTGCGAATAATTGAAGGGGAAATAGATCGGCGCCTCGCTGAACTGGCCCTCGTCGATCAAATCCCTGATGATTTTGTAGAAACCGTCGAGGCCGACGGTCAGTCCCGGTACCACCTTCTGGGTGACGCCCGCGTCGAAGTAGTGCGACCGTTCGGGCAGGACCGGAGAGTTCGCCGTGACCGAGGGCTCATTCGAGGTGCCTTCGAAGAGGGCGATGTCCTTGGGCGAGACCAGCTCGGTCGGCGGCGGCGTGAAGTACCGGGCATAGCCGGCATGCAGCGTCGTGTCGTCCGTCGCCTTATACACAAGGCCCACGCGGGGGCTCAACTGCCCGGCTTTCACGAAGGCGTCCAGCTCGTCTGCCCTGAGCCCGTAGTTCACCGTCAACTTGTCGAGGGCCTTCCACTCGTCCTGGAGATAGAGCGCTCCGTACGTGTTGCCGTTCTTCGAGGAGTTGTCCCTGACATTGAAGGGACCGCCGGTGATGTTCCCGTTGACGTCGACAGGGAACACCGAGGAGGTATTGTCGCTCTCGACGTTTTCCGTGAACCCGAAAAAGCCCCCGCGGATCGTGTGGGAGTCGCTCAGATGATAGCTGGCGTCGGTCTGTAAACCGTTGCTGATGGCGCCGAGGTGGAGTTTCGACGCGACTCCGTCGAAAACGAGGTCGCCGGTGTAGTCGGGCGTGAAATCGACGGTCGTGTTACGGATGAAATAGGCGATCTGGTAATTGATGTCAGACCCGATGGAGCTTTGCAGGGCAACGATCCCATAACGGTTGGTCTCGGACTGCCGCTCGTTCAATGTGCTTGAGTCGACACTGGTGATGCCCAGCTCCGCCAAGGGTTCCGTGCCGAAGGGACCCTCCGCGGGATTCTGCCTGGGATGATTGGGAACTTGAAAGAAACCGTCGTAGCTGCCGAACATCACGCTTAACTTTGTCGTGGTGTTGATGAGGTACGATGCATACCCGAAGCCCTTGAACTGGTCCGTCTGGTCGTGGATGGCGTTCGGGCCCGGGGTGGGGTTTTCGATCCCCAGGTTGTCATGCAGGTAGGAGCCGACCAGGTAGTAATTCAGCTTCCCCGAAGAGCCGCCCATTTGGAAGCTCGGCTCCGCCGTGTCGTGGCTCCCGCCGTACAGGTCGATGCGCCCTCCGTTCTCGAAAACGCTCTTGGTCTCTATCTCGACCACCCCCGCCTCCCGGTAGCCGTACTGGGCCGGCATCGCGCCGGTCAGGAGGTCGACCCGTTGGGCGAACCGGGTGTCGAGGGTCTGGCCGAAGCCGGTAATCCCCTCGGGGAGGGTCACGCCGTCGATGCGGTACTGAATATTGGCGTGGTCTCCCCGCACATGGAGCTGGCCGTAGGAGTCATTGGCCACACCCGGCGCCTGAAGCAACACCTGGTTGAGGGGGGTCTCCTGCCCTTGGGGGAGCGAGGTGATATCGTTCTCGGTTATCGTATATTCGCTCCCTCCCGTCTTCGGCGACAGGCTGTTCCTCGCCTGGGCCAGGCGCTCCGCCGTGACGGACATCTCAAGGGCTTCCTGGGCGGTCAGGGTGAGCGTTGTCGTCGCCGGCGTTCCGGCCTCTACCGTGACGACGGCCGTGCTTGCCTCAAAGCCGGACTTTTCCGCCAGGACCGCATAAACGCCCGGCGTCACGCCTGAAAAGACGAAACTCCCGTCGGCATCACTCTGAACCTTGCCCACAACGGCTTCATCGGGTGATTTCAATGTCAGGGTTGCCGCTGCAAGGGGCCTTCCCAGGGCGTCCTTGACCGTCCCCTCGATCTCGTCGGTAGCATCAGGGGCGGCATAAGCCGCAGCCGCAATTACGATGAAGAGAGCAAACGCCAATACAGAGCGCGCTAAGAAGCATAGTTGTCGCATCGCATCCTCCTAGTACGTTTTCCGTATGACGTCACAGGGCTCGTAACGCCACACTACCCAAGATTATTGAAGTTGCCCGGTAAGATCTTCCGCCCTCCCTCAGCAGAACGGCCGGTCAGACAGTTCATGGAACCGGCGACCCTGGCAGTCCGTAGGCCGGGAGAACGGGAAATCACGCGATTAAGCCACGAGTAAGGCCTCGACTTTCTTAAGCCCCGAGACTGTCGTGGACACTCCGGATCATAGGACGACGGTAGACCCGCAGCTCAATGTAAGACCGCGTCGCTTTACCAGTATTGTGAAGAAGATTCAAGCAGGAGGGGCGCGACTGCTGAAAGGGGTGAAATAGGTTTTGGTGATACTCGGCGTGGGAGGAGTGAAGAATTCAATTTCCACAAAAGCCGACAGGATAACCTGGATGGGGATCGCCAAATTAGCCGGTTGGTGGTGGAGGCTGGCTTTGCAGATAGGGCAATCGTCGTGGTCGCATCCGTCATCATGGTGGTGAAAGGCCACCACGAGAGTGGAGAGGAAAAAACACACCAGAAACAGTAGGGCAAACCGTCTCTTCATGCCGGTGAAATCCTAACCGATACGCACGATAGTCATGACTGCTCACACTCGGGCGGTATGCCCTTTCGACCTCATAATGAGAAAGAGTGGGACGAGAGAGGTGAGAAGGGGGGAAACAACCAATCGCTTTCTCATCCCGGAGTGCCCTGTTCCGTGCAGCGCTGGCACAGCCCGCTAAGCTCTATGGTATGGGAAAGGAGGGTTCCCCTGATCCGGCCCGACACTTCGCGTTCCAGGACATCGATGAGACACAGGTCCACATCCTCCACCTTTCCGCAGGAGGCGCAGACAAAATGGTGGTGATGGCGCTCGTTGGAGCAATAGTAGTAAAGCTGACGGATCCCGTGGATCCGTGCCACCACTCCGGCCTCAACGAGCTCCTCCAGTATCCTGTAGACAGTGGGGAGCCCCGCGTTCTTAACATGCCCCCTCGCCTTCGTCCAGATTTGCTCGGCGCTGAGGAAGACACCTTCCCTTGCCATAACCTCGAGAACGGCGAGTCTCCTCGACGTCACCTTCAACTTCAGCCCCTTCAACAACCCCTTGAACCCGTCGTCCAATAGGCCCTCCTGGGAGTAAGGATGTAAATGGAAATATATTCTATTTATAGGGGTAGGGGACGGCGTTGTCAAGAGTTAAATTAAACTATTTTCTATTTAGGAATAGATTGAGCGGACGGCTTCATTGTCACGATTTGGCCCTGGACCCTCATCCGCCTTCCCGAATCCAGTCACCATCGATTGCGACATCAAACATCATACAGGCGCTGACAACCTCAACAGAAAACTCGATTTCATAAAGATTCCAAACAGTTCAGATGCCTACTGATCGGATCCGCGGCTATTCACTGCCACTCTCCCGAGCGTCTTTGCGACGGGCCGATTCGTAAGGGGCCTCCCTTCGCTCACCGTACCTCCGCGTTGGCGCCCTCGACCGCCTTCCACGCCTCGAAGCGGCCGTTCAAGTACTTCGCCATAAATTCTTCTGCACGGCCGTAAAAGTCGAGGCGATTGTTGGGCCGGACAAAGCCGTGCCCCTCATCGGTGTAAACGATGTAAGTGACGGGCAGCTTCTTGGCGCGCATCGCCTGCACGATCTGAGCGGACTCGTTGATGTTGACGCGGGGGTCGTTGGCGCCCTGTGCAATGAGGAGGGGTGCGCGGATGGCATCGACATGGAACAAGGGAGAGATCTTCTTATTAAGCGCTTCGTCGTGCTCTACGTCGCCCACGCGCAAAAGGAAATCCTTCATGGTCGGCGCCCAGTAGGGCGGGATCGAGGCGAAGAGCGTCTTGATGTTGGACGGCCCTACAATGTCCACGCCGCAGGCGTAAAGGCCGGGGGTGAAGACGAGGCCGGCAAGCGTCGCGTAGCCGCCATACGAGCCGCCGTAAATGCACACTCTATTGGGGTCGGCGATGCCGTTGTCGATTGCCCACTTCACCGCATCGGTGAGGTCATCTTGCATCTTGGCGCCCCACTGGAGATTACCGGCGTTGAGGAACTTCTTGCCAAAGTCTGTGGAACCCCGAAAGTTTACCTGCAGGCACGCGTACCCGCGGTTGGCCAGCCACTGGGCCTCCGGGTCATACCCCCACGTGTCGCGAGCCCACGGTCCGCCGTGCACATTAAGCACCAAGGGGAGGTTCTTTCCCTCAAGGCCCACGGGCAACGTCAGGTAGCTCACCAGTGCGAGACCGTCCCGTGCTTTGATAATGACAGGCTCCATTCTCGCGAGCGCATACTTCTCCAACTCGGGCCGATTGCTGAACAGGAAGTCAGGTTTCCTGCTGTCCCGGTGATAGACGTACCACGCGACAGGGCCGTCGTCCACTTGGTAGGCAACGATCCAGTTCCTGTCTGCGCGGTCGCGGCTCACGATGTTGAAGATGCCTCGCTGGACCTTGGAAATCGTATTGAAATCTTCCTCGATGCTCGGGTCGATAACCGTCCACTCGCTCTTGAGGTAGTCGAACGAAGCTGCCTGCACCACGTGGGTGTCCGGCTGAACCATCACGTCGGCGACGTCGGACTTCGGGTTGGAGGCCAGCACCGCGACCTCCTTACCGTTGGCCACGTCCACTTTGACGAGGCGGTCCGTGTCGCTCCCCAGTGAGCTCGTGACGAATATCCCCCTGCCGTCAGCGGTGAAGTCCACCACACTGCCGCTCTCGCCGAACGGCCAGACGATCAATTCTCGCCAGGCGGCGTCTTTGCTGTCGCGAACACGGAGGATGCTGCTGCCGTCCTTGGGGTTGGCTGCCATGGCCGCGCGGATCTGGAAGTTGGGATCGGTCTGCCAGCCCACGATATCGCCGGGGTTGACGGTGTCGAGGACCAGCGCGCCGGTCAAGAGGTCCACACGGAACATGTCAAACACGCGACGGTCGCGCAGGTTGAGGCCCACGAGAATCTCGTTGGGATGCTTTTTATCGGTCATGAGGTTCTGGGCGCGGATGCCCTGGAATGGCGTGAGGTCACGGATGATCTTGGTGCCGAGGTCAGCCGAATAGACGTGCCAATTCTCGTCCCCTCCAATGTCCTGCACGTACATCAGGTGCGTTCCGTCTTCTGCCCAGAAATAGCTGTGGATGCCCCTGTGGGTGTCGTCGGTGACCTGCGCGTCGTCCGTTCTGCCGATCGTGCGTACCCACACGTTGAGAATGCCTGCAGCCGAGGGCGCAAGATAGGACAGACGCGTGCCGTCCGGCGAGATCTGGGGGGCGGCCTTCACCGGGTTGCCAACGAGCACCTCGCGCGGAATCAGTGGCGGCAATTCGGCAAAGGCAGTTGCCCCGAAGCTCAGGACTAACGCGATCACAACCAGTAGCGTCGTTTGACTTCTTTTCATTGTTTTCTCCCTTGTCCACTATTCATTATCTCGCCTCTCTCCTTGGTGCAAGAGACGTACTCCCCGGAGGTCGTCGAAATCCGTTGACGCATCTCGCCGACAAGTCTGTTGGGCGACTTTTTCCAGAGACGCAACGGAACCCGAGGTTACGTCTCCACAATAACATATCCCAATATATCAGGCTGTTTACGAGATTGCAGGTTTTAACAATATTTGGGTTCGTTTCCGCCCGGGGCAAAGGGCATCCATCAGGTAGATGTCACGGTCATGGGAAAAGAGAATGGGCGATCAAGAACGACAACGGTATTCTCCTGTCCCTTTCCTTATTTTCTTGACAGATACGATGCACAGCGATACCATCGAGCGTGGGTCTTGTACCAAAAGCATGAATGTCGGTGACTACAGCCCCCGGAAGGCGCATGAATTTATTGCTTGTTCTTTTGTGCGGCCGCCCTGGCCGATGAACGAGAAAGAACAGAAGACAGGAGGAGAAGATGAAACCGGCGAGATGCGTATCGGTCATTTCATATATGTCCTTCGTGGTGGTTCTATGTGCCTTTTGTCAGTGGTTCGCGTGTGATGCGGCAGCGCAGACAAAGACCCTGAAAGTGGGTCTTGTCAGCTCGGTCTCCGGTCCTATGGCCCCGGCTTTCAAGTCGGAGGTTGTGGCCGCAAAACCGGCGGCGGACCTGATCAATCAGCGAGGGGGCCTCGTTGTGAAAGGCGAAAAGTACAAGGTCGAGATCGAGACCGCCGACGATCAATCATCACCCCCCGGAGCCGTATCGGCGGTAAGCAGGCTGATACAGGATGGTGTCAAATTCGTGATCTCGCCGATGTTCACACCGGCCGATCTGGCGATGGCGCAAAGCACCGAAGATGCGAAGGTCCTCCGTGTATGTCCCAATCGGACCGACCCGAAACCCTTTGGTCCTCCGAACCGGTACAGCTTCGATGCAGAAGCGACTCTCTACTACATCGCCCCCGCGTATGACAAGCTCAAGACCCTCTATCCCCAGGTAAAGAGGATCGCCATAATCAAGCCTGACGACCCGGGCGTCTTTGTGGCAAATGAGGCAATGGAGAGAGAGCTCAAGAAGCGCGGGTTCGATATCGTATTCAACGAGTCCTACAGGATCCCGACTGAGGATTTCTACCCGATCCTCACTAAGGTGATGACGCAGAAGCCCGATGCGATCGAATGCATTTTTGCCATACTGCCTTGGGCGAAAGGGATCATCACCCAAGCCCGGGAGCTTGGCTTTACCGGACCCATTACCGCCGTTTCGGCAGGGTTTGGCGACACCAACCTGCTGAAAGGCATGATAGATCAGAAATACGCGTACGATATCTGCCATTGCATACCCGATGTGTACAGCCCGAAGATGCCGCCCATCATAAAGGATTTCCGGAAGCTCGTCGAAGCGGCGACCAAGGAACATCTCGATTTTGACCACGGCCTTGCCCTGCAAGCGCTTTCGGTGATCATACAAGGCATTGAGAAGGCGCAGAGCTTCGACACGGACAAGGTGGTAAGCGCTCTCGAGGCGGCGAAGAGTCTCAGCCTGCCTTATGGCACGGGGAAATTCGGCGGCAAGGAGCTGATCGGGATCAACCGTCTGTTCATCAGAGATCAGGTGCCCTTTTCCCGCATAATGAAGGGCGGTACTGTAGAGTTTGACTTCCTGCCGGCGAGGTAGGATCGTAAACCGGCAGTGCCGTCCCCCTTCTAGTCGAATGAAACCTGTCCCTTAACCAGATGGCGGCCGATCACCAGTTTCTCCACATCCTTGACGCCTTCATAGATCTCGACTATCTTGGCGTCGCGATAAAAGCGGCTGATATCGTATTCATCGATATAGCCATATCCGCCGTGAAGCTGGAGGGCTTCGTCCACAACTTTGACGCCCACTTCTCCCGCGTACCATTTTGCCATGGCCGTGAGGGCCGGGTCCGCGATGCCCTGGTCTATCTTCCACGCTGCTTTGTACGTCAGGTTCCGCGCCGCCTCGACCAGAGTGGCCATTTCAGCAAGTTTTACCTGGACGAGCTCGCTTGATGCGAGCGTCTTCCCGAAGACCTTCCGTTTTCTCACATGGTTTAGGGCGAGATCCAGGGCGCCTTGGGCAATCCCCACTCCCTGGGCTGCGATGTAAGACCTCGACCTGTTAAAGAAGGCCATGAAACACTCGAACCCCTTGCCTTCTTTGCCGATAAGGTTTTTCTCCGGCGCCCACGCGTCTTTGAAGGTGATTTCTGCAGTGTCATGGGCACGGATACCCAGCTTTCCACGGATCTTGTTCCGTTCGATGCCTGGGCTCTCCCCATCGATCACTATGACGCTGTGCCGGTCCGTCTTCTTCTCAGCGTCAGGGTTGGTGAGGCAAAGGGTCACGAAGAAGTCCGCAATGTCGCCGTTTGAAATGAACATCTTCGAGCCGTTCACAACGTAGCCTCCGCCCTTCTTGATCGCCCTTGTCGCGACGCTCAAGACGTCGCTTCCTGCGTCCGGCTCGGTTACCGCAACGGCGCCTATCTTGCCCCCTTCACAAACCGACCTGAGGTAGCGCTCCTTCTGGTCCTGAGTGCCAAACAGGAGGATCATCTCGCTCCCGAAGGCCTGACACATGAGCTGGCTCCCCGTTCCGGGGTCCACCCGCCAGAACTCCTCCATAACGAGGGCCGTCTCCAGGAACCCCATCCCCATGCCCCCGTACTTCTCATCGATGAACACGCCGACAAAGCCGAGCTCTCTCGCTCTCCGCAAGAGAGACATGTCGAATTTCTCATCGCGATCGCACTCTCGCGCTATCTTGGGAAACTCGCCTTCTGCGAACTCCCGGGCCGCCCGTTTAACGTCTCTTTGAACCTGAGATAGCTGGAAATCCATGACATCCTCCTCTCGTCACGTGGACATCATTCCGTCGTCTACGGGCATCGGTTTAGAAGACGCCGTTGGCATTCCTGGACGTTTCCGGCACGGCGGATGCTACGTCCCAGTGCTCCATGAGCTTTCCGTCTTCGACCCTGAAGATATCCATGACCGCCAGGTTAGGCGCCTCGGCTGCGTTCATGATATGCACGTGGAGAATGACATAGTCGCCATCCACGAAGGAGCGGACAATGCGCGCTCTGTGCGCAGGAGCCTGATCGTACACGGATCGCACAAAGTCGAGCACGCCCTGAGCACCCGTCTCGACTTCCGGCTTGTGCTGAATGTAGTTGCCATCGAGAAACTCACCCGCCCGCTCATACTGCCGGCCGTTAATGATAACGTCATAGAAATCGAGCACCGCCTTTAGGTTCTTTTCCTCCTGTTCAGTCCGCATAGTCTCTCTATCCTCCATAGCTAACGCTCCCAAAGATCTGAAAGCCGGGAGATTGGTGTGGCTCCCCTTTTGTCACATGTCGGATTTGCTTTTCTCTGTCTTCTTGCCCTCTTCATCGAGTTCCGCTGCCCGTGCTTTATCGTGGAAGAGCGTTTCCCCGGCGCCGAAGTAGACGTCTCTGGAGCTGATGTTGGCGTGCTCCACATTCTTGCAGAAGTCTCCGAACATCTCGGTCCCGAAAGTCATATCAAGGTCATCGACGATCCGCTGCTTCCACGGCCTCTTCACTACCTGTGCAGTCAGGCGTCTTACGGTCCGGTGGCGTTTCATAATGAAATCCGCGATTTCATACGCCCTGGCGACCATCCTATCCCTGGGCACTATCTCGTTGACAAGGCCCATCTCCAGGCATTGCTGTGCGGTAAACATCTCACTCATGTACATCGCATAGGCGGCCCTCCTCACACCGAGAAGCTCTATCAAACAACTGTGGATGCCATCGCCTGGGACGATATCATAAAGGAAGTGGGGGTCGGAGATCTTCGCGTCGTCGGCCATGATACAGATGTCGCACATCAGCGCGATCTCCGTATGTCCACCGGAGCCGCTCAATATACCGATGGTCGGCACTTCCACATCCTGAATCATGGAGATCAGCATCCTGCGGCCGTCGATAAACATGTGTTCGTACCTGGTGTATGCCGGTTCCGTCTTCTCCGGCTCCCAGCTCTCCGGCTCGAAATCGACAATCCATTGGTCTCCTGTCCCCATGAAGATCACCAGCTCGATGTCGGAATCGCTGCCCACAGTCCGCCACATCTGCCAGATGGCCCTGTGAAGTTCCATGCTCCAGAGCTGAGGCCCGCCTTTTGTGTGCATTCTCACCAGGAGTACGCCGTCATCACGCTTCTCCATGATGAAATGCTCCTTGAGCATCTCTTTGTATTCTTCGAACTTCGGCCATTTCACAAAACTCGTCAAACTCATGATAGTACCTCCCTCTTTGGTCTTAGTCGTCTTTCCCCATGCTTATACGAGCACCGGATTCCGGCAACGCCATCGGCCTCACCCCTGCACGACTCGGAAAAGGCAAGAAACATGCCCCTTTGCGGCAGAGCCCAAAAACCCTTATGCTGCCGGACTTTGGGCTAATGCCTGTCCACAGCCACGGGAACTGTGCGTCGCTTTTTCGCAGCATATGGAGATTGCCGCGGCATATTGCGGATATGGGAGTCTCGCTTGCCTGCTTTGGAGGGCTAAAGGGGCTTTCCATTATTGCCCGGCCTTCCATGATCGCACCATCGACCGCTATCGCTTTCCTGATCATCCCTACAAGAACCTTCATGATAGTCGACCGGAGCCCCTGTATCGCTCCCTCTCGCAGAAGATGAAGGGCGTATGCCCGATACGAGACAGAGATTGAGGGAGAAGCTGGTTTCCACCCGCTGGTGAGGAGAGGATGTGCCTTGACAACTCCTTTGCCCACGATTAAATTGTCCTTGGATTATGAGTATATGCTCTAATCAGGTCACGCAAGGAGAGCTAGGTGATCTGAACGGTCGCGCCGTTCAGGGCGCGGTCGACGTAAGTGACTGGAGACTTGAGGTCTCCTGAAAAAGGAAGTGAGTAGGATGGAAAGACTCCTGGTAATTTTGGTAGCGGTCTTTATGATGCTCAGTTTCTCGATGGTCGGCTTTGCCACCGGCCAGAGCACGGTAGGCACTCAGCAGCAGACTATGCCTGAGAAGAAGATGGACCAAAAAGAAAAGGTGATGATCTACAGGGGCGAAGTCGCCTCGTTCGACCAAACTGCGCACACCATAGTGGTAAAGGGCAAGGAAGGGGAGAAAACCTTCGACGTGTCCCAGGCTACAATAAGGGGCAAGGTTGAGCCTGAGCACTATGTTGCCGTGAAGTACACCGAGACCGATGGAAAAATGGTCGCTTCTTCCGTCTGGGCGGTATCGCACAAGGCCTCGAGCAACATGAAGTCGAGCAAGCTCTCGAGCAACATGGACTCGAGCACCTGGAAGCAGCTCGACCGTGTCGCGAATAATGAATATGCGGGGATTGGAGCAGCCACGAGAATATCCCAATGTGCAACCTGTTGACAGGGAAAAACGAATGACAACTCCGCCAACCGCCGCTCGTGAAACGATGTTTCAATCCGTTTCGCGGGTGGCGGTGCGTTTTCAGGTTCCGGCGTAGCGCCTGTTCGAGTCCCCGTGATAGCTTGTCCATCCCCTACGGCTCATGATCCCTGTCTCTTTCCATTATTGCCCGGCCTTCCATGACCGCACCATCGACCGCTGCCGCTCGTTCTCGGGCGACGGAAAGAACCACATGGGATCGTTCTTCCTCAGTCCCTCGATGACGGAGAGCACATCTCCGGCCTTTGCCTTTCCATGCCTTATGAGCCAGCATCCCACGACGGTCCCTGTCCGTCCTCTGCCGCCCAGGCAGTGGACGTAGACCGGTTTCCCCCCATCCATGGCGCCGTCGATCTCATCAAGGATCATCTCCATCTTCGTCACGCTAGGAATACCGGCGTCCGGGATAGGCACCCGGAGGCTTTCCACCCGGAGGCCTTTCCCCTCGGACAGGAGGCGTAGGTTTTGCTCGTAGCCTTCGGAGGCTTCGGCGTAAAAATGCATCTCGTACTCTGTCATCAGGTTGATGATATAACGGATACCGGCATCGAGGAGGGCGGTCAATCTTGCCCGGGCCTCATCCGGTCGTTTCGCACCGGGATAGGGGCCGGCGAGGAACTCTGCCGGGGCAACCCAATAGGATCTCTCGAAGGGGACGTTCATGATGTCTGTCTCACCTTTACCACGAGACAGGGGGAGTCGGCAAGCACGCATCTCCTCGGGCAGTTCTTTGCCGACATCACGCAGCCCCCGGGATTTTAGCAAATCCAGTCAGGCTTTGGCGCTCAATGGAAATTAGGTGCGGTCAGATTATCCACCGGCACATAATCGTCCGTGAGGACCACCGGCCGGAATTTATCAAGGCGATCCTGCAAGTCGTGTTGCGACATGACATAAGAAACCCGTTCAATTCCGCCTATCCCGTCCAGACTTCTGGCCAGAGCCCCAGCGTCCACTCCTCCCGGACTCGCCAGAACCACGCGATTCTCGACTCCCCTGCTCTCCTCAACCGGTCCAAGGGTAACGAGATGGACATTGCCTCTGCCAAACACCTCCTCGAGGGTCCTGATATAGGAGGGAAGAAAAGATCCCTTCTCGAAACGGTCGATCACGTTCGTCAGGAGGAGTCCGTCATTTCGCAGGAGTCCCTTTAGTCCCAGGGCGAATTCTCTCGTGGTGAGATGAAAAGGAATAGAAAGGTCGTTGAAGGCATCTTCGAAGATGAAATCATAGGTCCCTTCGTCTCTCCGGTTCATTACGAACCACCGGGCGTCTTCGTTGAACGTCCTTATCTTCGTGGTCGGAGAAACGCCCATGTATTTCCGGCTGACCTCAGTCACCATGGGGTCTATCTCGACCACGTCGATTTCTGCGCTCGGGTATCTCGCCTCGATGAAACGGGGAAATGTGTAGCCGCCCCCGCCGATAAAGAGGGTCCTAAAGGATTTCCTCTTACCTGCCTTCCAATCTACTATCTCTTTGTAGCTTCGGATGTACCGGAACTCGAGATACAGGGGGTCAACGGGGTCTGAACAGGAATGGGTCAACTGGTCCAGATACAGCGTGATAAGCTGCTCGCTGCCTATCCCTGAGCTCCGCTTCAGCTTGATGGTGTAATAGTTGCTCTCCTTCAACAGAAGGGTGTCAGGGTCGGGGCCGGGGTTAAAAAGATAATGATGAAACAACCAGAGCATTGGCAGCAGAAGGAGGGCGAACTTTCTTCTGCCGAGAAATCCGCCAAACAAAAAAGGGAAAAGGAGGAGAAGGGCGGCAATGGCAAAGAGCAGATTTCCGGTCCCCATCCACGAGATCAGGAAAAAGCCCGTGGCGAAGGTCCCCAGGATGGAGCCGAGGGTGGAGAAGGCGTAAATCTTTCCCACCACGTTTCCCGTGTTCGTAAGATGGGCGAGGGCAAGCTTGACCACGACGGGCAACGCCATTCCAAGGAGACAGGAAGGGACGAAAAATATGATTATCGTTGCCAGGAGAACGCGTGCCATCAAACTGTTGGAGAAATAGGCGCCTCCCAACCAGTGAGTCAAGGACGGAATGGAAATGACCGCAAGGCCGGATAGAACGAGGACCCATCCGAGGGCTGAAGAACGGGCATGCCGGTCCGCGATAAGGCCGCCGAGATAGGCCCCCACGGCGATGCCGGCAAGGACCACTCCGATGATGCCTGTCCACGTGTAGAGTGAGACGCCCAGGTAGGGGGCAAGGATCCTCCCGGCGACGATCTCGACGACCATGGTTGAGAAGCCGGCAATGAAAGCAACGATGCAGGCCCTTATCTGCTCTCGGCTCATAAAGAATGGCGTATGCGGCCCGGCTGCTAAGTGAGGCCTATCGCGGAAGGCGCAAGCGGAGGTCCGGATGTCGGTTTCGTTGCCAGCCACGCGCCCACCTGCTCGAGGAGAGGCAGCTTCATTTCAAGGTTCTGCCGCCGAACAGGAATCATATCGACCACATCGAATCCGCAGGTCTGCAGGGTTCGCTCGAGGTTGAAACAGCAGGAGGTCGTACCGGTTCCGCTTCCACCCGCGTAACAGACACCGATCGCAGGGATGCCCTGCCCGTTGGGAATCTGTCCTGGCACGACCGGTCCCGGTAGCCTCAATATCTTGGGAAAGTCTATTCGGCGAAGTCGATCGAGAAACCCTTTCATGCTCTCGCTCAAGTCATGGAAGTAGACCGGAGTAGCAAATACGATGAGATCGGCGATGTTAATTCTTCCGACTATTGAGGCAAACTCATCCTCGATGATGCAGCGCTCCTCAGTCAGACAGATGCCCCATCCGTCTTGATTGCACTGCCGGCACCGTTCCAGATTGTGCTCGGTAAGGAATAAGCTTTCCCACTGACCCCCGGCCTTGGCAACGCCTCTCAGCACGGCCTCTAAGGCCTGGGCTGTTCCCCCTTGTCGGTTCCTGCTTCCGCACAGTGCTGCTATGCGCATGTTGACCTCGCTTTACGCCGGGCATTAAAGAAAAGACGCGTGACGCTATTATAGCAGAAGCGCCGCGCCATGAGGCTTACGCAACCAATGAAAACCAAGAACGCATTGCCGAAGGCGGGTAGGAGCGGCGCCCTTTTTTTGCCGCTAAAATTGGGCCATCGGGAATAGTCTCGCGCGAGATAGCTTGGCTATCTCACTTCTGTGGCGCGAAGGGAGCAGTTTGGCCGGCAATGACCAGATTGCTCCTTACCGACACCACCCCGCTCGTGTTCTCCGCCACTTTCACCGCCTGAAGTTCAGCCTGCTTGCTCGGCACCTGGCCTGAAAGAGTGACGTTTCCTTTATAGCTGTCGACCGTTATTTTGAGGAAAATCAGTTGGGGGTCCTTCTTCATCCTGCTATTGATGTCCGCTATGATCGTTCGATCGTCGATGGTCTTGGTGACAGTCTTGCCCGTGAGGTGCGTACAGGCCATGAACGAGGTCGACAGCAACAGGATGGACGTGGCGAACAGCATCATGAGCTTCATCCGGGACCTCTCCTGATACCGGGGTTGATGAGTTTTAGGGTGAGCCATGCTCTTTTTTTGTCTTTTTCTCCGAATCGCTCGGACCCGTTTTACATGTTCCAATCGAACCATCGTTACATTTCTTCCCGTCTACCCACGTTGCGCCGGACAGCTTGGCGCCGGAGAGGTCGGCACCCACGAAGCTGGCGCCCGACAGGTTGGCACGCGTCAGGTCGGCCCCTGAAAGGGTGGTGCCCGATAGCCTGCTGCCGGACAAATTGGCATCCGAGAGATTGGCGTGCCACAGATTGGCGCCGCAGAGGTTAGTCTGAGACAAATCGGCGCCTGACAGGTTGGCGCCTGACAGGTTGGCATCAAACAGGTCGGCGCCTGACATCTTGACCGAGGCCATTTTGGCGCCGGAGAGCTGGGCATCATTCAGAGCGAGCTTGCTGAAGTCGGCCCCGGAAAGATCGCACCCTTCACACCGGTTTGTTTTTTTCGCCTGTTCGACCTCACCCGGGTTAAACCCATATACGGCAGTTGCCCAGAGGCACAGGGCGATAACGATCTTACTGCCGGCCGGCACTATGTTTTTGGTACTTATGATCACGTTTGTATCACTCCCGCGAGGGCTATGGCGACGTTCGTGACCGCTTTGCTTCTCATAACTATCTCCCCGCTTCTCTTCTTATAACACGTGTATCGCGTCGGAGCCAATGCCCCATGCTTGCCGCCGGCGGCGAGAGGGTCGATGGCTGACTCCAGGAGAAAAGAAGGGGTCCGGATAGCTTCAGCAATTACAATGCCAGCGCATAAACAGTCCCAAAAGGGCACAACTTCACCATTCTGACATGCAGTCGCAGGGCAGTGCCTCCCAGGTGAGCGACAGACCTGTCGCAGAGATCTCGGGCGATTCGACATTTTTGACGGTTCACCTGACGCGATTTCCGACGCTTTTGTAATCTTCCTGTGTGACTCGCATGAAACATGGTTCTATTTCCATGCATATTCGTGCAACAATTCGGGTACGGATGTTGCTAAGATATCTAATGGGTGGAGCCGGGGTCTCCGACCCAAGATTGGTGTTCGGTCCTGAAGAGTGTGCGGCTTCCCGGACGGGAATGCAAGGGCGTCCGGTCGCTCCTTGAGGACGCGATCAAGCCTTGAGCGTCCCCTTTGCGTGGTCAAAGAAACGCGGGAGGGTGCCGGACTCCAGCCCCGAGCATCGGTAAGGCCGGGCTGATTTTGATAGGGACCTGTCCCCCGTAAGAGGCGTTGACAGAAGGGTTCTCGAAGGTTATATTTGGATCGGAATAAGGGGTGAAACATGAAGAAGATTGGATTGGCTATCATCCTCGGCGTTTGTTTCTCTCTATTTCTTTTTTCGGGCGCCATGGCCGATGGGCATTACGGCTGGCACGGCGGCGGAGGATGGCACGGCGGCTGGCACGGCGGCTTCTATGGCTGGTACGGCCCGTGGTACCCCTATGGCTATCCCTACTACTATCCGTACGCCTATCCCTACGCGTATCCATCCACTGAGTACCCGTCTGCTTCGGTTCCCGTCCCCAGTGAACCGCAGCAGTCTTACTGGTACTACTGCAGGGATTCAAAGGCCTATTATCCGTACGTGACGAGCTGCCCGAGCGGATGGGTACCGGTGGTTCCGACGCCACCCCCATCGGGAAGGGAAGGTGGTGCGCAATGAACTGGAAACGGGGTCTTCTCCTCTTCTCTCTCGCAGCAGTGCTCATGGGATGCGCGACCATGCCGACGGGTCCGAGCGTCGCGGTAATGCCCGGCCCGGGAAAGCCTTTCGAGGTATTCCAGACCGATGACGCCGTGTGCAGGCAATGGGCCCAGCAGCAGATCGGCGGAGGTTCACCCAGCCAGACCGCCAATCAGAACCTCGCCACCGGAGCGATTGTGGGCACTGCGGTAGGTGCCGCAGCGGGCTTGGCCCTCGGCTCTCTCTCGGGTAACGCGGGTGCCGGTGCGGCCATCGGCGGCGCGACCGGCCTCTTCGCTGGAACCGCCATGGCGAGCGGCCCGGCCTATGACTCCCAGTACGCGCTCCAGAGACGCTACGACATTGCGTATCAACAGTGCATGTACGCGAAGGGGAACGTGATCCCGGGAGCCGCCTCGCGGAGATACTACGCGCCGTCGCCTCCGCCGCCGCCACCGGGATACCAGCAGGCACCGCCTGCTCCTCCTCCGGGGCCGTAAATGCAGCGGGACTCTTTATTCGCTTGAGCGCGCCTGCGCCGTGTCCCGCCGGGGCCACGTATGCATGGTTGTTTCTCGAATGAGGCTGCCGAGACCGTTCGGCAGCCTCAGTATGTCTGTACCAACCCTACTATCTCGCTCATCCCGGGAAGATAAACAACCTACTCTCCCGCTGGTGCCACTTCCCAACCCCCTCCCAGGGCCTTGTATAAGGCGATAAGGTCGCCGGCAATGTTCTGCGTGCTCTGGGTCAACGCGTTTTCGTCCGCGTATTGCTGGCGCTGGGCGGTGAGCACGTTAAGGAAATCAGTCTGTCCTTCCCGGTAGAGCCGCAAAGACAGGTCTACTGCCCTGTGGTCCGCGGCAACAGCGTCGCTCAGAGACTTGTGATGCTCCTGCTCCTTCGCGAAGGCAATGAGGGCGTTCTCCACGTCCTGCAGGGCCGTCAACACGGTCTGCTGATACGTGATAAAGGCCTGGTCGCGCAAAGCCTCCTGGGCGTGGATATTGGAGACGATGGCACCCCCCTGGAAGATGGGCCACGTCGCCCCAGGGCCGATGAAGAGGGAGCGGCTCGGGCTCTGAAACCAGGTGGGAAAATAGGTGCTCTGCCAGTTTGCGCCTCCTGTGAGGGAAAACTGGGGAAAGAGCTGGGCCGTTGCGACCCCGATCTGTGCAGTGGCGCTGTGAAGCTGTGCCTCGGTCTGACGTATATCCGGCCTGCGCCGGAGCAGATCGGAAGGCAGGCCCGCAGGGATCTCTCCGGGTATTGCGGGCAAGTCGCCCGTGGGTGACAATTGTTCGAGGAGGTCCCCTGGGTGGCGGCCGAGGAGCACGCTGAGCGCAAAAATGGACTGGCGCGCACCCGTTTCGAAGACAGGGATCTGGGCTTCCGTCGTGGCCACGGTGCTTTCCGCGTTTGCCACGTCGAGGCCGCTGTTGAACCCCACTTGATAGAGCCTGCGGGTGATGTCGGCCGTGTGCTGCTGCTGCCTCAGATTATTGACGGCGGTGACAATCTCCTGCTGGTATCCCCGGAGCTGCACGTAATCGAGGGCTACCTCGGCCACGAGGCTCACCTGGACATCCCTCAAGTTCTCGACGGCTGCCTGGACGTTCGCGCTTGCCGATTCGACGTTCCTGCGAACTCCTCCGAAAAAGTCGAGCTCCCACGCCGCATCCACACCGGCCTGGTAGAGGTTGCGGGGACCGCCACCGGTGTCGTAGAGGGCTCCTGATTGCCGCTGGTAGGAAGCCGTTGCCGTGGCGGATGGCCATAAGCCGCCAACAGCAACGCCCCGGAGAGCCCGCGCCTGCCGGAGACTCGCTTCCGCCGTGGCAAGGCTCAGGTTGGCCTTGAGCGCTTCATCGATCAGCGAATTAAGCGTCGGGTCTTTCAATTGCTGCCACCATAGGGCAAGGTCTGCAGATTGGCCCGTCGCATTCGACGGCTGGTCCTTCTCCCCCACGCCCACCCAGGAAGACGGCATGGACGGCTTGGGAGCATGGAAAT
>Ga0326728_10012603_pt1 | contig 18716 bp, 16 predicted proteins | sample MB3enrmetagenome_FD_207602 | JGI IMG/M metagenome (GOLD analysis project Ga0326728, IMG submission 207602) | Lab enriched peat soil microbial communities from McLean, Ithaca, NY, United States - MB31MN | ecosystem: Environmental > Terrestrial > Soil > Wetlands > Peat | place: USA: New York... | reverse complement strand
CACCTTTTGCGGCTGGAGAGGTGGAATCTGCAACATCTTCAGGAGGTAATGGAAGCGCGCCAGGAGTTGAAGAACCTCTCCGCCAAACTGGTGGCCACGCAGGAAAACGAGCGCAAGAGTATTTCGAGAGACCTGCATGACGCTGTCGGCCAATCCATGTCGGCGGTCCAATTCGAACTGCACGATCTGGCCATCGCGCTGCGCCCATACGGCGCGCCATTCAAGGAGCGGGTTGACCGCATCCGCGAGTTGGTGGAGAGTTCCTTGGCTGTGATTCGCAACATGGCGTTGCTGCTGCGTCCCTCGATGCTCGACGACCTGGGGCTGGCGGCGGCGCTGGAGTGGCTGGCGCGCGAGATCTCCAGGCCCACGGGAGTTCGTATTCAGGTTCGGGCGGACGACCTCCCGGGCGAACTGCCGGACGAACACAAGACCTGCATCTTCCGGATCGTCCAGGAAGCGCTCAACAATGTCTGTAAGCACGCGAATGCGAATTCCGTGGAGATCACGGCGCGCACCTCCGATTCCCGGCTCGTGGTGACGGTTCAGGACGATGGACGCGGTTTCCAAAACGGCCGAGCGACCGGCTTGGGCCTCACCGGAATGCAGGAACGGGTCGAGAGTCTGGGAGGCACGATCAAAATCACATCCGGACTGGGAAAAGGTACTCTGATCGAGGTGGCCTTGCCGCTCCCCGAGCGTCTGCTGGCTTCGGCCGGGACCGACAATGAGATCGACGCTTGAGGATGTAAGCTAACCCTTGTCCGGATGCTGAATGGTGGCTTGCTACTACACTGATTCGGCAAAACCACTGCAAGCATAGTATGTTCCCCGTGCCGCTACCAGCCGTATTCTAGAGACCGATGCCGACAAAGGGAGCTATGGTTGGGGAATCGCGCCCCGCGGTGGCGCGGAACACACTCGCCGCGCCGGAAACGGTCAAATGCGGAATCGATTGCGTAGTACTCACGTGCTTCGACTCCGATTTCGGACTCTGGGCGCCGGTTTTCCGACCCTGTGGAATCCGCCTGCATCGGGCCCAGACACTGGAAACAGCGGATTTTCTTTTGACCGTGACCGACGCCACGGTGCTCCTGACGGATCTTGTGTTTCTGGATGGTTCGTGGGTTGACGCCATCGGCATGCTCGCCAGATTCCACCCGCTTGTCGCCTCCCTGGTAATGGCCGAGGCAGTCGATCGGCCATTTGTGTTGGATGCGATCAATGGTAGCGCGTTCGGTGTCCTCTGGAAGCCGATCCAACTGGGAATACTCAGCCGCTCGATCAGGTTTGCTAACGAGGCGTATGAGGAACGCGCGTTGTGGCGCCGCAACCTGGCAAGTATTGCAGTCTGATGTTGCGCAGTGGCCGCGGGGCAGCACCGGGGCAGCACGTCGGCCATCTGTACGGCCTGTCTAGCCTGAGCGGCGAACTGAACCAGACCGAAAACACAACTACTTAGACCCAACTGAACCGAACCGAACTGGCGCCCAACGGGTTCGATTCCCGTTAGCGCTACCAGGCTTTCACAGTGTTACGGGCGCCTTGCTCACACTCGCTCACGCGTTTTCGAGTTGTCCGCTGTCCTAGAATCGATCAACGAAGGCAGCCTTCCCGAGAACCCGATGGCGAAAGAACCTGATGACACTTCCGGAATTCTTGTGGAGGCATTCGTACAGGCGGACGATGCCTTCTGGGAGGATCCTTCGATCATCATGGGCACGGAGGCGACCAAAACACGCAAGCTTATCAATCACCTCAAACGCGGTTGCAAGGCTTGGGATCGCTCCTGCCCGTGCATGTACCGGGAAAGACCACCGGCTAGCGATCCGCCACCGCCAGTACATCCTCACTACGGATTCGCAACACGACTGCCAGGTCTACCGAGTCCTCATAGGCTTACGGGCTTTGCGCTGTGAGGCGATGTGACCCGTGGCGCGCCAGCCAGGATTGTCCGCCAATGGTGTGGGCGCAACCGGACCGGCGGCGGGATTGCGACCGTATCTGGCGGGCAGCCTGGTTTGGGGCATCGGTCTGAGTCTGAATGGAACCACGGAGTACGCTATCAATCCCTCTCGCGACCTGGGACCGCGCATCGTTCACGCGATTCTGCCGATTGCAGGGGCGGTTCAGTTCGCCGCGCTGCTTTGGTTTGTTTATGGGAAGGCCGACAACCCGTTCGATTGGGATCGGCGTCCCTTTTTCGTGCGTTTCAACACGCCGGACCGGAGCGAACGCGAAGCCGTGTTTGTCGATCTGTGCCAGAATACTGGAGTCGCGTCTTCCGATTATTTATGAGCTGGCTGAATTCCTTCTTCGCCGCTGTCTTGACCGCCGTCGTTACGGCCGCGGCCACCGGCCTCGCCGCCGCCGGGTATGTGAGCTGGTATCGCGTCTCCTCGCGAGAAGGCGAGTCGGCTTACTTTGTCGCCTACATCGTTGTTCTCGGCGCCTTCGTCGGCTTTTTTGCGGGATTGGTTCTCTCTCGCTACTTCGGCGGCGCCGGAGCTTCGGGATTCTTCCGGGGCCTGGGAATTTCTTCCGGTGCGATGGTCGGTCTGGCCGGGGTCGTCGCTCTGATCGCGTGGGTTCTGGCGGATATTCCCCCCACCATCAATGGGCATGAACTGGATCTGGTGGTGGAGGTTCGTTTGCCGAGAGGGGCGGAGCAGCCTCCTGTTATCGAGGGGAAACAGTTTATCCTCTTCGAATCGGGCTCCATTGGGGCCCCATCCCGCGTCCGCGAATCTGGGGTTCTCGATGTTGCCAAAGCGACCCCGGTGGACGGACGCTGGGTGGTGCCAGGCTCAGTTCGCATCATTACCACGCGCGGCACGCGTTTCCTGACGGTGGTCCTCGACGATAAGCGGGCGTTTGGGTTCGAGCTTTCATTCCCCGGACACCCCGGCCCTCGGTATCGGCAGTGGAGCGGCTGGCTACCCGACGCGGTGGCCGACCATTGGCCGGACAGCAGAATGTCCTATCGCTTCCGCGTGCAGGAAAGAATCCCGGTTGAGACGCCGGCCCCCGGGGACCCGTTCGCCGCGCTCACCGCGGATTCTCCTCTCGACGAGTGGCTTCGTTTTTACGATGCGTACGGCAGAATCCCGGAGCGCAGGGATGCCATTCTGAAGCAAGTGCAAGCGCGTCCCGCCGACCTGGCCAAGCTGGTTCGCTCGCCCAATGACGAGGAGTTTGCCCGCGCCATGGTCGTCATCGAAGAGTTGAAAACAATCGATCCGCAGGTGGCTGAAGCAGTGCGCGGCGCAGGCGACGACATCGAGGGTGAGATCCGGAAGTTCAACGCAATGGAGCCCCAGCAATCGGGTTACGACGATCTGGGCAACCGGATCCAGATGCGGTTCAATCGTTGGGGCCATGCATGCTATAGCTTCCAAGTGGCGACCGGAGTCGACGGCCGCCCGCAAGTCGAGGAAATCCTGAAACTAGCCTCGCAAAAGCAAAGCCCCAAAATGCGTTCGGTGATCGACGACGCGCAGGTGGTGCTCGGCTACCTTGCGCAAGCTCCCCGGAAACCGAACTGAGCACGCTGAGGTATCGCCACCGGCAGTATTGCTTTACCACCTTCGGCAAGCTGGGTGCACCCGAGGTCACCTTCGCGTGCAGGACGAGCTGCAGGTTCTTTTTCCGCCAGCCCGGCGGTGCGCTACGCCGCAATCTCGAAAGGCTGAGACCGGCGGACGCCGCCATCGTTTCCGGCCGTTACCGCGGGTTCGTCAGGCGGCCGATGAAGAGGACGATTCCAGTGCGCGTGTCGCGGATCAGGAACAGGAACGGGTGATCGGCGCGGAAGACAAGGACTGGTTCGGGCCTGCGCATGGTGGCGGTTTCCATGACGATGCCGGTGGCGGCGGCGGCTTCGGTTCCCTGCTCTGAAACATCCACGAAAGCCTTGTGGACCACATCGGAGATCGCCAGGCCGCGTTTCGGGTCGATGCCCGAGAAGTCGGCCTTGTCGGTGAAGCTTGTTGGCATGCCCATGGCCGAGAGCGCGTCGCGGAGGCGGAAAGTCGATTCGGCGCGGAACTTGGGCAGGCTCACTTGCACGTTCCGAACCGCGAGTTTGCCGAGCCAGCCGGTCAGGTTCTCAGGCGTCAGCGATTTCTCCAGACCGGGAAGGCCGGTGAGGGTGTTCGGGAGCAGAACGTCGAAGGCCATTCCGGTGCCGGCGTAGCGCATTTCCAGGATCCGGGCGGAGGGCGTTTCGGCGTAGCCGAAGTACGAGGTCTGGTTCATGAAGTTGGCCTGCGTGGTGGCGCCGGCCGGCAGAGTGAAAGGCGCGGGCTCGGTGCGCGAGGCCAAGAACGGGCCCTGCCACTTGCCGTAGAAGTAGATAGCGCTGGTGAGGACCAGCCGCGTCTGGGTGCCGATTGAGCCCGCCGGGAGCAGGTCTTGGATCTTCTCTTTGGTTTGCACTTCGGTCCAACGGTTGATCTGGGATCGCGCGGCCTCGGGATTGCCGGTGAAGTTGAGCGGCGTGAGCGGGGCATGGTAGTCGTTGCTGAGGGTATTCTCGAAGGCCGGCTGGATGGCGAATCCTTCCTGCACCCAGAGGCCGTTGGCGGTGTGGAGTTCGTTGCCTCCGGTGTTGCCGGCGTTGGCGAGGTCGGTGAGCAGGGATCCCAGGGCGGCATCGTAAGTCGAGTCGTAGTGGAGGCGCAGGACGGATTGGATTTCGTTGGCGGTCTGGCCGCGGGCGCCGGCCAGGGCCATGGAGAGCGCGGTGGCGATGTTGAAGGGGGAGAGGATCAGGTTCCCGTCGCCTCCCGTGAGTTGTTTGTAGGAGGCGGTGGTGAAGGCGTTCATGGCGGGCGCTATACGGGAGTCGGCGGCCGGCAGCGCGGCGGCGAGCAGGATCGGCAGAACCATGCGTTTCATAGGACCTCACATCTATGATGTCGCAATTGTGGCGATCCTTTCAGGGACGGCGGAACACGGGCCGCGGGCAATGCCGTCCACGCGCGCGGGGCGGAGAGAGGCCGGCCGGCGCCAACCTGCGCGGCGGCGCGGGCCTATCCGATGGCGACGCCTCCCATCCTACCCGCCGCGCGGAAATCGGATATGCTTGTACTGATCCGTGTTCACCGATCTCTATCGATTGTTGCCGCCCGAAGGCGTCAAGATCCTGCTGGTCCTGTTTCTCGCCTTTCTGACCGGTTTGGAGCGCGAGGAACGGCGCGAGGGCAAAGGACAGTTCGCGTTCGGCGGCGTGCGCACGTTTCCTCTCATCGGCCTGATCGCCTATGGCATCTCCTTCCTGGCGGGAGGGGAAGTTTTGCCGGTTACCCTGGGCTTCGCGGTGGTGGCGGGCTTCCTGATGCTGTCCTACCGCAACAAGCTGCAATCCGCCGGAACCGCGGGCGTGACCTCCGAGATGTCGGCGCTGACCACTTACGTAGCGGCCGCGCTGGTGTATCGCGAACAGTTCTGGATCGCCACCACTCTCACCGTGGCCAGCATGCTGTTGCTGGAGCTGAAGAGCGCGCTGGAAGGTCTCACCGAGCGCATCGCGCCGCAAGAGATTCTCACCTTCACCAAGTTCCTGCTGCTCACGGCGGTGATTCTTCCGGTGCTTCCCAACCGCGAATTCGGACCGTTCGCCATCAATCCGGCCAAGGCGTGGCTGGTGGTGGTGGCGGTGAGCACCGTCTCCTACGGCAGCTACGTGATCCAGAAGGTCACCAAGGGACAGGGCGGCGTGATACTGGCGGCGTTGCTGGGAGGCGCCTATTCTTCCACGGTGACCACGGTGGTCCTGGCCAAGCGCGCCAAACGCGAGAATCGGCCGCACCTGTTTTCCGGAGGCACCCTGATCGCCTCCGGCATGATGTATCTGCGGCTGGCCGGCCTGGTAACCATCTTCAACCGAAACCTGATTACGATCTTGGGAGTGCCGTTTCTGGTCCTCGCGGGAGCCAGCATCGCGTGCGGGTGGCTGTGGAGCCGGATTCCCGATGCCAAGGCGGGAGATGTAGCGCGTGAGTTCGAGCCCAAGAACCCCTTGGAACTGCGCGCCGCCCTGGGCTTCGCGGTGCTCTTCGTGGCCATGCTGGTGGCCACGCACTTAGTGGTGACTTACCTCGGCAAAGCCGGGGTGTACTCGCTGGCGGCCCTGATGGGCGTGACGGACGTGGACCCGTTCATCATGGGAATGACGCAGGCCGCCGGCGGCAACGCGCCGCTGGGCGTGGCGGCCGCCGCGATTCTGATTGCCGCCGCCAGCAACAACCTGGTCAAAGGAATCTACTCCTTCTCCCTGAGCGATCGCAAGACCGGCGTGTTGAGCTTGAGCCTGCTGGCCGCCCTGGCGCTGGCGGGGCTCACCCCGCTGCTGTGGCTGGCCCAGTAAGGGTCCGGTATCGTTTACAATCGTCACCAGCGCCCCTATGACCCTGCCTTCCCTCGCTTCGATCCAGGCTGCGGCGGAACTTGTCCATCGCGTCATGCCGCCGACCCCTCAGATCCGGTGGCCACTACTGTGCGCCCGTGTCGGAACGGAGACCTGGGTGAAGCACGAAAATCACTCTCCCGTGGGAGCGTTCAAGGTACGCGGCGGCCTGGTCTACATGGATTCGCTCCGGCGGCGCGAACCGGGCGTGACCGGCGTGATCGCGGCGACTCGTGGAAATCACGGCCAGAGCGTGGCGTTCGCGGCCAGCCGCATGGGATTGCGGTCGGTCATCGTGGTTCCCTACGGCAACAGTCCCGAGAAGAACGCCGCCATGCGCGCGCTGGGCGCGGAACTGATCGAATACGGCGCGGACTTTCAGGAAGCCTACGAGCATTCGGCCAAATTGGCGGAGACTGAGAAACTGCACCTGGTCCGCTCCTTCGACAGCACCCTAATTGCCGGCGTGGCGACCTACGCGCTCGAACTGTTCGACGCGGTTGCGGACCTGGATGCCGTGTACGTCCCGATTGGCATGGGTTCCGGGATTTGCGGGGTGGTCGCCGCGCGCAATGCGCTGGGGCTGCGAACCGAAGTCATCGGTGTGGTGGCCGCCCGGGCCGACGCTTATGCCCGGTCATTCGCCGCCGGCCGCCCGATTGCCGCCGATGTCGGGCAGACCATCGCCGACGGCATGGCTTGCCGGGTGCCGGACCCCGAGGCAATCGAGATCATTCTCGGCGGCGTCAGCCGCGTCGCCACCGTGGAAGAAGCCGAAATCCGGAGCGCCATGCGGCGCCTGTTCTCCGACACCCACAATGTCGCCGAGGGCGCCGGCGCGGCAGCGCTGGCGGCGCTGCTCCAGGAACGGGCGCGCATGCAGGGCCGGCGCGTGGCCGTGATTCTGTCCGGCGGAAACGTGGACACCGACGTATTCGCCGAGACCCTCGCGGGCAACTAGCCCCGGGGTTTCGGGCGCACAACTTGCCGCACCGCCCCGATCCACCTCAACCGCCGCACGGCGGCATCGCGCCAGGCTCGATCTGGTGCGGGCTCACAGAAGGTCTTGTTCAATTCCATTTACTTTCATAACGACCCACTCCGCAATATCCGGGAATTCCACCAGGATCTGCTTCCGGGCTCTTTCGGAGCACGACGAGACAATCTCGGGCAGTGCGGCGTGTGAAGGGGATGGGAACACCGACAGTCCAATTGAATCCGCCAGTCTGGAGCTGGTTCCCACCAGGCAAGCCATGCCGTTGGGACGGTTCGGATCCGTCGCGGAGTTTTCGTGTTGGGCCGCGACGATCTGCAGTTCGGTGGAAAACTCCCGTTGGGAGAGAATCCAACTGCCCGCTTCGCAATGATCGAATCCCAGCAGATTCCTTTCGGCGGCCAGCAGGTCCTGCCCCTTGGAAGCGGCCAGCAACATGGCCCGCTCGTATTCCGGGAACGCCCGCAGCATCGCCATGCAGCCGATATCGTGAAGCAGCCCCGCAACGTAGCACTCCTCCCGCGGCAGGCCGGCCCCAACCGCCAGCCACCGGCAGATGAGAGCGGTGGCCAGGTTGTGCCTCCAGCAGGACTGCGTCGACACGCTGCGTTTCTTATCCACCAGGCTCTTCAATGCCGTGGTGACGATGAGCGCCCTGATCCGCTCCAGCCCCAGGAGCGAAAGCGCCTGCAGAATGTTCTTGATTTCCACGCGGCAGGCAAACAACGGTGAATTGGCCAGTTGCAGCACTTCCGTGGTCAGCGCGGCATCCGAACGCAACAGGCTGACGATGGGCGCCAGAGTCGGCGTGGATTCCTCAACCAGCTTCATCAATCGCAGAGCAACCGGCCGAAAGGGCGGAATCTCCACCAGCAACCGCGACCATTCCGCCGTCGATGAGTCTTGTGGCGTAATCATCTTAGACCCCCACCTCCTGGTTTTGCGGCGCGTTTTTTGCGGCGATGCCGGTGATCAATGCCTGGAGCTCCTTGGGTTGGATCGGCTTGGTGACATATCCATCCATTCCCGCTTCTATCGAGCGCCGCCGCTCGGCTTTCAGCGAGTTCGCGCTCATGGCGACGATCGGAACGTGTCTTCCGGTGCTCCGCTCCCGCTCTCGAATGCGCGCAGCGGCTTCCAGTCCCCCCTTTTCCGGCAGCTCGATGTCCATCAGAATCAGATCGAACGGCTGCCGCTCGAGCATGGACAACACTTCCGGCCCAGTGCCGGCGTGGGTCGCGCTGTAGCCCCACTCTCCCAGCAATGCCGTGACCAGCAACTGGCTCAGGGGGTTGTCGTCCGCTACCAGGACGGCTAGACGCGCGCCGTTGCCGGCCACGGGAGGCGCGCCGCCTTCCAGCGCGGCGGCATCCGGCAACGCCAGCTCTGCGGTGAAGTGGAATGTGCTGCCGCGTCCCGGTTCACTGACCACCCCGATGGTCCCGCCCATCGTCTCCACCAACCTCGCGCAGATAGCCAGGCCAAGACCGGCGCCCCCGAACCGTCGCGCGCTGTAACCGTTCGCTTGCTGGAAAGGTTCAAAGATGAGCTTCTGCTGCCCGGCTGGTATGCCAATGCCGGTGTCGCTGACGATGAAGTCCGCCAAAAGCCTGCGGCCGGCGGCGATTTGCATCCCAACTTGCACGCGCACGGAACCCGCGGAAGTGAATTTGATGCCATTTCCGATCAGGTTGAGGAGCACTTGACGGAGCCGTTGGCAATCGCCAACCACTTTATCGGGGCTCTCCGGATCGACTTCCCAGGCGAGATCCAGACCTTTCTCGCGAGCGGCGCCGGACAACGTCTGAACCGCGCCTTTCACGCAATCGCGAAGTGAAAAGGGCGCGAGATCCAGATCCAGCCGGTCGGCTTCGATTTTCGAAAGATCCAGAATACCGTCGATCAGTTTTAGCAGCGATTCCGCCGACCTCTCGACGGTCTCCAGGTATTCGCGGTGTTCCGCGCTGGTCTCGGCGTCATACAGGACCAGTTGTGTGAACCCGATAATGCCGTTCAGGGGTGTACGGAGCTCGTGGCTCATGTTGGCCAGAAACCCGCTCTTCACCCGGTTGGCTGCCTGAGCCTCCCTGAGAAGCACAGTCAGCCGGTCTTGCGACTCCCTGAGCTTCTGCACCATCTGATTGAAGGCGGCCGCGAGACCGCCCACTTCATCGCGGCGCTCGATTGGCGCCACTTGGGTGAGATCGCCGCTTCCCACTTTTTTTGTGAATGCGGCCAGAGTTTTCAGAGGGCGAAGCACGCGCCGGAGGTGCAGAAAGTGCAGCAAAATCATCGTCGCCACCGCGGCAAAAGCGCCCGCTATGGAGTAGCGAATCAGGCGCGTGAGAGTCTGCTGCTGCCCTTCGGTCGAAAGGCCCACCTGAATGACGCCAGGGATTCCGGCGGCTTGGTTTTGCGGGGCTGCGGCCGCCCAAATCCCCTCGACAACGGCAAACGGGCCGCGCCCTATGCGAAACGTGCGGACCCAGCTTCCCACCGACGGCCCGCCGCTCACGCGGGGGACATCGTTTAGCGGAAAGCCCGCGCGAACTGCCTGGGCGACCGATCCCGATGAGTCCGTCATCTTCACGTAAACCACCTCGTCGATGGAGAGCGCGCTGGCGGCGACGCGCGACAGAATCTTCCGGTCGCCCGCCAGCAGCGCCTGGCCGCTCTCCGCGGCCAGTAATTCGGCCACGCTCCGCGCCTTCAGGTCCAGTTGTTTTTCAAACGACGACTCCAGGGTGATGACGAATAGCATCGTCAGGGCCGTCAACGTGGTCAGCACCAGGCCGCAATAGGTCACCAGCGCCTGCCGCAGTAAGCTATTCTTCGACACCGTGTATTTCATCGGACGAATGCACCTCGCTGCCGTGCACCCATGGTGCTCATCTTGACTCATCGGCGGTGGGAGCCGTATTTCTACGCACAGTATTGTTATCTTGAGGTATTAGGACTGGGTATCCGGCGGTGTAATCTTCCCCGATCGCGCCCCTTGCGAGTTGACCTGGTAGGGGCGTTGCGCCACGGCGCAACTCGTGCCAGCCGAGCGCCATTGCCGTCGATTCCGCAGGCTACGCTGCGCGCTTCTGCCTGCCGGCTATGTGTCTGATTGCCCGGGCCCATTCTCGTTTGGCTGAATCGTCGCCGCGGCCGGATTTCGGACGCCAGGCATCGACGCCCGGCAAGGCGGTTTTGTCTTGCGGACCCAATGCCATCACCTTGAGGCCCGCCTGAGTGCGGCGAAAGAGGGCAATGAGTTTGGAGACGCCCGCCAGAGACGGATTCACGATCAACAGATCTATCCGAACCACGGGCTTGCGGCCCGCCACTCCGATGGCATCCGAAACCCTGCAAGCGGGCCAGGGTTGGTAGTCCGCGCCAGCCAGTACCCCGCCCAGCCAAAAGAGGAACCCAAGATCGTCATCGACAATCAAGATGTTCTTCATTTCTCCTCCTCGCTTCAAGGCTTCTCCTCCATGGCGCCACCGGGTTCCGCCCCGCGAATCTCGGATGCGCACGTCCAGGCCGTGTTGTCCGGCGGTGCGTGGGACGCGCGAGATCGCGGGCAGCCGGCGGTTTTCGGGTTCGCCAAGCTACACCTCCAGCCCGGCGCTGGGCTCGCGAAGGGTAGCCTCAGGCAGCGGGAACTCCGGGATGATGGACTGCCTCACAAGTGACCGGCTGCGGCCCCTGGTAGGGTTGACGGCATCCAGCCGGAGATGGACCCCGGCTAGCGGAAATTCCTTGGGCAGGAAGACTCAGCCAATTTACCGGGTCGCGGCGGCACTCATTACCCGACATCGACGTTTCGAACTTGCTGGAGCCCACGTGTGCATCGAAGCCGCCGATTTCCGTCCCCGCCCTGGGCCTCTGCGTTCCAAGCCCAATTCCCGTTCCAGCGCTTTGATTGCCACATCGAGTTGCTCTCTTTCCAAGCTCAACTCTGAGAGAACGCTCGCTAAATCCATAACATCCACTCCCTGCAAGCCGCCCAAGCCGCCCCCGTCAGGGAAGCGGTGTGGTGAGGCACCAACCTTAGATATAAGGCAAATCCTGTATTAAGTAAAGAAAAATCCTACATAATACAGAATTTTCTGTACTCCTTTACACCTTGCGGCGGCGGATTCGCGAACATTCCTCCGCTCCCGGCCTTCCTCATGGGGAATATCCGCCAACATGCCGGGACGGCCGGACCCGGCCGCGAGCGCCTGGAGCCGGTGCGATTAGACCGGGGCGGAGGAGATGCGGGCCTCCAGTTCGCCGCGAGCGGTCGCGGCGGAGACGCCCAGCCACGAGGAAGAATTGGGCAGGAAGGCGATCAGCTTTTCGTAGGCCCAGTCCTTGTCGGGGGAGAATGTCGCGAAGCCCAAGGTGTCGGCGAGGCGCCAGCTCACTTTGACGAGGTTTTCCAGGGTGACTTCACCCGCGATGGGGTCCTCGTGATGGGTTGCGATGGCGGCCACCAGTTCGCCCGGGAAGTTCCAGTCCTGCGCCAGGTAGGCGCCCGCGGCGCAGTGGTCGATCTCAAAGAGTTCGCGCTCGGTTCGCAGGAGATCGAAACCGAGATCGATGGACACCTCGAGCATGCGCGAGTACTCGTCCGGGTACGCGGACATCAGACCCAGAGTTCCCAGGTTGTGGAGCAGGCCGGCGGTGTAGGCGGTGTCGGGGGCCACATGGTTGAGACGGGCCGCCTCTTCGGCGATCACCGCGGTGGCCATGCTGTGGACCCAGATCTTGCGGAGCGCTCCGACGCGCACCGAAGAGCGGACCATGCGGTTCAGCGCCACCAGGGTCGCCATGGTTTTGACGCGATCCAGACCGACCAAGCCGATGGCCTGCGTGAGGCTCTTGACTTCGCCGCGCAGCCCAAAGAGCGCGGAGTTGGCGAAGCGCAGCAACTCGGCGGAAAAGGACGGGTCCATCTTGACCAGTTCGGAGACTTGGCGGATGCTAGTGTCCTCCTGGCTAACGAGACCCAGCACGCGTTGCGCGATCGCCGGGAACGGCGGTACCAACCGTAGCGCCCAAGGTGCCTGAGGGCGGGGTTTTTCCTGCATGATCCCTCCAACCGGAATTCTCCATTTTGGATTCCCGGGTGCTGTTTAGTTTACACCCAGCCGCCTTCTTTTGATCCTCCAAGTTGCAAACTGGCCGGTCCGGAGCATTTCGTCGAATATCGGCAGCCGTCTTCAAGACGGAATCCCGCGCGGCTACCCGGCCGCGCCGGGCGTCCACACACCGTTGCCGCGCATCGCCAGGTTGGCGGCGTGCCCGGCCCGCGCCGCGGCTACGCCGGTCTCAACCGGAGCCGTCGGCGTGTTGCGCGAGCGAACGCAATCGACAAAGTTCTTCATATGATCCAGCGAGCCATCCCTCGGCGACGTCGCCTTCAATATCGGAGGCGGCGTGACGAACGCCTCGGTATATCGCGGCACTTCCGCGTACACTTCAAACCCGCTGCGGTGCAGCCGCATGGCCGCCTTGGTTCCGCGGATCATCAGCCCGCCCCCTTCCAGGTAGCCCAGCAGCGCGCTGTCGAACTCCACCAGCGCCTTGGAATACGAAAGAGCGGCGCTCATCGTATCGGGCGTTTCCCGTTGCTGGAGGAGCGCCTTCACCCCCGTGGCGGTGGCGCGCGTAGGCGTGTCCTCGCCCATGAACCAATGCGCCACGTCCACCCAGTGGACGAACAGATCGGTCATGGCGCCCCCGCCGAAATCCCAATACCAGCGCCAATGCGCATACCGGTCGGCATCGAACGGCCGGTCCGGCGCCGTTCCGAGGAACCGCTTCCAGTCCAGCTTGGAAAGATCGATGGCCGGTCCCGCCGTCTGCTTGGCGATATGGTTCTGATACCAGTAGGTGTGGATCAGGGTCACCTGGCCGAGCGTGCCGCCGGCTACCAGGTCCTTGGCTTGTATGAAGTGCTCCCAACTGCGCTGCTGCGTCCCCGTCTGCACCACCCGCTTCGATTCGCGCACCGCGGCAATCAGGGGCTCGCCCTCGGCCAGCGTATGGGTGACCGGTTTCTCGCAATAAACGTCCTTGCCCGCGCGCACCGCATCGATGGTGATGGGGACGTGCCAGTGGTCCGGGGTGGCGACGATTACCGCGTCGACGTCCTGGCGGTCGAGCAACTCCCGGTGATCCACGTACTCGCCGGCATCCGGACCGAAGCGGCTCTTGGCCCGCAGCCTGTGCGGCTGGTAGACGTCGCACACGGCGACGACCTCGTTATTCTCCAGGCGGGCCACATTGCCAAGTAGATATTGGCCCCGGTCTCCGGTGCCTATCGCGCCGAACCGAATGCGATCGTTGGCGCCCTGGATGCGGCCGTAGGACGCCGCTGTCGCAAGCGCGGCTCCCACAAAGCGGCGGCGGTTGGGTTCGTTCATGAGCGGTTCCTCTTCGGCAGCATAGAGCACGGCGCCGCGCCGCACAACCCCCTGGCGAACGCGAACCGCCATTGAGCCTCGAACCGGCCGCCAGCTCCGCCAGACAGCCGTAACCGTGGCTCATTCCCGGCTGGGTCCGGGACCAGCCCGCGGCAGAGCTGGCGTCCGCATTCCGCGGGTCGGCAATTTTCGCACTTCCGATGCAACCTTTGCATCGCGGTTCGGCAAATATCTGCTGCTCTCGCGCGGCCTCTGTTCTGGACTATCGCGTGCTAAAGCACCGGAGGCCGGTACGCGAAGGCGATAGCTATGAAGAGAGTGTCACCGAGGTGTGGCAAGCGGCCAATCGGGCCGTAACTCTCCGGTGAGTGTTGATGGCGCTGGGTGGCGTCGCGTCCATCGTATGGGGCGGCTTGAGAGCAAGCGGCCCCATACCGCTCCCTCATAGCCGTGCCGGCCTATTGATTTCCGCATAGCCGTCTCGCGCCTGTGGAAAGAAACGCTTACGCGCCCCGGCCCACACCATCGCCGGCGGAATCCCGCCGCCCTTCACCGCGCAGACGGGCGCGCTTCAGGCGCACCCGCCGGCGCCAGGTGAACACCTCGTTGACGCCGTAATTCCACACCGAGCTGATCGTCAGCCCGGCCACGGCCGCGATCCAGGCGGGAACGCCGCGGCCCACCAGGAACTCCGCCAGCGACAAATTGCTCAGCGCGCCGATGCTGCACGCGGCGATGAACATCGCGAATCCCCTGCCCAGCGACCAGCCTCGCAGCCGCCGCTCGCGAAACGTGATCACGTTGTTAAGCAGGAAGTTCATGGTCATGGCCACATAGGTTCCGGCGATCTGGGCATCCGCAAACGGCGCGCCGGCCTGGTAGTGGACCATCCAGATGATCAGCAGGTGCAGCGCGACACCCAGCCCGCCCACCGCCGCGAACAGGGCGAAGCGCAGCGGGATCACGTGGCCGGCCAGCTTATCCAGAAGCAGGTACAGATACTCCAGCCCCACGTTGACGTCCAGCTTGCTCTCGCCGGCTTGGCGCACGCCGAAGGTGTATGGCACTTCGCCGATCCGCACCGGCCGCCGGGGCGAGGCCACCATATCGAGGAGGATCTTAAAGCCCACCGCGGTGAGGTCGTAGGCCACCTCTTCCAGGAACGCGCGGCGGACGGCGAAGAAGCCGCTCATGGGGTCGGTGAGATTCGGCGGCGTCACCGGGCGGCTGAGCCATGCGCCCCAGCCGCTCAAGCGCGCGCGAACCGGCGGAAACTCGCCGGTGCCGCCCGGACGCAGGTAACGGCTGGCGACCACCACGTCGAGATCCTCGTCGCGCAGGCGCTGCAATAGGGCCGGGATCACGGCCGGCGGGTGCTGCAGGTCGGCATCCATCACCGCGATGTACGGGGCGCAGGTGGCAAGCATGCCCTCGGCTACCGCGGAGGCGAGTCCGGCGCGGCCCACGCGCCGCAGGCAGCGGATTCTGTGGTCCCGAGCGCCGATGGCCTGAACGGCGGCGGCGGTGCCGTCGGCGGAATCGTCGTCGACGAAGATGGCTTCCCAGGCGATCCCGGCGAGGGCCGCGTCCAGGAGCGCGACCAGCGGGGCGACGTTCGGGCGCTCGTTGTAAGTGGGGATGACGACGGCCAGCGCCAGCGGCGCTGCGTCCGGGGACGCGGCGTCCGGCGGGTTCGGGCTTGATGTGTTGATCGCCAAGAGTGCAAACTATTATAATCGCTTGGCGCATGCGTTTCCCCCGGTGGCCCGCTTCGATCGCGCTGCTCCTGGTTCTGGCCGGCACGGTCCGAATCGGTTCGACGTGGTACGTCTTCAACCACACCATCGACGAACCGGACACCCTGGCGGCGGGAATGGAATACCTGAGCACCGGCCGCTTCCTCTACGAGGACGTGCACCCGCCTCTGGGCCGCGTGGTTTCGGCGATCGGGCCGTTTCTGGCGGGGGAACGGTTTCATCCCGGACCGAATTCCTATTTCGAGGGGTACCGGATCCTGGGACACGGTGCGCATTATGACCGCATTCTGGCCCTCAGCCGCGCGGGCAACCTGATCTTTTTCTGGATCGCGTCGGCGGTCGTGTATCTGTGGGGCTTTCGCGCGGGCGGACCCAAAGCGGCGGTGATCGCGACCTTATTGTTCACCACCCTGCCGCCGATCCTGGCGCACGCCGGTCTGGCGACCACCGACTTCGCGCTGTGCGCCATGACCGCGGCGGCGGCGCTGGCGTCGCTCTATTGGGCCGACCTGCCCAGCCGCGGCCGCAGCCTGGGGCTGGGCGTGCTGACGGCGCTGGCGTTCGTCTCCAAGTTCTCTGCGCTGCTGTATCTGCCCTCGGCGTGGCTGTTGATGTGCGTGTGGCGCCTCGCCGCCACGCGGCAGAGCCCGCGATGGCTGGTGGGCGAGCTCTGGGCGCGCAGGCGGCCGTTGGCGCTGGCGGCCGTGGCCGCGGCGCTCACCGTCTGGGCGGTGTACGGATTCACCTTCGCGCGGGTCGATTTCCTGCACCTGCGCTTGCCCGCGCCGCGTTTCTTCTCGGGGATCCACGCGGTCTGGCTGCACAGCCAGCGCGGCCACCCGGCGTACTTGCTGGGCCGGAGAAGCGCAACCGGATTCTGGTATTACTTTCCGGCGGTGCTGGCGCTGAAGACCCCGCTGGGGATGCTGGCGCTTCTCGGCCTCACGCCGTGGCTGATGAAGGACCGCCGCGCCGCGGGACTGGCGGCGGCGTTCTCCGTCGGCATCGTATTGATCTCCATGCGCGGCCATATCGACCTGGGCGTGCGGTATCTGCTGCCGGTTTATGCGGGATTCTCGGTGGTTTGCGCGTGCGGCGCGGCCCAGGCGCGCGGTTGGGCGGCCAAGGTGGCCGTGGTCGGGTTGATGGCGTGGCAGATCGTCTCGGGCGATCTGGCGCATCCCGACTATCTGGCTTACACCAACGAGATCGCCGGCAGCCATCCGGAACGCTTCCTGGCGGATTCCGACCTGGACTGGGGTCAGGACATGAAGCGGCTCGAGGCATTTCTGGAACGGCGGCACGCCACCGGGGTGACCTTCGCGCCCTTCAATCGCACCTACGCCATGGCCGGGCACGAGATGGTTCCCATGGTTCCAGGCGATACCGGCCATCCCTCTCCCGGCTGGAACGCGGTTAGCATCACCATTTGGAAGGTGTTCGGGTATCCCAAGTGGGCCGATCGGATACCGCCGCAACGTCGCATCGGAAGGTCGATTCTGGTCTGGTATTTCTAAGCGGCAAAAAGCAGAAACATGGATAGCCGCGTACGAACACAGCGGCCATCGGCGACCGGCCCGGAAGCCCGGCCCGCTTGCAACCGGAGGCGCAACCCTCTATACCAAGTCTGAGGAACTCAACGTGATAGAAAGCGTCGGAATCGTGTTCGTCGGCCTGGTGCTCCTCATCGTCCTCGCCCTGTTCGTGTTCTGGATCTGGATGCTGATCGAGTGCGCCACCAGGGAGTCCGACACGGGCAACACCAAACTCGTGTGGATCCTGGTGATTTTATTCGCGCACTTCATCGGCGCGGCCGTCTACTTTTTCGCGCGGCGTCCGCAACGTATCGCCGAACTCCGGCGGTAGCCCTCAGATCGACCGTACCGGCATGGCCACGATGTCGTCGATGCGCATGGCCTCCTTCACCACGAACGGCTCGCCGTAGCGCACCCCGATCAGGTTGCCGTAGAACCGCGCGATGGCGCCCAGGCGGTCGCGGATTTCGTTCTCGCCGGGAAACAGCGCCGCGCCTTCCACCGCCTCGCCGTACTGCGACGCGTAGCTCAGCAGCGCGGTCATGCGCCGTTCGAATTGCGCGCTGATGTCCACCACGAACGACGGCTTCACGTCGGCGTACAGGCTGGAATACAGGATCTTCTGCGGCCGGTGCGGCTCGGAATATTCGTCCAGCTTCTTCAAGCCGGCCAGAAAGCAGGCCTCGAATCCCATCTCGGAGCAACGGTAGTGGTCGGGATGGCGGCCCGCCCAGTAAGGCAGAATCACCACTCGCGGCTTCACTTCGCGGATCTTCACCGCCAGCGACATGCGCGCGCTCAGCACATTTTCCAGGCGCGCGTCGGGCATCCGCATGTTGTCGCGCCAGCTTGCCAGCATGTGGCGCGCCGCCGTTTCCGATTCGGCGATGCGCTCTTCGGGCGTCCCGCGCGTGCCCATGTCCCCGGCGGTCAGGTCCAGTATGCCGGTGCGGTAGCCCATTTCCGCCATGCGGATGAGCGTGCCGCCGCAGGTCTGTTCCACGTCGTCGGGATGGGCCGCGATGGCCAAAACGTCGAGATTCATCGGCGCGCCTCGAGTTTCTTGAGAAGTTCGTCGCGGTCCACGCGGTACTTGAAGGCCTTCCGGCCGTCGATCACAATCACAGGCACTTCGTCATTGTACCCGCACATGACCGACGCCGAGTTGCGGGTTGCCTGCGCCAGCCTCAGGCCGTACGCGACCGTGATCGTCAGGATCTACGACCAGCTCAAGGCCGAGGGCCAGAACTGGCCAGATCCCGACAACCGGGTGTAGGACTTCCGGGGTGCGGCCTTGTTCATCATACAGGGCGGTTTTGCCAGTGGCAGATCGGGGAAAACCAGCAGCGCCGTGTCATACCGATAAGTCGCCCTCCGGCCGGTAACGCTTCGCTAGAGCCACCCGGCCGCGTACCGCCCATCCCGCAAACTGACGAAGCCCCGCCAGCCGCCCCGCCCCGCGCGGGTCACACCGTTTCCAGAACTATTTTCTCCTTCCCCATCAATCACTTACCCTAAATCGGTTTCAGACTCCACCCCCTCCCCATGCTATTGATCGAATCGGAAACATCATGCGACGCCCTCAAAAACAAGCCACTCAAAAACAAGCCCCCCCCAGAC
>Ga0326728_10012602_pt1 | contig 18717 bp, 13 predicted proteins | sample MB3enrmetagenome_FD_207602 | JGI IMG/M metagenome (GOLD analysis project Ga0326728, IMG submission 207602) | Lab enriched peat soil microbial communities from McLean, Ithaca, NY, United States - MB31MN | ecosystem: Environmental > Terrestrial > Soil > Wetlands > Peat | place: USA: New York... | reverse complement strand
AGGCGCATGGGGAAGAGTAAGGTATGCATCTGCCAGCGCGAATACCGATCCTTTATTTGATCCTCGGGATCCTGGTGCTGGCCAGCGTGGTGCCCATGGGCTTCTATGCCAACTTTGTGGTGGACAATAACCGCGAAGCGCTCAAGGTCAACGAACAGCTGTTACAAAACGAGATTACCCGCTCTCTGCGCGAAGATATCAGCCAGCGGCAGGCCAACCTGTACACCATGCTGGCGAACTTCACGACGGCAGTGGAGGTGGCCAGCGGCGGCAATCTGGTGGGCGACCGCGTGAAGTCGCCACAATTGGAATCTCTGCTGGAAAAGCTGGTGGCGTCCTCCGGCGACTTGCCTTACGCAACCTTGTTCAATACGGAGTCCCGGGGCGTGTCGGCGGGCCGCATCCAGCCGGACGCGTTCATGGGACGCGAACTGGAGCGCGCCTTCCAGGCCGCTCGTCAGGGACGCGCCTATAACGGGGAACCGCTCTCGGTTGGCTCGGGAGTGAAAGCCCGTACGCTGCTGCTGGTGAGCAGCCCGATCCTGGCAAATGGACATTTTTCCGGAATGACCGCGGCCTTTGAGGACCTGCAATATCTGGTGGACCGTTTACGCACTGCTCGCCAGGGAGGCCTGGTGGCCTATGTGGTCGATCGCCAGGGCCGGCTGGTTGCGGGCGCCACACCGGAGTTCGCTACCGGTCAGGACATGACCGGGCTGGAAATCGTCAAGAACTATGTGGAGCAGGACGGACGGGTGCAATTTGCTCCGACGATGGAGTTCACCGCCAACACCAGCAACGGGAAGATGCGTATGTTAGGAACTTACTCGGTGGTTCCCACGCTCGGATGGGCAATTGTGGCGCAGAAGTCGCAACTGGATGCCTACCAGGGCGTTTATCACATGCAACATCTGGCCTGGAAGGTGGCGGTGCTCTCGGTTCTGGTCAGCATGGTGATGTCCATCTGGGCGGCCCGTGGTTTCACCAAGCCGCTGGATGTGCTCACGGCCACCAGCCAGGCGATTGCCCGTGGAGATTTCTCCCGCCGGGTGGAGGTGAAGAGCCGCACCGAGGTCGGACAACTGGCGCAGACCTTCAACGTGATGACCGGAAGCCTGCAAACTTTGGTTGCCGACCTGAAACGCGCCGCGGACGAGAATCGTTCGCTCTTCTTGAGTTCCATTCAGATGCTGGCGGGCGCGGTTGACGAAAAGGACCCGTATACCCGCGGCCATTCCGACCGCGTGACGCGCTATTCCGTCATGTTGGCCCAGGAACTCGCGCTGCCTGCGGAGGAAATCGAGAAAGTGCGGGTGGCGGCACAGCTGCACGACGTGGGCAAGATCGGGATTGAGGACCGCGTGCTCAAGAAACCGGGCGCTCTCACCCCCGAGGAATACGAAACCATGAAGGCGCATACCGTCAAAGGGGCCAACATATTGCGCTCCGTCCGCCAGTTGACGGACGTACTGCCCGGCATTGAGCTACACCACGAATCGCTTGACGGGCGGGGCTATCCCTACGGCCTGAAGAGCGATGAAATTCCGCTGTTGGCGCGCATCATCATGGTTGCCGACACCTTCGATGCCATGACCACCAACCGCCCGTATCAGGCGGCCATGGACACGGAATACGTAGTGCGGGTGATCAATTCGCTGGCCAATACGAAGTTCGATCCCAAAGTCGTTCAGGCCTTGACGGCCCTGTTCGAGCGGGGCGCCTTAACGCCGCCGAAAGCCCCGCCGGCACCCCAGGCGCAAGCGCCGGAAGCCCGGCAGCCGGAACCGGACCCGCCGGCGCCGGTGCTGCCATCGCCGGCTCCGGAAGCGTTGAGCCCTCATAGCGCCGTCGTCAGTTCGTAGATGGCGGAAAGGTTTACAGTTTACAGTTCACAGTTGGCAGCCAGACCGGCAATTGGCGATAGCTGGTTTGCCGTTCCTCTGGCGGCAAATTGTGAGTTGTACCCTGCAAACTCTAGGGCTCGTTATGCGGAAGTGGAATGACCGGACCATGACGGCCGGGTCCGGCACTCACGATATGCGGGGTGATCAGCAGGAGGAGTTCGTCGTCGTCATGTTCGTTGTTGCGATTGCTGGTGAGGTCGCTCAACAAGGGAATACGGCTGAACCCCGGTATCCCCGACAGGCTTCGCTGTTCGGTTTGCGATAAGGCCCCGGCGATGATGGCCGGCTCCGCGTCTTGGACCGTAATAACGCCCTTGTAACTGCGATTGTTAATAACCGGAACGCCGTTCAGGGCCTCGCTGCCCAGCGAGGTGAGTTGAAGATCCAGTTCGATGGTTACCGCCCCGCCCCGATGAATCGTCGGTTTGGCCTTAATCGTGAGCCCCAGATCCTCGAACGTGAACGAAGGAAACGTAGCCAAAGTATTGGTATTGGACGTCGCGCTGCTGCCCAGAAGACCGGCCAATTGCGTGGGAACGTTGCTCATCGAGGAGTACGAGGCATTCATCACGGGGTAGCGACTTCCCACGCGCAAGGTCGCCTCGTCGCCCTGTTCGGCGCGCAGGCTCGCTTTCTGCAACTCCATCACCCACGATTTGCTGTCGGAAAAGTTCAAGGTTCCCGGGCTGATCGGGATGCCCATCAGGGTGCTGCCGCCGCCGAACGTTGCCACAGGCTGGGAAAACAGCGAACTCTGCTGTTGGAGTTCCGAAAGCAGGGTGTTGACCGTGGAGCTGTTGAGTGAACTGAGGCCCCCGGATTCAACCTGACTGAGCAAGTTCTGAATGTTGTTGCTGCCCAGCGCGGCCAGGGCGGCCTGGGGAATGTTCTGCATGGTGAGCTGCAGCGGCAGCTGCATGCCGAAGGTATGAATCATCTGCCGGCTGACTTCGTATATATCGATGTCCAGCGTTACCTGGGGCTTGCCTGCCCAGAACGACTGCAGAAACAAAGTAGCTGCCTCAATCAGCGGCGCGGGACCGCGCACCGTGATGGTCTGGCTGGCGTTGGACTGAGTGATCAAGCGTAGCTCGAAAATCGTTCGCAGCAGGCCAACGATGTCCGTCAAATCTTGCGGGGAGGAAACTTCCGGCAGGTAAAAAGTCCGCAGCACCCAGTGGTCGAGTTCCTTGTGTTTGGCCGGGGTGTCGAGAGCAACCAGAATTTCATTCGTGGAAACCGGCATCCAGAAGCTGTTGGTTACCAAGGCCACGGCGTTCATGGCTTGGCCGAAACTGGCATGGGTGAAACTCAAATTCACCTGGCGCGGGCGAACCGGTTCGTCAAAGGTGATCCTAATGCCAAAAGCCTTGCCGATCTGCTCGCAGACGCTGCGGATATCGCCGTTGAGAATCAGGGGCTGCTGCCCGGACCGGGGATGCAGCAAGACCACCTCCTGGTCTCCCTCCGGCTCAACGAAGGAAGGTAGAACCGGAACCGGAGCCCGCGCAAGAATGTGCAACTGTTGTACGGCAGAGGGATTTCCCGGATCGAGTTCCAATACCTTACGGAATTCCTCCATGGCTTCGAGATTGCGTTTCTCCGATGCCAACTCGTTGCCACTCCGCGTGTGGTCGTAAACCCGTTGCTGCCTCATCATCTCCTGTGCCGCGGCGTAAATTACGTTGCGCGGCTCCAGCTTCGAGGCTGCTTCAAAATCGTCTAACGCCTGCTCCGGCTCCGTCTTTTTGAGTCGAACAGCCTCCTCGTAAAGCTTGGCGGCTTTCTTGAAATCCTGCTTGGAGACGCCACACTTGCGGGCGTCTTCCCCGCGGCACAACAGCGGGTTCGCCTTGGGCTTCTTTGCCGGTGCTTCCTTGGCGGCCTCCTTGGGGACTGGAGATGAGGAAACCGCCGTAGCACCTGCGGCGGAACTGGGCTTCTGCGCCACGCTGGGTGATGGTTTTTGTCCCGCGGCGGGAGTCGGCCCTTCTACGGCTTTGGGAGCGGGCTTCAGCATCACGCCGGAGACCGGAAGCGGATGTCCGGGAGCGGGTGAGGGGCCGGGTATGTATCCCGGTGGGTGAGGCGGCCCCTGCACGGCGTTAGGCGGGGCCTTTTGAACCGCGCCGGCAACCGGAGTTGTACTCTGCACCGGACTGGGCGCTGGCTTTTGACCCGTCGGAGCAACGGGGTTTGTGGTAGCGCCAGGTACGGCCTTCTGCACCAATCCCGGAGCCGGAGTTGTAGATGGCGCTGGGCCGTAAACAGGTCTTTGTCCCGGCGGGGGCGTTGAACTTGCGGCAGGCCTTTGTGCCACGCCCGGACTGGGAACCGCAGGTTGTCCTGCAGCAGGCGCCGGCCTCTGCACCGGAGCTTGCGTTGCATTCTGTACGGGACCGATCAAGGGTTTTTGACCTGGTTGGGAAGCCTGGTTCTTCGGCGTGTTACCGGGCGCAGCATTCTGCACCATTCCTGGAGAAGGGGTGGTATTCGGCTTTGGGCCATACACAGGTCTTTGTCCTGGCATCGGACTCGGTCTGGGTATGGCACTGGGCTTGGCCTTTGGAACCACGCCGGGAGCCGGTGTCGCGGTTTTCACGGGACTGGGCGCCGACTTTGCTGCCGGAGCGGGCGTTGCCTTCTTCGCGGGGCTGGGTGTGGGAGTCGGGGTTGCATTCTGCACAGGGCTTGCCGCAGTCGTTTGTGCCGGAGCGGAAGCCGAGTTTTGCGCCGTCAGAGGCGCAGCCCAGAGACACACTCCTACGCCGATGGCCAGCAATAGACGCATTACTTTCATTTTAGACGACGAGCGCAAGCTTTCGAGAGCGGAAATCGCGCAAAGACGGCTTACAGTTAACAGCTTACATTTTGCAGCCAAGACGGCCAATTATGGGCAGGCTGGAGGTTCTGAACTGTTGACTACAAACATCCGCTTAGCGTTGTGCGGACTCTTCGGTTCCGGTAAGAGCAACCCGTTCAATGCCTTGCGCGCGGCCAGTTTCGGGGTCGCATTCCATAAGCACTCCGCGCAGTTGCACATTGCCGGCGGCCGGCTCAAAACGTGCCGGCATCTGGGTCAGGAAACGCTGAACAATGATGCTGGTCTCCACGCCGATTACGCCGTCATACGGACCGGTCATGCCCACATCCGTCTGATAGGCGGTTCCTTGCGGCAGAATCCGCTCGTCCGCAGTCGGAACGTGAGTGTGGGTGCCGAGGACGGCGGTGACCCGTCCGTCCAGATACCACCCCAGGGCCACCTTCTCCGAAGTAGCTTCAGCGTGGAAATCCACCAGGATGACCCGGGCCTGAATCTTCTCCAGCAATTGATCGGCGGCCCGAAACGGGTCGTCGATGCTGGTCATAAACACGCGTCCCTGTAAGTTGATCACGGCGAAGGGAACGTCGCCCCGGGTCCGGCCTTCATATACGCCCCAGCCTGGACTGCCAGCGGGAAAATTCGCCGGCCGGATCAAGCGCCGCGCCGGGCTTGACGGATTTCCGTCGGCCAGATTGAGGTAGTCGATGATTTCGCGCTTGTCCCAGATGTGGTTGCCAGTAGTAATGACGTCGATGCCGAGCCCCAGCAGTTCCTCGGTGATCGAGGGCGTGATGCCGAAACCGGCGGCGGCATTTTCCCCGTTCGCAATCACCAGATCGACGGCGCGCTGCCGCACGAGTTCGGGCAGACGTTCCTGCACAATCGTTCGCCCGGGACGGCCAAAAATGTCTCCTACAAACAGTATGCGCACGCGCGGGTCCTCGTTGGATACACTTCGATGCTATCAGATGCACGTTAGTGACAAGTAATAAGTAATAAGTAACAAGCCAGAGGAAAAAACGGAAATGGGCGATATTGTGGCCTGGAGACGCTCCCCATGCGAGGCGTCAAAACGTGGGGTGTCCTTGCTGGCTTATTACTTGTTACTTATTACTTGTTGCTTATTTTCGCTTCCCGCAAAAAATCGTAATCCCCCGACGGACTCAACGGCAGATTGCTGACCCGGGCCGTGTGCACCAGTACGTTGTCGAGATACCACAGGTTGATGTAGGGCAGGTCTTCGGCGACGATTTGCTGCACCTGCGCGTACAGGCGGCGGCGCTGTTCCTTGTCCACCGTGCGCCGCGCCTGGTTGATCAGCTCATCCACCTGCGGATTGCTGTAATAACCCCGGTTGTCGCCCTCGGGCGGAAATCTGGCGGAATGAAACACGTCTTCGAAGATCTCCGGATTCTCGTTGCCGCCGATCCAGCGCAGGGAATAAAGCTGGAACGCGCCCTTGGTAACGTCGGCATAGAAAGTGGCGAACTCAAACGAGCGGATATCGAGGGCGATGCCCACCGCGCGGAATTGCTGCTGCAGTACCGCCGCCAGGAGTTTGGTGGACTCCTGGATCGAAGTCTCCATCGTCAGATGGAAGCGTATGCCGTTGCGCTCGGGATACCCGGCGGCATCCAGAAGCTGGCGCGCGCGCTGCGGACTGTACTCATAAGTGCGCACATGGGGGTTGTAGGCCCAATGCTGCGGAGGCAGCACGCTCGCCGCTGGCCGCGCCATATCGCGCCACAGGTAATGAATGATCGGCTGCCGGTCGATGGCGCAGGCCAGCGCCTGGCGCACCCGCACGTCCTTCAGGATGGGATCGCGGAGATTCATCGCCAGGTACGTATAAATAGTTCCGGGCGCGATTTCGATCTTCAGAGCATGGTCCCGGCGCATGGCGACGACCGTATCGGCGGTCAGCGCGTTGATGGCAATGTCGGCGCTGCCTTTGCGCAACTCCAGCGCGCGCGTGGTGTCGTCGGGGACCACCGCGAAACGTACCTGAGCCACATGGGGCTTTGCGCCCCAATAACCGTCATTACGATCCACGATGACTTCCTTGTCCTGCTCCTGGCTGACAAAACGGAATGGTCCCGATCCGATGGGATGGCGATTGAAATCCGCGCCGCTTCCGTAAGGCACAATGCCGATGGCGCCGCCGGAGACGTTCCACAACAGCCCGGAATCGGGTTCCTTCAAGCGGAAGACGACCGTAAATTCGTCAGGCGTATCAATGTGATCGATAAAACGGTACGAGCTGGCCTTGGTCGTGTGCAGTCCGCCATGCAGGGTGGACTCGACCGTCCATTTGACGTCCCGCGCGCCGAGCGGGCGCCCGTCATGAAAATGAACGTCATGGCGCAGGTGAAACACATAGGTCAGCGGATCGGGAATTTCCCAGCGCTCGGCCAGCCACGGGTGCAGATTGAAATTCTCGTCGCGGCTCAGCAGCGGATCGAACAGCAATTCGTCAATGCGTTCCGATTGAGCATCCATGCCCACCCGGGGATCGAGGTCGGTCGGACTGCTCTCGATGAGCATCACCAGCGTGCCCGGCGGGGCGGGGTGAGAGCAGGAGGGGAGCGGGAGGAGGGCAAGAGCCAGGAATGCTGCCATCTTCAGCCCGCGAAGCGGGCGAAAGAATTCCAGAGTCGCAGTTCTTTCGCCCGCTTCGCGGGCTCTGCCATCGCATTTTCCGCCTACCCCAGGCTTACGCCTGGGGCTACCGTCTTTTGCCCGCTTCGCGGGCTCGTTCTGCGACACTCCAAATGCTCCAATGCCGTTCGCTTGCACTACGTGCGCAATTTCCACGCCGAATTTCGGCCTCCGGGACGCCGGCGCCGCACTTACGGCAACGAAATCTTCCCCAGTATAGCGGGACGCCTGGCGCCGGTTGCCGAAGGGACATTTCCCGGTTGCCGCCGCCAGGTCTGGTACGCCAAGGCGGCGAAGGCAACGGCCTCCTTCGCCTCCGAAGGCAGGCCCAATTCGTCGGAGGTGCGTATGCGCAGGCGAAAGGATTCGAGTTCGGAGGCGATCATCGCCATCAGCGTGCGGTTCCTCGCGCCGCCGCCGGACACTATATAGTCGCGAAAGATCATCCGCCCCGGACGGGGTTCGTCAGCGGCAAAAAGGCGCTGGAGCAGGCCGACGGATTCGCGTATGGAACGCGCGGTGAACAGGGTCGCCGTGGCCAGAATGTCTTCCTTGCGCGCGCGGCCGCAGCGCCGCAGAAAAGCGGCGACAAACTCCCGGCCAAATTCTTCGCGGCCAGCCGTACGCGGCGGCTTGCGGCGAAAGAAGGGAACACGCAGGAATTCGGAAACCACGGTCTCCATCGCCATGCCACGCGCGGCCATGCGGCCATCGCGATCATAGCGGCGGCCAAATAGGTGTTCCATGAGGGCGTCGATCACCATGTTCGCCGGACCGGTGTCGAAGGCGATGAGTTGCCCGGGCTGGGCCCACGGAGGAATGGCGGTGAGGTTTCCAATTCCGCCTAAATTCTGCACGATGCGTCCGCGGCGGCGATGACGGTACAGCAGATAATCGAGGAATGGCACCAGCGGCGCGCCCTTGCCGCCCGCCGCCATGTCGGCCGGACGGAAATCCGAGATCACCGGAACGCCACAGCGGGCGGCGATCACGGCGGCTTCTCCCGTCTGCCAGGTGACGGCCAGTTTACGGCCCAGGTAGGGCGCGGCTTCACCCTGGTGATAGATGGTCTGACCGTGACATCCAATCAGTTCGCCAGTCGCGCCGGCGCGACGCTGGGTTTCCTGAACGGCCGCGGCATACAGCTCTCCCAATAAAAAATTCAGGCGCGCCAGCTCGGCAACCGTGGCGCGGCCGTTCATCACGCCAAGCACGGTCCGGCGAACTGCGGCGGGATACGCGTAATGTTCGTGAGCCAACAGCTCCAGCCGCGTACGGAACCCACGCCCCAGCAGACGCACCAGGGCAACGTCGATGCCGTCCACCGAGGTGCCGCTCATGATGCCTGCGACGATCAAAGCTTTCTCCCCAAAATCGCAACTGGCGCGAGCCCGGTTTGCAGTTTACAGTTTGCCGCTGTCAGCCAAACAAAGCGCCGCGCCCCCGGTTGGGCCACAAGCCTTTTGTCAATTGCCGGTTGGCTGCGAACTGTAAACTGTGAACTGTAAACCCTACACCAACTCAGCCAGTCGCGCCTCCTCACTTAGTTCCCAAAGCGCCCGCCGCAGCCTGTCCACCGCTGCTTGGGTTGGTGCCGGGCGGCGGTGTTTCAGCGCCGGGCTCCTCTTCTTAAAGGCCAACACATGGTTGGCGGCTTCGGCCACCCGGGCGGCGAAACGGCGGTCTCTCTCGGCGGCCTTGAGGACAGCATCATATGCTTCCCAAATGCCTTGTTCTTTGTGGCATACAAGAGAAAGATCAGATCCAGCTTTAAGGGTGGCGATTGCTGCTTCGCCTATCGGCATCACCTTCTGAATGCCGCCCATCTCCAGATCGTCAGAGACGATAAGTCCGCGATAGCCGATCTTTTTGCGCAGAATATCGCTGATCCACTTTCTGGCGACCGAAGCCGGCGTCTTGTCCCGGGTGACCGCGGAATACAGGGCATGGGCGACCATGATGAAAGGCATCTGGCGGTGCAGCGTGCGGTAGGGAAACAGATCTTCTTCCCATAGTTTTTTCCAAGGCTTATCGACTGCCGCAAGTTCGTGGTGAGTATCCAGATTGGCCTCGCCGAGTCCGGGGAAGTGTTTGCCGCAGCCCAGCATGTGCGCGTCGTTCAAACCGCGCAGGAATTCGCGGGCATAGATGACCGTCTGTTTGGGGTCGGCGGAGGCGGTGCGCGTGGTCAGAACCGAACGCGAAGCCGCAAAACCAAGGTCCAGGACGGGCGCAAAATCGACATTGAAGCCCATGGCGGCGCATTCCTGGCCAATCACCCGGCCATGCTGCCGGAAGAGCGGCCGGTTGCGGCTGGCTACAATATCGGCGACGCTGGGCGCGGGAGCGATTACATTCCGCAGGCGGTCCACCGTACCGCCCTCCATGTCCACGCAAAGGAACATGGGCGTAGCCACGCATTTCTGGCATTCGCGCAACAACTCCCAGGTCTGGCGCGGCTCCCTGATGTTGCGCGCAAACAGAATGACCCCCGCCGGCTGCAGCGTCTGCAACATGGTCCGCAGTTTGGCGGAGACCATAACGCCGTCGAACCCCACGATGAGGGTTTGGCCGACCAGGGAGCGAAGATCGAGTTTCGTGGGTTTGGCCATATGCTTTCCGAAGCAAAACATAGGACATGGCGAAAATTTCAAATTTGAAATTGGTAATTGAACCCCATGACATGGGCACAAACCGCTTCCACAATTTGAAATTACAAACTACCAAATTACAAATCCGCGCTGCTCTTGTGCGCCCACGTCCACCTAATCCAACTGCTTCTTCAGCTCATTCAGCAAATTCATCGCCTCAATCGGTGTCAACCGGTTCAGATCCGCCTCGCGCAGGCGATCCACCACGGACTGCGACAAGGGCGTGAACATGGTCAATTGCACGCGGGCCGGAGCGGGGGACAGCTCATCATGCGCCACGTGGGTGGTCAACTCGTGCTCGGCGCATTCGTGCTCTTTCAACACTTCTCGTGCGCGCTCGACCACTTCCGGCGGCAGGCCGGCGAGTTTCGCGACTTCGATGCCATAGCTGCGGTCGGCTGCGCCGGCTTCCACCTTGCGCAGAAAGACGATGCCGCCTCCGCTTTCCTTGACCGACACATGATAGTTTTTTACGCCGCTCAGCTGCTCGGCCAGTTCCGTCAGCTCGTGATAGTGCGTGGCAAACAGCGTTTTGCCGCGGGTGCGGGCGTGCAAGTATTCGATGGCGGCCCAGGCAATGGCCAGGCCGTCATAAGTGGCGGTGCCGCGGCCAACCTCGTCCAGCAGAATCAACGACCGGGGCGTAGCCGTATTCAGAATGGCTGCGGTCTCGGTCATCTCCACCATGAAGGTCGAACGGCCGCGGGCCAGGTTGTCGCTGGCGCCGATGCGGGTGAAGATTCGGTCCACCACGCCCATGCGCAACTTGCGCGCCGGAACATACGATCCCATTTGCGCCATAGCCACGATCAGCGCTGCCTGCCGCAGATAGGTGGATTTGCCGCCCATGTTGGGTCCGGTCAGCACCAGGATGGCGTGGGTGGTGGAATTCAGAAACAGGTCGTTGGGGACAAAGCGGTCGTTCGATCCGGTGAGCTCCGGCAACTCGACCACCGGATGGCGGCCGCCGATCAGTTCGAGGTCGCCGCTGTCGTCGAATTCGGGACGGCAGTAATTGCGCAGGGCGGCCAGATGCGCGAAGCAGGCCAGGACATCGACCTGGGCCAGGGCCACCGCGGTCTGGCGGATGCGGCGGGCTTCGGCGGCGATCGCCGCGCGCAATTCCGCAAAAATACGCCGCTCGATCTCGACGATTTTCTCCTGGGCGTCGAGGATCTTGCTCTCGTATTCCTTCAGTTCAGGAGTGATAAAGCGCTCGGCATTGACCAGGGTTTGTTTACGGTCATATTCGGCGGGGACCAGGTGCAGATTGGCCTTTGAGATTTCCAGGTAATAGCCGAAGACGCTATTGAACCGCACTTTCAGCGAATTGATTCCAGTGCGCTTCCGCTCGCGCTCCTCCACCTGGGCCAGATACTGCTTGGAGTTGTGGCTTAACTCGCGCAATTCATCCAGGTCCGGGTCCAGGCCGCGGCAAATCACGCCGCCATCGGCAAAGGTCAACGGCGGCTCGGGAATGATGGTTGCTTCGATGCGGTCGCTGACGTCGCGCAGCTCGTCCATGGCGGTATGCAATTCCGCCAGCCGCCCCGATTCCGCCGCGAATCGCTCCAGGGTGGCGCGAATACCCGGCAGTTTGCGCAGGGAGGCCGCCAGTGCCAGCACATCGCGAGGATTGGCCGTTTCCAGGGTCACGCGGCTCAGCAGGCGCTCCACATCGAGCACCCCTTCCATGCTGCGGCGCAGGTCCTCGCGGGACATCATGCTCCCGATCAGCGCCTCGACTGCGTCCAGGCGCCGTCCAATTTCGTCCGGTTCCAGGGCCGGCCGCAGCATCCAGGCGCGCAGCAGGCGTTTGCCCATGGGCGTAACGGTCGCATCCAGAGCGCGGAAGAGCGTTACGCCGTCGCCGCTGCCGGCAAACAGGGGCTCAATCAGCTCCAGATTGCGCACCGTGACCGCGTCCAGCACCAGGCAGTCCTGACGTTCGTAAAAGCCGATGCGGTCCACGTGTTCCAGCGTGCCGCGCTGGGTAGTGCGGACGTAATGCAGCACGGCGCCCGCGGCGCAGGCGGCGGCGGTGCGGCCGGCCAACCCGAACCCTTCCAGCGAGAGCACGCCGAAATGATTCTCCAATTGCGGCAAAGCGTAGTCGGGCGCGAAGGCCCAATCGTCCAGAGGCGTTTCCGCCCAGGACACGGCGCCCAGGGCGGCCCGGCCCTGTCCGGAGGATGGCGGCTGCGCTTCAAACAACGGCGACGCGGAGGCGAACAGCACCTCGCGCGGCCGTAACTGTTCCAGCTCTTCCAGGATGCGCCGCTCGGCATCTTTGCCCTGAAACTCGGTGGCCCGGAACTCGCCGGTGGAAAGGTCGAGCGCGGCAAAGCCCACGGTGGGCCCGTTATCGCCATCCAGCCGGGCCATGGCCGCCAGGAAGTTGTTTTCTTCGGAATTCAGGGACGTGTCGGCCGTAGTGCCGGGAGTCATCACCCGCGTCACTTCGCGCCGCACCAGCTTCTTGGCCAGCCGGGGATCTTCCATCTGATCGCAGATGGCAACCTTGTATCCCTTGCGGATCAGCCTGGAGATGTAATTCTCCGCCGCGTGATAGGGCACGCCGCACATGGGAACGGCGATGCCCTTTTCCTTGTTACGCGAGGTCAGGGTGATCTGCAGTTCCCGGGCGGCCGTGACGGCATCGTCAAAAAAGAGCTCGTAGAAGTCGCCCAGCCGGAAAAACAGCAGGGACCCCGGGTGCTCTTTCTTGATGGCAGCGTATTGCCGCATCAGCGGTGTGGAGGCATCGTTCATCACGGAACTGGGCGGATTATAACAAGCGGCGAGGGAAAAAGGTTTGCAGTTTACAGTTCACAGCTTACAGCCAAACCGGGAATTCATTCTCAGCTATCGCCATGGATCGGAACCGGATCAGTTCCTGTCTGGCTGCAAACTGTGAACTGTAAACTGCAAACCCGTTGCCGCTATTACGCAACCCGCTCCTCCGGAGGCTTCTTGTGGCGGAACCCACGGTAGAGCAACACGTCATAGGTGATTTTCAGGCTGCCGCCGGCGATCAGCGGCGTCGAAAAAGCGACGTGCTGCATCAAGGCTCCGGCCACCGAGGCGGCCGCCGCCCAGGCGACGGTGCGGGTCAGATTGGTAATGCCGCTGGCATAAATCCGCTCGTGAGGCTTTACGACGGCCATCACATAGGATTGCCGCGTGGGAACGTCCATCTCGACCAGCGATTCGCGCAACAGGAACAGAACGACGGCGCTCTTGATGCCGGGAGCAAAGGGAACGGCGATCAGAAACAGGCTGGAAGGTATGTGGGTAAACACCATCGTGTTTACCAGTCCAATGCGTTTTGCCAACCATGCGGCGCCCAGGTGCGATACGGCATTGAGCAGGTGTACGGTCAGAAAGAGCAGGCCGAGAGCCCGCTCATCCAGGCCAAAGCGGTGGAAGAACCAGTAAGCAACCAGGGCGTCGCCCAAAAATCCGCCGCCAAAAGAATCGATTGAGAACAGGGCGGCCAGCCGCCGCACCACGCTTCTGGTTTCCGGAGTGAGGGCGGATAGCCGCCCATCCGCCGGGTCCACCGGAATCGCTTCAACGGCAGGTGACAACCGGACGTAAAGGATGGCGGTTAACGCTTGCATCAGTGCATAGCCGAAGAAGGTGTAGCGGTAGGCGTGGGTGAGATCGATGCCCGTGGATCGCAGGAGCAGGGGCAAGCCACCCGCCAGTGCGCCCAAAGCGCCGCCGCCATCAAGCAGGACGTTATACCAGGAAATTGACCAGGTTCGATTGTGCTCGGAGACGAGGCCGGGGAGAATGGCCTGTTCCAGGGCATATGCGGTACTGCGGTCGGTGCCCATGCCATTCAACATGCCCACAAAAGCCAGGACCAGCAGCGCGCCGAATGAGGGCGCAAGAACCAGGCCCACCGCGCCGGCCGCCGCCAGCGTCGAAAGCAGGCAGAGGGTGCGGCGGCGTCCCAGCCGGTCTCCGGAATAACTGACGATGGCGGTGGCCAACGTGCCGCCGGCCAGTCCCGCCGCCAGTACCAACCCGATCCGAGTGGCGTCAAGTCCGACGCGGAACAGATAGACGCCCATGACGACGCCCAGCAAGCCGACTCCCAACGCGCGCACAAATGCCGCCGCATAGATGATCAGCAGTTCGCGGGATACGCGCATAGAACTCACTCCCTGCGGGCGTTGGATCAATCTGGGGCCGGTGGAACCGGAGCAACCTGGGTATTCGAACGTCTTTCACAATACCGTATTATTGCCGCGGGATGCTTTGCGTTCCGGCAGGCCGGAAGCTGGAAAGTAAGCAGGTTTGCCGCTTTTGCCATTTACCGGCGTCCCTCCGGATTATCATGTGCCGCGGCGGGAGTTGCCGGGTAAGGTCGACGAAGAATTAACATGGGCTTGAAAGTCGCGGCCGAAAGCTGGAAACTGAATTTATGGAACTGCGCAAGGATCCGATTACGCTCTCCTGGGTGATTACCGGGGACGACGCTCCCAGTACGCCGCAGGAAGAGCGTATCTGCCGTTACTGTCCGGAAGCACCTCAACCCCCGCAAGTGGTTTCCAGTATGCCGCCGGTCGATGGCGGCCCGTGGTCGGCACGGGCCGTGGTGCATCCGTCACCGTTGTATCGCATTGAAGGCGAGCCGCAGCGGGAAGGAGATGGCATTTACGACAAGATGCGCGCGGTCGGTGCGCACGAGGTGCTGGTGGAAAACTCGTTTCACAACCGGCAACTGTGGAACGCCAAAGACATTGAGATCGAGCAGTTCCTGTTGCTGGCGGCGCAGCGGACGGTGGACCTGATGCGCGACCGGCGCTTCAATTACGTCAGTGTCTTCAAGGATTTTGGGGTGGCCGCCGGACAGGATTTTTCGCATCCCACTTCCCAGTTGGTGGCTACGACGTATGTGCCCCGGCGCGTCCTGTACGAACTGCGGGCGGCCCATGAGTATTTTGTCCGCAAGGAACGCTGTGTCTTCTGCGACATTCTCTCGCAGGAAGAGCGGCAGGCGATCCGCCTGGTGGAAACCCGCGGCGAGCATGTGGCGTTCTGCCCGTTTGCGCCGCGCGTGCCCTTCGAGACCTGGATTATTTCGCGGGTGCATGACGCCAGTTTTGAGCGGCCCATTCTGTCGAAGTGGGGCGGCGGCTTGCGCGATCTGGCGACCTTGCTGCGCCGCACTCTGAACCGCATCCGCGCCGTCTCCGATGGCTTTCACATGGTGATACATACGGCGCCAAATATCCCATCGCGCTCGACCGCCGCGGGGCCTCGGCAGACCATGGAAGACGAGTACCACTGGCACATTGAAATCGTGCCCATTGTAACCAGTAAGATCAAGTCTTATACGGTCAAAGAGGTGTACTTCACGCCGGTTTCTCCGGAAACCTCGGCCGCCCGCCTGCGGGCAGCCCCGGCGGAGTGAAGGCACGACGTTTTCACCGCAGAGGACGCGGAGGAGGCAGAGGAATCCTTGCAAATGGCAAATTGCAAATTCGACACCGGCGCCTCGACTCCTGCGGAGAGTTGCCAAAGTCCGCCAGCGGCTAAAGCCGGTCATCTGTATTCCGTATTTTCGGCACGACTGAAGTCGTGCCCTGATACAAACCCAGGCGCTCTCCGGTGAACGACAAAATGCCGCATCGCAGCAGCAGAATTCATGCCGGGTTCCTGTTTTTCGTCGTGATCCTTGGTTATTGTGCCTGGATTCTGTCGTTGCCGGTATTTCCCAGCCAGGATGGTCCCGCTCATCTGTACTATGCGGATGTTCTGTCGCAGCTTCTTTCCCACGCTCCGGTTTTCAGCAGTCAGTACCAGATTACCCATCTGCTTCCGCCATACGCCCTGCAGAATTATTTTCTGGTGCTTCTGTTGCATTGCTTTCCGCCGTTGCTGGCCGAAAGGATCATCGCCTGTGTCTGCGTGGTGATCACCGGGTACGGATTTAAGTTTTTCGCCAATCGGCTGGGGCCGTCCGGCAATGTGACGGCGCTATTGGCCACGCCCTTCGTTCTGCATGTCTATCTTTTCCTGGGCTTCTATAACTATTGCATGGCGCTGGGTCTGGCTTTTTGGGCGATGGAAACATGGTTGCAAACAGGCGGGTCCCGCTGGCGGCGTCGCCTGTGGTTTCTGTTTTTGGTGGCGCTGACCGCGCTGACGCATCCGGTTCCCGTACTTTTCATCCTGGCTTTTTGCGGAGCGGCGCTGGTGCTCGGCGCGCTTACGCGACACGGAACGGATGGCGCCGCTGCGACCACGAGCCCGGCGATCGGCGATGTCCTGACGCTGGGGCTGGCCGGCACATCGTTGATCTATATCGGGCGTTATATCGATCGCTCGACGGCTTCGCCTGCTGCCTTGATGTGGTCCGCGGTACGCCATGGGGACCTGGCATGGTCGCGGCTGTTCTTGTTTATCAGGATGTTTATCCTGTCTCCCATCACGCTGCCGGGTTATCGCTATGCGCTGCTGGCCATTCTGCTTCTGGTTTTGGCTGCCGCATTGTGGAAGAACGGAAGCGAGCTCTTCCATCGCCAGTACACGGCGGCACAATTAAGCCTGGCAGGGGGCCTGCTGATTGCCGCGCTGTTTCCGTTACTGCCCAGCGTGGTAAACGGATCCGGCTATTTGTTTGCGGACCGTCTGACGGTTCCCTGTGTACTGCTGATTATCGCCGCCGGTTCCCGATTGGAACTGGGTAAGCACCGCCAGGCGGCGACGTTTGCCGGGGCAGGGTGCGGTATTTTGGCGCTGGTCACGCTGCAAATGGTGTTGGGACCGGTGGCCAGGTTTCTTGCCCTGCCGAACCACCCGGCTCCGAAACCGGGGGGGGAGGCGTGGATCCTGAATGTCATGAACCTACCCACGGGTCTTACGTTTAATCCCTGTACAACGGCAGGGGTGCGGATCCTGCAACAGGAGAAACGGGCATGGCTCAACAATCCGCCGTGGTTGGGGTTGTCGATTACCATGTTGAAAGCCAAAGGCCAACCGCCGGACCTTCTGGAACGGCTGCGGAGCGATCCGAACCTGGCCATCGTGGTGGTTCATTGTGGCGGCCCTGATGACGGCATCACCGACCGGCTGCAATCCCGATTCCCCGGACGATGGAACGAGTCGAAGCAGCGCTGGGCGAATATTCTAAGACCGCGAATTGAGTAATTGAGAAATCGGGTAATTGAGCAACTGAAAACCCGGCCGCAATCGCTACTGGGGATAGAGGATTGGCGTGGTTAGATCATATTTGTAGCCGAAAACCGCAAATTGTAAACTACAGGCGCTGGGCCAATGGCCAGCTGTGAGCGGTTTCAAATTACTCAATTACCCGATTTTTCAATTACTCAATAGCCGGTTCTGCTATGTCCATCCGCCGCATGAAGACCTACACCGCGCAAAACGGGTACGTGTATCAGTACTACTTTGTCGGGCAGCGGGAGGCGCTTCAGGATGATCCCTGCGCGCCGGCGACGGAGTACGTGTTCGATGTGACGCCCGATCGTCATGCGATCTACGCCATCAGCGTCTTTGTGTGTCCGGATGCTCTGGATGCCTGGGCGCTGAGCCATGGACGGTCCCTGACCGCGGCGGAACAATATGCCGCCGCCAAGCTCCGGCTGCTCCAGGGCTTCGAGGAAAGCGAAGATCTGGTGGCTGGCGAACGCCGCCTGCTCGTTGACTCCGGGAACATTGAGGCGATGTTGGCGGCGCTTGAGCTGTAAGGGAGTGGACGATGTTGAGTCAGATCGAGAAAATATACGCAAAAATCACGGTTGAGTTGGCGCCGCCGGCGGGGCGGATCACGCTCTCGCATCCTCCGCTTAATATTATCGACTTGCCGATGATGGATGAGTTGTTGGCGGCCATTCAGAGTACTGAGGCGCGCGGCGACATTTCTTTCGTTGTTCTCGCCGGCAGTCCGCGGGCATTCTCCGCCGGTGTGGATATTGCCGCGCATCAGCCGCCGCAGGTTCGCGTGATGCTGATGAAGTTCCATGCGGTGCTCCGCACGCTGATGGCCAGCCGTAAGATCACGCTGGCCGCGGTGCGGGGGAACTGTATCGGGGGCGGCGCCGAACTGGCCCTGGCGTGTGACATGATCTTCTGCACGGAAAATTCCGTATGGCAGTTTCCGGAGATCAACCTGGCCTGCTTTCCGCCCATGGCAGTGGTGGCGCTGGCGCCGGCCGTCGGCCGTAAACGCGCTGCCGAGCTGATCTTCACCGGACAGGTGATTCATGGCGACGAAGCTTTCCACCTGGGATTGGCCAATGATGCCGTCGCCGATGCCGATCTCGACGATCTGGTGGACGAAGTGGGCGGCCGCCTGGCCGCACTCAGCCCCGTCGCTCTGGCTTCGGCAAAGAAGGCGTTTGCCACCATGGACGCCTCGCAGTTTGAACAGAAGCTGCAAGCCGCCGAAGCCATATACCTGGACGAGCTCATGCCGGCCGAAGACGCGCGGGAGGGAATCAGCGCGTTTCTGGAAAAACGCAAGCCGGTTTGGAAGGGCAGATAAAATCCCAGGCCTTTCACCGCAGAGGACGCAGAGAACGCAGAGCACATGCGCCTGCGGCGCACCACCGAGGATGAAAATGGCTGAGAGCGCCAACGGTGATGCTTTGCGGGTCGAATTTTGCTTCAAACAGTTGTGACCGGCAACCGCCTGGAGGTCGAG
>Ga0326728_10012601_pt1 | contig 18718 bp, 17 predicted proteins | sample MB3enrmetagenome_FD_207602 | JGI IMG/M metagenome (GOLD analysis project Ga0326728, IMG submission 207602) | Lab enriched peat soil microbial communities from McLean, Ithaca, NY, United States - MB31MN | ecosystem: Environmental > Terrestrial > Soil > Wetlands > Peat | place: USA: New York... | reverse complement strand
GCCAGCGCACAAATCCTCGCCCAATATGCCCCCGACGAATGCGCCGCGTACGTCACGAACGCCGGATATGCGTAATGCCAAAAGCAAAACGCTCTAGGCGGGCGCGAGATCGCCGCGATGGCGGGCGCGATCCTGGCCGCGCGGCTCCAGCGCGTGCCGGTGCTGCTCGACGGCTTCGTCGTCTGCTCCGCGGCGGCCGTGCTGCACGCGCTCGACGCAAGTGCGCTCGACCATTGCCTCGCCGCCCACGTCGCCGCCGAGAGCGCCCACGCCGAGGTCTTGAGGCGCTTGGGCAAGACGCCGCTCGTCGATCTCGGCATTCCCGGGGGCGAGGGCGTCGGCGCCGCGCTCGCGGTCGCGCTCGTCAGGGCGGCGGTCGCCTGCCACGATGGCATGGCGACCTTCGCCGAGGCGGGCGCCGTGGGGAAAGAATGAAACCGAGGCGCGCGCCCGTCAGTCCAGGTCCAGTACGCGCCGTTTGCGCCGGCTGAGGCCGAGCGCGACGAGGCGATGGGACTGGCGTAGGTAGTCCTTCAATTCGTCGTCGCTGAGGCCCGGCGCGGCGTAATGCTGAATCCAGCTCAGGCCGCGCGAGGCGAGATAGGGCGCCGGACGCAGGCCGGGAAGCGCCTTCAAAATCTCAAACGACAGGGCGCTGACTTTGAACGTGATCGCCGGGCCGCCCTGATCCCAGCCGCCGATCGCGAACACCTTGCCGCCGACCTTCCAAACCTGCGAGCCGCCCCATTGCACGACGTGGGTCGTCGCGGGAAGGCCGGCGCAATAGCGATTGAAGTCGTCGACATCCATATGGGCGCGCGGCCGTTTCGCTCTCACATCCCGCCGAGATAGTCCGCGACGGCGAAAATGTCCTTATCGCCGCGGCCCGAGAGGCACATGACCATCAAATGGTCGCGAGGCTTCTTGGGCGCCAGCTCGATCACTTTGGCGAGCGCGTGGGCGGGCTCCAGCGCGGGAATGATGCCCTCGAGGCGCGCGCAGAGCTGGAACGCGTCCAGCGTCTCCTTGTCGGTCGCCGAGAGATAGTTGACGCGGCCGGTCTCCTTGAGCCAGGCGTGTTCCGGCCCGATGCCGGGATAATCGAGGCCGGCGGAGATCGAATGGCCTTCGTTGATCTGGCCGTCGTCGTTCATCAGCAGATAGGTGCGGTTGCCGTGCAGCACGCCGGGGCGGCCGCCCGCCAGCGAGGCGGCGTGGCCGTCCGGGACGTCGAGCCCGTGCCCCGCCGCCTCGACGCCATAGATCTCGACGCTCGGCTCGTCGAGGAAGGGGTGGAAGAGGCCCATCGCATTGGAGCCGCCGCCGATGCAGGCGATCAGGCTGTCGGGCAGGCGACCTTCCATTTCCTGCATCTGCACGCGCGTCTCATTGCCGATCACGCACTGGAAGTCGCGCACCATCGCGGGATAGGGGTGCGGGCCCGCCACGGTGCCGATGCAATAGAACGTGTCGGCGACGTTGGTCACCCAGTCGCGTAAGGCTTCGTTCATCGCGTCCTTGAGCGTGCGCGCGCCCGACTGAACCGGGCGCACCTCGGCGCCCAGGATCTTCATGCGGAAGACGTTCGGCTTCTGCCGCTCGATGTCGACCTCGCCCATGTAGACGACGCATTGAAGGCCGAAGCGCGCGCAGGCGGTCGCGGTCGCGACGCCGTGTTGGCCGGCGCCCGTCTCGGCGATGATGCGCTTCTTGCCCATGCGGCGCGCCAGCAGGATTTGGCCGAGCACGTTGTTGATCTTGTGCGCGCCGGTGTGGTTGAGCTCCTCGCGCTTGAAAAAGACCTTGGCGCCGCCGAGCTTTTCGGTCAGCCGCTCGGCGAAATAGAGCGGGCTCGGCCGTCCGACGTAGTGCTTGAGGAGATCGTCGAGCTCCGCCTGGAAGCTCGGATCGGCCTTGGCGGCCTTGTAGGCCTGCTCCAGCGACAGCACCAGCGGCATCAGCGTCTCGGCGACGAAGCGCCCGCCGAAAATGCCGAAATGGCCGCGCTCGTCGGGGCCGTTGCGGAACGAATTGGGCTTGTCGAATTTGGTCACGCGATGCTCCTTGCCTCATGCGAGCGCGCGAAAGCGGCGCGCGCGGCGGCGACGAACGCGTTGATCTTAACGACGTCCTTGACGCCGGGCGCGCTCTCGACGCCGGAGGATACGTCGACGCCGAGCGCGCCTGACAGCGCGATCGCCTCGCCGACGTTGGCCGGATCGAGGCCGCCCGACAGCAGCCAGGGCCTCTTCGGCGCGAAGCCGCGCGCCAGGCGCCAATCGAAGGGAACGCCGTGGCCGCCCGGCCGCGTCGCGCCCCTCGGCGGCTTGGCGTCGATCAGCAGCCAGTCCGCGGCGTCCTGGTATTCGAGCGCCCGGTCGAAGTCCGCGGCGTCGGCGACGCCGAGCGCCTTCATCACGGGAACGGCGAAGGCGCGCCTGATCTCGGCGACGCGCTCGGGGCTTTCGGAGCCGTGCAGTTGCAGGAGATCGGGCGCGATTCCCCCGACGATCGCCGCCAGCGCCGCGTCGTCGGCGTCGACGCCGAGCGCGACGATCTTCGCTCGCCCGCGCGCTTCAGCCGCCAGTTCGCGCGCGCGACCGAGCGCGACGAAGCGCGGGCTGCGCTCGAAGAAAACGAAGCCGATCATGTCGGCGCCGGCGCGAAGCGCGGCGCGCAACGCCTCGACGGTCGACAGGCCGCAGATTTTTATTGTCGCGGGCATGCGCCTACTTGGGTCAAGACGGGCGGGAAGTCAAAACTTCCCACCGCCCGCTTTCTTCCACACCAGCATCGCCGCGGCGAGATCCTCGATCGCCGCGCCGACCGACTTGAACAGCGTGATCTCGTCAGGCCCGCCGCGCCCCGAGGCGCCGCGCGTCAGCGCGGCGAGGTCGGCGACGACGTCGGCGCGCGTCAAGGCGCCGCTCTTCAGCGCCAGCGCGACGTCGCCGCCCTCGCTCAGCGCGGCGTTCGTATCGACGAAGATGCGCGCGCGCGTCAGCGCCGCGTCGTCGACCTCGCGCATGTGCATATTGAAGGCGCCGACAAGGTCGAGGTGTTGACCGGCGTTCAGCCAGGCGCCGGCGATCAGCGGCGTCGGCGAAAGGGTCGCGCAGGAAATGATGTCGGCTTCGCGCGCCGCGTCTTGCAAATGTTCGACAGCGTGCGCGCGATAGCCCTGCGCGCTGAGGCTGTCGACGAGCCGGCGCGCGGCCTCGGGGCGATGGTTCCACACCGACATGGTCTCGATCGGGCGCTGAGAGGCGTGAGCGCGCGCCAGGAAGGGCGCCAGCGCGCCGGCGCCGACGACGAGCAGACGCTTCGCGTCCGTGCGGGCCAAATAGCGCGCCGCCAACGCCGAGGCGGCGGCGGTGCGCCACAGCGTCAGTCGCGTTCCGTCCATGGTGGCGAGGGCTTCGCCGGTCACGCCCGATTGCAGGACGTAGAGCCCGCTGACCGCCGGCAGGCCGCGCGCGACATTGCCGGGAAAGACGTTGACGATTTTCACGCCGAGAAAATCGCCGACTCCGGCGCTCGTGGTCCACGCCGGCATCAGCAACGCGGTCGCAGCCGGCTCGCCAAGGCGCTCGATTTCATGATGATGGCGCTGCGGCGCGTGGAAGCCGCCGCGGAACGCTTCGCCGAGCGCGTCGATCAGCGTGGGGAAATCCAGCGCCGCGTCGATCTCGCCTGCCGTGAAATGGCGCATCCCCGCCGGGCCTGTTCAGCGTTGCGTCGGCGGACCGGGGGGCGCGATCGCCTGCGCCTTGGCGCGCTCGGCCTCGGCGCGCCACCTGTCCGCCTCGACGCGGCCCGTCCGCGCGGCGCGACGATATTTTCCCTGCGCGAGCCAGGTCGCCGCGCCGCCGGCGAGGACGCCGATCGCGATCGCGCCGATCAGCACGATGAACAGCGGCGCTTGAATCGCGAAAGCGGGGATGTCGCCCGAGGCGAAGGGATCGAACGAGACGGTGACGAAATGCCGATTGGCGAAAGCGAAAATCAGCAAGAGGATCGCGAGGGGGACGATGACGAGGAGTTTGAGGAAGCGAGCCATGGGCGGAACCGACGACTTTCTCGCGCTACGGGAAGCGCGGCGCGACAATGGCGCGAAAGCGCTCGGGGCGCAAACCGGCCGTCGCCGCCGCCGTCAGGCGTCCGGCTTGTGATTGAGGCGCTCGCGCATCTCCTTGCCGGTCTTGAAGAACGGCACGAGTTTTTCCGTGACCGGCACTTTGTCGCCGGTGCGCGGATTTCGCCCGGTGCGCGCGAGCCGCTGCTTGGTCGAGAAGGCGCCGAACCCGCGCAATTCGACGCGCTCGCCGCGCGCCAGCGCGCCGGCGATCTCGCCGAGAATAGCGTCGACGATGTGTTCGATGTCGCGTTGATAGAGATGCGGATTGCGCGCCGCCATGCGCTGCACGAGCTCGGACTTGATCAAGAGAGGCCCCTCGAAACACCAAAGCGCGATTGCAAGAACGCCGCGCCGTGCGTTACTCCCCGTTAGACAGTTGCCAAACCGAGACCAATCCGTCAACCGGACCGCTCTCGCTCGCCCATTCGCTGCGACGCAGCGCGGCCGCAATCGACTCGAGCCCGATCGCATCCGCCGCCGCGGCGGCGAGGCTAGTGAACTTGAAGCCCGCGAACCCCGTCTTGACGCGCCAATCGCGCACCGGCAGATTCTTGGCGACGCCTCTTTCGCGCTCGAGCCATTGGATCGCCTCGCGCTCGCCGCCGATCGCGTCGGCGAGCTTCAGCGGCAGGCCCTGCCGGCCGGTGAACACGCGCCCGTCGGCGACGCGCGCCAACTCGTCGTCGCTCAAGCCGCGCCGCTCCTTGACCAAGCCCTTGAACCAGGAAAACGAATCCGCGACCATCGCGGCCATCGCGGCGCGCGCTTCTTCGCTGGTCGGCTCCAGGCCGTTGGGAGCGGCCTTGAGCGGCGACGACTTGATCGCCTCGAGCTTGACGCCGACCTTGTCCATGAGGCCGGAAATGTTGGGAAACTCGACCAGCACGCCGATCGATCCGACGATCGAATTGCCGCGGACGAAAATGCGGTCGGCGGCCAGCGCGGCGATATAGGCGCCCGAAGCCGCCATCGTTCCGACGACGGCGACGACCGGCTTCTTCTCGGCCAGACGGCGAATTTCCTGGTAGAGGACTTCGGCGCCCTCGGTCGAGCCGCCGGGGCTGTCGATGACGATCAGCGCCGCCGCCGCTTTCGAATTCCCGACCTGATCGATCAGCTTCAGCGTCGCCGCATCGCCGGCGATGAAGCCGGAAACCGTCAGGCGCGCAATATGCGCTTGGGCGAAACCGGCGGCGCCGTACCAGCGCACTCCCAGCGCCAGCACCGCCAGCGCCGCGGCGACGAACGCCGCGATCCGCCAGAACCCGGCTTGGCGACGCAACAGGCGACGATCGACGAGGTAATCGGCGGCGGACGTGGACACGCGACCTCTTGCAAAGCCCTATCGTCGCGCCGCTTTTCGAGCGCGCCGGAAACTCGGGGAGAAGGCGAGCCTAGTCGCAGCGCCGCGCGGGCGCAAGGGCGCCGTTCGCCGCGCGCGGGCGATGGCGCGGATCCTTCAGGCGGCGCGGCCGCTGGCGTATTGGCCGGTCTTGCGAAAGCGATAGAGATAGGCGGGCGCGAGCGCCTCGACGCCCTGCGGGACGACCCCGAGATCGCTCAACGTGCGCCCTTCCGCGATTGCCGCGGCGGAAACCACGTTGTCATGGCGCAACAGCTCGATCTCGTCGCGCGTCGTCGTCAACATCTTGGGGAAGCATCCGAGCGAGGCCGCGCCGGCGAGTTCCGTCGTCGCCGCGAGAAGGCGCGACAGCGCGAAAGGAAGCGGCAGGAGGGCCCTCCGGCGCTCGATGACCTCGAGCGTGCGCTCGATCGCCTCGCGCAGGGTCATCGCTTCCGGGCCGCCGAGTTCGTAAGTCGTCCCTGCGACCGCGCCGTCGAGCGCGCGAGCGACCGCGAGCGCGACGTCGCCGACGTAGACCGGCTGCAATTTCGTCTGTCCCCCGCCGAACAGCGGCAGAACGGGAAGAACGCGCGCCAGCGCGGCGAAGCGATTGAGAAAATCGTCCTCCGGCCCGAACACGACGGACGGGCGCAGCACGATCGCGCCGGGGAAGGCTTCGCGCGCCGCCGTCTCGCCCAGGCCCTTGCTGGCGATATAGCGATTGCGCGAGGCCGCGTCGGCGCCGATGCCGGAAATATGCACGAGCGCGCCGACGCCTAGCGTCGCGGCGGCGCGGGCGATTGCGCCGGCGCCGAGGACGTGGACCGCCTCGTAGCGCTGCCGGCCGCTCTGGCGCTTGATCCCGGCGGCGTTGACGACCGCGTCCGCCCCCTCGATCGCGGCTTTCACCGACTCGGGGTAGCGCAGATTGGCCTGCACCGCCTCGATCTGCCCGACCGCGCCGAGCGGCCTGAGGAACCCGGCGAGGTCAGGGCGGCGCACCGCCACGCGCACGCGCCAACCCTCGCGCGCCAGCGCGCGCACGACATGGCGCCCGATAAAGCCCGATCCGCCGAAAATCGTCGCCAGACGATCGCTGTCATAAGGGGCTTCGGCCATCGCCGCTGGGCTCCGCGCTAGTGAGATTGCGCCTCTCCATAGGCGAAGGCCGCGCGGGTGTACAGGCGCGGCGAGGCTCGATAATGTGCGTCACCTCCCCGTAAATCCAACCCCCCGTTCGCGACGGCGTCGGCTTATTGCCGCGGCGGCGCTGAAACCGCCTGGAGAACGAATGGCTGACGAAACTGCGCGAGCACAGGGGTCAACTGATTGATTGCCGACCGGAGCTCTTCCAAGGCCTGAGCGCCCTGCATCTTGTCGACACGATCGACGATGATTTTCTGCCTTGCAGTCGTCTCGTCGAGGCTTGCCGTCAGGTTGGAAAACGCGGTGGTCAACCGCTGCAGCATTGCTTGGGTGTCTTTGCTCCATGCGTCGCGTTCCTGCCGTATTGCGTTTATCGCTGTGTCGGCTTGCCTCATGACGACGTGGCCGCCCGCTTGGCCTACCGCGCTGACCGCTTTGTTGCTGGAATCAGTGACGCGCTCCATACTCCGAACAATCGCCTCGGCAGTCCTTTCCACCGTTCTTATTGATGTCGCAGCGACTTCCTGCAGCTTGCGCAGAAGTTCATCGCCAGATTCTTCGGCGGAAACGGGCTTTGCCGCTGGTGCGGCGACTCGCTGCAGGGCGGGCAGGAACGTCTCCGATATGCTCTGCAAAACTCGGGAAAACAGCCGCTCCTCGGCGGACTGCAGCGCCGACACGATCAACATCAAGATCAGAGACGTGACCAGGCCCTCGAGCGTGATCAGAAACGCAAAAGACAGGCCGCCGGTAACCTCCACCAACTTCTGTCTGATCTGCCCGACATCGTTGACGTCTTGACCCAGGAAATTTGCAAATCCTCGCACAGCGTCAGCGATCCCGAGCACGGTTCCGACGAGGCCGAGAACCGGAAGCGCCCAGACCATGACGCGAACCAACGAATAGCCGCGCGCCGAGGCCTCGTTATCCAGCACGACCTGGTTCGACAGGACAACCTCGGCCTCCTGCAGCCCAGGCGACAAGACCCACTGCTCGAGCACTAACTGCAGGCGGCGCAACAATGGACTATTCAGGCAAGCGTCCTGGTTCAGCGCGCCCCGGAGCGCCGCCATTCCGTCGTCTGCTTGCAGCGCTTCCAGGGCCTGCATCAGTAGCGCCGGACTCGAGACCGCCGCCAAGGCGCGAAGGCGACGCCATCGGAAAAAGCATATGGCGAGCGCCCAGAAGAACAAGCAGAGAATGCTGTATGGAATAAGAGCTTGGACCTGACTTGGGTCAAACGCCCTGCGCAGCATGGAGCCACGACTGGCGCTGGCGAAACACAGAAAGGCCGAGGCAATTCCGAGGAGCATGCCGATCGTCAGCGCCAGAGCGGCGGCGCGTCGATCGGAACTCCGTAATGCCCTGGGAACGACGGAAAGCAGACTCGGGGCGTTCGCACGCGGTTGTTCACTCGGCGGCGTTGAAAGATTTTCGTCCTCGTCCATGCGGTCGCCCTCAGTTTTCTGGTCGGGAGTGCCGAAACGTTCAAATCTTAGAGCGGGTGGCCAGAGAATGCGCCCTGCACGCTGCCGAGCAGAACAAGACCGGCCCCCCCGTCCTGCCCGCTCGGTCCCCAGCCGTATTCATATCCACGACTTTTCACGAATTTCCGCGCCGCCGAAAATGCATCGATGCTGTCGGGAGCAACGAAAAAGTAGAAGTAGCGCTTCTCGGGATCGCTTCCGGCCAACACGTCATTGAGCGCAGTGGAGCCGTCGGAGATTTTGCCAATAGCCTCGCCGCCATCCGGACGCGGTGTAAACATAACCACAAACGCCCCCTGGGCGAGAATCCCATCCATATCGATATGTTCGGTCTGAACTTTGCGAGCCAATTGTCCGACATCGATATCTTTACCACCGTTTGGCAAATACGTGCTGACTGCGAGACCGCCGAGGCTAACCGGATAGATCTTTCCGTGCGCACAAATTATGTCGATCGGCTTCTTGTTCGATTCGTGCTCGAGCGGGAATTCCCGGATCACCGATGCCGACGCCGTCGCCAGAACAGTGAAAATAAGAATGAAAAGCATGATGCCGACCGTATTGGTCAACATGTCGGCCAAAGGAACCAACGAGGGCTCGGTATGAGTGCTGCGACGTTGTGATCTCATCAATTTGTCCCATCGGTGGAGCTGAGACGCACCTGCTTTGCCTGGCTGATCGGCTCGTATCCTATGGATATGCCTTGTGCGGTCAGAGCTTTCGTAAGCTCACGGAAATTTTCGAAGCCCGAGGGGCGCACCGCGATCAACGCGTAATGAGTGGATTTTCGTGAGCCGAGATATGTCGATAGCGCTTCGAAATCGCTCAATTTGGTCCCCGGCGGGCAACTTCCTTGATCCATTGCAAGATTGGGCGGCCAAGACATACATAAACCATCGCTCGCAAGCTGGGCGACGATCATTTTTCCATCCCACGTCAGCAGGATCGGAACCTTGTGCTGGGAGGCGGAATCGCTATCGGGCACGACCCGCCAGTCTTCCGGCGCGGACCCGAGGCTCAGACTGGCCATGCTGAGAGCGATGAGCAAAAGGCACCCTAGCGTGCACATGAGAATATTGATGAACGGCAGCAGGTCGAAGTGCTCGCCGCCCCGCGATTGGCCCCCCGTCATTCCGAGCCGGATCATTTTAACTCCATGAGACCCGTTTCCAACCACGAACGTCTTGGATCAGCCGCGCATCGGAAGCCGACGTCCGCTCCGCGATACCGTGCGTCAGCAATGGCCTCGAATCGAGAAAGCCCTCGCAACTCTCCACTATCCCGCCAGGAGCCGCCACGAATCACTCTAAGTTCTGGCTTTGAGCCTTCCCTTGCGTCGGTGATGGTCCATTCGTCCACGTTGCCGACGAGGTCGACAATGCCGCTAGGCGATATGCATCGTGAGTATTTTTCGACTTCGGCGGGCTTGCCTTCGGGATGAAAGGCGTCGGCGGTGTTGCATCGATCTCGCTCAAATTTGTTTCCCCACGGATATTGTAAGCCTTCTGGTCCTCCTGCAGCGCGCTCCCACTCCAACGAACTAGGCAGGCGTTTGCCCACGAACCCGCAATAGGCGACCGCATCGTACCAGTCGACCCCGACCACTGGCTGCTTAGGCTGGTTGAGCTGACGCTCATTCCATGTCCGGCTGTCAGGCTCGAGGCTAGTCTTGTCGGTATTGACCTTGCCCGCGAAGGCCGGATCATGCGAAGCGGCCTCAAGAAATGAACGGTACGACGCATTGGTGACTTCCGACCGGTCGAGGCCGAAAGCGGGTTGCGCGCCTTGCTCTGGACGCACGGCGATCAGTTCGCGAACCCCGTCGCCATTGAGATGCATCCTGCGGGCGAGGTTGAGCAGGGGCTCGTCTTCACTTCCTTTGCGAAACATCCCCGCCGGCATCAAAACCATGCCTTCCGGGACGCCGCTCGCGCCAACCGCGCTCTCGGCGCAACGAAACCCGAGATCTTCCTGCCGAATGTTAGGGTCGCTGGCGATGCGCAAAAAGCCGAGAGCGTAGATGTCGCCGCGGATGTCGTACGCCGCGCCACGGACGAATTTCGCAGCCGCGCCGTCGGGCCCTTGCCCTTCTTCGGCGGTCCACTCCCGCACATTGCCGGCCAGATCAAGCACGCCCTCAGGCGAGCGGTCGAGAGGGTAACTGCCCACCCGACTAGGCGTCGCCGCCGGCCCTTCGGCGGTATTGGCGGCCTGGGGGTCGAACGTGTCGCCCCAGGGGTAGAGGCGACCATCCTGACCTCGACTGGCTCGCTCCCATTCGTCGCCGGACGGCAATCGCTTTCCGCGACCGCGACAGAATTGATCAGCCTCGGCCCAATTCACCCCGACAACCGGCTGGTCTGGCTGATTGAAGCGCGCGTCCGACCAATATTGAGGGTCTTTTACAACTCCTGGTTTCTGCTCATTGACGAACCGGCGGTATTCCGCATTGGTAACTTCGGTGCGATCGATATAATACGATGGCAACGTGATTTGCGACGGTGGTGGATCCAGCAGGAAATCAAGGTTAGCAATTTTGTCGTTGCGGCGCATTAGCGTCAGGAGGGGCGATTCTTCAGTCTGGTGATGATAAACCCCGGCTGGAACTTCGACCATGCCATCCGGGTAGCGGTGGCTGACGACGAAAAAGTGCTGCAGCGATATCCCAATCGCGACGAACAGCAGAACCGCGCCGGCGCCGGCGACAATGACCATGGGCTTCACGCCTCGGGACGGCAAAGGCGCCAGCGTCTGGGCCCATGGCTGCGACGCCGGCGCCGGCGGAGGCGGTTGGGCCGGTCGCGCGCGCAGGTTCAAGTTGTTCAGGCCGAGCACGACTGCGATCGCAAGTCCGGCCGGACCCGTCGCCTCATCGACTTGGTCAACGATTCTTTCTTTGCGAACCCGTTCGCGGAACGCCTGCTGGCGCGAATGGCAATCTTCGTCCTCGCGTTCGCTTTCGCGCGTTGGAAAGTCATCAGGCGTGACGAAAATCAACCGGGGCAGACCAATCGCCACCGCCTCATTATATTCGTGTTCTGTAAACGAGAACTTGCTTCCTACAGGTCTGCTTCCGTAATGAGGCCCGACGATCGCAACAAATACATCTGCAGTCCTACACATGGCTCTTGAAAACTCAAGCGAAGTAGCGTTGCGGGCGCCAAATTTCTCCATATTGATGCAATTGTGGCCATCCATTCTGTTAATGGCTTGGACGACCGCGTCACGATGGAGTTGCAGCCCCTTCGTCGTCGAGCTGACAAAGACCTTTATTTCCACTATTCCCCCCGAAACATGCCGGTTGAACTTCCGCTAGGTATGATCGTGGTTGGCGTGCAGAAGAGCGAGTTCCAACGGTCTATGTCTCAGGCGTCCCTCGACGCCCAACAACAGACATTACTGGCCTTAACCAGTATCTTACCTAGTCCCCTATCGCAAGCTTGCGGAATTGAAGCGCCTCCAACGAGCAAACGTACGCTTTGCGAAATTGGCCGCCCCGACAAAGGATTAGGCGCGTCGATATTCGGCGACGCGCGCCGCACGCGAACCTCAATCCTTTGCCGCGTGTAAGATTACACAGCCGATCTTTCCGCCCACCCCTCACTTTCGTTCGCCCGCCTCCTCACTCCAAGCTCTTCTTGCGCGCCGCGATCACCTGTTCGGCTGGGCGGCCGGACAATTCCGCCAGATGGTCGAACTTGGTGTCGAAGGCGCCGACGCCCGCGGTGGCGGAGCGCAGTTCGACGATGAGGTCGCCGATTTCCGCCTCGGGGATCAGCGCGCGCAACGACTCCCAGCCTTGCCAGCCCTGGCGCGCCTCGAAGCCGAGGATCTGCCCGCGCCGCGCGCTCACCAGCGCGCTGGCGCGCGCCAGCGCGTCGGAGGGCACGTAGATCGTCACCGCGAGAATGGGCTCGAGCAGCACGGGCCGGGCCTTGGGCAGCGCCTCGGCGAGCGCGATCTTCGCCGCCGCGCGAAACGCCATGTCGGAGGAATCGACGGTATGATAGGAGCCGTCGATCAAGGCGACCGAAACGTCGACCACGGGGAAGCCGAACGGCCCGCGCGTCAAGGCGTCGCGCGCGCCCATCTCGACCGACGAAAAATACTGCCGCGGCACCGTGCCGCCGTGCACGCGCTCGCTAAAGGCGAAGCCCTCGCCGCGCTCGCGAGGGCCGACCTCGACGACGACGTCGCCGAACTGCCCGTGGCCGCCCGACTGCTTCTTGTGGCGCCCGCGCACCGTCACGGCGTCGCGGATCGTCTCGCGATAGGCGATCGTGGGCTTGGCCGTCTCGACTGCGACGCCGAAACGCTCTTGCAAGCGCTCGGCGATCACGCGCAGGTGCATTTCGCCCTGGCCCATCAGCTTGAGCTCGCCCGATTCCTGATCCTGCACGTAGGCGAGCGAGGGGTCTTCCTCGCACAGCTTGGCCAGCGCGGCGGCGAGCCTGACTTCGTCCTTGCGGTCCTTGACGTGAATGGCGATCGACTGGGTCGCGGACGGCGGCGGCACCGGCGGCGCCGCTTCGGGCGCCTTCTTGTTGTCGCTGAAGCGATCGCCGGTCACCAGGCTCTCGAGGCGCGCGAAGGCGACCGTGTCGCCCTCCTCGGCGCGCGGCAGCTTGGTGGAGGCCGCCCCGACCAGCCGCGCCAGGCCGGCGATGCGCTCCTCGGCGCCGCGGGAGCTCGTGACGCTGGCGCCGTCGGGAAAAGCGCCGCGCAACACTCGCGCCAGCGACAATTTGCCGCCATGGGCGGTGTGGATGGTGCGGACGATCTGGGCCAGCGCCGGCCCCTCCGGCTCGAGCCCGAGGCGCGCCCGCGTCTGCGCGACGCCGGGCGCCTCGTGGCGCAGCGCCTTGAGGAGCCGCGTCACGCCATGGCCGGCGGTCGCCGATCCCATGAGAAGGGGCACGACGTGGCCCTCCCGCAGTTCGCGCGCGAGATCGTCGAACACGCGGTCGCGTGGCGGCTCGATGTCGCTGATGAGCTGCTCCATCAGCTCGTCGTCATAATCGGCGAGGCGCTCGAGCATGGAATAGCGCGCCTGTTTTTCGTCGCTGGCGACGCCGCCAGGCATCTCGACGACGACGGAAGGTTGGGACTCGCGGTAGACGAACGCGCGCTCCAGCGCCAGATCGACGAAGCCGGTGGCGACGCCGTTCTCCCAGATCGGAATTTGACGCAGCAGCAGCGGCGCGCGCGAAGCCGGCTGCAAGATCTGGAGGGTCTCGCGCACGCCGCCGCCGGCGAGGTCGATCTTGTTGAGAAACAGGATGCGGGGAACGCTAAGCTCCTCGAGTTCCCGCAGAATCACCTGCAACGCCGGGGCTTTGCGCGGATCGGCCTCGCACACGACCACCGCCGCGTCGCAGACCGGCAGCGCGAAGCGCACGTCGTGGGAGAATTCGACCGAGCCAGGGCAATCGAAAAAGGTGAAGCGGTCGCCCAGGTAATCGAAACTGGCGACGTTGGGCTCCACGCTCATCGCGTGGGCGCGCGCCTCGGGACTGGAATCGCCGACGCTGGTGCCCTCGCGCACCGAGCCCTGCCGCGCCGCGCCGCCCCCGCGCGCCAGCAGACCCTCGAGAAGGCTGGTCTTGCCGCTCTGGAACGGGCCGACGATCGCGATCAATCGCGGTCCGACAATTCTGTGTTCGCCATTTTGACCGGCAGCGGTCATCGCCTTCTCCTATCGCCTTCGCCAACGCGCAAGAATCCCCCCGCGCCCCGTCTCCAGGCTAACCCTTTGATGTACGCTTGCAAGTCTTAGTGCGCGGCGCAAGCCGTCCGTTGGCCGATCTTAGGGGGCGCCGGTGGCCATCGGCGGAGGCTTGCGATATGGACGGCGGTTCGAAACGCCGCGTCGGGGCGGCCCGCGCCCCTTGGGCGTAGGGAAGGATGGCATGAAGGAAACCGCTTTCGCCGACGCCGCCGGGCTCGCCGCCGCTCTTGGCGGGCGTTCGATCGTGCTGGTGGGCATGATGGGGGCGGGAAAGACCTCCGTGGGCAAGCGGCTCGCCCGCCGCCTCGGCCTGCCCTTCGTCGACGCCGACGCCGAAATCGAGGCGGGAGCGCAAATGACGATCCCGGAGATTTTCGAACGCTTCGGCGAAGCCTATTTTCGCGACGGCGAACGCAGGGTGATCGCCCGGCTGCTCGGCGACGAGCCGAAGGTCTTGGCGACCGGCGGCGGCGCCTTCCTCGACGCGACGACGCGCCGGCGCGTCGGCGAGCGCGGCGTCTCGATATGGCTGAAGCCCGACTTCGAGGTGTTGCTGCGCCGGGTGCTCAAGCGCTCGAACCGGCCGTTGCTGCGCACCGCTGACCCCGAAGCGACGCTGCGCCGCCTGCTCGACGAGCGCAGCCCAACCTATGCGCTCGCCGACATGACGATCGAGTCGCACGAGGGGCCGCACGACGCGGTGGTCGAAATGATCCTGGCGCGCCTCAAGCAGCGCGTCGGCTCGTCCGGCGCCGAGGCGGCCCTGGACGGCTCGGCGCCGCGCGAAGTCGAGGTCGCGCTCGGCGCCCGTTCGTATAAGATTCTCATCGGGGACGGGCTGATCGAAGCCGCCGGGGCGCACATCGGGCGCCTCGCGCCCGGCGCGCAGTGCGCCGTCGTCACCGACGAGACCGTCGCAGCGCTGCACCTCGAGAGATTGAGCCGGAGCCTGGCGCGGGAGGGGCTGAAGACCGCGGTGATCGTCTGCCCGCCCGGCGAAGCGACGAAATCCTACGCCGAATTCGCGCGCGTCAGCGACGCGCTGATCGGCGCCCATATCGAGCGCGGCGACATCGTCATTGCATTCGGCGGCGGAGTCATCGGCGACCTCGCCGGCTTTTGCGCGGCGTGCCTGCGGCGCGGCGTGCGCTGTGTGCAAATGCCGACGACGCTGCTGGCGCAGGTCGATTCCAGCGTCGGCGGCAAGACCGCGATCAATGCGCCCGCGGGCAAGAACCTGGTCGGGGCGTTCCACCAGCCTTCTCTGGTGCTCGCCGACGCCGGCGTGCTCGACACGCTGAGCCCGCGTGAATTTCGCGCCGGCTACGCCGAAATCGTCAAATACGGCCTGATCGGCGACCGCGACTTCTTCGAGTGGCTGGAGACGCGCTGGCGCGAGGTGTTTTCCGGCGGGCCGGCGCGGCTCGAGGCGATCGCTAAGAGCTGCGCGGCCAAGGCGCGCGTCGTCGCCGCCGACGAAATCGAGCGGGGCGAACGCGCGCTGCTCAATCTCGGCCACACCTTCGGCCACGCCTTGGAGCGCTTGACGCGTTACGAGGGAGCGCGCCTGGTCCACGGCGAGGGGGTGGCGATCGGCATGGCCTGCGCATTCCGCTTCTCGCGCGAACTCGGTCTGTGCTCCGGGCAGGACGCGGTGCGGGTGGAAAATCACCTCAAGGGCGTCGGACTGCCGACCCGCATCGGCCAAATCTCCGGCCTCGAGGCCGATGCGCAAGCGATCCTCGCCGCGATGCGTCAAGACAAGAAGGTCGAGCGCGGACGGCTGACCTTCATCCTCGCCAAAGGCATCGGCGAGAGTTTCGTCGCCAAGGATATCTCGGAGGGCAAGGCCCTGCGCTTTCTGCAACGCGAGATCGCGCGCGAGTAGCGGCGCGCTCGACGCCGCGGCCGCGGTCGTGTTAGGGGGGCGTCGCCGACGCGTCGTCCCGATCCGCAGCGACATCGGCGCCACAGCCGAAGCCCGTGAGATGGCGATGTGAAAGCGGACATAGCGATTATCGGCGACCGCTTCATGTTGCCGTCCGAGTTCGAAACGGCGATCCGCCGGAAATGCGGAAGCGCGCCGACGATCCGCTCGCACCAGACGCCCTGGCCGGATGTTGCGATGCAGCACGGTTATGCCGAAGCGGGCATGGACGGCCTCAAGGAATATCAGGGCCACGCCGACGAAGTCGTGGCGCAAGCGGGCGAGGCGTCGATCGTCGTCACGCAGCTCGCGCCGTTTTCCGACGGCGTCATGAGCCGGCTGCCCAATCTGCGCATGATCGCCGCGTCTCGCGGCGGACCCGTCAACATCGATATCGCTGCGGCGCGGCGCCGCGACATTCTCGTCGTCAATACGCCGGGCCGCAACGCCAGCGCCGTCGCCGAATTCACCCTGGGCGCCATCCTCGCGCAGACCCGGCTGATCACGCGCGGCCACGAGGCTCTGCGCAGGGGCGAGTGGCGCGGCGACCTCTATCGCGCCGACATGACCGGCGAAGAACTCTGCGAGATGACGGTCGGCGTCGTCGGCTATGGGCATATCGGCGCAAAGGTCGTGCGCATCCTCAAGGCGTTCGGCTGCAGGACGCTTGTGTGCGACCCCTATGTCGCCATTTCGCCCGACGACGTCGAGGACGGCGTCGAACAGGTCGCGCTGCCCCGGATTCTGGCCGAAAGCGACGTCGTGACCTTGCACGCGCGGGTGACCGCGGAGACGCGCGGCTTCATCGGCGCGGAGCAATTCGCCGCGATGAAGCAGGGCTGCTATTTCGTCAATACGGCGCGCGGTCCGCTGGTGGACTATGCCGCCCTGACGCAAGCGCTGAAGAGCCGGCATTTGCGCGGCGCGGCGATCGACACCTTCGGCGTCGAGCCGGTCCCGGCGCATTGGGAGCTGTTGCGGCTCGACAACGTCACCCTGACGCCGCACATCGCCGGCGCTTCGGCGAGGACGATCAGGTTCGCGGCGGAAGCGGTCGCCGAAGAGGTGCGGCGTTTCCTCGCCGGCGCGCCGCCGCTCAATCCATGCTGAAGCGGGCGGGGCCGCCAGGTCGAGAGGCGAGCCGGCGTCCACAAATTGTCAATTCTCTTGTGGCATGCCTCTCGGCGTTGGTCGCCTCCCGATGCCGCGACGCCTCGGCGGAGCCGGGAATTCGGGGCAGGGGGCGGGCGCTTGGGGTATATTCATCGAAGGCGTTCGGGGCGCGTCGGGTTGCGTTCCGCGAACGCTGAAGCGAGGCCAAGGGGGCGCGTCGACGCGCCCCGCCGGCGGGAGGACGCCGCAATCGTCCGAACGCCCGCCCCCTGGGCTCTTTCTAGGTCGGAGGCGATGACCGTGGGTTCCTTCTTCAAGCGCGCGCTGCAATTCGGCGCCATGTTCGGCGTCGTTGTCCTCGGCGCCCTGATTTGGAGGCAATCGACCGACAATTCCTTGATCGAGGCCTGCGTCTTCGGGTTGGTCGCTCTGAACGTCGTCGGCGTCGGCGTCTGGGAAATCAAGGATCGGGCCGCCGCTTCGCCGTTCGCGATCGTCGACGAAGGCCGCTCCTATGAAAGGTCGAGACGGACGGAGCAACGCGTCGCGGCCGACTTGGCGACGATCGCGCGGCTCCTCCGGGCGTATCTGACCGCCAACTCGAGCTATTCGGCCTCTCTGGTGCGCGCCAACCAGGATCTGCCCCTGCTGGAAAGGCCCGAGGAGATCCGCGCCGTCGTCCTTTCCTTGATCGAGGAGAATCGGAAGATTCAGACCAAGGTGGACGATCTCTCCCGCAACGTGGACGAGTCGGTGGCCAAGATCGACAAGCTGCGCGCCAACCTCGCCGAGGCCAACGACAAAGCCCTGCGCGATCCGCTGACCGCGCTCGGCAACCGCCGCTTCTTCGATCAGAAGCTCGAATCGGCTCTTGTCGACGCACGGGCCGGATCGGGGGCGCTATGCCTGGCGATGTGCGACATCGATCGCTTCAAGGCGATCAACGACAAATTCGGCCATCCGGTCGGCGACATGGTGCTGAAGGCGTTCAGCGAAATCGTGTCGAGCGCCGTCAACGCTCAGGATATCGCCGCGCGGATCGGCGGCGAGGAATTCGCGATCATTTTTCCGGACGCCCGAGCCACCGCCGCGGCGGCGGCGGCCGATCAGATCCGCAAGCGGCTCGAAACCAAGAAATGGTTGCTCGGTTCGAGCGGCGCCCCGCTGGGCGTGGTGACCGCCTCGTTCGGCGTCGTGCAGTTGCGCGACGAGGAAGGGGCGGCGCAATTGTTCGAGCGCGCCGACGAAGCGCTCTACCGGGCGAAGTCCGCCGGCAGAAATCGCGTCGCCGTCGGGTGACAGGCCGCCCGGACGCGGCGAGGAGCCGAAGCGCCCGCCGAGCCGGATCCCTTGCGCATTGGGTTTGGCCGCGAGCGGTTCGGCGATGTCGAGCGCATGGCAGACCACCGTCAATCGCATGTCGAGCGGCGGACGACGCGCCAGACGCGCCGCCGTCGCGCCGCGGTCGACGACGATCGTTTCGCCTTCGCCGGGGATGCGGGCGGCGCGGGCCGAGACCGCCTTTTTCGCGCCGGAAACGGCCGTCGCTTCGCGGATCGAGGTCACGGGCGTTCGCCAAGGCGGCGAGGACGACGCGGCCGCCCGGCGGGTCGAAGCGTTCGGGCGCGCCGGCGACGTCGCGGCGCCCGCCAACGTCCCGCTCGACTCGTCGAGCCGGGCCTCTATGATCGAGGCGACGCCCAACTCCGCCGGACCCCCTGTCGATGAGCGCCGACATCGAAGCCAGCGCCAGGACGATTCTGCAACGCCTGATCGCGTTCGACACCGTCAGCGACCGATCGAATCTGGCGCTCGTCGATTACGTCGAGGGCTA
>Ga0326728_10012600_pt1 | contig 18718 bp, 17 predicted proteins | sample MB3enrmetagenome_FD_207602 | JGI IMG/M metagenome (GOLD analysis project Ga0326728, IMG submission 207602) | Lab enriched peat soil microbial communities from McLean, Ithaca, NY, United States - MB31MN | ecosystem: Environmental > Terrestrial > Soil > Wetlands > Peat | place: USA: New York... | reverse complement strand
CCCAGATATGAGACGGTTGTTATAGAGAGACCTGAAAAGTTCGGTGGGAACCTGATATACACCAGTTACTACGAAATGGAGAATGATTTTGTGGCAGAAAGCGTACATCCTATGGACCTGAAAAATGCAGCTGCAAAATACATAGATAAGATTCTGGAATCTGTTAGAAATGTTCTACTATGAAGAGATATAGTTAGCTGAGAAGTTCTTGGCCATATTATGAAAGTAAGGATTAAAACATTTGAGAATTTAGATTATTCCACTAATTATTTTTATGCGTGCCTCAACCGAGAATTTCTAAGTCTAAACAATCATTCTCTTTTTAATTTATCTCTTCTATGCCCGTTTTCATCTTCGTACATTTTGTCATTAGTATCAGATGCCATACGATTTAGGCAATTTCCCTTGCTAGAGCAATATTGTCTTTGCGTGCCCAATTGATTTCTTCTTCCGGTTAAAAAAACTCTCTTAATTTGCTATTTTTTTTCTTGCTGCTGATGAGCAATTTGCGTTAGAATCTACCTTGCTACTTTTGATTCTCTTTTTGTGATTATCCAGTTATAGAATTTTATCCATGGATTAGTAGCGTACCAAAAGTTCTGTAAAATATACAGATGCAGAGCTAATAGTTTTATTGACAAATATTATGTTTCTATTTTTCTCACTGGTAAATAATTTTTATAATAATCGATGTATATCCTTAAAATCAACTTCCTATTATAATTTTTTACACTTTTATACTACTCATAAGCTTAAGAGTATAGAGAGACGCAAATCAACTTGATTTTAAACAAACTCGTTTTTTAGAACAATTACGGTTATGCATTTGGTTGATATTTTTAAGGTTAAGTTTCCAGACTAACGAATGCTTGGTGTTAATTTATTGAAACATATCTTTTCCCACTTCACATAGATGCGGAACAAAAAAAGCTGAGAAAGGGATTAAGAGTATTCTGGAAACAATATCAGCCAAATAACATAGAACGACAATTGTATATCATCGAATTTTATTCAATATAGTTTCTTATTTATATTTCTTATATTTTTATATTCTTTGGATGGTACTAGACAGCAGATGTAATTTAAATTACTTTTCATTTGTATATGCTGTGAAAATATAATTTATTGATAATTTAAGACCATACACAATTGGATTTCCATCCAATTTATTTTGGGATTTAACTATGTAAGTCATAAATTGGTTAAGAATATACATAATTGAACAAAATATGAGCGTAGGTAAATAAAAAAACAAATATTTGATAGAATAAAAAAGATACAGACTTTATTATTGTTATTTTTCTTTGTATTATCATTGACAGCTGGATCATCTAGCACCTAATTATATGGTCCCAATGAACATGATCACTATCTTGATACTATCCTGACTGTGAGTGGGTGTGGGATTCTTATTACAGTTATTGGGAATAGAGATGTTAATGGTAATAATGACAAAAACTGCAAAAATTAAAAATGTAACTAAAATGTAGATATGGAGCTTTAAAAGTTTTGATATTTTCTACAAGCAATAATAATATCAACATCACTTTGATAAATTGCTAAATAGATTTTTCCAGTTGAAAGGTTTACTTTGTAGAGTGAAGTATTATTCATTTGTGTTTTTGTAGTTATTTTTATCATTAATATCTTAACAAACATCGAGAGACTGAAAATGAACGAAGCTAAATGTGATAAAGCAAGTCGAAGGCATAACATCATAACGGCTTTAGGAATCACTGTGTTTGAGTTTTTAATCCTAGTGGGTATCGCAGATGCGGGGACATCTCCAAACGTTTTGCAATCTTCAAATGCTTGGGTTCATAAAGGAGATGAGCTACTGAGTTCAGCCAAGTTCAATGAAGCACTAGCAGCTTATGACAAAGCAATTGAAATTAACCCGAAAAATGAAGATGCTTGGCTCCATAAAGCAGCTCATCTACTGAGCTCAGAAAAGTACAACGAAGCACTAGAAGCGTATGACAAAGTGATTTAAATTAACCTGCAATTCAGAAGCTTGGCACAATAAAAGCACTTTATCTAAATAAAATAAATCTGATGATAGATGCATGGTAAAATAAGGGAACTCTATTTAAATAGATAAAATAAATCCTATTTGTGTTGACTGGTAGCTAAAGTTCTGTAAAATCTGACTTGCTCCTTATCCTTTTCTTTCACTGCAAAAAGTCGGGTGCATAGCCGATAGTTTTTACTGACGAAGCTTATATTTTTATTCTTTTCACTGATACATAGGTTTTATAGCAAAAATCTATGCATTAACGAAAAAAGAAAAAAACTTTGTCAGCATAACCATTGATTTTACATCCTGCTTTTTATATTGGAGTCGCACGACAACAAATTGGAGATCTTTTATTATTTTCTAGATTTTTGATTGACTTCAGTCAATTGCAAGTTAAATCAGTTGTATATTTTGGCGATTCCAGAAGATATTAAAAAATATACTAAATTAGGAAAATAGCAAATTCAGATCGTTCAATGATCCAAAGACACAACTAGAATTTGATATGAAATTAACTGCATTGCTTTTTAGAAGGAACTCTATGCAAAATTTATGAGATTATTTAGAAATAAAAATATTATTAATATTTTATTGTTTTCCAATATTAAAATCTTTTATGTAGAAGTAACTTTTTTTCCGAGACTATTTTTTGCACAATTAATTAAAAATAATTTAGGTATTTGTTTATATGTCAACAAAAATTAGGAGATCAAAAGAAGAAAGGAGATTGATTAATGGCAACTTTAACAGTTCTGAAGTTTGATACCGCTGATGGTGCAAAAAATGAACTTAAAGTACTTGAGGATTTAAGTAAGCAGCAAATGATTAAGCTACAAGATGCGGCTATAGTCACTTGGGTTAAAGGAAACAAGAAGCCAAAAACTGAGCACTTGACTCATTTAACTCGCATAGGTCACTGAGTGGCGCTTTTTGGGGTCTACTATTTGGTATTCTCTTCTTTATTCCTTTGGTTGGTCTAGTCGCAGGGGCGGCGCTAGGTGCGCTAGTCGGTTCAATGACCCATATGGGAATCGATGAAGGTTTTATAAAATCTATCCGTAGCAAAGTGACTGAAGGAACTTCAGCTCTATTTCTTATGACTGGCGATGCCGTTGAGGATAGGGTAGTAGAAGCTATGAAACAATCCAAGTTTGAAATCATTGCTACCAACCTGTCCAAGGAAGAAGAAGGCAAACTACGTGCAGCCTTTGCTGAAGAATAAACTTCGCCGAAAAAGAAATCGGTTTATACCAGAGAGTTAACTTTCTGGAAACATTTTAGCTTTTGCAGAATTTATAATCAGGCCTTTAAAATATAGAATTTGATCTAAAATTAATATAAATTCTTTTTTAGAAAAAAAATCTATAGTTGACATTAGAAAAGTCCAGTAAATGATCGAACAAAGTGCGTGCAGACAAAGTATATGAACGATATAAACGGCATTCTGCAGATATATAAAGTTATGGAATTTGGTTGCCAATTTGCTACTATTATTCATTGAAAGTTAGATTAATTTTTAAGCTACTGTCATATTGAGAAAATAAATGACACTTTTGTGGAATTCAGCGGAAATTGGGTTCAAAGTAAGTTTGATAATTCATAGAAAAAAATAATTCGACCCTAAACTTTAAGCATAAAAAATGAAACTATTTAAATGCTTTAATGTTTATTATTGCGTTTGTTCACAGTACTTCTGAAAAATACAAAAATTTATCTTTGTTAACATCGGTTTATATAATAATAAGTAATATTATGTTCTAGGGTATCTGAGATAAACTCTTTTGTTTCACCAATTAATATTATCCCCCACTCCACAATCTCAAAAAAATATGCCCATTTACTCTTTTGAACTTCTTTTTCTCATATTCATAGGACTTATGCGGTTGAATTGGAAAACAACAACAGTAATTATCTAACTGTCTAAATTTCAATAATTCTGATCAGGCTTCATGTGCTTGATTTTATATCTCAATCGCGTAACTCCTAGTTCTGTAAAGTCTACAGGAGAGGTATAATTTTATAATTCTAAGCTTAGCTGGGAAAAAACTATAATTCTCCGCAGGTTTATACAGAACCATATTACCTTAAAATATGAGACAAAAGATTTTAAGGAAGAACCAGAAAAAGCATTTTTTATATTCTTTTCTATGTATAGATATCCAACAAATGCTCATTTGCAATATAATGGATTATGGGGTATGTATCCAAGCTTTAAACAAATTAACCATTATGGAAATCAAAGTGCATTATGAATTGATTTGATAAATATTGTTGATGATGCACACATCAACAGCATCGAAACCACTCCAAGAAAATTGGTTATCTGTTCTGCAAAATAGTATTAGCTTTTTTACTTTATAATTTTTTTGGTATTATTTGTCTTTAAAATATGATATCTATTTTGGGTAGAAATGCAGTGATGCAGGCATTTTATAGTCATTTGAACTAAAAAATATCAAAAATCCATTTTGGTTTCACTGACTTATGATTGCCACGAGTTAAAGGGCACAAAAAAGTAATACATTTGTTCTGCAGCTCTGAGATTGATTTTTTTTATAAAGATGGTGGGTCAGATAGTTTCAATTATTTTATTGATGAACTAATTCCCATCAGATAGAACGATCTTCGAGTTTTTCTAATTAATAATATCGTGAAAAAGAGTTCAATATATGATCAATAAACAAAAGTTGTATTCTATAGCCTTAGTTTCAGCAGCTATGATTTTAATGCTGGTAAGTACCGCAGGTACGGAGCCATATGCATATATTTCAAACTATGGCAATCTTGGAATTGTTTCTGTAATTAACACAACAACTAATACTGTTATACCCACTGTAAATGTAGGAAGTTATCCTTATGGATTTGCAGTCACCCCTGATGGATCAAATGTAGATGTGACGAACTCAAAATCTACCAGTTTCAGCACCGTCTCTATAATTGACACAACCACAAATAATGTTACAGCCACTTTGAAAGTAGGAAATTGTCCTAACGTAGTTGCAGCAACCGCTGATGGAACAAATGTATATGTGTCATAAGTTTTCATTAACAATATTTCTGTAATTGGCACAATAAACAGTACTATTATAATAATAGTTAATATAGGCAATTATCCTGTTAGCGCCGGGATTTTACAGGGAAATCGTGCAACTGTACAAGAATATTCTGTTTGAAGCTATCAAACCTTGGAATGAGTAGAATTCTCTTCATGCGCCGAAAGTGTAGCGCCTGCAGACCATGAGCTGGAAAACGATGATCAGGACTGGCTGCTAAATATGCCTGGTAACCTGGTCCTGGACTACAAGGATCCAGAGGTGTAGATCATCTGAACTAGTATCGTTCCACATTAAATGAAGTTTACAAGTCAGAGCTCCGTATCTGTGGGGGATGGCGCAAAGACAGCAGTAGAAAAGGTTAATATGATGTGTAAAGTGGCGAAAAGTAAAGAGACTGTGAAGAAGTATCGATATGTGCCTTTGTCATGTTACTCCGTTAATGTAGACACAAATATATATGAGACGAAGAAAAGACGAGAAAATTAACTTTTCAAGTTTTCTCTCAGAATACGAGGTGATCAATTGAAAAATTCCGGTTTTAACAACGAAGCGTCTGTCGGCGTTATCGGCTTAGGGATTATGGGAAGCTCTTTTGCTTCTAATCTTCTGTCACGAGGCTACAATGTTCATGTCTACAACAGGACTCGAGGAAAAAGCTAAACCACTAATCAAAAAAGGTGCCATTTTCCATTCTACACCAAGAGAGCTAGCCTTGGTAGCAGACATTATTATGACATCCTTGACTGATCAAAATGCCATTGACATTGTAGTTTTTGGAGAAGATGGATTCCTCAATGGAGCTAATAAGGGCTGTTTATGGATTGATCTGAGTACAATAAATCCCTCAGCATCAATCAGACATTCTGAAGTAGCAAAACAGGCAGGCTTAGAAAGACTAGACACACCAGTAGTAGGAAGTAAGAACCTGGCTTTAAAAGGAGATCTTATCGTTCTGGTTGGTGGAAGTAGTGAAGTATTTCAAAAATATGAAAAATTTCTCAACGAGATCGGAAAAACCGTAATTTACTTAGGAGCAGATGGCAACGGTCACAAAATGAAGCTTGCAATTAATCTGTATCTCGGACTTTTTGCGGAATCATTCTCTGAAGCCCTGGCCTTCTCGCAAAAATTTGGTTTCGACGCCAAAATTTTCGTTGAAACCATTAATTAAAACTCCACACAGAAACTATATTTCTGAAATTAAGGGACCAAAGATCTTAGAAGGCAATTTCGAACCAGTTTTCTCACTCAATAACCTATTCAAAGATTTGGAGCTTATAAACGAACAAATAACTAAAACTGGGGCTATATTGCCAATGACAAAGGTGGCTATCGAGGAATACTCTGAAGCAGTACAAAATGGTGAAGGGAAGAAGGACTTCAGCGTCATTGCGCTGGAAATCCAGCGTAAAAGTGGATTAGCTTAAATCATAAGAGTCTAATCAAACTCAGACATGAGAATGTAAAAACCAAAGAACACCGTCACTCTACTTAAAAGTTTAGATCTTGTCAGGTTTCTATTAATATTAGGAAAGCCAATCGGCGAACTGATCGCCTGGCGTGGCTCTATTGTTATGAACACAAAAGATGAATTGGGTATTGCTTTTGAAGAATACGACAATGGGATTTTTATAAAGCATAAAAAATTTGATTAATAAAGAAATTTTTGTAGTAAAATCTCTGAATTTCCTCAGTTCCATACGAAATAAAAAAATATTGCTGATCTATGACTCATGGAGCATATGGAACTCACAGAACATCTAAAACTAATTAATATGAGCCACAATCATAAATATAAATGTCAGAAAAAGAAATAATGGTATAGTACTCTAAGCAAAACTAAAAATATGAATAAACTGAATCAAAAACTCAAATTTTCGATACCAAGTATAACTTAATAAATTTCTAACAAACTTCTCTTTTTTTACTTTCAATGGGAAAAATATTTAATATGTTTTGCCAAATTGTTTACGTTTTTATATCTAGATATCAATGGAATAGCAATCTTTCATACCGAAAGGTTCCTGTCATAGTTTATGGTATTAGCACTACGTGCATTTTATACAATTTAGTTAAAGTTATTACTATTTAGAGTATGTGCAAAAAATCTATAATATTCATGTTCAGCTAATATATTATGATCTGTAAAAGAACTATATTATATTTTCTGAAAATAAATATTTTAGTGTAGTTATGTGTCTAAATTTAAATTTTAATCTTGTTACCTAAGATTTGTTGGGTTATCAGCTATACGAAATAACCCATATATGTTAGTATATAATTTAAGTTGATATATCTAACCATATATTGGGGATTTGACTTGATGTATCCAATCCATCTGAGGGCAGTTAAGCAGTTTATTTTTATAAAAACCGTCAGAAATCATGAGGAGCTTAATTCCTTTACCGAAAGTATTGACTTGAAAATCGATACCATTATATGTTTTCCAGAGATTTAAGGAATTTTGATGAAATTTCATTGTTTTTTTAAAATTGGGAAAAAAACCAAGGAAATAATAAAAAGTCTCTTGACCTTTAAGCCTTAAGCTGTCCAAAAAGTGAATTTGAGCAACTTAAGTACGATGTATAGATTGACTTCAAAAAAGGAGAACGAATATGACAGATAAGATTAACTTACATTACTGCAGCCTATATAGTACTACGGATTCTGTAGATATCAAAAAGGCGCAGGCAAAGAACATTGACCAGCTCTTTAGTGACTTTGTGGGCCAAGCTCTTCAAAGCATTCATATTGCAATCTATGATTTCCGACTTGAGGAGCCCGAAGCTCAAAAATTAATTGATGCACTGAACAAAGCTGCCGAATCCGGAATAGATGTGAGAGTCGCATATTTTCAAGCAAATCAAAATTGCGCTGGTGCACCCCGCTGCAAGCAACGGGGTATGTTCACACCAGCGCTCTTGATATAGTTTTTTTTACTAAAAATCAATTATTTTCATTTGCTTATTATGCTTGCTTTTCTTCCTGATCTCCCTGATTCTGAACATATTTTGTTATAATATCGTAAGTATTTTCGTCTCCAACTGTTCCAATGTATCCTCCATCACTCCATAGTTCTCCACCCCAAAGCTGTTTTTTAATTTCAGGGTATTCTTTGAAAATATTTCTGGCTGTTATGCTTTTAATAATCTGCATCACTCTTGAAGGAGAATATTTTGGCTCAGCCCCAACAAAAAGATGTACATGATCACCATCGCAGCCAATTGCATCAAATTCAAAAGAGTATCTTTCACCAATCTCAGAACATACATGTTTTAAAAAGTTAACTGCATAATCATTTAAAAGGTTTTTACGGTATTTCATACAAAAAACCATGTGATATCTAATTTTATAGACGCAGTGGTTTGCATGTCTTAATTCCATCTACAGCAAAAGATGATTAAGGACATAAATCAGTTATTTAACAACGGTTACGGAGGGAAGTTTCCATCCCCGCAGCAAGCTGCGGAGTATTCGACTGAATAAATTTCCCCGTATATCAAATGAGATGCGAGATCGAGCTGTAGGCATCCCCTTCGTCTGCAGCTCATAAGATTACCCTTTTTACATCTAAGATCTGCTGGATTACCTAAGCTAATAATATGAATTTGGATTCCATAATCATGGAAATTATACTAAAATACTAAATGAGTAAGGGAGGTTTTGATTTCCCCCCTTCTTTTATAAGAAGATAGATAGACTTTATAACAAATTATTTAATAACTTGTCAGTTAAATGGCTAGAACTTATCTCCATGATCATCTGTATCAATCTGCAAAAATAAAGGTTTTACTTCTGTATTACCATTCTCATCGACTATAGTGCAATCAAATTTATGAATAACACCAAGTTGTTGATCAGGCGCAGATATTTGCTCTTGCATTGGTTTTTCGCATAACTTAAAATATCTATATTTTCCTTCTTTATCAAGAAGTACCGGAGTGTATAAAAAACATGGTTTCTCAAGTGATGGATTGCAGTCTTCAATGGGTACACTTATGACTTCCCAGGATTCTATCGTACATTCTTCCAATTTAAACTGAAGATCTTGGAGATGATCCCTTTTTAATTCCGGCGTTAATTTTAATGAAATTTTCGGATCGCTCTCTCGCTTATCGTTGTCAATAAAACTCATTTTAATCACCTTTGACTTTTTGCCAACCGTAACCGTCGCTTTCAATTTCTATTTTATCTACTTTACCTTCATTTGCGAGCTTATAAAGCATGTTTTTAGCTGTGGATCTGCTGCATCCTACTAAACTCATAATAGTTGCAGTAGACTTGATACTATCAAATGATAGAGCATTCAGGAACATATCTTCTGTAAATTTCTGTTGAAATCTTGTGTTACCACCTTTCATATTATTCGATCTGCCAGCCCGTCAATTTTCAAGAAACTACGCTACTATATACGATTCATTAGTATTTATACTTTATCATCACTTAATAATGGTAATGGTAATTAATAACATTTTGACGTTCGGATATTGGGTTATGTAGAAAATTTTGATGGAAGAAATTTAAACGGAGAAAATTTAAAAATAGAACAGATAAAAATGAGAAAAATGAGATGCCTTAGGCTTTATGATGTTCGTTCATACCTTTTAGTATTAAAAATATATCTTCCGTTATTATATTCCCAATAGTTCCCAATTATTCCCGCTATTTTCCCATTATATTCCCATTAAAAATAATATAAAAACAATAACAAGGGAATTAAAATCATAAAAAAGGGGAATTATGTTCCCAAAATAAAAAAATGATATATGATTTTTTAAAATAATATCCGAAATATTAGAATGTCAAAAAACATATTTTTCTATTTTCTTTCTTGCATTTTCGGGATTTTGGGAACAAAATGTCAACTGATTACGTTTCAATGGGAATAAAACGGGAATATTTTGGGATAAATGGGAATATTCGGGGAATAAAAGGATCATTTGACTTTGTACCTTGATCAGACATTTTTATTGGTCCCGAAACATGATATTTTTCCAGCTCTTTTAATATTCTATTTACTGATCAACTGTCTACTATTTTGAGTATTTGTTTATTCACTCTTAAAGTTGCAATGTTATGCAGACTTTAAAAATATAATATACAAAATTTTGATAAACTCCTAATTTGCTTCATGTGCTATATCTTAACAAACATCAGGAAGCGGAAGGGTGAAAAAAGCAAAATACAATTCAGTAAGTAAAAGGCATACATTCACAACAGTTTTAGGAATCACTACACTGACGCTTTTTGATTCTAGTGAATATCGCAGGGCCTGCGTTACTTTCAAGTCCGATTATTGCACTAATTATTGTAGAAGTAGCTGCTGTAGTGAGCGCAGTTAAACTTGGGAAACTTGCAAAAAAAGTGTAGGATGGATAAAAAAATCACTAGTTTTTAAATTGTTTTAAATATATATTTTTATCCAATTAAAAAGATACTAAAATCTTGTGCGTTAAATTATGAATTTCTGCTAATAATAAAGTTTAATTCCCGTAATGGTAATATGTTTATAACGGTTAGCTGTTTTAATCTAGGGGCTAAATTAGTCATCAACAGAGCTAATGTTCATAAGCTTAAGATTTGCTTGCTATTTATTAAATTTTCTAAAATAATCTGGTGAAGTTTTGAGTTGAAACATTGAAAAAAAGCTGTATAAAATATGGTTCCTTTGCAAAAAATTCAAAAAATATGTAAATCTATAAATAATGAATAAAAATCAAAATATTCAAGGAAAATGTACTAACATTATAAAACAATACCAGACAATTGATTAATGTATTTGATTTCATTAAGAATAGAGTAATTTAGATCATTTCCTTGTGTCCTTTTTTGATCATATTCATAGCTTCAATTCCTTTTAAAGTTTTGTTAGCAGATAGAAAAGACTGAAATCCTAAAATTGGATTTACGATTTGCTTTATGGATCTATGATCTTGTTCTATAATATTATTCAAATATTTGATTTGTCGAATATCTATGTTTTTAGGTAGTATGTTATCATTTTTCAGTTTATTTATAGCAGGTGGATAAGCTGGATTCTTATCAACGGTTATTTCTCCTGGAATTTGATTATGCTTAGAACTCAAAGCTTTCTTAAATAATCTTTTTGCTGCTTTTCTATTTCGTTTTGCACTTAACATGAAATCAATTATATCTCCATTTGAGTCAACTGCTCAATAAAAATATATCCATTTACCTTTTACTTTGATATAGGTTTCATCAACTCTCCACGAATCATTTGTTGATCCTAAATGTCTTCTTATCTTCTTTTCGATTTCAGGGGAATATTGATGTACCCATCTCATGATTGTTGTATGGTCGACTTTTACTCTTCTTTCTGCCATCATTTCCTTTAAATTTCTACAACTTAATGCATATTTTAAGTACAATCTTACATTTAATAGGATAATTTCCCCTTCATAATGCTTCCATTTAAAGGAATTAGATAGCATATTACTATCTTTGGTTTTCTTTTTATTCTATTGTATCACTAGAAAGGATTTTTTTGCAACGGAACCTTAAAATTTAAAATGCAAGTGATAAAGACCGGGTAGGGAAATAATAATAATAATGTAAGGAAAATTTCAATGCGTTTTTTCGGAGAAGGTAAAATGGCTCGGTTTATGGAGCTTGCAGAGCTTTTTGAAGAGCTTGAGAAAACAACATCTCATAAGGAGATAGTCCAGAGGATTGCTAATTTTTATTCCGAGCTTGAAAGAAAGGAAATAAGGGACAGTTCATATCTTTTTCTCGGGAACATAGGCCCCGCCTTTGAGAATCCTACGCTCGGAATCGGGGATAAGCTTACTTTAAAAGCTATTGCAGGGGCATACGGAGTTCCCGAAGAGGAAGTTGATGAAAGGTACACACGGATGGGGGACCTTGGAGATGTTGCATTTGAACTGAACAGGAAGGGAGAAGGAGATTCCCTGACAATTGAGGATATATTCAGCAAGCTCAAAGAAATAAAAGAAATCTCAGGAAAAGGAAGTAAGGATGAAAAGATCAGGCTTCTTTCAGAGATCTTGCAGCGGGTCAGACCTCAAGAAAGCAAATACATCCTCAGAATAACCCTTGGAAAACTGAGGCTGGGATTTGGAGACCAGTTTTTACTCGAGGCATTTTCTATTGCCTTTGCAGGAGACAAAAAATATCTGGAAAAAATCAAAGAGAGTTACAATATTTGCACTGATATTGGGAAGCTTGCAGAAACCCTTGCAAAATATGGGCCTATCAAATTGGCGCATTTCTCCATAATACTGGGCAGACCTGTAAAATCAATGCTTGCCCAGCGTGTGGAAGATTTTGAAGAGCTTGAAGAAAGAATTCCAGGAACAAAAGCAGCTGAAGAAAAATATGATGGAGAAAGAGTACAGATACACAAAGACGGATACGAGATACAGGCCTTTTCTCGAAGACTTGAAAACATAACCTCCCAGTATCCGGATATCGTCGATGCTATCAGGAAGAATGTCCTTGCGGACAAAATAATTCTTGATGGGGAAATAATTGCATATGTCCAGGAGGGAAAGGACTCGACCGAAGAATTTCACTCATTCCAAAAACTTATGCAAAGGCGTAGAAAGTATGAGGTTGAAAAGTATACTGAAATACTCCCTGTTGCTGTATTCTTTTTCGATATTCTCTTTCTTGAAGGAAAATCTCTTCTAAAAGAATCCTACCCAAAAAGGAGGTCTCTCCTTGAAGAGCATGTAAAAGAGTCAGGGATTATCCACCTGGCTAGAAGAAAAGTTACCAAAAACCTTGAGGAAATCGAGGAGTTTTTTAATGACGCCCTTGAAAAAAAGCTTGAAGGAATTGTAATTAAGTCTATGGCCAATGATTCTATTTACAAACCCGGAAAAAGAAGCTGGTACTGGCTCAAATGGAAAGCAGAATATGCAGAAAGAATGAGAGAGACTTTTGATCTTGTAATTGTCGGAAAGTATTATGGGAGAGGCAGAAGGAAAGGCTCATTTGGAGCTCTCCTCTGCGCAGCCCTCAACCAGGAAGAACAGCGCTTTGAGACCTTTACGAAAGTAGGCACCGGATTCACGGATGAGGACGCAAAAGAAATTGACAGCCTGCTTTCAGAGCATATTATACCGGAGATCCCAAAAGACGTACTCATAAAAAGCAGAATGCTTCCGGACATTTTCATTGAGCCCGCTGTAGTTATTGAAGTCCTTGGTACGGAAGTAACTGAAAGCCCGGGGCATACCGCTGGAGAGGAAAAGGGAGAAACAGGACTTGCACTGCGGTTTCCTCGCTTTTTGCGCATCAGACCTGACAAAGGACCCTATCAAGCAACTATAGTTAAAGAGATAAAGAATTTGAAAGAGAGTACTTGAAGAGAGCGCTTATGGTATAATCTGGAAATAAAAGTAAAATGGGAAAGGGAGAAGTCGTTGAAAAATCGCGAGATTGCAAAGTTGCTTTATGAAACCGCTGACATTCTTGAATATCAGCAAGTAGAGTGGAAACCTCGGGCTTATAGGAAGGCGGCCCAGATGATCGAAAACCTTGGCGAAGACATTAAAAAAATATATGAAAGAAAAGGAAAAGCTGGGTTGAACGAAATTCCTGGTGTAGGAGAAGCTATTGCCGATCACATTGCCGAGTACCTGGAAACAGGCAAGGTAGAAAAATTTGAAAAACTTGAGGGAAAAACCCCTTCAGGCACTATGAAACTTATGGAAATCAGAGGGCTTGGGGCAAAGAGAATGAAAAAACTTGCCGATGCGCTGGGAATAAAGACCATTCCTGACCTTGAAAACGCAATTCAGGCTCACAAAATAAGGAACCTTGAAGGTTTCGGAGAAAAAAGTGAAGAAAATCTCACGAAGGCAGTTGAGCAATATAAGAAAGGACATGACCGGATAAGTCTCGGAAAGGCACTTCCACTCGCAGAGGAGATTATATCAGCTCTAAAAGTTAGGTGTGAGAGTAGCAAATTAGACTTATCAAAGATAATCTATACAGGTTCCCTCCGCAGGATAAAAGAAACAATTGGGGATATTGATATCCTGGCAGAAGCAGGACAAGAAGAGGCATTAAAAGTAATGAATGCTTTTGTTTCCCTTCCTGAAGTTGAGCAGGTTGTCTTAAAAGGAGGCACAAAAAGCAGCATTATCCTGAAAGAAGGAACTTCCATTGACTTAAGGGTGGTCCCACCTGAAAGTTACGGAGCAGCTCTTCAGTATTTTACCGGCTCAAAGGAGCACAATATAGAGCTTAGAAATATTGCCATCAGAGAAGGTTACAAGCTTTCCGAATACGGGTTGTATTTAAAGGATTCGGGACAGCATGTTGCAGGCAAAAGCGAAGAGGAAGTTTATAACAAGCTTGGCCTTGCCTACATACCTCCAGAGCTTCGGGAAGATAGGGGAGAAATAAAAGCCGCCGCAGAAAACACACTTCCGGAACTTGTAGAAGCTATAGACATAAGGGGAGATCTACACATACATACAACCTACAGTGAGGGACAGGAAAGTCTTTATGCCATTGTAAAGAAAGCAGAAGGTCTTGGTTATGAATACATCGCCATAACTGACCACTCCCGTTCCCAGAGAATAGCTAATGGGATGGAAATTGAAACATTAAAAGCTCAATGGAAGGAAATCGATGAAATCTCAAAACACTTTCGAATAAGAATCCTGAAAGGTTCTGAGGTTGAAATTCTGAGAGATGGAAGTTTGGACTATCCTGAAGAAATCTTGAAAGGGCTCGATGTCGTTGTAGGGGCAGTGCATTCAGGCTTTTCAGCTCCTGAGATAAAGATGACAGAAAGGATAGTTACTGCCCTGGAAAATAAGTGCCTTGATATACTTGCACATCCCTCAGGTAGGTTGATAGGGAAAAGAGAAGGATATGAGGTCAATTTCGAGAAAGTTTTTGAAACGGCAGCTGCAAAAAGAAAAATTTTAGAGATAAACAGCCAGCCTTCAAGACTTGACCTTGACGATGAGCTCATCCTGCGTGCAAAAGCTTTTGACCTTAAGTTTTCCATTTCTACGGACAGTCACTCTACTGCAGACTTTGCTTCCATGCGGTATGGGCTCGGACAGGCAAGGAGGGGATGGCTCGAAAAAGAGGATATCGTCAATACATATCCTTACTTCAGGCTTAATGAATTTTTCAAGAAACTGAAGCGTTGATCTGATCGGTCAGATTAATATAGGACTTACGGTTCCGTTGCAAAAATAGTTTTACTGCCTTTTTAGGCAATAACTACTACTTTTTGTATCATTATTGACCTGTTTATGGCATATAAATATCCTATTTGTGATGTTTTTCACTTATTTTGTGAAATAGTCAGATTTTTTGCAACGGAACCCAGAAAAGTAATGCTGAACATTTATTACTTCTGGAGCGCTGAGAGTCATGAATTCCTTGTCCTTTAGGCCGTGTATGATGCGAACCCTAGCATCTTTTTGTTTTCGTTTAAACTTCTAAATTATTGCTTTTTTGTAAAATGAGTTTTTTGTCACCACGGTCATAGATGGTGCTAATAACATCTGAAAGGTCTTTGATACGCATTGCAATTAAATAGCTTTAGCAATAGCTATTGTCGGATCATCTATTACACAGTATTGGTGCCTGATTATCGATACAATATATCCTTCAATAAGCGAATTAAAAGGAATTGCATGTCTATCTTTACCCCGATTTGTGTGGAGCAAGGCTAAAAATTCATGATATGGGAGTGGTAGAATCTCGCATTCACTCATTACTGGAATCCCATCCAAACGACTTTCTATTAGAGTCGATTTAATACTTGAAGGAGATAGTTCTTACAGACTTTTCAAAGTTCATCCTTAATTGAAAAATTATATCGTAATGGGGTCGTATAGTCGAATAGTAAGTTCTATAGATCCTTTTGAGCTGTGGCAGCTGACACAATAAACACTATATTCCGGAATATCAGCGAGAACCTAAAGCAGAGTTTTAATCATCTAGATTAAAGGAATAGGATAAAAAAGAATCGATGATTTTTGAATTCCGACGAACTGAGTGTGGGTGGTCTAGAGCATATCTCATCATTTAGTGCGTAGTGGACACAAACAATTTTATTTGAGCTTTTTATTCAACGAATTTCATATTTGGTTTTAATTAAGCTCTCTTGAGCAAAGCACAATTCTAAGCTACAAGTTAGTCCTCTTGAGCCTAGAGGAACGGATATCTTGCTGCTGAAGCAAAATCCGGATGGTTCAACTCGACTTCTAGAGAGTATCCTTCGTACTTTTTATGTCTTTGCCTTCTATTTTTACTGCCCGTTTCATGGCGTAGGCAAAAGCCTTGAAGAGAGCTTCGATTTTGTGATGGTCGTTATCTCCATAGATGCTTGCATGTATCGTAATTTTTGCATTTGAGGCAAGAGTGTCGAAGAAATGCCTCACCAGCTGGGTATTGAACTGCCCCACATTGGGCGCAGCAAAGTCTGCTTTCATGACAAGATATCTACGCCCACTAATATCCACAGCAACGTCTGCAAGAGCTTCATCCATTGGAATTCTGGCTTCCCCAAAACGAGCGATTCCTACCATGTTTCCAAGCGCTTCTGCAAGAGCCTTTCCGAGAACTATCCCTGTATCTTCCACTAGGTGATGCTCGTCTACGTAAAGGTCGCCCTCGGAACGAATCTTAATGTCAAATTCTGCATGTCGCGCAAGGGAAATAAGCATATGATCAAAAAACCCGATTCCTATGCTGATATCTGCAATTCCTGTACCATCGAGGTTCAGTTCAAGTTGGATATCAGTTTCTTTTGTCTTACGGGATATTTTGCTTGTTCTCATAGAGCATCACATTCTCTTAAATTAAATAAATACCTCGTATTTAGCAGCTTTTTGAATCCTGATAGTTTATTCCAGAAAATCAAGGTAATGAGCTAATCGCTCTGCTGAAGAAAAAGACAGGGCACCCAATCAATCATACTTTGTGGACTCAATAGCTTCCTCAAGAGAAAATCTACCTGTGTAAAGAGCACTGCCGATCACCACGCCCCTTGCTCCAGTTTTCTTCAGAATTTGCAGGTCGTGCAAAGAACTTACTCCCCCAGATGCAATTACAGGGATATTGACTGATTCAACAAGTTCCTTTGTAGGGACAGGATTCACCCCTTGCATAAGACCTTCAGTATCTATATTCGTAAAAAACAAACTTCCTGCACCCAGCTTCTCAAACTTTTTGCCCATTTCTACAGAAGTTTGCGCGCACTCCTCAGTCCAGCCTTTGATTGAGATTTTTCCGTTCTTTGCATCCAGAGCAACAGTTATGTATGAGCTTCCGAAGGAATTGACAAGCAGTCTTACAAGTTCCGGATTTTGGATGGCAGCAGTTCCAAGAATTACTCTTGAAACTCCTAGTTTACGGAGCGTAGCTGCATTTTCAAAGTTTCTAATTCCTCCTCCTACTTGAATACAAACTCCTCTTTCCTTACAGACCTCTACTATCTTTTCAATAATTTGAGTATTTTTGCGTTCCCCTTCTATAGCACCATCGAGATCTACAAGGTGCAGGCACTCTGCACCTTTGTTAACCCAGTCTAAGGCAACTGAAAGAGGATTGTCTAGGGATATAATTTCACTACCTGGTACTCCCTGCACAAGCTGGACACACTTCCCCCTCCTTATATCCACCGCAGGAATCACTACAAAAACCAAGAACACCACTTCTCCAGCAAACTTATACAATAATCACCTTATGTTCTCATTATTGTAGGCCTTTTCATTTCAGGGCATGATTCTTTCAATCGGTACAACAAGGATGTCTCTTGCACCTATTTTTTTCAGTTTATTTACAATGGTAAAGATTAGGTTTGCATCAACAACTGCATGGACTGCGAGAATCGACTCTTCAGGAGATTTGCTGGATTCAACCTTCATGACGGTAGGCCCTGACATTCCAGGTAGCACTTCTTTTATCGCCTTTAAAGAGGTTTCAGGAACATTCATCATGAGATATCGCCGCTCTTTTGCATTAAGCACACTCTCGAGCGCTGTTTTGATATCAAGAATTTTATCTTTTGTCCGGAGGCTCTCTTTATTAGCTATTAGATAAACTGTTGAGGTAAATACTTTGTCAATAGCTTTCATGTGGTTGATCATCAGAGTTGTTCCGGAACTTGAAATATCCACAATAGCATCCGCAATTCCTACATGTGGGGTAATCTCACAAGCACCGCTAACCTTTATGATGTTAATATTAACTCCCAGCTCTTTGAAGTACTGGCGAGTGATATTCGGAAATTCAGTTGCAACTTTCTTGCCTTCAAGATCCTGAGCTTTCTCAAAATTAGAGTCTTCGAGCACAGCTAGTACAAGGTTTGATTTTCCGAATTTAAGGTCTAGAAGAGTTTCAACATCTGCTCCTCTTTCCGTAATTAGGTCTATACCTGTGATACCAACGTCAGCAGCCCCATCCTGTACGTACTCAGGAATATCACTAGCTCTGGCAAAGAGAATGCTGATCTCCGGATCTATGGTCTTTTCAAAAAGTTTTCGGCTTTCGGCTCCCCCGCTTATTGGGAATCCTGCATCGTGAAAAATAGATTTTGTGGGTTCGTGAAGGCGTCCTTTATTGGGTATTACAATGCGAATCATTTACTCTACCCCCTATCTACTGGGAATTTTTTACCCAGATT
>Ga0326728_10012598_pt1 | contig 18719 bp, 19 predicted proteins | sample MB3enrmetagenome_FD_207602 | JGI IMG/M metagenome (GOLD analysis project Ga0326728, IMG submission 207602) | Lab enriched peat soil microbial communities from McLean, Ithaca, NY, United States - MB31MN | ecosystem: Environmental > Terrestrial > Soil > Wetlands > Peat | place: USA: New York... | reverse complement strand
TCTAGATTTCAAAGAACTTATTAAACATTCTGGGCGGCGGCACTGAGCTGCAACCTGTGTATTTATTATAGCTCTTGTTGTCAAGCATTTATGACGTTTTCGCTAAGCGGCTATCCAACGGCCGGTTGGATCGACAAAGGGGGGCATGGGCGGGGCACACTCTAAAAAGTACTGCATGGGGTGAAGGCGCAGGAAAAGCGAAAATTGAGGGGGTTAGGCGACGATTATAGTGACCTATAGTCATTAAATGTGCCTAGGTTAACCTCGTAAGTTATTGATAGTGCTAGGGGGCTAGTGTGGTAAAACAGACACAATAGTGTAATATTTACACGGTAATTTTTACACACCTCATAATTTGGCGGGTGGTAGTGTCCTAACTTGCGTTTTTCACCACGGAGTCACGGAGAAAACCTTGAACCTATAAAAACCAACCGGGGAAGGTCTTGCCATGCAGTTGGGTTTCTCTGCGTCTCCGTGGCGATATAGTGAAAAGGCTGATTTGGACAGTACCGGTCATATAAGGCAGAGTGGATTCGGTCCGGCAGCGCGACGGGCCACCCTTCGGCTGTCACTCAGGGCAGTCTTTCTCGAAAAGCGCGAGAAGTGGCGGCCCCCCCGGTTGTTTCGGTCAATGTTAAAAGGACAGACCCGCGTTATACTTCCCCGTTAAAGTGACCCACCCACGAAGAAAGAACAGATGGGAGTTGCGGTGGGGATAGGAAGTCAAAATCCCCGCCCCTTCGACTTCGCTCAGGGCAGGCTTGTGTCTGCAAAGAACGCAGACACAAGGACGGGGCACCCTCGGGAGTTGAGATGAAAGGGTGGGCCAGCCCCCGATCAGCCCCCTTTGAGGGGGCCGCGACCCATAAAGCCTCCGGCTCTGCCGGAGGATACTTACTCGCCTTTTAACCGGACAACAGTGGGGAATACTAATTGCCAACGCGCAGTATTGCCGAGTATCATACCCCTGTGCTGAAGCTAATAAAGCGTGGCCTCGTGGCTGCGGGAAAATCGTCGGGGGCGTTCCGGCTGATTGCCAATTCTGATTGGCGGCGATCCCGCGTGCTAATCCTTGGCTATCACGGGGTTTCACTGGAGGATGAGCACGAATGGAATGGAGCGCTCTACATGAGCCCGGCGAAATTCCGGTCGCGTATGGAGGCCATTCAACACCATCATTGCACCGTTCTTCCGCTCCAGGATGCTTTGGAATTGTTGCGGCTCCGCAGGCTACCGCCTCGTTCTATCGTCTTAACTTTCGACGACGGAACCTACGATTTCTACAAGATCGTATGTCCGATTCTGAATGAATACGGCTATCCTGCGACTTTGTATCTCACAACCTATTGGATGACGCTCCAGCTTCCAGTCGTGCCGGGTACCTGGAGTTATATGCTGTGGAAAGGGCGGAACTCCGTCATTGACGCTAGCAGCTTATTGGACCAACCGGTGACATTCGATCTGCGTACGCCAGAGGGGCGCTCAGAGGCACTGAAGCAAATGTGGGCCCGAGCGGAATTCCAAAATCTGGACGGCGAGCAATGCGACGCCGTGTCCAGACAGCTCGCCCATTTGCTGGGACTTGATTATCAAGAGTTCCATTCCAAGAGGATTATCCAGTTGCTCAGACCAGCGGAGGTGAAGGCGTTGGCCTCTTCCAGTGTCTCGGTGCAGTTGCACACGCATCATCACCGTACCCCGAATGACCGAGAAATGTACCTTCACGAGATAGAAGAAAATCGGCGGCAAATCAATGGCATTTTAGGCTCTAACCCCACCTGCTTCTGCTATCCTAGCGGCAATTGCAGGCCAGAACATATCGCCTGGTTGCAGGAAGCTGGTATCGTCTGCGCCACTACGTGTGTTCCTGGAATCGTGACCGTGTCCACCAACCTGCTGCGGTTGCCACGTTTGATCGATACTTCTTTACTTGCCGATGTTCAATTTGAGGGCTGGCTCGCAGGATTCGGAGCGCTTCTTCCTCACCGGGTTCAACCGCGTGCCGCATGAACGATCTCGAAAAAAGGATTGCAGATACGAACGCAGAATGCGTGCGGGAACTCAATAGTTCCGCATTACTTCCCGTTGTTGAAAAACTGCGCGCCCACGGAACTTACGAGAGTGTATTGAGGCCCATACTGGCGTCCACCAACCGCGAGCAAGCGTTGCTTGCACTAGCGGCCCAGCTTGGACAAGCCCCTGAGCAGAATGGGGACCAGACCTTTGCTCTACCCCGAGTGCTGCTTGCCGAAGTGGCGATGCAAAACCTACACAGACTGGAGGGCCTGCCACTGGAAGCTTCCGTAAAGTCGATGCTGTGCGATTATTGCAAGTTCTTCGTCGCACCACGCCCCGACGAAATACGGCTTTTTAGGCCAAACCACTATTCCTTTCTGGCTCTTGCCAAAATCGCTTTATTGGAAAGGTTCCCGGCCGGCCAGTGGGATTGGGAAATTTCTGGATTCCCGCGCTCGTGGCTGTGGCAGATTCCGTTCTCCTCCTTGCCGAGAGTCGCGTATTTCCTTGCCCGGAAGATGAAAGGGTTTGCCCCATGCATCGCGCCGCATATGGCATTTCGGCGGAAAAGTCCACTGACAGGGGGACAGGAAATGGAGAAAACGTATTACCGCATGGCCATTTCCGCAGAGCAGCAACCTGAGATTCGCGGCCTGGTTGCCTCTTCATGGTTTCTTTCTCCTGATACATTCAAGGTGAGCCCACATCTCGCCGTTCTCGTCCAGCCAGCGCTGGAGTCCGGCGGGCTGGTTACGACCTGCGGGAAGGCCCACGGTAAAGGCTTCATGGTGGGTAGCGAGTCCCGCAGAAAACTATTCGAAAGCGGAGACTTCAAGCCTACTGAGGGCATTATGTTGTGGTCGCGCGATCAGATGATCCGGTGGGCCCACTCCCATCCAGAATTTGGCGCTACTTAGTCGAAATCTGTGTTAACACGCTCTAGTCAAAAATACCTAAATTCACACAAATGATGAGCCGAAAAAGAAATAGCAGGCGACCCATCCTCGTGAATCAATACAACGTAAATCAATACAAATGGAAGGCGACCTCGACGGTAATTTCCTTTTCGATGGGCTGGCCGTCCTTGAGCGCGGGACTGAACTTCCAACGGCTCACCGTTTCAACCGCCTTTTCATCGAGGCCGTATCCCACTCCATTCACCACCTTAATATCACGGGTCGTTCCGTCGACCGTAACCGTCAGCTTTACGACGACTGTGCCCTGGATTTTCTTTTTGCGGGCTTGCTCGGTGTACTCGGGGTCCGGCGCGAAAATCGCGTGCGGCATCGTTACACTGCGATCGGGCAGGTGCAGGTTGCCACAATCGCGCGCGCCCAGGTCCGCCACACCAGACGCGTCGTCAAAGGGAACAAACTTGTCCGGCTGCTGCGAGACGGACGAAGCTGGCACATAGCGCGGCATGCCATGAGGAGGCGTCGAAATCTGCAGCATGTCACCTCGGCGGACAAGCACGCTGATCTTCTCCCCGCAGGCAAGGCTGCCTGAGGAACTGCTATGGCACGGGCTGAAATATACGGGGGCCGAATCCTGGCGATCCGAACAGAATATGAAACCGTCGGCCAGCGGTCGCCGCTCGCCCAGCCCGGAACAATCGATCGGCCCGCGGTCCGGCACTCCAGAGTCATTATCGAAAGGTACGAACTTGTCCGGCTGCTGCGAAATCGCCGACGCGTCCACAAAGCGCGGGGCCCTTTCGGAGGCCGGTATTATTCTAAGCACGTCTCCGTTACGAGCAACCACCCTCACCTTTTCCCCGCAGTTCAGACTGCCAATCTGGCGCTTCGGGCACCTACCATAAAGTGGCACTGACTGGCCCTTGTCGTGGCCGGAACAGAAAACAAAGCCGTCGGGTCTGGACGCCACAGGAAACTGGCCATCGAGAGCTTGCGACATGAGCGATCCCGCAGTAGACATGCAAAAGGCTGCCACCAACAACAGCTTAGATTTCATAGACGCGCATTCTCCCATTCCATGGGTCAGACGTCAACCAGACCAGCCGGGTGTTGAAATCACGATATTTATATTCCCGTAATAGTGGGGAGGTTCTGTGAGGGCTCAGCCGCTCCTCCGGGGCTGGATATTCCAATGCATAGGTTCATCGGACTGTTTGAAAAAGACTTTCTACGTAAACGCTGCGAATCGTGATGCGAGGTTTCGCTAATTTCAGTTTGGGGTTAAAGTTAGGGCATGAGTGTGACTCCACCGGTGGTGTTGACGATTGCCGGATTCGACCCGTCGTCGGGGGCCGGCATTACGGCCGACATCAAGACGATCGCGGCGCATGAATGTTACGGGGTTGCGTGCATCACGGCTTTGACCATCCAGTCGACGCAGGGAGTGCGGCGCGTGGTGGGCGTGGATGCGAAGATTGTGGCGGAGACCTTGGCGGAGTTGGTGGCGGACTTGGCGGTTGAAGCTGTCCACATCGGAATGCTGGGAAACGCGCAGGTGGTTGCGGTGGTTGCGGATTTTCTGGGCGATTTTACGGGCCAGACTTCTCCGGGAAAGGTCAGGCTGCCGCATGTGGTGCTCGATCCCATTCTGAAGTCGAGTTCGGGAACGGATTTATTGGATGCGGCGGGGACGCGGCTGTTGATTGAGAGGCTGATTCCGCTGGCGCAGGTGGTCACACCGAATCTTGACGAGGCCAGCGCCTTGACCGGGATGGAAGTTAGGAATCTGGACCAGATGCGCGCGGCAGCGGCTCGTCTGCACACTATGGGAGCGGCGAACGTGGTGGTTACAGGAGGGCATCTGGAGAAGGCGACCGATCTTCTCAGCTTCACGACCGTGCGCGGAATCGAACGGGAAGTTTTCAAGGCGGACCGTCAGCGGCCGAACGCGACGCATGGCACGGGATGCGCGTTCTCGACGGCGCTGGCCTGTCATTTGGCGCATGGGCGCGGGCTGCCGGAGGCCGTGATGCTGTCGAAAGCGTATGTTTCGGCGGCGATTGTGAATGCGTATGCGCTGGGCAAGGGAGTGGGGCCGTTGCATCATCTGTATCGCATGGGGCAACAGCGGCGGGCGAGCACGGTGGTCACAGAAACGGAGCACGCTCGTTCGCGGAATTGAACGGAATTTTCGGTAGACATGCGGGAGAATAGAACTGCAGAAGTGGAGGCAATCATGCGCTGGTACCACTACTTGGCGTACTTCTTCGGGGGCGCATTTCTGGCGAACGCGCTGCCCCATCTCGGCAATGGGATCTCGGGTCATGCCTTTCAGAGTCCCTTCGCTCACCCGCCGGGGGTGGGGTTGTCGTCGTCGATGGTCAATGTTTTGTGGGGACTCTTTAACCTGGCCGTGGGCTATGTGCTGGTGTGCCGGGTAGGGAACTTCGAGCTGCGCAAGACACGGCATGTGCTCGTCCTGGGGGCGGGAATTCTAATCATGTCGCTCATGCTTGCCCACGCCTTCGGCCGGTTCCATGGGGGGCTGTGAGTCTTGACGGCGAAGAGAGGTTGCGGAAAAAGTCAATTTCCGAAGGCCAGCCCCTAAAGGGGCCTTTGATTTCAAAGAATTTATGTCATCGCTAAAGCGATGACCCGATACGAAGCAGGAGTTTTTCTGCAGCCTATAAGAGCCAATATCTAAAAGCTAAGAGCTATTTCTTTAGCAGGCATCCCGCGGCGAAGGCGGCGATGGCGGCGAGCAGCCACTGGATGCGCCACAGTTGGATGGCCTGCCAATCGATCACGGTTCTGGCGCTGAAAAACAAGCCGACCGCGAGCGCTCCCACCATGCAGACGAGGCCAACGAGAAACGCGATGACGGCAGGGGTGGTGAGACCAAGGCGGCTGCCGAGCGAGGCGAGTTCAGCGAGGCCGGGGAGGGTGAGCGTGCGCTCGGCCTTCACGCCGGACCGGATGGCGCCGCAGGCATGACAGTAGAGCGAGCTGACGATGAACTCGGTGCCGCAACGGCAGGTATCGCATCGTTCCGGGCCGACGACAGCCATGGACGCCGGCATGGGCGCCCGCCAAAATTCGTGTTGAGCCTGATCGGCTGCTTCCGCCATAAGATGCTCTGCTTCCAGTGCTTCTCGGATGGCAAGCGACTCGCCAAAGCAACTTGCTGCAAACACAACCAGTTGCCAACAGGCGGTGGCTGCCGAGGAGGGCAAGAATTACGCGATCCAGCCCTGAATTACATTATTGTGCACGACTTGGCTCGAAAGAGGACGTACCCGGTTTGGTTCGTGGGAGCTGTCAGCTTTCAGCTCTCAGCTATCAGCTTTCAGTAAAAGCTTGAGCGTCACTGCATTGGAGGATTGACCACTGATCGCTGAAAGCTGACATCTATCCTGATTCGCCCAAACAACCCCTCTTAGAAGGCCCCAATCGGTTAAACTGAACAGTCGTGGCCTTCTTACTCTCCCGGCATCGTTCTGCTTGGCCTGCCATCATGCTGCTGGTTCTTGCCGGAGTTCGTTTGGCGGCGGACCCTGGGGTTTCGACGCCTCTCCGTCCTGCCGACCCGCTGAACCAGGCGGCTTTTGAGCACTATTACAACCTCGACTACGATGCGGCGATCCAGGATTTCGAGCGCATCTTGGCGCGGCATCCGAACGATCCGTTTGCCGTGAACCACCTGCTTTCGGCGATCCAGGTGCGGGAACTGTATCGCATGGGGGCGATGAATTCAGGAGATTACTCGAACGACAATTTCATAGGGAAAGCGCACCGTCCCGCCGATCCGGCACAGAAGGAGCGCATCAAGCAACTGGCCGCCGAAGCCGAGAAGCTGGAGAACGCGGAACTGGGGCGGAATCCGAACAACGTGGACATGCTCTATGCCCGCGGCGTCACTCGCGGACAGTTTGCGCTTTACACGGCGCTGATCGAGCGCGCGTGGTTTTCCGCTCTGCGCAATGCGGTGGGAGCGCGCCACGATCACGAGCGGGTGCTGGAGTTGGATGCGAAGTACACCGACGCCAAGCTGGTGGTGGGAGCGCACAACTACGTGATGGGCAACTTGCCGCTGGCGGTGAAGATCGCCGTCGCGCTCGTGGGCTTGAGCGGCGACAAGGACAAGGGGCTCCAGTATTTGAACGACGCCTACCACGGCAACGGCGAAGCCAGTGTGGACGCCGGGATTGTGCTCATGGTGTTCCTGCGCCGGGAACGCCGATATGGCGAGGCTTTGCAGATCACGGGCGCGCTGGGCCCGCGGTTTCCACGCAACTACCTGCTGCCGCTCGAGGAGGGGAACCTGCTGCGGGAGTCCGGGAAGAGCGGCGAAGCCGAGGAACATTATCGCCGGGTGTGGCAGAACGGGCGCGAGGGGAAGTACGGCAGTCTGCACTACGAAATAGCGGCGATTGCGCTGGGCGACCTGCTGCGCGGCGAGAAAAAATATCAGGCTGCGGCTGCGGCGTACGAGCTGGTGAGCGAGGTTGCGGGCGCCGATCCGGAATTGCTGCAGAAGGCGAACCTGGGAGCCGGCGAAATGTACGACCAGCTCCAGAAGCGCGACTTGGCGGTGAAGAAGTACGAGGCGGTGGTGGCCTTAAATTCCGGCAATGCCGAGGCAGACAAGGCGCGGAAGAGGATGAAGGACGCGTATCGGGAGTGAGGGCAGCTGCGAGCTATGAGCTGCGAGCTAAAAGCTAAAAGCTAAAGCCAAGAGCGGGTCTTGGAACCTTTTCTGCGCCTGCGTCGTATTTTAAGTTGAGAGACACTACACCGGGAGACACAATATGTACTGCAACGCTTGTGGCAAGGTCATCGCCGAGGATGGGCGGTTTTGCTCGCACTGTGGCGTCGTGGCGGGTATGCTGCCGACGCCGAAGCGGCTGTATCGCTTACGCTTCGATCGAAAAGTCGGAGGGGTTTGCGCCGGGTTCGCCCACTATTTCGAACTCGACGTATCGGTGGTGCGCATTCTCTGGTTCTTGGTCGCGTTCTTCTCGGGCATTTTTCCGGGGTTCATCGCGTACGTGCTGGCCTGGATCATTATTCCCGAGGAACCGCTGCAGCTGCCAGTTGCGGCGGCGCAACAGACGGTGACAGGCTAATATTGGGGCATACGATGGAGGGATGGGCGTCTCGCCCGTCCAACAGTTCGGCGGTCGGGCGGGGACGCCCGGCTCTCCACCAGATCCGTGCGTCGCTCGAAATATAATCTCTTCCCATGGAACACCTGCGCAGCGACGACGCCGAAATCTTCTATGAAATTCGCGGGAGTGGCCCGCCGGCCGTTCTTCTCCCTCCTTTTCCGAGCGACCACGAATTCTGGCATCCGGTGGCAGCGGCGCTCGAGTCGCGCTACCGGCTGGTTCTTCCCGATCTGCGCGGGCACGGCGAATCCGAAATTGGCGAAGGCCCTGCCTTCATGCAAAAGCACGCCAGCGATGTTGCCCGCGTGCTCGATGCCGCTGGCATTGGCAAGGCCGCGTTTGTTGGATGTTCGATTGGCGGATATGTTTTGTTTGAATTCTGGCGGCGCTTTCGCGCGCGCATGACTGCGCTCGTGCTCTGTGACACGCGTCCTCAGGCCGATAATGCCGAGGCGCGGGCGAATCGGTTGAAGGCCGCAGACGCCGTTCTGGAGCAGGGAACCGAGCCATTTATCGAGGCCATGATTCCGAAGCTGATGGGGCGGACGACGGTGGGGACGCGTCCGGATTTAGTGGCAGGAGCACGGGCCATGATGCGCAGAATGTCGGCGGAAGACATCAGCCAAGTGCAGCGCGGCATGGCGGAGCGTCCCGACTCGGTCGCCGATCTGAAGAGCATCAACGTACCCACGCTTATAGCGATTGGAGAAGAAGATGTGCTCTCGACCGTGGCCGACGGCGAACTGATGCGGCAGAACATCGCGGGCAGCCAGTTGAAAGTGATTCCGAAAGCTGGGCATTATGCGGCGTGGGAACAGGCGGAGTTAGTCGGGAAAATGCTGCGGCAGTTTTTGGATGACGCGGCGGTGAGATGCACCGGGATTTAATTCCTCTCAATTCGTTTGACTCGTCGCATTCTTCGGTTTATCAGTATGAGTTTACCAATATGTGGAAACGCATCGTATTGCTATTGTCTTTGCTCTTAGCTGCGCCGGTCGTGGCACGAGATAAGCCGGAGAGTTGGCTGGTAGTCCGCAGTGAGCATTTCTCGGTGTTGACGAACGCCAATGAGAAGGCAGGACGGAAGATTGCGGACCAATTTGAGCGCATACGCTCGGTTTTTCATGTGGCGTTTCCGCACCTTTCCATCGATACCAGCTCGCCCATCGTCGTACTTGCGGTCAAGGACGAGAAGGACTTTCGCGGGCTTGAGCCGCAAGCTTATTTGGCAAAAGGACAAGTCAAGTTAGGCGGGCTTTTTCTGCGCATGCCCGACAAGAACTATGTTCTCATGCGGGTGGACGCCGAGGGCGATCACCCGTACGCGGTGGTCTATCACGAATATACGCACTTACTACTGGGTAAGTCGATGGAATGGATGCCACTGTGGATGAACGAGGGGCTGGCCGAGTTTTATCAGAATACAGACATCCACGAGAAGGATGTTGCGTTGGGCGAGGCGAGTCCGGAGAACCTTCAGTTGCTGCGCGAGAACCGGCTTTTGCCGCTGGCCACGCTGTTTGCGGTCGATGCGAATTCGCCTTACTACCACGAGGAAAACAAGGGCTCTATTTTCTATGCGGAGTCATGGGCGCTGATCCACTACATTATCGTGAAAGATCGCCAGGAAAAGACGCAACGCCTGACAGAGTACTCGGAACTATTGGCGCAAAAGGTTGACCCGGTGGCCGCAGCGAGCCGGACGTTCGGCGATCTCAAGCAGATGCAGGCGAATCTGGAGAACTACATTCATCAGCGAATCTATAGCTATTTCAAACTGACGGCTGTAACCGGCGTGGAAGACACAGCATTCAAGGTGCAAGCCCTGACGGAGACGCAGGCTGACGCGGCGCGGGCGGATTTTCTGGCCTATGACGAGCGGGTTGCCGACGCACGGGCGCTGCTGGAGCGCGTGTTGCACGACGATCCGAAAAATGTCTCGGCGCACGAAACCATGGGCTATTTGGAATTTCGCGCGGGGCACATGGAAGAGGCGCGCAAGTGGTATGAACAAGCGGTGAAACTGGATTCGCGGAGTTACCTCGCCCACTACTATTTTGCCGCGATCTCAATGAACGCGGGGGTCGATCCCGGCGATGATGCTCAGGTGGAGAGCAGCTTGCGGGCGGCCATCAAACTCAATCCGTCATTTGCGCCTGCTTTCGATCGGCTGGCGGCCTTCGAGGGCATGATGCATAAAAATCTCGATGAAGCGCATATGATGGCGCTCACGGCAACGGAACTGGAGCCCGGGAACGTCACTTATCGTTTGACCGGCGCCAATGTCCTAATGGAGATGGAGCGGATTAAGGACGCAGTGGCCGTGCTCCAGGGCGCTTTGCGGGTGGCCAAGAGCGCGGAGGAAACGGCGACGATCCAGAATTTTCTTGCACGGGTCGAGGCGTATGCGGCCGCGCGGGCACGGGAGGAGGAACAAAATCGGCGCGTGGCGGAAGAATTGAAAGCCGACGCCCAGGCGAATGCCGAATTCGCGGCAGCGGCGGATGGTGATGTTATAGCGGCCGCGAACGAGCCTCCGAAGGGACCGCACCGTTTCATGGTCGGCACGTTGCAGAACGTGCGTTGCCATGATCCACACATCCTAATGACGCTTGCCGCCAAGGGAAAGACGCTGGCGCTGCACAGCGGCAATTACTACAAGATTATATTTACGGCTGTGGGCTTCACGCCCAAGGGAGAGATCAGTCCATGCAAGGATTTAGAAGGCGCGGCGGCGAAGGTGGAGTACGTCGAGTCTGGCGCTGCGCCGGCTACAGGCTATGTGGTTGGCATTGAGCTGCACAAGTGAGCGAGCGCCGGCCAACCTTCCAGCGGCAGAACATTACAGGCAGCCAGTTGAAGGTGATCCCGAAAGCGGGGCACTATGCGGCTTGGGAGCAAGCGGAGTTAGTCGGGAAAATACTGCGGCAGTTTTTGGATGGGGCAGCATTGAAATAGGCCACGTAGGGACGGACGCCCTCGTCCGTCCAGCGGAGCGAAGTCCGCCAGCGCCAGCTCTCCCTGAATATTGGGGTTGGCCTAGGGATTGACGGGACCGCCAGCCGGAGGCGAGACGAGGAATTGGAAGAGAGGAATGAGCATATCGTTTAGTTCATAGAAGTCGTCAGCGAGAAATTGAGGCCTAGCCTCGGCGCCGAATCTATTGTCTGGATGAATTGCCCGGATTCGGTTTTCGTAGTCCTCTTCGAAGAATTTTTCCCATTCAATGCTATATCCGGATATTTTTTCGAAATACCTTACTGCATCCTTCGAAGTCGGGTTCGCCACCCCAGTTTCGCGCAGTCTCTGAAGTATGAGGCTGTGCGCCGCATCGAGACAGATCCACAAGAAAATGCAGGCTGCTTCCCCCATTTCGGCGTGTTTCCAAGCCATATGTGCTTTTATTAGCGAACTAACACCACGAATGACGACCGGCCCAGCAGATTCCAGTTGGCGAAGGTTTGCGCGTCGATCCCTATCGGAGTGCCGATCTGAAACAAGTTCGTAGGGATTGCCACCTAGTGCGGGCGGTCTGTGGATCTGATCGGCGGGCCATGTTCCGAGTTCGGGTTTCTTTAGAATATCTAACAGAAAATCTTTGCATTCAGAAATGCACTTATCATTGATGTCTTCCTTAGAAGCAGTTTCCAGCAGCAGTGCCTGGTGGGTAGGGTACGGATAAATGTACGACTCACCGCTCCTTACCGACAATAAAATACTGCCGAGCAACGGAATTTCCAACAGAGTTAAACTGTCAGCTTCGGAAAAACTCCAGTCCTCTTTTTCCACCCGCACAACGCTAAAACAAATCTCTGGTGTCACAACCATTGCAGCGGACCGTGTAACGAAAGTGTTTGCAGGATAACTCCCAAGAGGAGACATTAGGCGCACCCAGAGGCCTCTTTCGACAGGCTTGTAGGACAGTTTCATCATTCATTCTCCTTTCGGAACAACCTGTCTACCGTCCAAGTGTAGGTTGAACGTGGACTTCTAGCCAAAACAGACTGAGGTTAAACGGCCTTCACCCACCAACCAGTTCAATTTCCGATGAGTCGAGTTGGTCGAGGGGGCGGCTACTGATACGGGCTAGCCAGAGGCTTAGCAAGGAAACTACTCCCAAGATGGCGACGCAGCCAGGCCAGGCTTGCCAGCGCCAGAACCAGCCGGTCAGGGTGGCGCCGGCGCTTCCTCCGAGATAGTAGAACGTCGTGTAGAGTCCGGCGGCAGAGGAGCGGGCGCGGCCGGCGATGGCTCCGGTTTGGACGGTGGCCGCGGCTTGCGCCACGAACATTCCGGAAGAAAAAATGGCGAGGCCAACGATGATGACCGGCAGCGATTTGACTAAGGTGAGCAGGAGTCCGGCGATCATCATCGAGCAATAGAGCGTGGTGGTGTGGCGAAAGCCGAAGCGGTCGAGGAAGTGGCCCGATTGCGGCGTAATGACGACTCCGAGGAGATAGACGAAGAAGATGCTGCCGAGTTGCGCCGAGTTCAGGCGAAAGGGCGCGGCGGCTAGGTAGAAATTCGCGTAAGTGAAACATCCGACCAGCGCGAAAAGCGCAGTAGCGCCCATGCCGAAGTTGGCCAGGAGGCGTGGATTGCGGAGATGTTCACGGGCGTGGTCGAGGACCTGGCGCAGGTGTTCGGCGCGCACAAAATTCTTTGCCGGAGGAAGCCAGGCGCGGACGAGGAACGCTCCGGCTAGGTTGATGGCGGCGAGGACGATGAAGGTGAAGCGCCACTGCCAGTGCGTGGCGACCATGCCGGAGATGAAGCGGCCGAGGAATCCGCCGATGACGGTACCCGTCACATAGGCGGACATGGCGCGGCCCACGCCGCGTCCGGCCCATTCTTCATTGACGTAGGCGAGCATGACGGCGATGACGCCGGGCACGAACAGGCCCTGGGCAAAACGCCAAAAAATGAGCGCGCGCAGGCTGGTGGAAGTCGCGGCCAGCGCGGCGGGAATGGTCAGCAGAAACAGCGAGGGGACGATGACTTTCTTGCGACCGTGGCGTTCGGCGATCATGCCGATGAGGGGCGCGGTGAGAGCGGTGGCGAGAATGGTCGCGCTCACGGTGAGGCTGACTTGCGCCTCGGAGGCGTGGAAGATTTGGCGCAAAAGCGGCAGCAAGGGCTGGGTGCAATAGACGTTGAGAAACGTACACATGCCGGCCAGCATGGTTGCGACGGTCGCTTTGTCGAGTCTTTGCAAAGGAGGATGAAGTCCGCTCGTGTTTCGCGATTCGCTGGTTAATCTGCTTATTCATGATATGCGAAGAGCGGCAGGCGATGCGGCCGCGTAACCGCTGGCTGGAAGCGTTCTGCTGGGCGATGTGCGAACGCGATCCCAAAATTACGCCTCGCAACGTGTTCGTCACAGCCCGCGGCATGGTCTCTCTGCTAGAATCTTCGCGTTATGATGGAAGCCTTTCTCGTTCCCGAAAAAACGGTTGCCACTGCCAAAGGAGACGGGCCCGTGCTCGATGTGAGCCGCTCCGAAGGCCGGATTTATTTGCTGACGCTCGCGATTGCCAAGGTGATTGAACAAGAATCGCTCGATGTCGGCGTCTTTGGATCGGCGGATGGCGCTGCGTGGGATGCCAAGCCGGTCGCGGCTTTTCCGCAGAAATTTTATCGCGAGGAAGTCCCGCTGCTGCTCGACCTGACGGCGCGGCCAGAGGTCAAGTTTCTCCGCGCTCATTGGGAAGTGGCCCGCTGGGGGCGCGGAGCGGAAACGCCCATGTTTGAATTCTCGGTGACGTTGCGAGAAATCCCGCGGGAAATACTTGCCGAGGCCGCTGGGAGAGTGCGCGCGCAGTAAATCCCTTTTATGATTTGTCATCCCGAGCGAAGCGAGGGATCTGTAGTTTCCCGCAAAATGCAGATTCCTCGCTTCGCTCGGGATGACAAAGTTTAGTAATGGGAGAGTTGAACGCAGGACCAATCTCACCTGCACCTCAAGCTGCTCGCTCTGAAAATCTCCGTTATATTTAATTCATGGCTGACGATTCGAAGGCCGTCGTCCGTCCTGCGCGCACGGTGCGGGGAGTCGTGCGCATTCCGGGAGACAAGTCTATCTCGCACCGCTACGCCATGCTGGCGGCGATTGCGGAGGGGACGAGCCGTTTCCATAATTTTTCGGCGGCGCGCGATTGCCAGAGCACGCTCGATTGCGCCGGCCAACTCGGCTGCGAGTGGAAGAGACTCGATGATGGAGTTATTGAAGTGTGCGGCATGGGGCCACGGCTGAACGCTCCGCGAGAAGCACTGGATTGCGGAAACTCCGGCTCGACCATGCGCATGTTAAGTGGAATTCTTGCCGGGCAGCCATTTACCAGCGTGCTGTGCGGAGACGAGTCGCTCTCACGGCGACCGATGGCGCGGATCATGACGCCGCTCGCAAAGATGGGCGCTAAGATCGATGCGGGCGAAGGCGGACGGCCTCCCCTAAAAATTCAGGGCGGGCGGTTGCATTCAATTCATTACCGGCCGGAAGTGGCGAGCGCGCAGGTGAAATCGTGCGTGCTCTTTGCTGGACTTTTTGCCGACGGCGAGACGGTAGTTGAGGAGCCGTTGCGCACGCGCGATCATGGCGAAATTGCGCTGCGGGCGTTTGGGGCGGAAGTCGAGCGCAAGGGAAATGCGCCGCGGATTGCCGGTGGACAGCGGCTGCGCGCGATTGAGGCGCATGTGCCCGGCGATCTTTCGAGCGCCGCGTTTTTTCTGTGCGCGGCGGCGCTGTTTCCCGGATCGCAGATCGCGCTGCCCGGAATTCTGATGAATCCGACGCGGGCGCGGCTGCTCGATATTCTGGTGCAGATGGGGTTGAAGATTTCTGTCGCGCATCTGGAAGAGCATCATGGCGAATTGATAGGAACGGTGGAAGCGCGAGGGGCGGCGTGGAAAGGCGCTGTGATCGCCGGCGCAGATACGGCGGCGCTGATCGACGAGATTCCGGTGCTGGCAGCGGTTGCGCCTTACATGGACGGTGGCCTCGAAGTGCGCGACGCTAAAGAGTTGCGCGTGAAGGAGTCGGACCGGATCGCCGCCGTCGCCAACAATCTGCGGAAGATGGGCGCGGAAGTCGAAGAGCGTCCCGATGGAATGCGTATTCCCGGCGGCCAGCATTTGCACGGCGCGGAACTCGATTCGTTCGGCGATCATCGCATTGCCATGGCGTTCGCTGTGGCCGCGCTGCGCGCCGAAGGCGAGACGACGATTTGCGGCGCGGATGCGGCGGGTGTGTCGTATCCTAACTTTTTCAGGGAGTTGCGCAGTGTGACCGGCGGTTAATTTCCAGCGCCAGCGTTGTCCAAATTAGTCATTGTGCATGCATTGCCATCGGTGATATCATTGAAAGCATGGCAGCCATAACCATTCGACAACTCGACGAGAGCATCAAGAGCCGGTTGAGGGTCCGCGCCGCGCTTCACGGACGTTCCATGGAGGAAGAGGCCAGAGAGATTTTGCGGTCCACTCTCGCCGCTTCCCGGCCCACGAAGGGCAATTTGGCGGAGAGCATTCGACGGCGATTTGCGGCGTTTGGAGATTTCGAACTGAAGTTGCCGCGACGCGACGCCATGCGCCCAGCCCCCGATTTTGTGCATGATCGATTTGGCAAATGATCATCCTCGACACGAATGTGCTTTCGGAGTTGATGAGGCCCTCGCCCTCGGCCCACGTAGTGGCGTGGATTGCGAAGCAGCCAGCGACGGAACTCTTTACGACTTCGATCACGGAGGCAGAAATATTTTACGGGATCGAGCTGCTCACAAAAGGCAAGCGGCGAGAAGGGCTGCTGGCGGCGGCCGAAGCCATGTTTGCCGTAGATTTGGCGGGCCGTGTTTTCGGGTTCGAGAGCGAAGCGGCGCGAGTGTTTTCCACGATAGCCGCCAAGCGGCGCGCCCTCGGCAGACCGATGAGCCATGCGGACGCGCAAATCGCGGCCATTGCAAGAGTAAGACGGGCCAAACTCGCGACGCGCAATATTCAAGACTTCGAGGAATGTGGTGTTGATGTCGTCAACCCGTGGAGCAGGCCGTAAATCTATGAGCCCCAACAATCCCCAATCCCCCGAAGATCGCCTGCAACAGGAATTCAATCGCTGGGCCGAGGAGGGCGAGGGCGCGAAGATGGAGCGGCATCATTTCGATATCACCGAAAAGACGATGCGGCGCATGGAACTGCGTCCGGGTGAGCGCGTTCTCGATCTCGGCTGCGGCTCGGGTTGGGCGACGCGCTTGCTGGCGCGCATAGTGGGCGATGGGCCGCAGGGTTTTGGACAGGTGGTCGGGGTCGATATTTCCGATGAGATGGTTCGGCAAGCGCGGGCCGCTTCGAAAGAATTCGAGAATGTGATGTTCGTCGTCGGATCGGCGGAGCAGATTCCGTGGGAAGAAAATTATTTCGATAAAGTGCTTTCGGTGGAGTCGTTTTATTACTACCCCGATCAGGAACGCGCGCTGGCCGAGCTTTTTCGTGTCATGGCGCCGCATGGACGGCTGTTCATTCTGATCAATCTCTACAAAGACAATCCCTATTCGCTGCAATGGGTGCCGAAGTTGAAGGTGCCGGTGCAGGTTCGTTCGGCGGCGGAGTACGTCGAACTGCTGAAACGGCACGCATTCGACAACGTAGAGTATGCGCTGATTCCCGACGACAGGCCCACGCCCGACAACTATCAGACGACGTGGTTTCAGTCGCTCGACGACCTAAAGGCCTTCAAGCGGATTGGCGCGCTGCTGCTGATGGCGACAAAGCCCGAAGTGCGGAATCCGGCGCCGGGGCACACGATTTATTAGCGTCTAGCTGCTGGCTACTAGCTACTGGCAACCCAGCCCGTTGCTCGTGATGGTTCGGCCTTTGCCTGCCAGAAGCCAGAAGCTACGTGTGACGCCCATCACGCCCCGGCGTATGATTATTGGGTTATCCTTGAGCGCGAGAGGTCCCATGAGCTGGCTGCAAAACAAATTCGAAAAGAATTTCATGATCTCGACGGTGGACTACGTCTTCAACTGGGCGCGCAAGTCGGCGCTCTGGCCGATGACGTTTGGGCTGGCGTGCTGCGCCATCGAGATGATCGCGTCTTCCACCTCACGCTTCGACATCGCGCGCTTTGGGTCGGAGGTGTTTCGGCCCAGCCCGCGGCAGTCGGACCTGATGATCGTTTCCGGCACGGTGACGCTGAAGATGGCGCCGGTGGTGAAGCGCATCTACGACCAGATGCCCGAGCCGAAGTGGGTGATTTCGATGGGCGCGTGCGCATCGGTGGGCGGGCCGTTCAATACTTATGCCGTGCTGCAAGGCGTGGACCGCATCGTGCCGGTGGATGTGTATGTGATTGGATGCCCGCCGCGTCCGGAGAATTTGTTTTACGCGCTGCTCAAATTGCAAGACAAGATCGACACCATGACGCTCGCCAAGCGGCCCACCGAAGTGCGGCTGGAAGAGCGGATGATGGAAAATTTCAAGCGCCAGGTGATGGTCGCGCAGACGATGCAGCCGAAATAGTGGTCAGTCGTCAGCTATCAGTTGTCAGTGCGAAGGTTCGTGTGGGGACGGGCGTCCTCGCCCGTCCAAGCCGAGTAGTTCGGCAGGTGAGTCGAAATGGGGGACCTTGCGCATAGGAGATCCCCGATTCGATTCTAACCTGCACAACTGCTACGACTGCTATTTAATAAAATAGCCGGAGACCCTCCACTTGCCGTCTTTGTCGAGCATGGGAGTAATGGTCTCCACCGCCGATTGCTTGTGCTCGAAGCTGCTCTCGTACTGGATCACCACATACTCGCCATCGGGCGCACCCGGCAGCGTTGTTTTGTAAGTGGCGCTCTTGAGCTTACGCGACAGCATCTTACCCAGCGGATCGCGGGTCTGCCGCAGAGCGTTCTGCCACTGTTCCTTGGTGACAGCGGCCTTGAAAAGCTGGGAGGCTTCCTGCCAACTGTCGGCATATTTGCCGGAGTCGACTAAGGCCAGCCACGCGTCCGAGGATTGTTGCGCGAGTTGCTCGGGCTTCTGCTGGGCTTGGGCTGCGGAGCAAATGCCCAGCAGCAAGGTAAGTGCAAAAATTCCGCCGCCAATTTGGGTGCAGTCTGTCTAAGTCTGACGATCATGAAGATTCTCCTTGTATAGTCTGATTTATCGTACCGCTGTAACACCAACGGCCAAGTGGCCGGGCTGCGCCCGGCTGGGCGACTCTGCAATCGCGCGTTCTAATAACGCTCAACCTTGAGCCACCCAAGAAAGTCTACTAGGTGGTTTCGCATCCAGTGGTTGAGCATAAATAAATAAAAACAGCCAGCGAACAGTAAGGCCTTCGCAACAATCCGAGTCCACTTAGCCTTCGGAAATGCACAATCCTCCAGTACGGCCAGGGCGAGGACAAACATTGCTGCGAAAATGAAAGCAAAGAACTGCCAGCTCTCGGATCCACGAGTTACTTGTACCGCAATGCTGTCTTGCACGACGCTCACCTCCGATAAGTGTCTGGGCTACGCCCCGCGCTTTGTTTTCAGTTCGGTTAGTAACTGCTCGACGCGGTCTTCTTTCTCCAGGGCGGCGAGGCGGTCTTCCACGTCGTCGGCTAGGAGCTGGGCTTTGGCTCCGCCGATGGCTT
>Ga0326728_10012597_pt1 | contig 18720 bp, 14 predicted proteins | sample MB3enrmetagenome_FD_207602 | JGI IMG/M metagenome (GOLD analysis project Ga0326728, IMG submission 207602) | Lab enriched peat soil microbial communities from McLean, Ithaca, NY, United States - MB31MN | ecosystem: Environmental > Terrestrial > Soil > Wetlands > Peat | place: USA: New York... | reverse complement strand
ACGAATCCCTCGCCGCCGACTTCGACGGGTTGTTCCGTGGGGCGCTGAAGGTGATCCGGTAGAGACAGCTTTTAGCTTCTAGCTCCTAGCTTTTAGCTGCGTTTGTGGGGAGAATAGCCTGGGGGGTTTTTCAAGGCTGGAGGGCATCGCGAGGTATGGCATGAAACGCAGGAACGTCGGAGGTGAGGTTGTAGAAGCAATGAAAGAGGCACTTGCCATCGTTCAAGGCAAGGTCAAGCCCGCCCGCGTGACCACCTTCAAACCCTCAATTGCCCTGGAGATTCGCAAGATCCGCATTGCCACCGGTCTCAGCCGCGCCGAGTTCGCGAAGCGCTACGCACTCGACGCCCGCGCCTTGCAGGACTGGGAGCAGGGCCGCCGCCGCCCCGACCGCGCCGCACGTGCGTACCTCACCGTAATCGCCCACCGCCCCAAGGCCGTGGAAGAGGCGCTGGCGAGCTGAGAATACTCTGGCCGCGAAGAGCGGGCCTCCCCCATCCCCTCAGAACCGAAACAGATACGAAGCCTTGATAAACACCTGCCGCCCGTCGTTCAGCATCGGTCCCGCGCGCGGCGGAGTCGTATTATTCGGATCGCACGCGCCGCCCGGCAGCCGGTTGCACAAACTGCGGTCGAGATTCTGCAAATCGTCGCTGTAGCCGATATAGATCGCCGTGCCCGGATGCGGCAGCCACGTCAGCAGCGCCTGCGAGGCAAACTCCTTGGTCCGCAGCAGAGACGTTTCGGCTGGGTTGGCCAGAGTCGAGTCGTACTCCGCGATCACGCGCGCCGAGAGCGACCGCGTGAACTGGTAGTTCGCCTTGCCGCGCATCGTCTGCGCCTCGTACACAAACGCGCCGGTCGCCGCCGAGTGGTCCCGGTCCAGCAGATAGGTGCTGTCGATCGTCAGTTGCGAGGTGGGCCGCACCGTGAACTGCAGGTTCACCTGGTCCTGCTTGAGCAGTGACGGCGCCGTTCCAGCTATCGGGTTATAGTTCACGTTGCCGCTGCGAATTGCCTGCAGGTTGAAGTTGAGTTGCGTCCACGGCGAACCCCTGAAGACGATCCCGCCATAGTTCTCGGTAAAGTTTCTGAACTTCGTCAGGCCGGAATAGTTGTCGGGATTCACTGTGTCGGAGTTCTGTCCGAAGATCGGAGCGATGGTGAATCGGCGCGGCAACTGCCAGAAAGGGTCGAACGTAGAATAGTGATAGACCCGGTTGCCGAAATGGTCGAAGGCAATGTCCTGATTCGTCTCCAGCCCCCAGCTCTGAATCACGCTGTGCTTCGGATACCACTGGTAGTTGGCGTGGGTGTGGTTCTCGCGGAAGTTTGACGACTGAATAAACCCGAGATAGGTCTCAAAGCCGGTGCTCACGTCCTGGAACTCGTCGTCCATGTTGAAGGCGTACCCGTTGCGCTGCACCTGCAGCGTGCCTCCTGGTCCGGCGGAGTAGGCCGGCGGTGTCCCGCTGTCCTGGTCGCCCATCGTCGAGCTCAACACCCAAAGGCCTCGCGCCGTCCAGTGCTGGCCCAGCCGGGCAGTAAAGTCTGCTCCGCCGATCCGATTCCAGCCGCCGCCGAACTCCTCGTCGGTGTAAATGAGACCCACGTTCGAGTCCTTGCCGATGTCCTGCGACACGCGGCCCACCGCAACCAGCGCGTGCTCGCCGTACTCGGGATCTCCCGGAGCCACGGCCTGACCAGGCTGCCGGTCGTCGGTCAGCAGCAGGCCCATGTTGGTGCGGTCCATCTTTCCTGTCACCCGCAGGCCGTACTCCGGATGCACGATGTTCCGCGTGTAAACCAGCGTCCCCGGCGTGTTGAAGTAGCTGGCATTCTCCAGGAAAAACGGCCTCAGCTCTGGAAAGTACACCGGAAAACGCTGATTGACGGTGAACTGCGGCTGTTCTGACTCCACGTCGCTGAAGTCGGGATTGATCGTAGCGTCTACCACCACGCTGTCTTTGAGGATGAGCTTGGCCTCGCCTCCGGCGGTGCTCTCTGCGTGCCGCGAACTGATGTAGGGATTCGTGGGATCGATGCTGATCACGCTGCGCTCGTTCTGGCCCAGCGTGTAGGGGTTGAGCTGAAAGTTGCGCGATCCGCTTACTCCCTCGATTCCGCTCAGCGTGCCCTCCTGGCTGAGAGCGCCGGCGATGTTGGGCGAGATGCGCGGCCAGTGGTCAGTTTCGGAGTTGCGCGGTATGCTGCGGCCGAAGATGATGCCCCAGTCGCTCGCATTGCTGTGGAAGCGCAGGCTGCGGAAGGGAATCGCGATCAGCGCCATCCAACCGCCGGAGGTTCGGCGGCCCTCCGAGTCCCACACCGTGTCGTAGCTCCAGTCGTCGCCGTTGGCCTCGCTATAGGAAGAATCTGCCTGCACGCCTAGAGGGTTCACCCGGAACTTCACGCCGGTGCGCCGGTCGCGGAACGGATCGAGGAGAACCGACACCGTATCGTCGCTCCAGATGTTCTCTCGCCGGGCAAGGTTCCCGCGAATCTGTTTCGGAAGGCTGTCGTGGCAGATGAAGACGAAGTAAAGTGTCGTCCTGGTGTGCGCAATCCACACCTCGGTCTGCTCGGTGGCCGGTTGGCCGTCGGTCGGCTGGTTCTGGATGAAGCCGGAGACGTGCCCGAGCTTCGCACGCAGCTCCTCGCGCGGAGTCATCCCCGCAAAATCCGCCAAATGCAACGGCTGATCGATCAGTGGCGCTGAGGTGGCGTTGTTGGGAGCCACCTGCGCCGCCGCCGCAACTGGTGACTGGCTCCCGCTCCGGCGAGGTGCTGCCTCCACGTTCCTCGAAAGAAAGCAAATAAGAATAACGCCGGCCCAGAACCTCATAACAATTCAGTACGCCATCCTACACCGTGGGGTTCCCTCGGCAGTGTGACGGCACATCGCAATGCGCAAGGCTTCAAAGCAAAGACGATTCGCGAGCCAAGTCCGTTTGCTATCTTCCTTGATATGGCAAAGATTCCGAGCGCCGCTTCCCCCTCCGCACCCGCTTACTTCCGCCCCCAGGCCCTCACCTTTCTGCGCAACCTCAAGCGCCACAACGACCGCGACTGGTTCCAGCCTCGCAAGGCCGTCTACGAGGCCGAACTCAAAGAGCCCATGCTCGCCATCATCCGCAAAGTCACCGACGCCATGATGGACTTTGCCCCCCACTTCATCCGCCCGGCCGAGAAATGTCTCTTCCGCATCTATCGCGACACGCGCTTTTCAAACAACAAGCTCCCTTACAAGACACACATCGGCGCGTGGTGGGCGCATGAGAATCTCGAAAAAACCTCCGGCGCGGGCTACTACTTCCACATCGCAGCCAGCGAAGTCATCATCGCCGCCGGCGCTTATATGCCGGAAAAAGATCAGCTCGCCCAGATCCGCCACTGGCTCCTCGACAACCACGCCGAGTTCCGCGCCCTGCTCAAAAAGCCGGCCGTAAAGCGTACGTTCTCTGAGTTCGAGGGCAACGCCCTCACCCGCCCGCCCAAGGGCTTCCCCGCCGACCACCCCGCCCTCGATCTCATCCGCTGCCGCCAGTGGGGCCTGGCGGCCACGCTGCCCGCCAAGGCGGCGCTTGAGAAGAACTTTGCCGCCACCGTTGCCCGCCACTTCCGCATCGCCGCGCCCATCGTCGATGCCCTCAATACCCCCATCGTCGCCGCCCAGAAACCGAAGAAAATTCTCTTCGGCCTGCGCTGATTGCGCGCAACTCGCACGTTCAAAAGGGCTCAACACCGCGCCAGACGCCGCTTTTCGCGCCGTGGAATCCAGAAAACCCGCTAATTACAGGCATTTCACCCAAGATTCCCTAAGAAACCTGTGGAAATTCCCGCGTTTTCGCTTGACTTCATACCCTGGAAAGCCGCATTGTAAGCATCGCAGGCTACTTCAAAAGACCGCATCATTACTGGGGTTTCGCGATTCCCTCCGGCTTCTCGAACACATCCACTTGCGGTCGGTAACCGGCGGCGAAAGCCCCACTTTCTAACCTTCGAAGGAGAACAACACATGGCAACTGGATTGACCAAGACCGCTCTGATCCGCAGCATGGCTGAGAAGCTCGAACTCACCAACAAGCAGGTAGCCGCATTCCTCGATCTGCTCGCCGAGACCGCCGTTAAGGAGACCAAGAAGAACGGCGTCTTCGTGATCCCCGGCATCGGACGCCTGGTGAAGGCGGAGCGCAAGGCTCGCATCGGCCGCAACCCCCAGACCGGCGCGGCCATCAAGATCAAGGCCAAGACCGTCGTCAAGTTCCGCGTGGCCAAGGCCGCCAAGGACACCATCGCGCCCCCCAAGAAGTAGCTTCGGGTCCCGCGATTCATCGTACCTGCAAAAAGGGAGAGCCTCGCGCTCTCCCTTTTTCCTGCCTCTGAGTTTTGCTCGGCCAGCTCCCTGTAAATTTTGCGCAACCGCGATCCGCCCGGCTAACGAGTCCGACCCTAAATAGTACATTTGTTTAAAGTGACGGAGGGTCGGTAATGCTCGCTTGGTATGGCGGGATGTCCAGGCCGCAGCGCAACACCTTTTGGGCTTGTTTCTGGGGCTGGGCGCTGGACGCCATGAGCGTTCAGTTTTTTGCATTCGTGATCCCAACGCTGCTTGTGCTCTGGCGGATGTCGAAGGCGCAGGTCGGGTTCATCGGCACCTCTGCCCTTATCTCTTCGGCGGTGGGCGGCATCGTCGCCGGCGTATTGGCCGACCGCATCGGCCGCGTGCGAGTGCTCAAACTTACCATCCTCTGGTTCTCGGTATTCACGGGGCTTTCGGCCTTCACCTTCACCTTCTCTACCTTGCTCATCACCCGCGTGCTGCAAGGCGTGGGCTTCGGAGGCGAGTGGGCTGCGGGCGCAATCCTCATCGGCGAGGCGGTGGACAACAGAATCCGCGGCAGGGCGGTTGGCTCGGTACAGGCAGGCTGGCCGGTGGGTTACGGCATTGCCGCTCTGGCCTACTGGATCGTCTTCTCCACCATGCCCGAGCAGAGCGCCTGGCGAGTCCTCTTCGCGCTCGGCTTCCTTCCCGGCTTTCTGGTTTTGTGGATGAGCCGCCACGTCGAGGAATCCGCGGCCTTTCATGCCACCCGGCAATTCCGCGAGAAGTCCAGTTTCTTCTCGACCTTCGGGCTGATCTTTTCCTCCCGGATGCTGCCTCGGACGATCATGGCCTCGCTAATGAGTGCCGGCGCGCTGGGCGGCAACTACACCATCCTCACCTGGCTGGTTACTTATCTGCGAGAGACCCAGGGGCTGACCGTGAGCAACACCTCGCTCTACCTCTCGGTAAACATCTTCGGCTCCTTTGGCGGTTATGTCTGCATGGCCTACCTCAGCGATCTTCTTGGCCGCAAAAAAACCTTCACGCTTTCGGCCGCCGGAGCCGTCATCACGGTGCTGGCCTACACGCAGTTGCATCTGCCGCCGATGGTTTCGCTGCTGCTTGGTTTCCCCCTCGGGTTCTTCCAATCCGGCATCATCTCCGGCATGGGAGCGTGCTTCACTGAGCTGTTCCCCGCGCAGATTCGCAGCAGCGCGGGAGGCTTCTCCTACAATCTGGGCCGGGGAATCGGCGCACTGGTTCCCACCGGCGTAGGGCTCACCAGCGTCTCGCTGGGGCTGGCGCCATCCATCGGCATGTGGGCTGCCTGCTCCTATGCGCTGGTCTTTGGCGTGGCTATCTTCCTGCCGGAGACCCGCAACACGGAGCTTGAAGTTCACGTCTGATCGAACGCGCACCGGGCACGCGCTTGCGAACAACACTGCCCCGGTTGAATGGCATACAAGGCTCGAATCGCCAGGGAAAGCCTCTCGCTACGCCTTCTCCTTGCGCTTCGGCGTCAGCGCTCCGGCAATGATCGAGAGGCCGAGCGCGATCAAGCAGGTTCGCACCGCGTTCAGATGAAAGACCTTCCAGGCTGCCGCGGCAGACACCAGAAACACTCCTGTCGCAATCGGCGCCTCGATAAACCCCTTCACCAGCATCGAGAGCAGAAACGCACCCACGACGCCCTCCACCATCAGCTCGTTGTCGAACCGCCACGACAGAAACGCCACCGTGACAAAGATGCCGATTGCGGTAATTTCGGTGAGAATAGCTCTCCCATATGTGGGCCTTCCCGATACCCGCGGCAGGGCCGGCCGCAGCCGGGGAACGATGCGCGGCACCGCGCGCAGATACTCGCGATACGGCTCGCCCAGCTTGCCCGCGAGAAACGCCTCTTCGCCCAGGATCAGCCGCAGAAAATGCACGGCCATCAGCACGATGGTGAACAGCGCCCCCGTGGGCGGCATGATCAGCGACAACGCGATCATGATGAACCAGCCGCCCACATAGAGCGGATTGCGCATAAACCGGAACGGCCCGCCGGTCATCACGCCCCCGGCCTGCATCTCGGCGTTGTGCACTGTGTAGTAGCCCAGCCACGCCGCGCCCCACACCCGCAGAATCATTCCCGCCCCGGCCACCAGCGCCGCCAGCACAATCACCACCGGCGCGGCGTAGCGGAACGCCATCAACCCGGTGCGGCTCAGCTCCAGCGCCAGCCACTCCAGCGTCGAAACCCGCCTGCTGAAATCTTGCGCGCCCAGCCAAGGCGACCAGAATCCAAGCGACACAATTACTACCTGGATCCACATCCGCAAACGAAACTCGAGCGCCGATGCTTTCATGCCTGTCTCCCGGCCAAACAACGGCCAGGTTCAGCATACTGAATCGGAGCCTGCCCGGAGCGAAAGGCGTCGCCGCACGGGGCCCCAGCTCTGCGTTTGCCAGGGCTGCGCGGCTCGGGGGTCTACTCTTAGATAGACAATGAAAAACGACCGAAAAGAAGAGAAGAGCCGCAAGACCGCACGGGGCGACAGGCCCGGACCGCGCACCGTTCCGCCGCAGCAAGTGAAAGCTGCACCGCCGGCAACCGGCATCGTCGTCAGCCGCCGCGCCGCCGACCGCCTCCGCCAGGGCCACGTCTGGGTGTACGCCTCTGACGTGGAAGGGGCCAACGTTCCCGATCCCCCGCCGCCGCTCGTCCCTGTCGCCGACTCCCGCGGCCTGCTCCTCGGCACCGCGCTCTACAGCCCCGCCTCGCAGATCGCCCTGCGCATGGTCTCCCGCGATGCGTTGAACCACGATGCATGGCTCGACCTTCTCGCCGTGCGTCTGCGCGCCGCCATCGCCCGCCGCAAGCCCCTGCTCGACAAAGACAACGACTCCTGCCGCCTCTGCTTCAGTGAGGCCGACGAGCTGCCCGGTCTGGTCATCGACCAGTACGGCCCACTCGCCATCGTTCAGCGCCTCGCCCGCGGCCTGCTCGCCCCGGGAACCTCCGAAGCCATCGTCGCCGTGCTGCGCAACGAACTCGCCGCCAAAACCATCGTCGAGCGCCCCGACCCTCGCATCCGCGAGCTCGAAAGCCTGCCCCCGGCCGGCAATGAGCCGCTGTGGACCGCCAAAGGGTCAAAGCCGAGGACCCAGACCAAGTTCCACATCAACGGCCTCACCTTCCACTACAACGCCGAGGCCGGCCAGAAGACCGGCGCGTTCCTCGACCAGCGCCTTAACTATGCCGCCGCCCGCGACTGGGCCCTCCGCCTCGGCGCAACCAACCGCGCCCTCGACGTCTGCTGCTACCAGGGCGGATTCGCGCTCCACCTCGCCCAGGTCTGTCGCTCCGTTACCGGCATCGACTCCTCCCACGCCTCCCTCGAAGTGGCCGAGCAGAACCTCACCGCCAACGGGCCCCGGCTCACCGCACAGGTCGACTGGGTCGAGGCAGACGCCTTCGCCATCCTCCGCGACTGGGCCGACGCCGGCCAAAAGTTCGACACCATTGTTCTCGACCCGCCGGCCTTCGCCAAATCCAAACGCGCCGTCGAGGGCGCACTGCGCGGTTACAAGGAACTCAACCTCCGCGCCCTCAAAATGCTCACCCCCGGCGGCCTGCTTGTCACCTGTTCCTGCTCCCACCACGTGGGCTGGGCCGATCTTGAAGGGGCCGTAGCCTCGGCCGCTGCCGACGCCGGTCGCCGCGTGCGCCTGCTCGAGCGCCGCGGCGCATCCCCCGACCACCCCGTCATCCTCAACCTGCCTGAGACCGAATATCTGAAGTGCCTGGTGCTCGAAGCCGAGTAAGGCCAGCCGGTCCTACCCGGGCCGGCGTCGATTGAGATACCGAAAAAAACGATTGCCAGCCAGAGATTCGCATTTAGGGGTACAATTCCTGCGATTACCGGAAACGCGACGTGATGCGCTCCTGGTCGGAAGGATGAGTGCCATGAAAACGAAGTTGCTCTTGACCGCGCTGCTGTTGGCTGCTTCTGCGCACTACTGCCTGTCGCAAAACCGTTGTCAATCCGGCGAGTACGTTTCCTCGGATGGAAGGTGCCTGCCCGACCAGACCGGCGACCGCTACGTCGTCGGAGATGGCTGCAACATTGCCACCTGTCTCGACCAGGCTTGCCAGAATACTTCGGTTACGACCATTGGGTGTTCCACCCAGGCCACAAGGCAGAACCTGCCCGGAAACCAAAGAGCCCTTAACCTCAATCTCTCCGCCCACTTCGATGCGGTTTCGGTCACCATCTACCCCAGCGGCAACAAGATGATGGACGGAATCGACAAGAACGGCAAAGTGGTCTTCACCGTCTATCGCGATGGCCGCATCGTTCTGCCCAAGCCGGAAAATGCCTCGGCAGCGCATAAGCCGTGATGGCCTCGAACCGCGGCTAACCCTCGCAGTTCCTGGTCCGCCGCCGCAGGAACCCGAGCCAACGCAGGCCCGAGTTATGCCTGGCCATAGAACCGGCCTCAACAGGCGATGCGGCGCGCAACTCGGCAAGCGTCTGCTTCACCTGCGCGCGCAAGCTCTCCGCCTCAAAGGTGCACGAACGCAGATAGGCAGATACCGTCATCCCTGCCTCGGTGGCCCGCTCCTGCAACTGCGCAAATTCGCTCTCTGTCAGTCTCACCGTGACGCTGGCGCGCTTGCGGCTCAGCTCCAATCGGCTCCCGCTGCGCGTCCCTCGTTCGGTTGAGGTCTCGGGTCTCTCCGCGACCTTCGCCTGCGCTGCCGCCGCCGGAATGCCTCCTGGTTGGAAGTGCTCTTCGGCGGCCGGAATCTGCGCAAGGGCGCCGGGACCCAAGCTCCCGGAACCGATCCCCTCTGGCCTCGATCGCGCGTGATGTTCAAGCGCCCGCTCGTAGCTCAGCGTTGCCACATCGTCTTCAAGACCGTCTGTCCAGGCCCGGCGTGGTTGAGCCTCTGAACCTGGTTGCTCGGTCTTGCCCAATGTCAACGCGGCCAGCAGGCCGGCAAAAGAACTGGAAGCGGGGGAGGGCGCGCGATCTCTGCTCTCGGGCTGCATGGCTTTGAGCCTAGCGACTCTTCAACCCGCACATGAGAGAAATTTCAACAAGCCAGCCTGTTGAAATTCCAAACTGGGACTTGCCGCATCAGACTTCCCGAATTGCTACCGCACACTCGCAAGCAAACGCCCGCTACGCACACAGACGCTCTCCCTCCGGCTCCGGAAGCACGCACCCCGGCAACCGCAGCAGCTTCGTCACCTCGGCCTCCGGCAGCGGGCGCGAGAACAGATATCCCTGCCCGTACCGGCAACCCATCTCCCGCAGCATCCGGTACTGCTCCACGGTCTCGATCCCTTCGGCAACCACGTTCATCCCCAGCACTCGCGCCAGCTCCACAATCGTGCGCACAATCTGCCGCGGCTGGTCGCCCTCCGTCATCCGCATCACAAACGACCGGTCGATCTTCAACAGATCGAAGGGAAACTTGTGCAGATGGTTCAGCGAACTGTAGCCGGTTCCAAAGTCGTCCATCAGCAGCGACACTCCCAGCCGCCGCAAACTGCCCAGAACCTCCATCGCCGTCGCCGCGTCCGTAATCAGGCTCGACTCGGTCATCTCCAGGCCCAGTTGCCGGCTCGATACCTCGTAGCGCCGCAGCAGCTCCTCCACGTGGTCGGCCAGCCCAGCCCGCGCAAACTGCCGTGCGGAAAGGTTCACGCACACCCGCAGCGAGCTCCGGCCCAGCTCTTCGCTCCGCCAGCGCCGCAGTTGCCGGCAGACCTCCGCCATGCCCCAGTCCCCGATGGGCAGAATCATCCCGCACTCTTCCGCGTAGGGAATAAACTCCATCGGCGGCACCAGGCCCCGCTCCGGATGCACCCACCGGATCAGCGCCTCCAGCCCCACAATCCGCCGCGTAGTCAGCTCCACCTCCGGCTGGTAGTAAAGAACAAACTCGTTCCGATCCAGAGCCTGATGCAGGTCCAGCTTGCGCGGCCAGGCGCTCCTCTCCGCCCGGGGCGCTGCCACCGCCTGCTCCACCGGCCTCAGCGCCAGCCGCAGACGCCGCATCTCCACCTGCGTCGCCGCCATCTCCGCCAGGCTCTCCAGAATATGCAGCTCGTCGGCCGCCATCGCCCGCCGCGCCTCACGGCTGAAGACCGTCAGTGCGCCCAGAATCTCCCCGTCGTGCGCCCGTACCGGCACCGCCGCAAAGGAGGCAAACTCCAGCCGCCGAAGCATCCGGTAACTGGCCGCAAACTCCGGATCGTCCTGCATGTCTGCCACTATCACCGGGCCGTCCACGGCAAGCACCCGGTCAAAGATCGATCCGGTGCGTGGAAGCTCACGAACCTGCTCCCCCCACGCCGACTTCACCCACACCCGGCTCTCGTCGGCAAACGTCAGCAGCACCGTGTCGGCCTGGAAGTACTCGGCCGCAAGCCGCGTCATCGCGTCAAAGCTCGCCTCTGGCGGCGAGTCCAGTATCCCCGTCGCGGCCAGCGCGTTCAGCCGTTCCGTCTCCCTATGCTCAATCGCGTTCATAAGTCCCGCTCCGGTACACGAATCTCGGTGGCTTCGCGGGAGGCTCATCGAGGAGGTCTGCCCTCCATCGCTCCGTCAAGTACTTGTGCTCGGCCGTTCCCGTAGCCGCGCATCTTTCAGGAGCTCAATGCCATGCCCGCCCCACAGACTCCGCCCTGCCGCGCCAGCCTGTGCCCGGTCGTCCCTCTGTGCTCTATATCGGTTTCGCGCCGCTTGTCATCAGTCGCGATGATTCCGCAAGGCTTTGGCCCGTCCCGCTGTCTCAATTCGGGCCGGTCGAACCTTAGGAGTTGTTCATGACTCTGCCTTGAAAAGCGCGCGGCCTGCCGCAACCTACTTCTGCCCCGCCTCGCCGCTCTCCGTCCACAAGAACGCCAGTTGGTCCGCCTGGTCCTCGATCAACTGCTCGATCCCCACTCCAGCCGAGTGGCCACCGCCCATCCCGTAGTGCAGCAGAACCGGCCGCCCGCTCGTGCTCGATGCCTGCAACAGCGCCGCCATCTTGCGCGCGTGCAGCGGGTCCACCCGCGTATCCGACGAACCCGTAAAGAACAGCACCGCCGGAAAAGCCGCGCTCTTCTTCACGTTCTGGTAAGGCGAATACTTCAGCAGATAGCCGACCTGATCGGCGTTATCCGACGAGCCGTACTCTGTCACCCAGTAGGCCCCCTTCTCGAACTTCTGGTAGCGCAGCATGTCCAGCAGCGGATACCCGCACACGATCGCCGAAAACAACTCTGGCCGCTGCGTCATCGCCGCTCCCATCAGCAGCCCGCCGTTCGACCTCCCGCTGATGGCAAAGTGCTCCGCCGACGTGTACTTGTTCGCAATCAGATACTCGGCCGCCGCCTCAAAGTCGTCGAACACGTTTTGCTTGCGCTCGAACATCGCCTGCTCGTGCCACTTCTCGCCGTACTCGCCGCCGCCGCGCAGGTTGGGCAGCGCGAACCAGCCCCCCTGCTTCAGCCACCACGCCCACATCGGATTCCACGCCGGCGTCTCGCTCACATCGAACCCGCCGTAGCCGGTCATCAGCAGCCGCTCGCTCCCGTCCAGCTTCAGCCCCTTCTTGCCGGCGATAAACATCGGAACCCGCGTCCCGTCCTTCGACTGGAAGAAAACCTGCCGCACCTCGTATTCGTTCGGGTCCAGCGGCACCTTTGCTTCGGCAAACACCTCGCGCTTGCCCGTCGTTGTATCCAGCCGATAGATTGCCCCCGGTGCGGTAAACGTCTCAAAGCTATAGAACCCGTAGCGATCCGTAGTCCGCCCCGCCACTCCGCTCGCCGAGCCGATCCCGCCGTAGTCGATCGTGCCCGCCGCCTTGCCGTCGAGCGTATAGACACTCGTTTCGGTCTTCACGTCGTGCATCCGATTCACATAGAGCTTGTGGCCCACAATCGAGAAGCCATCGATCGGATCGGGGCCTTCCGCCACCACCCGCGTCCAGTTGTCCGGCATGATCCCCGGATCGGCCTTGTAGATCGTGCCGTTCGGCGCTTTGTAATCTGTCTTCACGTACCACGCGCCCCGGTCGTAATCGACCGAGAAGCGCGAGTCGATCCCCCACGTCAGAACCTCAAAGAACGAGCCCGCCTTGGTCAGATCGCGATACACAATGTCCACGCGCCTGGCCGGAACGCCGCGATCGATCTGCACCACTAGATACCGCCCATCGTCGGTGATCCAGGCGTAGAACAGATCGGCCGGTCCCAGCAGCTCCCCGCGAAACTCCCGCCCAAAGAGAAACTTGTCCTGCGACACCCGCGTGCCCAGCGTGTGCTGGTAGAGCAGTGTGCCCTTGGCGTCCGTGCGCGTGTAGTAGATGCTCTTCGCGTCCTGCGCAAACCGCACCGAGTAGTAGGTCCCAGCCGGCAACTCATCGAGAAGTGCCTTGCCCGCCTTCACATCCCAGAAGCGCACCGCCGTCTCATCGGCCCCGCCCTCGCGCACCTCGTAGGCAAGCAGCGCGCCGTCCCGAGACACATCCGCCATCCGCACCGAGGTGTTCGGATTCTTTGAAAACGTCGCCGGATCGATCAGCCGCTTGTCTTTGCCGGCCCAGCCCTCGCGCATGTAGATCGACGCCTGACCCTCGCCGGCCAGCCGCTTGTGAAAGAAGTAGTTCTCCCCGCGCGCCACCGGAATCGACCACACCGTCACCTGCTCGAGCTCCGCGAGGTCGTCCACAATCTGCGGACGGATCTTCGCCTGGTCCATGTACCGCTTGGTATAAGTGTTCTCGTCGTCGATAAACTTTTTGGTCTCGGCGCTCTGGGCGTCTTCAAGCCAGCGGTAGTTATCCACCACCTTGGTGCCGGAGTAATTGTCCGTAACCGGCGCAACCTCGGCCTTCGGCGGCGCAGGCAAAGTTATCCCACCGCGCCCATGAATCGTCTGCGCGCCCGCAATCGCGCTCGCTGCCAGGACCAACGAACACACCCAACCAAAGCTCCGCTGCATGCAATGCCTCCCGATACAGAATAATGGCGCAATATTCCAGGCGTCCGCCCTGAAGGGTACGTACCCGAACCCTCGCATGGCGTAGCCCTGACTTGAAGGGTACGGGCTTTAGCCCGTACATAAGACTCACCAAAATGATCGGGGCTTTAGCCCCTGAGGGATGTTCTTAGGCGTACAACAGCCTCACCCCGTGTTCCTCAACCCCGCTGCAATTCCGCTGATCGTAGCCGCAATCGCCCTGTTTACCTCCGGCGTGTCCTCGCCCCCGCGCTTGCGCCTCAGCATCTCCACCTGGATCAGGTGCATCGGATCGACATACGGATTCCTCAGCCGGATCGAGCGCGCCAGCACCTGATTCGTCTCGAGCAGTTCCTTCTGGCCCAGAATCCTCAGCACCGCCCTTACCGTGCGCGCGAACTCGTCCTCCATCGTCGCAAACACCCGTCCGGCCAGCGCCGCATCCTCCACCAGCGTCGCGTAGTGGCGCGCCGTGGCCAGGTCCGCCTTGCCCAGCGCCATCTCCACGTTGCGCAGCAGGTCGATAAACAACGGAAACTCATGCGCCATCGTCACCAGCAGCTCCAGGTTCCCTGGCTCCAGCGCCAGAAACTTTTCGAGAGCATAGCCCACCCCGAACCACGCCGGAACCATAAGCCGCGACTGGTTCCAACCAAACACCCACGGAATCGCGCGCAGGTCCGCGATCTTCGTAGAAGCCCCGCGCCGCGCCGGCCTTGAGCCGATCTTCGCATTCTCCAGCTCGCTCACCGGCGTCGACTGCTCAAAGTACGCAATCACCTCCGGGTCGTCGAGAATCTGCGTCCGGTAGTAACCAAAGGCAATCTCCGAAAGCTCGTCGAGCGCCGCCTCCCACTCCCGCTTCAGCACGCCCGTAAAGTGCGCCTGGGGATTGCGCGCATTGGGCCGCGCCAGCGCATCGAGCGACGCCGCGATCATCAGCTCGAGATTCCGTTCGGCAAGAATCCCCTCGCCGTACTTGAAGTTCAGCACCTCGCCCTGCTCGGTGATGCGGATCTGCCCGTCGAAGGAGTGCATGGGCTGCGCAAAGATGGCCCGGTGCGTTGGCCCGCCGCCTCTGCCCACCGTGCCGCCCCGCCCGTGGAACAGCCGCAGCCGCACCCCCGCCGCCCGAGCCTCCTCGTGCAGCGCCCGATGCGCCCGGAAGATCTCCCAGGTCGAGGTCAGCATCCCGCCGTCCTTGTTCGAGTCCGAGTAGCCCAGCATCACCTCCTGCCAGTTGCCCCAGCTCGTCATCAGATTGCGATAGTCCTCGCGGCTCCAAAGCCCACGGCAGATCGCCGGCGCATTGCGCAGGTCGTCGATCGACTCAAACAGCGGCACGGGCATTAACCCTGGGTCGGAGTTGCCGCCGCCCTCCACCCGCACCCCGGCCAGCCGCGCCAGCCGCACCACCGTCAGCACATCTTCCACCGTCGAAGCGCCGCTGATCACATACTGCCGGATGGCTTCCGGCGCTGCGCCCTGCTTCACGCGCCCGATCGTGCGGAAGGTATCCAGCACATTCGCCGTCTCCGGCCGCATGTCCGCCCGCAGCGTATTTGCCAGTGTGCCGCCGATCGAGTCCTCCAATGCCGCCGCATGAACCCGCGCGTGCTGCCGCACGTCCAGCGTGTGCAGGTGGAACCCGAACGTCCGAGCCTCCAGAATCAGCGGATCGACAACCGTCCGTGCAATCCGTATTCCCCGGTTGGCCGCAAGCGAGGCCCGCAGCAGCTCCAGGTCCCCGACAAATTCGCTTGCGCCGCTGTAGGGTCTGAGCGCCCGTGCCAGCGTTTCGCCGCCGGCTGAAATCGAGTAAGCCGTCACCGGCAGCGCCGCCTCCTCGGCGCCCTTGCCCAGCGTGCGCCGCAGCCGCGCCTTTACCGAGATCGCAAACCGCCGATAAAGCTCAGCCTCGTACTGCTCGCCAAAGACCTCCGGCGTCCGCGCTTCGGCCAGGTACTCCTCCAGCCGCGCCACCAGCGCCTCGCTCGCCCTCTGCTGTCCCGCGCTTGTCGTCAGCAGGTCGATCACCGCGTCCAGCCGCCGCTGATAGTGGTGGAACAGGTGGCCCTGCGCCAGCTTGACAGCCTCCCCCGTCACCTCCGGCGTCACAAAGGGATTGCCGTCCCGGTCGCCGCCGATCCAAGACCCGAAGGCCAGCACCCGGGGCAGGTCCACGGCCTCGATCTCCACCTCATACACAGCGCGAATCGCCGCTGCAATCTCGCCATACACCGCCGCCGCGCTGGCAAAGATCGAAACATCGTAGTAGTCCAGGCCCGTCTTGATCTCGTCATAGACCGTGGGCCGCCGCGAGCGCACTTCGTCGGTCTGCCACAGCGCCGTAATCTCGGCCAGCAGCAGCTCTTCCAGCCGCCGAATCGACTCTCCGGGCAGCGGAATGCGGTCCAGCCGGGTAAGGTACTCGCCGATCCGCCGCCGCTTCACCATCACCGTCCGCCGCGCCGTCTCCGTCGGATGCGCCGTAAACACCGGCGTCACCAGCACCCGGCTCAGGTACTCAAGCGCCTCCGCCGGCCCAATGCCCACATCGCGCATCGCTGCCAGCGTGCCTTCAAGCGACCCGCGCTGCCTTCCGGCCCGCCCGCTCAGTTGCAGCGCCATGCGCCGCCGCTTGCGGTGGTTGGTCTCAGCCAGATTTATCAGTTCGAAGAAAAACCCGAAGGCCCGCGTCAACAGCGTAGCCTGCTCCACTGCGAGCGATTCAACCAGCGCAACCGCCAACGCACCCGCCGCCCGGCCTCTTCGCCGTCGCCGCGCCCCTCGGCCTCGCGCCGCGCAATGGTGCCCTGCCGCAGAGCTTCCACCTGCGAGAACAGTTCCTCGCCGGCCTGCTCGCGCAGCACAGCCCCCAGCAGCGTCCCCAGCGAGCGCACATCGCGCCGCAGCGGCACATCCTTCAGCTCGCCCGTCTGCGCCTCAAGCTCAGCCAGTCGCTGCTGCCAGTTCTCCGGACTCCACAAAACACCCATGTGCTTCGATTATCCACGAAGAGCGGCAACGGAACCTGACGCTAATGTTCGATTGATAGCATACCTTCGCCCCGGAATGAAACGAAGTTGGAAGATGGCAGCGGGATATCTGAACGCAGGCCTAGCCACGTCTGCAACTTAAGCGCAGTCTCCAAGGCAGAATTTGAACCAGCGCGATCTATTGAGAGCAATGCTGCGGCTTGCGCCTCGTCGATGCTCCCTTCGTGAGCAAGTTTATTCCTCGTATCATAGAGAGATTTAGCGCGTTGATAAAGGGACTCGTTCTCCACGAGCAGGGGGCGTCGCAAGACGTAAAGGGTTAGCTCTTGGAGGCGGATGGCGAAGCTGTTACGCGTAGATTTTAGCCGTTCGTAAATAGGATCCTTCACTACAACGATGTTTCCAGGCTGGACGCGCTTAATGAAACGGAATCGCGGATCCTCCGTCGATGGCGCTATTTTTGAAAAAGCGTTCTCAATCGCAAATCCCAATGAGACTTCCATAGACATTGCAGCGTAGAGAATCGCCGTCGCAAAGTCTAGACTTTCATGAGCTTTTATCGCATCCAAGAGCAAGGTCTCGTGTGTGGGCACGGAGGACTCTTCCGAAGCGAGCGCGGCAGACAGAATATGCTTGCCTGTGATGCACACTTTGTATGAGTATTCACGAATATACGAGCTTGCAAGAACATCAGGTACAAATTCAGGGATCGCGCCAATATCTCCACGCCTCATCGATATGAAGCTTTGAGCCTGCGGCAGCGTTGCCTGTCCGGTCAAAATGCGAAGCTTCGACAGAAACTTCTCAAGTGCTTGGATTAGAGTCGCAGGTTCAAAATCTGTACCAGAAAGATCGGACGCCCTACTCCCAGAGACCAAGATTAGTCCTTGGGTTAAGCCGAAATATTCTTGCTCGCGTATCTGATTGAAAGCGCCGCCGACGCGATAAGCCGTCTCAAGGCCCTGGTAGAGGCGCGGATTCAACAATTCCCAGTTCTCCAGGTTAGAGAGGGGAAATTGCGCCGGGTCAGCGTCAGTCAGAAGCCAAGCGAATGAATCAGCAAAATCTATCTCGAGTATTTGCATTCTTTCGAAACCCTGCCGATCTTATATCACGGACAGCGAAGCTAAGTGACCCCGTGGGTATGAGCCATTCAGAATCACGCCCCCTCCAACTGCCCCATCAACTCTTCCCACTCCAAGGTCAGCGCCTCCAACTGCCCCCGCAGCTCCTCGGCCAGCACGGTCAGCCGCTGCGTCTCCGCCGCCGACACGAACACCCCCAACTGCTCCTCGGTATGCGCAATCGAGGCCTCCACCCGCGGAATCTCCTCTTCCAAAAACGCGCACCGCTCCTCCATCTGCTTCTGCTTGATGGGATTCAGCCGCTTCGGCTTCGACGCTTCCTCGCCGCTGCTCTTCGCCTCGTCCGCCGCCTTCCTCTCAGTTCGCTTGTCATCCTGAGCGAGCGCAGCGAGTCGAAGGATCTGCGGTTGTTCTTCGGCAGCGGCCGCCGCCAGCGACTCCTTCTTCCTCAGATAATCCTCGTAGTTGCCCTCATACGCCGTAATCGCTCCGTTCTCCACCTCCAGCACCCGCGTCGCCAGCCGGTCGATAAAGTACCGGTCGTGCGACACAAACACCACGGTGCCTGAGAACGCCGCAATCGCTTCGAGCAGCACATCCTTGGCGCGCATGTCTAGGTGGTTCGTCGGCTCGTCGAGCAGCAGAAAGTTTGAAGGCGACACAAGAATCCGCGCCAGCGCATACCGGTTCCGCTCTCCGCCCGACAGCACGCCCAGCGGCTTGAAGACATCGTCGCCGGAAAACAGAAAGCACCCCAGCAGCGACCGCAGCTCGTTCTCCGGAACCTTCACCGCCGCGCGGCTCAGATCGTCCAGCATCCGCGACTCGCCATCGAGTACCTTGTACTGGTCCTGCGCAAAGTACTCGGCCAGCACGTTATGCCCCAGCTTCACGGTCCCCGCCGTGGCCGGCTCCTCGCCCGTAAGCAGTTTGATCAGCGTAGACTTTCCCGCGCCGTTTACGCCCACCAGCGCCACGCGATCCCCGCGCTCAATGGTGAACCGCCCGCCCGAGAACACCTGCTTGGCCCCGTAGCTCTTGGCCAGCCCCTCGGCCTCAACAACCGTCCGCCCCGAAGGCGGCGGCTGCGGGAACTTGAAGTGGATCACCGACTCCTCTTCGGGAATCTCGATCCGCTCAATCTTTTCCAGTTCCTTGATCCTCGACTGGACCTGCTTGGCCTTCGTAGCCTGCGCCCGGAACCGGTTGATGAACGCCTCCAGATGCTCGATCTGGTCGCGCTGATGCTTATAGGCCGCAGTCAACTGCGCCCGCCGCTCATCTTTCTGCGAAAGGT
>Ga0326728_10012596_pt1 | contig 18722 bp, 20 predicted proteins | sample MB3enrmetagenome_FD_207602 | JGI IMG/M metagenome (GOLD analysis project Ga0326728, IMG submission 207602) | Lab enriched peat soil microbial communities from McLean, Ithaca, NY, United States - MB31MN | ecosystem: Environmental > Terrestrial > Soil > Wetlands > Peat | place: USA: New York... | reverse complement strand
ACTTTGCGCACCGTGAAGGTTTCGGATATGCCGGAACCCTTGCGGCCGATGACTACGCCGTCAAAATACTGAATTCTTTCGCTGTCGCCTTCCACAACCTTGGTGTGGATGCGGACGGTGTCTCCGGAGCGGAATTCCGGAATGCCTGTTTTTAGTCCTTCCTGCTTGATTTCCATTGCTTTACTCCTCCTTGATTAAATCCGGCCTGAGCCTGCGCGTAACCTTTACCGACTGTTCCTTGCGCCATTCGGCGATTTCCTTGTGGTTGCCGCCGAGCAGCACTTGCGGCACCTTCTTTCTGCGCCATACCGCCGGTCTGGTATAGTGAGGCGCTTCCAGCAGACCTTCCGAGAACGACTCCACAAGCGGCGCGTCCTCTTTTTTGAACACTCCGGGCAGCATGCGGGTTACGCTGTCTATCACCGCCACCGCCGCCGGTTCCCCGCCGGTGAGTATGAAGTCGCCGAGCGAGAGCTGCATGTCGCAGGTGTCCAGAAAGCGCTGGTCCACGCCTTCGTAATGGCCGCAAACCAGCACGACATGCTTTTTCTTTGCGAGGCTGCGCGCGGTCCGCTGCGTGAAAGTCTCGCCCTGCGGGCCCAGAAACACCACCAGCGAGCCGCGCTTTTTTACCTTTTTTACCGCCTGGTGCAGCGGTTCCGCCATCATCAGCATCCCGGCGCCGCCGCCGTAGGGGCGGTCGTCCACCGTTTTGTGGCGGTCGTGCGTGAAATCCCGGGGATTGACAAAGCCCAGCTCCAGAATCTTCCTTTCCCTGGCGCGGCCGACTATGCTTTTGGCAAGCGGCTGGTCCACCAGTTCCGGAAACAGGGTTACTACGTCAACCCGCATGGCGCGCTAGTCCAGGTCAAGAAAAACTTTCTTGCCCGCCTTGAACGCCCCGGCGGTAAGCACGGTGCGGACGGCCTTTATGACTTTGCCGTCCTTGCCGATAATCTTGCCCTTGTCGCTCTCGGCCACGGTGGCCTTGATGCGGACTACGCCGTTATCCTCGGAAGCCGTAAGCACGACTTCCTCGGGTTTGTCCACAAGGGACTTGAGGAGATAGCTGGCAAGTTCCTGCATAAAATCCTCCGTCCTTAAAAGGGCGATTTAGGCTTTCGGCGCGGCGGCTGTGCGTTTCGCGCGGCGGATTATGGACGCCACCGTCTCGCTGGGCCTGGCTCCGTTCTTTATCCAGTACTCCGCGCGCTCGAGATTGATCTTGAGCTGGGCGCTTTCCTTGGGCATCGCCGGATGATAATGGCCTATCACTTCGAGGGGCTCTCCGCCCACCGCGCTGGTGCTGTTGATGGCCACGACCCTGTAATGCGGTTCCTTCGGCTTGCCGGTTCTCTGCAGTCTGAGTGCTACTGCCATGTTGTTTCTCCTCCTTACTGTTGTGACAACTTTCGCAAGAACGTTATCGCGCCGGCGGGGTTTTCGGCGCCGTAAACGGCGCTGCCCGCAACCAGCGAATCCGCCCCGGCCCCGGCCGCGATGGCGACGGTTTTTGCATGTATGCCGCCGTCCACCTGCAGCCAGATTTTTTTGCCGCTGGCGTCTATCATATGCCTTGCCTGCGAAATCCTTTCCGGGCTCTGCGGCAGGAAATCCTGCCCGCCGAATCCCGGGTATACCGTCATTATCAAAAGCAAATCGATGTGCGCCAGATATTTGCGCGCCCTGCCCACCGGCGTGTCCGGCTTCAGCGCGAGGCCCGCCTTCATGCCCGCCGCGCGTATTTTTTTTAGCGCGGCCAGCGGGTTCCTTGCGGCCTCGTAATGCACCGTCACCAGGTCCGCGCCCGCTTTGGCGAACGGCGCTATGAAATTCTCCGGCGACGTTATCATCAGGTGCGCGTCCAGCGCCAGTTTCGTGCGCTTCCTGAGCGACGCCACCACTCCCGGGCCGAAGCTGAGGTTGGGGACGAAGTGCCCGTCCATCACGTCCACCTGCACCCAGTCCGCCCCGCCGCGCTCGGCCGTTTTTACCGCCTTGCCGAGCTCGGCCATGTCCGCCGACAGTATCGACGGGACTATCGCCACTTTGCCTTTCGGCGGCGGGAGCGCGTTCGTCACGGCATCTCCCGCTCGTCAACCAGTATCCCGTTGACGAAAATACGCACTTTGGCGGGCCCGCCGTACGGCGCGGTCAAATCTATTTTCGAGCCGGGGGCGCGCAGCCCGTTGAAAATCTCGCGCTCGCCGGACTTGTCTATTATAACTATCCGCAGGCGGCTTTGCGAACTGCCCTGGCTCATCTCGTAATGAATGTGATGCACCTTGCCCGCCGCGTCGCCCGCGTCCTTGCGCCCGCTTATCGTGATTATCACCCTGGTGTCGGGCGATATCGTCGTGTCCGGCGGCGGGTCCTGCGCTATGATAGTGCCGTTGGGGAAAAGCGACGCCGGCTCTTCCTTCAAATCGAAAGTCAGCTTGTTCTGCGCCGACCACTGGTTGGCGTCCGCTATCTGCTTCTGGCGGAAATCGGGCATCAGCACTATGCCGGGCGGAGGCGGCCCCGCCGAGACCACTATGTTCACCAGCGAGTTCTTGGCCAGGCTTGAATCCGGCACCGGGTCCTGCGAAATCACCACGCCCTTGTCGGACTTGAGCGAAGGCTCCGCGCCCACTTCCCCCAGCAGCAGCTGCTGCTGGCGCAAAAGCAGTTCCGCGTTGCGTTCCGGCAGCCCGATGAGGTTCGGCGCGAAGACCGATTCCCCGCCCTGACTTATCCAGACGCGGATTATTTTGCCCTCGCGCACCATCGTGCCCGCGGGCGGCAGCTGGCTTATCACCGCACCCACCGGGACCGACGCGTCGAACTGCTCGCCTTCCTTCTGCACCGCGAGCTTGGCGGCGGAAAGCTGGCTTAACGCCTCGACCACGGAGCGCTTGGTTATGTCCGGCACCGGGATCTGCGCCTTGTCGTGCACCAGCGCGCCTATCGCCCAGTTGAGCGAATAGTACGCCACCACAAAAAGCACAAGCGCCAGACCGGCGATTTCGCCGGTTTTTATTCCGGTGGAACGCCAGTCCAGATTGCTCAGATACTCCGGGACAAGTTTCATGCAAGTGCGGGCGTCGTTTCGTTCTTCAAAAACGGATACCATCCGTACCGACGGCAAAAATATCTCCGGCCTTAAGCCTCAGGCCGTTGACAAAGTCCCATGCAGAGACGGTTTTTTTGCCTTCCGGACGGACTTGTTCTATCAAAACTTCGCCTTCGTTACATTGTACAATAAAGCCCCTTGGGCGTTCAATGCGAACTATTGTGCCGGGAGCCGCGCTTTTTCCCGTTTGCGCGGCGGGCGAAGCCTTTATCACCTGCACCAGCGCCGTCCTGCCTCCGGCGGGGCAGCGCACCCGCGCATGAGGCCCCAGCGCCAGCCCGCGCGCCAGATTGCACACCTGCGCGGCGGGTTTGTCGAAATCCAGAAAACTCATCGCGGTGGAAAGCATCGGCGCATGCGACGGCTCTCCCCGCTGCGGCAGGCGCGGCGCGCCGCCGTCTGCCGCCGCGTCCAGCGTGCGCGACAGCACGTCCAGCCCCAGCGTCACCAGCTTTTGCATCAGCGAGGCCGCGTCGTCCTGCGGCGCGATGTCCGCCTCGGCGGAAAGGCAGACCGGCCCGGTGTCCATCCCCTCGTCCAGCCAGAAGGATGTAACGCCGGTTTTGGTCTCGCCGTTTATAAGCGCCCACTGCACCGGGGCCGCGCCGCGGTATTCGGGCAGCAGCGAAAAGTGGATGTTTATGCAGCCGGTTTTCGGGACGGAGAGCGCGTCTTTTTTCAGCAGCCTGCCGTAGGCGACTATTATCGCCAGGTCCGGCGAAACGGATTCCAGCGCGGCGGCTATTTCGGCGGAATTTTTTGGGGTTTCCACTCGCAATCCTTTTGCGAGCGCCGCGGTTTTTACCGGGCTGGGCGTAAGCGCGAGGCCGCGCCCTTTGGGACGGTCCGGCTGCGTCAGCACCAAATCGGGCGGATATTTCCCGCAGAGCAGGTTCAAAAATGGCGCCGCCGTTTCCGGCGTGCCCATGAAAACCGTTTTCATTCCCGGTTGGTACGGCCGGGCTCGGGTTTCGACTCGTCCATCGCGGCCCATTCCTTGCGGCTGGCCTTTATTTCGGCCTTGGCCTTTATCTTGGAGAGTCCCGTAAGCCTGTCCACGAACAGCTTGCCGTCGAGATGGTCTATCTCGTGCTGGAAGGCCTTGGCGGCGAGGCCGGAACAGGTCACCTCCATCCCCTCTCCGTTTTCGTCCAGCGCGCGCACGCGCACCTTCGAAAAACGCGCAAGGCGCGAGAACAGGCCGGGCAGCGACAGGCAGCCCTCCTCCTCGAACATCCTGCCGGCGCCTTCCACTATCTCTGGGTTTATTATGACGATTTTGCGCGGTTTCTTGTTCTTCTCGTCTGGCAGCGCGATGACCGACAGCCGCAGCTCCACGCCTATCTGGTTGGCGGCCAAGCCCACGCCGCGCACCGCCTCCAGCGTGTCCCACATGTCCTTAAGCAGCGCGGGCAGGCCGTCCTTTATTTTCGCGTAGTCGCAGGGAGGCAGCTTTTTGCGCAGTATGTCCTCGCCGTATTTGCATATTCTTTTTATCGCCATGTCATAACCTGCCGTGGTGTTTCAGTTCAGTTCAAAGGAAATTTCGCGGCCTTCCCAGATGACGCGGGCCATGATTGTCCTTTCGGAATCGTCGTCGCCCTTCACCGCGCCCCACGCCATCACCAGCCGCTCGAGCTGCGCGTCCGCGCCGTAGGCGCCGGAGACGCCCATCACTATCTGGTCCGCCCTGGCGGCGTGCGCCACCTGCGATATCGCGTAGAACGGGTCGTTGGAAAGCACGAAGAACGGTATCACGGTGTGGCCCTGCTTTTCCGCCATCAGTATCACCTTGGTGAAAAGCGCGGTCTCCTCCTCGCCGGGCGAGGCCGCCTCCGGCCCGAATTGCAGGCCCTTTGATACTTTCGAGGTGAGCACCAGCACGTCGGTGGTGTCGGAGTCCACTTTTTCCAGCACCTTCTGGAGATGGTAAAGGTTTTCCGGATTGCGCACCGCCACCAGTATGCGCTTTTCCTTTGTGACGGAGGCCAGCGCCTGGTTGAGGTCGAAACTGCGGCTGATGTTGATTTTCTCCTCGTGGCTGTCGTCGCGCTCGAAACCGTGCCTGGAGTTGTTGACGCGTTCGGAGATGTAAAACAGCAGGTAGAAAAACGCGGTGAAAATTATGCCGGATACCGTGGCGACTTTCTTGGTGACGAGGTTCATCGAAGACACGGCCAGCAGCGACAGGAATATGAGCCCGAGCCCGACGGGGATCTGCATTGTCCCCGCGTCGACGTTGAGCGGCACCATCCATTCGCGCTTTTCGCGGCTCTGGAAACGCAGCACGAAAAGCGACAGCGTCTTGAAAACGAAGCTCCACATCACGCCGAAGGCGTACGCCTCGCCGAGCATGTAGACGTCGCCGCGGCACAGCACAAGGACCACGCACTGCGTTATCGCGACCAGGTTTATTATGCGGTGCGTCGTGCCGAATCTGGGGTGCAGGTGGCGGAACCAGTCCAGCAGCACGCCGTCCTCGGCGACGCGGTTTAAAACGCCGTTGGCGCCGATAAGCGAGGTGTTCACCGCGCCCGCCAGCATGACGGTGCCCGCCAGGACTATAAGCCCCTGCATGACAAGCCGCGCCCATACCGGCCCCGGCAGCGACATCGTAAGCCCGGCCAGCAGGTTGTCTGCGTATTTGGCCAGGTCGCCGGGCGGTATCAAAAGCGAGCAGAGGAAGGTCAGCACGCCGGTGAATATCAGCGCGTAGACGAAAACGCTGACCGCCGCCTTTTTTAGGTTCTCCATCTTTGGCGACTCTATCTCCCGGTACACCTGCGCCATCGTTTCAAGACCGCTGAGCGCCAGCACCGAGTGGCCGAACGCCATTATCACGCCGACGAGCCCCAGCCCCCTTAACCAGCCCCAGTTCTTCGTCCAGCCCAGCGACTCGTCGTTGAACTTCAGCGCGAAGGTCGGCCAGTGCGGGCGTATCCGCGTTACGGCGTAGAGCGCCCACGCGAAAAGCCCTATCGATATTATGGTGGTGTAGCCGACCAGCGCTGTGTTGGTGTCGCTGGATTCCTCTATGCCGCGGATGTTCTGGCGCCAGAAGAACGCGGTTACGAACAGGGAAAAAATCACCGAGAACAGGTTGGTGTTGAAAGTCCAGTATATATGCGCGTAGGGCAGCAGCGAGTTGACGAGCCCCACCAGATAATGCCCGGCGGAGACCGCGCTTATCGGCCCGGTCAGGCAGTAGTCGAACATGATGGCCGATACGGAGATCTTGGCCATCGTGTCGCCCAGCCCTTCCTTGACGACTTTGTATACGCCGCCGCGCACGAACATCGCGCACGACTCCGTATACACGCCCAGCATCGCGCCCGAAAAAAGCATCACCGCCAGCACGTACCACGGGAAAGCCTCGCCGAAAGCCTGATAGGCTATGCCCCCGGCGTAGAACGCGCTGGAGCCGAAATCGCACAGCACCACCGAGGCCGCCTTCCAGAACGGGATGAAGGTAAGCATCGCGGTGGTAAGCACCAGCACCTGCTTTACGCGCAGGGAACCCTGGCTATGCTGCGCGGGCTGCGCGGCCGCGTCTGATTTTTCGGGGCTCATTTAACGGTCTGCAGCGCCGCCGCGATATCGGCGGTATCGGTCATCGCGGAAAGTTTGTCTATGAAAGCAGGCTGGAAGGTGGACGAAAGCGCGGCCAGCAGCTGGAGGTGTTTCTGGAAGAACGCGCTGTCGTTGGGGGAGACGAAAAGGCATATCGCCCTTATCTGCACGCCCTGATGCACCGGATCGGTCAGCCCGCCGGGCACGACGCACAGCGCGCCTATGAAATCTTTTATATTGTCCAGCCTCGCGTGCGGGATGCTCAGCCCGGTGTCGAGCGTGGTGCTTATGCCCGCCTCGCGCCGGAGTATTTTTTCGAGCAGCGCCTGCGGTTTTATACCGGGCGTTTTGACGGCTATCAGCTCGGAAAGCCGGCCTATAAGCGCGTCCTTCGTCGCGCCGGGGCCGGCTATTATTATTCTGTCGGGCGTTATAAGCGCCGCCAGCGGAAAACGTGAAATGGTTTGCTTCGGCATAGTTGCGGCAAGATTTTCCGCCGTGACGGGCGAAAACGTGCCTTTTTATTATGCTATCATAACCATTATCGGCAGTCAACCGCGGCCGCGCGCCCCAGAACCTGCGCGGCCCTCCTTATGATAGAAGAGATATACACCCGACTTTCGCAAGGCAGGACTTCGGATCCGGCAAAGGATTTCAGCGCGTCGCGCATGTATACGCTGCTGGAAAGCCCGTTCACGCTCTGGTGCGAATACCACGCGCCCAGGGAAGCCGCCGATCCGGAGTTCAACCGCTACGAGCAGCAGCGCGCCAAATTCATGCGCCAGCTGCGCGACGGCGGCGCTCAGCCGCTGCCGGAAGGGACCGTGGACGTGCACGACCGCAGCCAGGAAGTCTGCTTTCGCGCGACGCTGGAAGCGATGGAGAAAGGCGCGCCGGGCATCGCGGGCGCGATGCTGTGGAACCTCCCCAAAAACATGACCGGCCGCGCGGCGCTGCTGTTGCGCGTCGACGAAGGGCGCTCGGTCTTCGGGCCGTACCATTACCAGATTGCGCTGTTCAAGCAGGCGCTGGAGCTTAAGGAACATTACGCGCTGCAATGCACTTTCCTAAACGAGATACTGGCCGAGATGCAGGGCTGGCGCTCGCGTTATTCCCGCATATATCTTAAAAACGGCGAAAGGCAGCTGGACCATTTCGACTGGTGCCACCGGCTGGACGCCGAGCTGGAACGCTGGCGCGACATCCGCGACGGCAGGCTGGAGCCGGAGACGGACAGGCCGCCCGCCGCCGCGCTTGCTCCCTGGCGGCGCTACGCCAACAAGGTGGCGCGCGAGCGCAAGGACCTTGTGCTGCTGCCCGGCCAGAACTGGGACATGCGCGACCTGCTGCGCCGCGCCGGACTGAACAATACCGACGATATCGTGGCCGCGGGCTATCCGCGCATAATCGAAATAGCCGGTACCGCCGCCGCCGACATATTCGGCAATGCGCTGGCCTATCGGCACAACAAGCCGGTGCTGCGCAATGCCGGGCTGTTCCCGCCGCGCAAGGGAGAGCGCAATCTTTATTTCGATTTCGAGGGTTCGGACAGCCTTTGCAGCCCGCTCACCCCGCATACCTACCTTATAGGAGTATGGGACGCAGAGGCTTCGCGCTACGCGGCTTTCACCGCGCGCGGCCCGCAGGAAGAGGAAAAAATATTCCGCGAATTCCTGGCCTATATCGGCGATCCCGCCAAAGCCGTGCTTTATCACTGGACGGAAAGCGAGCTGCACACCTTCAGGGAAATATCAAAACGCTATCCGGAACTGGCGGAGCCGCTAAAGGCGCTGCTTCCCTCCTGCGTCGATTTGAAAGCCTTGGTGCAGAAAAGTTTTTATATACCGTCGCCCAGCTTTTCGCTGAAGGCCGTCGCTCCGGCTTTCGGTTTCAACTGGCGGCAGAAAGACGTAAACGCGATGGACGCGATGGTCTATTACTGGGACTGGCTGGCGGGCGACGAGGCCGCCATACAGAAGGCGCTGGTTTACAACGAGGACGACTGCGTCGCCATGCTGCATATAGAAAACGTTTTGCGCGGGCAGGAACCGCTGCCCATGCCCGTGGTATGAACGGCAAGGCGGTATACGTCGGCATAGACCGCGGCGGAACCTGGGCGCGGTTTTGCGGACTGGACCGCGCCGGACGGCGGGTTTTCTCCGAAAAACATCCCTCTCCCCTGATAAAAAAATTCCCCGAACTTATAAAAAAAGTGCTGGACGCAAACGCTGTCCCGCCGACGGCGCGCTGCGTCATAGCCACAAAGGGCGCGATTGCAAATCCGTGGAAGGACGGCTATCTTAAAAAAGAAATGGCCGGACGGCTTAATGTCGTCGAAGTCATGTCGGATATGGAAGCCTCCGTGCGCGCCGCATTGCATGGCCGCGCGGGAATAGCGGTGCTTGCGGGCACGGGTTCGGTGGCCTGCGGCATCAACGGCGCGCGCATGGCGAAAGCGGGGGGACTTGGTCCCGTGCTTGGCGACGAAGGATCGGCCTATAATGTCGCGGCGGTGAGCTGCGCCGTGGCCGAGGGCAAAGCGGTCTGCTTTGCGCCGGAGAAGGTGGCCAAAATAGCGTTTTCCGCAAAGGACGTGCTTGCCGCCGCAAAACGCGGCGACCGCGCAGCCGTCGGCGCGGTTATGCTGGGCGCGGTGAAGCTGGCGCGTCAGGCGCATTCGGTGGTGGCGGAACTGGGGCTTGAATCCCCGCTGCTTTTTACTTATGACGGTTCAATGATGAAGGATGATTTTTTCCGCAAACACGTGCTTGCCGCGCTGACGCTGTATTCCGGCATAACCCGTTTTACTTTTGTCCCGCCCTGCGAAAGCGCCCCCTGGTGCGCCGCCCGCGCCGCAAAAAAATAACAGCCCATGTCGAATTAAACGGATACATCCGGCCCCGCTTATCCTGTGTGCTCCTGCCGGACGATTGACGCCCAATGCCGCAAACTGTACAATTTGTTCAGAGCCTATCTGGAATCTATTTTCGTGGCGAAAGGGTCGATTTTGACTTGAGACGCAGCAGGCAGAGGCGAGCATGCCCTTAGGCATGTAAGCCGAGGACTGCGAAGTATCGGGGCAAAAGCGGCACTTGCAGCAGAATACGAGATTCCAGATAGGCTCTAAGGTGAGCAGGAAGAAAATTGACAGAGGGAAAATGGGGGGAAATGAGGGGAAATGAGGGGAAATGGGGACAGACACCAATTAATTCCCGGATTGCGTGTAAATTCGAATTTGTATTGGGAAAAAGGTCCAAAATCATGTCCATAAAATTAAATGGTGTCTGTCCCCATTTATAAAATAGTGTCTGGTCCCCATTTACCCCAAAGCCTTTATGCCTGCAAGTACAAGAAAGCCCTTCATTAACGGAGGGCTTTCTGAAAATTGCTGCCGGTAAATTAAGCCGAGTGGTTAGGTTCCGTCATAATTCGGCGTGACCGGCGTCGGTGTTGGCGGCACGGGAGGATTGGGCGGGTTGTTATCCGACGGATGGTAATGGTGTGAATCCGGATCGGGCTGCGGTTCTGGTTGTGGTTGCGGACTCGGCTGAGGCTGTGGACTCGGCTGAGGGTGCGGCTGCGGGGCGGGTGTAGGTGTCGGCTGCGGCACTGGTTGAGAAGACCGGTAACTCTTTTCTGTGGCAAAACCCCATTGAGTCATACGCTGTACATCATCATCGTACATTCCGGGAGAGAATTTTGTTACAGCATAGGGATAGAGCAATTTAATCATACACCAGACCATATGTGCGCCATTAAGATTCTGGTCACAGCCCCCCGCCCACATACCTAATGTTGTGGCACCAACCGGATCAGGCAAGGCTATTGGCATATCGGACTTCAATTCTTTCATTTTGTTTTTTGTTTTCAAATCGTATACTTGCCAAAGTGCTTTTGTTGGTTCGTCATCCGGTATGGAAAATGAAGTGTCTTCTTTTTGCAATTCATCTAACAACAAAACACTAACAATATTGGCTGCAAATTCACTGGGAAGTCTTGTAGCGTCAAATTTCGCTTTATCATCAGACAAATCCGGCACATGGGTCAATTCATGTCCCAGAATTATAGCCATATAATCGGTATTGGATATATACTTTGAAAGGAAATCGCTTGTAAAAGCTATAAGCGTATCATGTGAATCGCTCATTATCACAGAACCAGCTGCCTGTCCGCAATCAGGACCTAAAGCAACCATGATATGTATATTGGCTGCCCGCAATGCTTTAGCTCCGCAAGGTTCTGCTTTTGCATTGGTCGCGCGGATGCAAACGGTTTTACCCAGAGAAGTTTTGCCAAGGCGTTTCATAACGGCTGTCATCGTTTTTTGCTCATCTGTTGTCAGTTCGCGAACTGACGGATTGTTTATTGGGGTGTATTTTAGGGAAGGAATGGCGATTTTGCTGTGCTGTATTTCCGGCACGCTGCCGGAATCAAATGCCGCTCCGGAATTTGCGGCTATTGATTGCAGTTGGTCAAGAGCGGAAGTATTTTGTCCAAAAGCAAAAGTAGCCCCCGCCATGGTCGGAATAATGCTGAGGACCAAAATAGTGCGCAACTTATTTAAAATATTCATCTTTTTCCCTGTTATGGTGAAACTGTTCAACGCCAACGCCATCTACTTGAAGCGCAAGGCGTTATCCGCCTTGACCCTGTCGAGAATTGTTTTATAATCCGGAACATCGCCGGACATATCAATAAGTATCCCAAGTTGTATGAGATAGTCGCCCCCGTCCATCGGGACCAGCAGAAAATTATCATCAGCTACATGATAAAGCGTTACGCGCGCAAGAATTCCATAGCCGATGGGTAAATATGGCGTAAATTCTATGGCGTCTTTATCAGCCGAATACATGCGCATAAATTCCGTGTCGTACAAAAGATGGTCAGGCCGTGCAGCCACATAGCCCATATCCTCGTCAGCGGTGTCGATGTCGTTTGAGACCACCTGCGGGATAAGGCAAACGCTTTGACCAAAATGCTGGGTGCAGTAACGTTTTGCATTAGCAACCCATGCTGCCTGAATTTGCTTTACCGGAAAGTGAAGCACGGAAGGCCAATCGGGATTGGATACGCATATACAATCTTCAGCTTCAATCTCACAATGCGAAACCGATGCGCTATTGCCTTCGGCAAAGTCGAACTGATATTCCTGCCCGTCAACTACGGTAGGAAATGGGAAATAGCTGCTATTTGCAATATCGGTAACATCATAAAAAGTATAGCTTGCATTGCCCGTGGGGGTATATTTGATGGAAATCGTAACGGCAGGCGTTGTTCCGTATACGGTAAACTGCACACCGCCGTCCACATATAATTCCTGAGGAGTGGCATTCCACGATATGGGATCGCCTTTTTTGGGGATGAACGGATCAGGCGCAGCGGGTGCGCGTGCAGGTTTAACCTTCCGCAAAGACCGTATACGAATTCCGGCACTTTTTATAATTGCAGGCTTGGAGACTGTCGTCCCGGATGAAGAATCCGCGTAACAGGCCGCGCAGACCATAAACAACAAGGCGAATGAAAGACAAAAATTTTTCATGGCTTTCCCCTCAGTTGGATAGATACTTCTCCATTACCTATTTTATTGTACCTATTCTAAAAGGCGCGATGCAAGGTCGGCATCCTTGTCCGCTGCCTGCGGCATCAAAAGCTGGCCCGCCATTAATGCCATCTACTTGGAAAATGGGGACAGAGGGTGAAAAAAATGGGACCAGACACTATTTTAGTTTTTTCGACGGGGTTTGCGTATTTTCCCCAATACAATTCTAAATATGTCCAGCTAAACCGTGCCGCTGTTTGCCCCTAAAGCGCCTGTTCCTGCGCCTGATTTATTATACCAAGGTTTTTAGCCTTTGCCGGTTCATTTTTTGCCGTCGGCGGCAGGATGTTCTCAAATGGAACATACTGAAGCGCGCCGGAGCTCGTCCGCCGCGAAAATATTATCCGGATGAAATGAAGAGAGATGTCCCCATTAATTAAATGGGGACAGAATTAAATGGGAATTAAATGGGGACAGAGACCAATTAATTCCCGGATTATGTGTAAATTCGAATTTGTATTGGGAAAAAGGTCCAAAATCATGTCCATAAAATTAAATGGTGTCTGGTCCCCATTTATCGGATACCGCCGCAACACGCTATAGACGCGTCGCTTGACAGGCAAAAAGAAGGGGGACGGCTTTTTTTGAAGCCGTCCCCTTTTCTGTGCAAGTTGTTGTTTTTGTTTAGAACGCCAGCGAATATTGCGCCGAGTATGTTGTGCCGGTAGCGTTCAGCAGCGTCTCTTTCGCCATGCTGACGCCTGCGGTCAGCTTCTGCGTTGCGCTGACATTGTAATAGCCGCCCAGCGAGCCTGCCAGCCGGGCCTTGTTCACCGCGGGCGCGGCAAGGCTGAAGTCGCCCATAGTGTTTATCGCGCCGCTGTAGCCGTTGACGGTGTTGCTGATGTCGTATTCCCCGCCGAAAGCCGCGTCCAGTCCGTATGCGCTGGTCAGCGCCTTGCTGGCGCGCAAGCCGGTGTAGAGCGTGGTTTCTTTCTGCCACACGTCGTTATAGGTTATCGGGAACGAGGCTCCCGCGCTTTCCGCGTACCCTTCGCGCTCCACCACCGTGCGGCGGATGCCGAAATACGGGCGCAACGTGGCCTTGTTGTAAACCTGTTTTGCGTAGCTGACTTCGGCCTGTTCGCCGGTGGTGTTGATATTGGTGTTGCCAGCGCCCGCCTCGGTGCTGTCCAGCGCGGTGCGGGTTATGACGGCGTTTTCGCGGTTGAGCGCGGCGGAAAGTTTGACCTGCGCGCCAAGTTCCCCGCCCCACGTTGCAAACGCGCCGAACAGCGGTGTTTTCCCGGCGGAGAAGTTGTTGGGGTTGGTGGTGTTGAAACCCCAGTCCGCCAAAAGCCCGGCGTGTATTTTGTCGCTGAATTTGTAAGCGACTTTCAGGTTCGCGTCGGTCTGCGTGGCCTGCGCGGTTTCGTTGCCCGCGTAATGCCCGCCGCCCACCGAGAGGCAGACGCGGCGCGCGCCGAAGGAATCGCAGTCGGCGGCAAGGTCGCCGTCTAGCATCGTGGTTTTCAGATTTATTATTGCGCCAAGTTGCGCGCCGTTTTGCGCCAGCGCGGTGTAGGTGTTGTTTATATCCACCATCGAGTTGCGGTAGACGAAGGCGTGTATCGCCGCATTGCCGGTCGTGGCGCTTTCCCCGACTATCACGCTGCCGTCGGAGGATACGCCGCTAGCTATGGACAGCGTTCCGCCAAGCGTGCCCAGGTCGGACATGGTGCCGTCCGCGTATTTGAAGGCATGGGAATTGCCGTTGCTTAAGGAGCTTTGCCCGACTATCACGGTGCCGTCGGCGGAGATGGCTCTGGCTGTGGAATTTGTGCCGCCCAGCGTGCCAAGGCTGGTCATTGTGCCGTCCGCGTATTTAAAGGCATGCGTTGTGCCGCCGGATGTGGCGCTATAGCCGACTATCACGCTGCCGTCGGCGGATACGCCTTCGGCCTGTGAATTTGCGTCGCCGCTCAGCGTGCCCAGATCGGACATGGTGCCGCCGGAGTATTCGAAGGCATGGGTTGTGACGCTGCCGTTTACATTGCTGTAGCCGACTATCACGCTGCCGTCGGAGGATGCGGCGAAAGCGATGGAATTTGTGCCGCCGGTCAGCGTGCCCAGGTCGGACATTGCGCCGCTTGCGTATTTGAAGGCATGCATTATGGAATTGCCGCTTAGATTGCTTCCCCCTACTATCACGCTGCCGTCGGAGGATATGCCTTCGGCTTGCGAATCTGTGCCGCCGCTAAGCGTGCCGATGTCGGTCATTGTGCCGCCCGCGTATGTGAAGGCATGCATAACGGTATTGCCGGTTAAATCGCTATCACCGACTATCACGCTGCCGTCGGAGGATGCGCCGTACGCCGTGGACATCGATCCGCCCAGCGTGCCCAGGTCGGTCATTGTGGTGCCTGTGTATTTAAAGGCATGCATTGCATTGCCGGTTGTCATGCTGTCCCCGACAACAACGCTGCCGTTGGAGGATACGGCGTTGGCCATGGACATCGTTCCGCCCAGAGTGCCCATGTCGATCATTGTGGCGGAGTGCGAAATCGCCGGCGCAAGCGTAAGCGCGGCGGATAAAACAATGGTACGGGTGGTCAGTGACATCAAATGCTCCTTATCCTGGCGAAGCTATGCGGGCTTATTATGTCGGCCCGAAAGCGGTTGCCCCCGGATTTAGTTGAAAGGTCTGTTTTGATGGAACGTTTTATTGTAAGCTTTTGGTCTTGCACTGTCAAACGTTAATCCCGGTCTTTTACGCCGGTTTTTACGCCGGACAGGAAACGTTGATGGATAAATGATTGCTTTTGGAATTAGAACAGATTCCCCCGGTTTTTCTATCTGGTCTGGTCAAACGGGAATTTAGCCGATAAGGGGGGCTTGATTTGATGGCAGTTTAATGGCAGAATTATGGCAATTGAACGGGGACGATTTTTTTAAAGTGGCCGGCACGGAATTAGTGTCGGCGGACTGGAAACCGTATTGGGGCGCAAGCTGAAAAACCGTACAAAAGTCAGGCCCAAAGGGAGCAAAGAAGTTAAATAGTGTCTGGTCCCATTTATTCCATTTATTCCGGGAAGGACGCAAGGCATGGTCTTTGTTGTCGAGGCTATATCGCTAAAAAAGAATCGAGGCCCGGCCATGGTTTTCTCCCATGTCCTTGCCTCGACACTTATAGTTTAGCGTATGGTCTTTTCTAAGTCACGAGTTTTACTTTGGGAAATTTTGGATATTGACAGACTCATTAACAAAAGTTCTAATTTAAACATGCCCCGTTATAGTACATCGAATGGCACAGTCTATGAATATGTGAGCCTTCCTGATTTGTTTGCAGGTGGAACATCTTTTGTTTTCCATTTTTCTGTTCCAAGTGATTGTAAAGTTCGCATAGCAATTTCTGAAGGAATTTTTAGCTATATATTTCCCAATAAGCCAAGATTTCCAGAAACCATTGCATATAGACTTTTTCCAGCATTTAAAAAATATTTGGAAGAATTATTGGAAAACCCTGATAAATATACTTTCTGGCATTCCATACACTTTCAAAGCGAACCCATCGAATTTTTTACTGAAGCAAATTATTATAAGTTGAGAGAATTGCTAAGCCAAAATAGGACTCCCCCAGAAGAAAAGCTTAAGATATATTGGATGATTTCAGCGCATAATGTGTTTAGCGATAACTCAGTCCCTATGAGTATACGTCTGCTTGCTGATGAGACAGGATTATCCCAAGAACAGATAAGAGATATTGTCCGGAGGAATCCACAGGATTTTCGCATAGCATCAGAGGATTTTCTTTTTTTAGAAAGTCACTACGATTTATGAAACTATTCGTATCTTTTGAAACTGGCGCATGGCGACCATTATCCCTTAAAGATGCAGTAAAAACTGTTTTTGACGGTTGGGATATAAAATTTGGTGATGAAATTCTCCCCGATAGTAGCGATACAGACAGGATCGCATACCAGACGGTCTTGGAACGAATAAAAGATGCATATGTTGTAGTCGACTTGACAGGGGATAAGAGGTTAGCTAGTAATGGTATAAATTCAAATGTAATTTTAGAATATGGTATGGCTTTGGCAGTTTCGAGAAAAGCATATGCCATATATTGTTCTGAACGGGCAGAGATTATTTCAAGACAAATTATAGAAGACCGAATTTCAAATATTAAGGGATGTGCGATTTATCCCTATGCCAATCAAAATGAACTTATCGAAAGACTAAAAGCCGCAAAAGTGTCTTTCGAATCACATGCTAATAGACAGCAAGAAGACTAATTCCTTTCATATTGATTGTTTCGTCTCCGTATACCATCATAAACCACCCACACCGACGAGAGGCCCATCTAATGTGCGACCTCCTTCGAAGCTTTGCCCTGTCTGAATAGGGAAAATGGGTAGGGAAAATGGGGATAGGTCCCCATTTTAATTAATTCCCATTTAATTATGTCCCCATTTAATTAAAATTGCATGCGACCGCCACAATCCCAATAATAATAATAATGGATATAGGCAACCCCAATGCTAAAACTTTATAGCATTTCCCTTTGGGGCTTTCATTAAAAAACATATGCATTAGGACAAGAAGTAAAATGCTGCCAGAAAAACCACCCAACAATGTAAGATATGAGGCCCCAAATGTTTTTTGTGTATGAGCCTGACCTTCCCCCCGAAAACTGTACAGCTTGCTAGTTGTTAAACCGTGTGTCAAAATAAACACATGGAGGCAGTACTATGCCCACGAAACGCTATACCGAGGAACAAATAGTAAACATTCTCAAAGAAAGTGAAGCCGGGATGAGCACCGTCGAGCTGTGCCGCAAATATGCCATGAGCCAGAATACTTTTTACAACTGGAAAGCGAAGTACGGCGGGATGACGGTCAGCGATATCCGACGGCTGCGCCAGCTTGAAGACGAGAATCGCCGTCTAAAACAGATAGTTGCCGATTTGACGCTGGACAATCAGGCGTTGAAAGCGATAAACGCAAAAAACTGGTAACGCCCAAAGCGAAGCGGGCCGCCGTGGCGTATGCAATGGACGGCTTTGGGTTGAGCAAGCAAAGGGCCTGCATGGTGGTCGGCTTAAGCCGTTCAAGCTGCTATTATCGTGCGCATGGCGGTGATGACGGGGCATTGCTGGCGCGGATGCGTGAACTTGCGGCGCAGCGGATTCGCTGGGGCAGCCCGATGCTGCATGCGATTCTGAGGCGTGAAGGGCTGGTGATAAATCACAAGCGTACAGAACGCCTCTACCGCAATGCCGGGCTGTCTTTGAGGCGACGCAAGCGCAGACGCAGCAAATCGGCGGTCAGGCTGACGATGCCGCAGGCCGAACGGATAAATCAACGCTGGTCATTGGATTTTGTGCATGACCGAACCCGAGGAGGCCGGAAGTTTCGCACGTTGACCGTGGTAGATAATTGCAGTCGCGAATGTCCTGCGTTGGCGGTGGACACGTCGATAAACGGAGTGCGTGTTGTCCGGGAGCTTGAGCGTGTGGCGGAGGAACGCGGTTATCCCGACGTAATAACGGTGGATAATGGCCGGGAGTTTGCGGGGAAAGCGCTGGCGCTGTGGGCGCACGAGCATAACGTATGGCTGAATTTCATCGAGCCAGGCAAACCGACGCAGAATGCGTATATCGAGAGTTTTAACGGGAGGTATCGGGACGAGTTTCTTAACACTAATTGTTTTGTGAACGTTGCCGAGGCAAGACGCTTAGCCGAGGAGTGGCGAATAGATTATAATGAAAACAGGCCGCACAGTTCGCTGAAAGGAATGACGCCGCGCGAGTTTGCGCAACAAGCGGCCTTACGCACGGATTTTAACAACTTCATACCTGTACAGACATTGGGGTAAGGTCAAGCCGTATCTATAACAGCCAATATCATAGTTACTAAAACTGCGACAACAGTAATAACTTCAATAGATTGTAACTGCATCTTCTTAAACTCAGATTGCAGCTTATCAATATTTTGCGTTAACTTATTATTTTGCCTCTGTATTTTACTCAATTTTGCCTGTTGCTCAGAAATATATTTGTTTACTTTATCAAGCTTCACATCCAAAAGCTTCTCCCATTGCGCTAATTCTGTCCCGCTATTTTCAATGCTGTATTTACTATCAGTTTGTGAAATATCTGTATTGTCAACTTGCTCAGTATAATGTTGCTCACTAGTTATGCTATCTTCAGGCATTTGGGCATGTTCATTTTCAGAACTCATAAGCTTAGAATTCCCCTGACTTCTTCCAATTTAATTACTAGTTTAGCTGCATCAATAAATCCATCAAATTGAGGTATCTTCACATCATAGACATCGGTTGGATTAGTATTAACATCAAAAACTAGCATTGCCCCAGTATTCACAGAATCAACCTTTTTTTTGCGTTTTGCCGCGGCTACATTAAGAATGATATTTGATGATAACTCTGCTAAAGTTGTGCCGAAAGTTAATTGGAAGTTTGAATGTTTTAGGTTT
>Ga0326728_10012595_pt1 | contig 18723 bp, 19 predicted proteins | sample MB3enrmetagenome_FD_207602 | JGI IMG/M metagenome (GOLD analysis project Ga0326728, IMG submission 207602) | Lab enriched peat soil microbial communities from McLean, Ithaca, NY, United States - MB31MN | ecosystem: Environmental > Terrestrial > Soil > Wetlands > Peat | place: USA: New York... | reverse complement strand
TACGCCATTACCTTGACCTGAACCGGCTCTCCCAAATGAAGCAGCGCGATGTCGCTCTCGATGACATTTGCCAGCATCCATTTGACCGAGACATTCGAGACCGTGTAGGGCGCCGGCGCGTTGCCGGGCTGCACCATCAGCCCCGGCGGGGCGTTGTAGGATGTAATCTTGCCGGAAATGGGACTATGAACCACGAGAGCCGGATCGATCTTGCGGGAAGCGATCATCTGGTCGATTTCCGCGTCGGTCTTGCCAAAGACACGCACGGCGTCACGCGCGGCCTTAAGAGCGCCGTCGGCAGTCTGCTGATCTGAGGTCGCCTGCTCCAGTTCTCGTTGCGCAATTCCAGGAAGGTCCTTGACGCGCTCCAGTTCCTTGCTGGTCAGCTCGAAAGCCGCAGCCGCGCCGATCAACGTCGACTCCGCCTGGATGAGGTCGGGGCTTTTGATCGTGTAGAGAGGCCGATCCTTCTCAACTTGCGCGCCGAGTTCTGCAAAAGCATTGATAATGGTTCCCTGATAGGGCGGAAAGACTTGAACCGATAGCTCGTCGGCAAAGCTGATGTTGCCTACGGTCTCCCTCTCGACCGGGAACTTGTAGGTCCCCACGGGTTCGATCCTGATCGAGTTCAGTTGGCTGGGTGACAGCTCCAAGCAAGCTCCGGACGGACACTTGTTGGGTTCTGCGCCTGATGCCTGGGGCGTATTCGCGTTTGTTACCTGACCACGGCTGCTGCCGAATTCCAGAAGTTCCGTTGTGACCGCAATCGCCGTGGCCACTATAAAAACCACGGCAAATCTTTTGTTGACGTTAAACGGATATTTCATAACTTCCTCGAAATAGCTCACCAAAATTTTTGCTTCATCGAGTCAAGTGATGCAAGTGATCTTGCGGCCAGATTCCTGTATCATTCGATTGGTCGTCAGATTGTCCTATTCTGTGTATGAATAACCGTTCCGCCAAGGCTCTCTATCAAATCGATTAACTTCAAAGTTTTAAGGGCAGGAACTTTAATCTTTCGGTCAAATCGTTTGGCAAAGTGATCGATATGCCATATGCGTTGCAGGAAGGATGCGGTGATAACCAACCCGCTAAAAAGCAGTCGGGCCATCTTGTCCGCCAAAATCCTGTATAGCGGAATTGCAGCTGTGTCCGGTTGATATTTCGGGAGACTCTTGAGCAGCCGAAAAAATCTGGTTGTCCGCTTTCCCCGCCCCCGGACATTGACGCGAATTCGCAAGTGGCGGCAACAGACCCGGACTATTACTTCCTGGACTAACGTAACTTTTCCAGTCGGTCAGGAAGGATCGTGTACAGGGAATTACGTCAGATTGCCTGATCACCAGGTATCAGGCGTTAACTGATTATTTTCATGCCTCGACAAGCCTGCACATATCGTCCAGGCGCCGGACAATTGCCGGGTGCATAAGTTCGTGTTCCACCAGATCCCACATAGAGTAATTTCCTGTTACCGTCAGACCGTGCTTCTGCCGATAGAGACTGTCCACCAGATCGAAGAGGACTCCAGTCTTGAAGTCCGTTGGTTTCAGCTTGTCGATGTCATCTCAGAATAGGTGGTAGGGTTCGGCCTCGCCGCATTTCAGCCCTCCGTTAAACGTTTAGTTGGTGTCAGTCAGGAAATTACGAAACGGCTGTTTCCGAAGTTTCCAAATGTCCTATTCACGCTTGCCGATTGCTTGCCGATTTGAGCAGGTTTTGGAGGATTTGTTTGCTGATTCAGGGGCAATTTTCCGGAATTTTCCAAGCAGATCAGCAAACACGGTGGTAAGTTGTTGATTCTATTGGGTCGGAACCTAGCTGGCAGTCAGGATGTCACGAGTTCGATCCTCGTCAGCTCCACCATTAGAATCAACAACGTAGCGTCTTTCCCTCTTTCGCCTCACCTCCGTTTTTCTCCAACATTTGCCGATTGTTTGCCGATTTTGTATTGAGAATCTTTTTGAATCATTGAAGGCTGTGGAACCAGGCAAGTTTCCCCGGAACGCGACTTGAACGTAGCCGCTGCGCGGCGGACGCTTCGCGTGCTCATAGATCAATATTGTCGATGTCCCACGACGTTCTTTGGGAATGCTTACTTCTAATCTGCAGGAATTGGCGTTTGTTCTTCCTATCAGCCCGCCCCTCTATTCCAAAATCCCAAGATAACCTGCAACCTTTTGGGAGAAGCCCGTGTCCTTATGTTCTGAAAAACGGGAATTCCGGTTTAAATCCGGGGGACGCAATTAACGATAAATGGAGAATCCAATATGAAAAGCAAATGGATGGGTGCAGTCGTCATCCTTATGATGTTTACCCTCACGCCGGGAGCGTGGGCACAGGATGCGGGCCTTAAGGCGAAGGTCGAAGCGTTTTATGCCCAGAAGGATTCCTTTAACAACGCTAAAAACCTCGAGGGCATCTTTTCTCTCCTGGCGGATGATTACCAGGTGATCAAGCTCGGTCTGGACAGGAAAGGCCTACGCAACCTTTTAACGACAATATTTTCGTCCTACGAGGGAATTCAGAGGACCGATACGCCGCTGGAAATCTCACGATACGGCGAATTCATAAAAGTTCTTTTAAGTTCAAAAATGCTGGGGAAAACTGCGGACGGAGAATGGAAAGAGCTTTCCAACACTTACGCGATTGAGTACCTGCGGCCGGAAGGCGGTTCCTTCAAAATCGCCCGATCGGGAGAGATCGATAAAACCCGCCTGAATCTCATTAGGGGACAAACATATAGCGATCCCGAGGGTCCATTTGACTTTACCGCACCGCAAGGATGGGAAATCATTCCGGGCGTGCAGCCGGGTATGAAGGGGACAGTTGTCGTTCTGGCCCCGGACATGAGCAGCATGGCACTCATGGGGTATTTGAAAATCCCGGGAATCAGCGCGCAGCAGGCGGCGGAAGGAGATGAAACCCTGACAAAATCTCTGAGCCAAAATACCGTTTACGAATTGTATAAATCAGGGCCGGTCAAAGTCGGTCCTTATGAAGGCTTCGAAACGGAATCCAGATTCAATATCTCTAACACAGGGGACCGTCATCGTCGTCGGGTATATTTCAAAGCTCATGGATCGCTGTACGTATTATGTTTCGACGCCATCCCGTTTGATAAATGGGACAGCGTGAAAGACGGCTTTCAGTCCATCCTGGCTTCCATAAAAGTGGAAGACTAATTCTAAAAGGAGGCCTTGATATGAAACGCCGAATATCAATCGTTATAGGACTCATTCTGACCATTACCTGTACATCCGTACTCTGGGCGCAAAGCAATGCACAGCTCCGGGCCGAAGTAGGCACGCTATATGAAAGAGCGGATCATGCCCTGGAAACCAGAGATCTCGAAGGGTACATGTCTCTTCTGGCGCCGGACTACGAACACATCTATTTAGGCAAAAACCGCGAAGGGATCCGCAGCCTGTTCAAGGATATTTTTGATGGTTACGGTGCTTTGCGGTCCCAACGCACGCCTTTGGAAATCACCCCGACTGGCAACTGGATCAAGGTTGTCAGCGATGTGAAAATTGAAGGTAAAACGCGGCGGAATGACTGGGAGATCATTACTCAGGAAACAACCCTCGATCTGCTGGCGCGGGAAGGCAGCACGCTCAAGTTTTTCCGGTCCACTCCGATAGACAAGCTCCGCCTGGCCAATGTCAGTGGCCGGACCTATACAGACAGTCAATCCGGATTGTCCTTTACCGTCCCAAAGGGCTGGATGATTTTCCCGACTACGGCTCTTCCCACTATCCAGGGATGCGTTTTTGTCCTGGCGCCAGATGGAAGCAGCGGAGCAATGATCGGCTATGTAAAGGCCAACGGCGTTACTGCTCAGAAGGCGGTGGAAGGGGACGATGCTATGGCGAAATTGCTTTCCAAGCCGGACGTTTATAAGCTAATCAAATCGGGACCTTTTCGAATCCATGGGCGAGAAGGCTATGAAAGTGAATCCGAATTCTTTATGCCGATGGAGCGGGAACGCCATCGCAGGCGGGTTTATCTCAATGCCGATGGCCTGCTGTACGTTTTCTGTTTTGACGCCATGCCGACCGGGCAGTGGGACCTCGTAAAGGACGGATTTCAATCCATCATGGATTCCGTCCAATAGCGGACGCCGATTAGGAGGCAGCCTTGGAATTCAACGACGGGCAACTGGTCGAAGAGGCTTTGGGCGGATCCGTTGTGGCTTTCGAGCGGCTGGTGGCGCGCTATGAAAAGCTGGTCTATAAAATCGCCTTCGGTTGTTCCGGGGAGCGGGAAAGTACTCTGGATATCCTGCAGAATGTTTTTCTCAAGGTGCACCGCAAACTGGGGAATTTCCGGACCGAGGGGGATTTCAAAAACTGGATTGCCCGGATCACCGTCAATGAAAGTATCAACTGGAAGCGGTCCCAGAAGCGCCATGCGTCCGTAGAACTGGAGGAAGCAATGGATATTGCATCGCCTGCCTCCCAGGAAGACCGGATCCGGGACCGGGAAACGTGGGAGCTGCTCTGCCGATCCATGCAGGTGCTCAAGCCGGTGTATAGCACGGCCGTCGCGCTGCGATACTTCGAGGGAATGTCGATCCGCGAAGTCGCCGGCGCGCTCGGCTGCAGCGATGGGAATGTCAAGAGCATCATCTTCAGGAGCCTGAAGATGATGCGGCTTCATATGGGTGTTTCGAAGGAGGTGGCATTGTGAAGAATTGCGAGAAATTTGAAAACAACCTTCAGGCCCTGATTGCGGGCAGTCCGGATTTCGAGCAGTTGGAAACGGTCGTAGAGCATTGCAAAACCTGCCGCAATTGCCGGGAGCTGTTTGAACTGCATCGCACACTCGGCGATCTGGGGTCCCGGTTTGACGAAATGGAAGATGTCAATCTGGATGCGACGCGCGCCGAGATCATAAAGAAGGTCGCGGCCGACGGCCGGCGCCGCTCTCCGTGGGAGCGTATATCCGCGCTGTGGACGCCTTTCACGCTGCGGCCGCTGGCGGCAACAGCGATGCTGGCAATAGTCTTCCTTCTCGGCTTCGCGGTTTCGCGCATTGGGGACCGGTCGCCCGCACCGGCAAAAGAACCGAGCACGGAAACTCTCATAAGCGAAAGCCTTCGAGACATCCGGAACTCCCCCTACATCTTTTCCAATGTCGCCGTCAAAGAGCTGAACAACGACAAGGTCACCCTGGTTCTCGACATCACCCGGAGGGTCGAAATCGTCCAGCCGCCGCACTCGGAGTTGGTGAAAGGAATTCTGACACATTCCTTGGAAAACCCATACATGACCGGCGCCGTCGGGCATTTCCAGAGGCTTCCTTCAAGAGAGAAAACTTTATACTAAATCTGGAGCAACAATCTATTCAGGCGGTTCTAACCAAGGAAGCCTCGACAGCATTGGGAACGGTAAATCGCACAAACCGGGTTTGGGGATACAGGTAATCTTCGCTAGAGGAATCCCGCTTCGAGTTTTATTTCATCCGGGCAATTCCTGCACTGACCCAATAGGCGTGTATCAGTCCAGAAACAGCTTTCTTGGAGTAAGGAGCGAGAAACGGGCATGTGGGAAACTACTCCTGTAGTGCGCCCATCAATCTAAGTTGCTGGGTGTGACTTACCTTAGCCCTCGAATGTGAGCAAGCTTGGCAGGACGAGGTTCGACCTTAAAGTCCTTATGCGTTGCATGACAAACAGGATTTGATCTCAGGCGCACTTGCTGTTTGCCTATCAAGAATCGACGTCGTTGCCCTCCGTGTTCCCGGCACCCAATGTGCATAAATCCTCAAAACTCAAGGCCCTCTCCAAGCGGTTTCACTCAAAAAACCTCTTCTCCGAGATCGGCCGCATGGTCGCCGCCGCCTAAGGCAATCATGGCCGAGCTTCGAGCTCCTTCTAGCCAGCAACTGCCAGCGGACGGACATTTTCTTCAAGCGCCCGCAAGAACCGCGCACAGTCTCTGAAGAGCGCAAGGTGGCCTACACCCCCTAGCGTGATGAAATGCTTGGATGGCGCTTCGATCTGATCGAAATAATCCTTCGCGAGCCCAGTAGACGTTGTGATGTCTTCCGCACCTTGAATAAACACCACCGGCAAATCGAATTTCAGCCCGAGTGAAGGCAGATCGTCTTTGACGATGTCGGGCCACAAACTGATCATGGAAAATTGCACGGCCGGCGTTATCATGGACGCTAGTCCGTGGGGCCTAAGGAAGCCTCGCAGGTTCAGCCAAAGACGGCCTGGCGATGGCGCGGGATTATCGGGCGATGATGGGTCGAGCGCTTGCGCCCAAAGCAACAACGGTATCCATGATCGTATGTCGTGCGGATAAGGAGGCGGGCCCGCAGCGAGCAGCTGTTGCACAGCCTGCTTGTTGCCGAGAGAGCGCGCACGCGCGACGAGCAAAGGATAGCCAGCCACCGCATCCGCCTGTTCGCTTACAAGCTGACCCGTACCGACATAAACGGAAAAGAGATCCGGACGCTCGTGAACCATGTGCACGCCGAGCATCGAGCCCCAGGAGTGCCCGAACAGAATGATTTTGTCTTTGTGCAGATGATCGCGAAGATAGGCGGCGAGCTCGACGCCGTCCCCGGTGAACTGCGCAATCGTCATTGTGTCCTTGATTGATGGGCCCGAGCGGTCAAAAGTTTTCCCCTCGCCGCGCTGATCCCACATCACAATCGTATAGCGCTTCTCCCAATCGAGGACAGAATATGTGTCGCCGATGGTCGAGAAGCCCGGCCCACCGTTCAGCCACAGCAAGACAGGGTTGTTCCGGTCTCGGCCGCGAATCTGCACCCACTGGTCGATGCCGCCGATCTTGACGTAACCCGCTTCATTAATGCCGCGCATCTCATCGATGCGCTTGTCGTTCCAATAAGAGAACGCGCAGAATCCCACGAACGCGGCAGCGAGCAGCACCGTGGTGCTAAGCGCAATTCTGATCCGTTTCCGCCAAGCCATCGCTCTATCCCCTATAACCGGTTTTTCTTTAATTGTAGCTCAAGAGGATGGCCGGTGGGACAACACATCGATGGATCGGTGGGTCATTTTCAGGAAACGAGTCCAAACAGTCATTTTAATAAACCTTCCAAAGGAGTACTCTAAAATTATCATCTGTTTTGTTATCTAAAGTAGGAAGGAAACTCTAATGTCTCATCGCATGATGTTGCTCATTCCGGAATCGCTCTTTGACCGCGTGGAACGAGAAGCCTGCCGCGAACTGCCGTCACGCCCAAATAGAACAACGGTAATTTGGAATGCCTTAGAAGAATATCTTGAGAAGCGCGAGGCGGTCACCCCTGAACAGAACCGCCAGAGTTATTTGCACCAGCCTTAAACTTGTCTATCTCCTCTTCAAAGAGAATTTAAGCGGTTGCTTGCCTCGGTATTGCCTCAGATAGAGAAGCACGATATCCCCAACGCTCATCGGGATTGCCATGATTCCTGCCTCCATCGCAGGGGTTACCCGCAGGGTCTGATGAATCCGCACGGAATTGTAATAGACGAAGCGCAAGCTAGCGCAGCCGCCACCCGATTGAGTTCCTGCCGATGGACGTGCGAATAGGGCTTCATGACTGGGGCGGGATGTGGCCTGGGCGCGGATGGTTCCGTCCGGCAGGCCCGCCTCCTCGTCATCCATGCCGGCTACCATGACATTGAAGATGTGGAGCCATGCCTTGAGCCGGGAGAACTTCTTCCCGGGATCGCAGAGCAGGGAATTCGCCCAGATTTTTCTCCAGAGCAGGGTGTAGCCTCGACGCATCTGATACCCCTTTCACGGTTTATCGCATCGTTTTGCAGCAGCGCCTGTATCCTGGTGCAAAACAAGCAGTTCATCCCTTGCTCTGCTTTTGATCTAATTTCCTATAGGCGTTTTTTTCAGCAATAAGTACAAAACAAGTACAACAGGCCCGTTTTTCGGGTTTTGAGTGGAAGTCGGTCAGGCTGTAAGTTGTTTGTTTTCAATGCCGGGGATGGGAATCGAACCCACACGCCCCTTGCGGGGCCCAGGATTTTAAGTCCTGCGCTTCAAAAAACCGCTTTTTATCCAGTTCGCGAGACCAAAGATGAAAACTCGAAGACGGACTTGTGACCAGACGAACGAAGAAAGTTCACTTGCCGCAACACAACCGGCACTTCAGAGACGTGCTCAAAGTGGATTACAAAGTGGTGACTAAGGCGAGCGATCTCCCCTAGGCGAAGGGAGGTCTTACGCTTCCGTCTGGGCAACAGCCGGGCGCTCGTACTCCGGGGCACGCGAGGGCATGCTTACTGCCGCCCTGAAATCCACGTCATCAATTAGATCCGTTCGGAGGCGAATCCAACGGAACCTGTACACGATTTTGGGTCCATGGGTGCCCATAGTAGCGATGCTCATAGCTCCATTTCGACCGCCGGTTCTTCCCTCTGAGGCCTGGAAGTGAGGGCCTGGGCACGTCCGCTGATCGGCTGTTGCTCGATCGCGGTCTGAGGGTTGTTGATATGTGCAAGAGCCTGGTCGATCGATTTATGAAATTCCAGGGCGATCAAGAGGTCGGCGGCTCTATGGGCGTCTCGTGCGGCCCGAAAAATCTCGTGCTTGTCGTCTCTCATGGCTGCAACCCAAGAGGCAAGGTAAGCGGCGTGGCTGTCCGGATTATGGGGAATGCCGCGCTCGGCCATAAGGAAGACGCTGGCTAATTCTGCGCGAAGCTCTTCCCTTGCATAAGCAAGGTCTCCAAAGCGATAGCTTTCATTCAGAGTTTCCCGGTTAAGCCGATTCTCTGCCCCACTCCAATGGCACAACTCATGAAGAGCGGTCCCATAATATTCTCCAGCTGATTTGAATGCTGCCCTCGGTGGAAGATGGATACTATCGGAAAGTCTATTGTAGAAGGCTCGGTCTGCCTGGTCGTGACTAATCCGGGCCCCACTGTTTTGCAGGATTGCCTCTGCATCGTGGATGATCTCCCAGTCCTGGCGCACACTTGGCGTATGAGCCGGGATCCCTTCAATCTGACTGGCATTGAAGACCGTATAAACGCGGTAGATAAAACGATCACGGGGTGAATCCGGCGTATTGTTGGGTTCCTCATGGCCATCGGGCTGATTATTGGGGAATTGCCAAAATTCAATCTGTGTGCCTTTTTCACCTCGCCGCACTTGCCACCCCTTCTCTTGCGCCTGGCGATAGGTTATCCAGCGCGGATCTTCGTAGCCATTGCGCATTCCGCTCAACATCAATTGGATCGCGTTGCCGCCGCGATAGGGTTTCCCTGAAGTTGGATTTAGCGGCATCTCGAAAGCCCCCGCATTCCAAGGCTTTTGCCAGGGTGCGACCCCCTTTTCGAGCGCAGCAATGATGTCGTCCGTAACTTCCTGGCGAAGATCCCGTTTGACTGCTGGCGTTCTGGAATTCATCGTGGATCCCTCCATTCAGAGTCCGGTTCGGGAATCTCTGCTTCAAAACCGGAGCCCTCGAGCTGTTCACCTCCTAAGAGGTCGACCAGATCGGGATTAGTATTAAAGCCATCGCCTTTCTGTCTGGTCACAACGGGGTCTGCTTGAGTGGACCCCGGATTTTTCCTGGACATAGCCCAATTCCTTTCTTTTAAGCAGATTTTTCCCGAAGCATCGATTGCAGGCCGAAGTCGCGAGCAACGAACTCCTCGGCGATCTTAGGCAAGAACTTTCGCGGCGTCTTCATCCGCGTGAGACCGTAGTTTGCGATCTTCAGATAAGAATGGAAATCAGCCAGGCTCTGAAACTCGGTTGCGAGGACGATTTTCTCGAGCTTCTCCTGCTCGCTCATGCTGAAGCGATCGCCCAGGTCACTGGGGCTGAACTGGCTGCTTTGGAATTTCTTGATAACCTCACGCTCTCCGAAGGCTTTTGAGAGAAACTCGGCCGTCGTGGGATCATTCAGGCGGAAGACGAGATGCACGTTGAAATTGTTGAAAAACGTTTCCTTTTTATCGGAACCGTAGATGTTGGATACAGAGCCCAGATCCTGGTTGGCTAAAACGAGAAAGCCTCCTTTGGAGCGCCCCATAGTCAGGAAATCGAAGATCCCGGGCATCTTCGCCAAAGAACCAAACTCATCGACTATAAATGTGATGCGGCGACTGAAACTATCGGTTAGCGAGAGGACTTCACGAATCATGATCTCGATCACGAAGCTCATCAGCGAACGGAAGATGGCGTCGTACTTACGAATGTTCATAAGAAAGAGGCTTCGCCGGTCGGAGTCATCGCGGATAAACTTGCGGAAGGAAAAAGACCCGTCGCGATCCCTCAGATAGCGAAAGAATGTGAGACGCTCCTGGAGAATCGAAATAATCGAAGCAGCCTGGTTCGAATCGGCCTTATCAATATGCTTCAGGGCGCCCAGCTCACTAATTGGCAGCGTGTAAAGAGAGTCTTTGATGTGATGGAGGGGTTGCGAAAAGAACTCCCAGATATCGCGATTGGACTTGCGGCCCTCGCGGAGCAGGTAGAAGAGGCCCGTTCGGAACACATCGCGGGCGCCATTATACCAATAGGGATCTTTGCAATCCTTCGGAGGCTCATAAAGAGAAGTGCCAAGGATGTCCAAATCCGGATAATCTTGAATCTCGTTGAAGAAGCTCCACGGAACGGACCGCTGGTCGAATGGGTAAAAAATAAGATCATTCTGTTCCAGGTGCTTTCCGCAGAACTCGCCTTTGACGTCGTAGACAACGCACTTGTTAACTTCCGCCGTGGAAGGACACCGGGCCTTAAGCGTGCTCAGATACTGGTTAAGACAGACAGACTTCCCTGTCCCGGTTGTCCCCAGCAGCAAGATGTGACGCCGGGACACGGAATCCGGCAAACGTGCCTTCCCCAGGCAAAGCGGCTCGAATGAAGGATTGTTTTTCTCTTCATCCTTTATGGCCTGGTTGAGCGCAACCTTCATCTGCCTAAATGGCATCAGGTCGGCCCCACGCACAAACCTGGTCTTTTCGGCCCTTCTGTTCAGCCAGCTGAAACCAAGAAAGTAGAGCAGACCGAATGATGGGAAAAAAAGCAGGCTCATCGGAACAATCCAGCGAAGCTGTTCCACCCGGCCCCGGGTAATCCAAAACACTCCTTTCCGGTAAGTCTCTCTCGGCACCTCCGCGCGCTGAAAAAATGGCCGCAGCTCCGGTTCTACCACTTCCCGTTTCCCGGTGATACTCATGTGACTGGATTCGAGCTGAAGGCTCAGGTAGTTCCTTGGATTGAACGAGATGAAATACTTGGCCAGCGTCAAGGTCCGGAGATGTGGGGCTTCCGGCTTCACGACAATCCTCGGCACTCCGTCGATATACTGAAGCTCAGGGATGGGAGCGGAAATGTAATGCGACAGGATTGCGCTCATTGCACCGCCATATAGGGCAGCGGCCAGCAGAAAGCCAATCATGCCCATCTGGATGTACATCCTGGCGGTGGTAACAACCCGATCGTGAGCTATATAAGCGCGTGGCATTTTTGCCTCCTGAAGAGTCATTCGCTGAATTCGATAACGCCGCACTTGCCGGCGGATTGCCATCCGGAAGCATCCTTCATGATAAGAAGCTTGCGATTGGGGCGGTCGGGACTCTGGATCAGCTCGAGCATTCTATGGGATTTTGCAAGCTGGAGAAGCACAGTGCGATTTTTCTCCATATATCCAATCGAGGCTGCGCGCTCCTGCTCGATCTGATCTGCGTACCAATAATGGAGACAAATCCAGGACCCCGAAAATAATGTGCAAATGATCAAAAGCCCGGACAACCCATACGTCCACAGATAAGAGCGGCGAATAACCCTTACATTGTCGCGCAGCAACGCCACAGCCTTGTTGCTTTGAGCGATGGCATCGCCAAACTCCTTGCCCGATCCGGCGAGCTCAGCCAGGCGGGTCTGAAGCGGCAGAAGCACCGTCTTTTCAATCCCTGCGCTAAGCAGTCCAGCCATCCGGGAGGCTATGCTCTCGGACGACTGAACCATGCCCTTGTCAATCTGCTCCTGGATTTGCACGAGATCCTTGCGGACCCGTTCTGTTTCCTGAATAACCTGCCCTGCAAGCTGCGCGCTTGTCTCAGAACTCTGGTGCGCATCCCGGCTGAAGCTCTCGACTTCCCCTTTTATCCGCTCGATCCCGGCAGCAGCCTTCTCGACTGCAGCCGGAATCGACTCGTAGTAGGACTTATAAAGCTGGAGGGCGCGTAGCAGGCGCGCCAACTCCACATCATTCGGGCTGATCCCGGCCTCGTGCAGGGTCCGAAAGAATTCGGCCTGGTGTTGCGCAGGGAGACCGGCGGCCAGCTCTTTGAATGGCAATTGCTGTGTTTCTAGAGACATGGAAGCCACCTACTGGCTTGAAGAACTCGAAAGTTTCAAGGAATCAAGAATGGGATCGAGCTGGGCATAGATATCCCGCTGGAAGCGACGAAGCCGAGCTCGTACCATGAGCTGACAAAGAAGTGGGCCTATGTCCTTTCCCCGGGCAGATTTGCCATTGGAGCCGTCGAGGACTTCTGAAACGGTCAGATCCAGCCGCTCCAGTTCGGTCGTGTACTCTTCATCCAAACGAGGCAAAACTACCTGATGCGGCTTGAATCTCTCGCGAAAGCTGAGGGCCTCATTGCTCGCATCGTAGTCGGGCAAAAAATCTCCGTCCTTGAGGTTTTTGAAAACTACATAGGTCACCCGATGCTGGAGGGCGGTTACCCAATTGAAAAAAGATTGGACACTGTCAGGCGAGCTGGTTATCGAAGCAAGGCAAACAAAATGGAAGTGGAGGGACTGAATCTCCTCAAAAGGCACGTCGAGCCACCAGTCGAGCACTTCCCTTCCAGTCCCGGCCTTCAAGTCTGCTATGATCAGAGAATTGCCACTGAGAGCCCGTTCAACCAGGATATCGTGCGAAGACTTTTTCTTAATCTCGACTTTAAGAGCTTCCGGAAAGAACCGGGAAAGCGTCCGGTTTTCATCGTCCAGATCCAGGAGCAATGGGTCGGCGCCATGCTCCCGCAGGTATGTAATCAGGAATCGGACCGCTGTGGACTTGCCGGTTCCGCCCTTGGCGCCGGCCGTAAAGAGAATCGTAGACATCAATGTCCCTCCTCTTCGAGTTTCTTTCGCCGCGCTGCCGCCTCTTCAGGCGGTAGTCGATGCAGGTTGTAGCGCTCACTGTATGGGAATTCGAATACGGGCTTGGGTGCCGAGCCGGAGCCAGGATTGGCAGGTTGTTGAGCAGGTAGAATCGACGGGGGCTTCTCCTTACAAACGTTTCGAGCGTAGCCGAAGACTTTGTGGCCGCGAGACCGCACCTTGAGGAATTTGAAAATAGCCGGTGCCTGGATAACGAGGTTGTATTTTTGCCGTAGAAGATCAGAAATCTGGGCATAAGGCATAGGAGGTCTCCGGTGCCTCAAGCTCACTATTTCGTTCTCATGAGGAATCAGACTTGATTGATGGGGTTTTCCGGGCATTGCAACCATTGCCTCTATTGACGATGTGCACTTATGAAGTGGAAACAAGAGTGGAAATAAGTTTCCACTATATTTCCACTCTTCCGGTAAAAACGACGGGAAGTGGAAACGAAGAGGAAACAAAGCGGAAATATTTTTCCACTATATTTCCTCTTCCAATAACTCGAAGATTTTCATCGAGGTATTGCGTCTGGGATTGGTAAGGCACCAATCCCAGAATTTCCATCACTCCCCTTGTGGCTAACACGATCAATGCGGTTATCAACACTCCTCCTCGAACGCCCAGAAATTTGATTGAGGGTGCCGCGATTATGACGATGTTCGTTAGCCAAGCCGTAGCTCGTGAGTAGTGTAGCTTGTTGCCCAGAGAGCATTCCGGAAATCCTTGAGCTTTGGTTTCATTCTTCCGGACTCCATCGAAACTGTCGATTTTTACGCCAAAACTCATCAGATTGGCAGTGGGAGGCTTATGTGATATGGGGGCCACGCCGATCGTCGATTCCTGATCGTGAATTGCCTCATGAGAAAGGCTTTTGGCGGATTCAAATCGAACTCTTCTGTTTTGCTATAGCTCATGGCCGGATTTCCCCCAAGCCAGTTTGGCAGACAGTCGCCTATTTGTACGCAAGCCCGTTTTCTTCGAGCCAATCCCTGGCCATTTTTATAGAAACAGCGTCTGGGATTGGTAAGGCACCAATCCCAGAATTTCCATCACTCCCCTTGTGGCTAACTCGATCAATCTATGCATCGAGGTGACCCCGTCCGGATACCGGAAGAGGCGGTTCTGGGAGCGGCACTGCAATGATGCTCGTCACCCAAAGCTGCCCGTTTCGGACTGCCTCCGCCGGAGCGGCTTGAATTGCGCCAACCTTGCCCACTGAAGCATCCTCGAAAATGGGATCGAGACTCTTACCTGATATTTCGATGGTGCAGAAGGAATAGCGCAGCCGAATTAATTGAGATCCGCTCAGCAGCTCTGCCTGGTTCAGTAAGTGATCGGGTATGACGCGCCGTGCTCCATCAGTGGAAATGAACAGTCCGCCGGTCAGGGCTGAGCGAAGCGAAGTCCGAGGCGTATAGCATTGAAACGCCATGAATTACCTCCTTTATTTACTGATCTCGATTTCAAAAGACTTCGAGCCTTGAAAAGCGGCGTGTTGGAACTGGGCGTCTTTAGCCGCACGCTGCCACGCAATATGGTTTTCGTGTCTCCAGAAAGTGCGACGGGAAGATCCAATCACGTCAGTGACGGCGAGGCGGTCAGCAGGTCGTCCGAGCCGTTCAAGCAGATGCGCTTTCTCGGGAGTGAAAATCCGGGCCTCATGGCGCCCCCTGGAACAGGCCACATACGCCGATTTTGTATCCAGCTGTTCGGCAGCGATTACAACCTGGTCGTGCGTACGGCCCTGGGATTTGTGACTCGTGACAACATAACCATGGCAGAAATGACGGAAGTCGCCGGGTATGAGCTTCCCTTCCCTGGTCTCGAGAGCTCCGTCGGGACGGAGACGTTTGACAGTCAGGACCTGACCGTTAATTAGCCCGGATTCACGATGGTTGCAGCGGATTAGAATCTTGTCGCCGGCGCAAATTTCAAGATTGCGGGGCAGCGATATCGTGAGTTTTCTCGCCTTTTTGCCCACATCAATCGATCTGCCCTGGCCTTTGAACCAGAGTTCACCGGATTTAATCCGCTCAACCTCGAGGGTTTGACCGCGCGCGATGGAACCGACTCGCGCATTAAACGTAACCAACATGCCCAGCCGGTAATTCGCTGCTTTGCTTTTCTGCTCATCCGTCCAATCCAGCTGCTCATGTACGGTGATCGAAGTCCCTTCATTGAGCAGTTTCCGCTGTTTGAGACCATTGCGAATGACTTCCGTAAATCGATGGTTTTCTTCCCAGGTTGGGGAAATTGCGATACATCGATCCAAATCCCTGCCAGCGCTGGTTGCCACGAAGTAAGCGTCTGCGGCCTTCTGGATATACTGGCCCTTGGCTTCCTGCACCCAACCCAGCGTATCCAACTGTTTCATGCCTCCCAGCGGGTCCCCTTGTGACATCGCACGGATGGCAGCGTTGTATTCCTCCACCTGCTGGCGGCGGATATCTTTGAGTTCTGAACGGCGCAGATTCGAGTGTTGCTCCAGGACACGAAGGAAATCTCCCGCCTCTACAGCAACGTGCTGGCGAACGTCACCAACGAACAAAACCCGAGTATCATGGACCTGAGCAACGCGCAGCAGCGAAGAGCCCATCTCACTGGACTGGAGGCTCGATTCATCAATAATGATGACGGAACCGCCTAGCTCTGTGTTCTTCCGAATGTTAATGAGAAAGTCGTCGACTGTAGTTGCATGGGTAAACCCATCGTGCCGCAGTACTTCGACCGCTGAAGCAGTCGGAGCGAGGTAGAAGGCGGCCCGTCCCGCGGCTTCCAATCCTTTGCGGATCTCAGCCAAACACGTAGTCTTGCCCGCACCGGCACAGCCGCGGATGGCATATGCCCGGTCAGTGTTTTTAAGGGTCTCGAGAACAACTTCCCGTTGTTCTTCGGATTTGAAATCAAAAGCTACGTCTTCTGTCTTCCCCAGCGGCAAACAGCAATTCTGAGTTTGATTAACAAACTCGACAGACCATCGCTCGAGGTGCAAGCCGCGCTCTGAACTCCACTGACATGACAGCAGCGGGTTTCGTGCATGCTCCGCGAGCCGGATCAATCCATTATATGCGCTCGTCATATATCGTTTAAGCATTGTGAAATCGAGAAAGCCGAGTTGTTGGTTGAGCGCCTCGGCAAAGAGCTGATGGCCGCGAACGACCGACTGGCGTTCGAAAAGGTGGTCCCGTGCCCGAAGCAACGCCTTCCAGGCCGACCCCATTGGAGTGTTTTCACGCAGTGAGGCCAGGGCCCGAGCCCTGATGCCGTCGAGAGTAGCCATCTCCGACTCTGAGAGCTGTGAACGCTGCAAAGCGCGAACTTTGGTCGTGGTGATTTCCTCGAGCTTTACATTTCGAGTCTCGCGGGTAATGACATGGATCTCCCCAGTAGTCGGGGCGCGGCCCTTTTCTTTTCGGAACCTCTCGATCCCCGCTTCAACCTCAGCGCGCCTCTTGCTGAACCGCTCCTGGATTTCCTTCGAAACACCCTTGATCTCAAATCCTTCAACGACGCCTTTCTCGTTGCGGGTGGCCTCAACCTCGTAACCCAGCCGGCGGCACTCGAGAGCAAGTTCATTTTGATAGACCTTGCCGGCGTAGCGGATGGCTTTGAACATTTCGCAGGTGTCCAGAGCAAGCCAGCGGTTGCGGTCTGAATCCCAGGTGGCGTTCGCAACAACAAAATGCGTATGAATCTGGGGATCGAGAGCCCGTGAAGCATCGTGGCGGAATGCTGCAGCGCAAAGATTTCCGCTGATCTGAGCCTTTCGGGTCACACCCGAGCGATATGCGGCAAAGCGCTCAAGCTCTGCGAAGGCTTTGGCAGCCGCGCTATCATGAGCTGCGTACAGCCGCTTGTCATCGAGAGTGACCGCCATAATGGAAACGCTCTTCTGGGCCGAACACTGGAAATCGAAAAAGCGGACTCCATCTTCAGCCGTGCGCTGCGTCAACCGGCCGGAACCATCCGGCATAAGATTCCGGCGCAGGGCCTCGAAGGCTTCATCGTCCTTGCCGATGGAATTTCCGTCAAGACCGAGCTGCCCGGCACCTTTACCCATCCAGGTGCCGGTGACCTGCTCGTTTTCGCAGTAGTAGTCATTGGCGGTCAGATGCTTGCCGAGGTAAGTGCTGCCGCTTTTTATCTTGGCGCAGGTGAACATGTCTAGAGGCCACGGTCGAGTTCGATAGTTTGAATCGGGTCGATCCTGGATTCACCCAATCCCGGCTGCTGTCGCCTCTCCCGGGCATCCTGCACCAGACGACGAGCTTCCTGCTCCACTGCCGGATCGGTGTGGTACCAGCTTCGCGCCTCCGCATCCCAACGGCAGCCCATCTCTTTCATTCGCTCATTGAGCTCGTAGGGCACCTCGGGAATGTAGTGTTTTTGAGCTGTTCTTTCGACCAGATCCTGTGCTTTTGCAGCGGTTTCTCTGTCGAAGTGATACCAGGCTTTCATTTCCGGATCCCAGCGGCAGTCCATCTTCTTGAGCTGTTCTGTAACCGGAAAGCAGTTGCCCTGAATGAAATGCTTTTCCGGCCCTCTGTCAACCAGGGCCTGCGCTTGGGCTGCCACTTCCCTTTCGGTGTGAAACCACTGCTTTTTATCAACATCCCACTGGCATCCAAGGGCTTTCAGTTGTTCTTTGACGGCGTGCGCGTCACCGGTTATGTAGTGACCCCGGCCCGCTTCGGCAATCAGTTGCTGTGCCCGGAGGGCGATCTCCTTGTTACTGTGATACCACTGGCCTTTCTCAGAGTCCCATTTCGCTCCGATCTCTTTCAATAGCTCCCTCATGTCATAAGGGGCCTGGCCGATAAAGTGCCTTTCCGGTCCGGCCGGAACCAGCTTCTGTGCCTGGGCTGCTGCTTCTTCATCCGAGTGATACCACTGGCTGGACTCAGGGTCCCACTTACAGCCCAACTCCTTTAGCTGGTCCTTGACCTCAAACGTATTGCCTGTAATGAAGTTCTTCCTATCATCCTGTTCCATAATTCCTCCTATCGAGAGAGATCGAAAAAAATTACTGCCCGAGTGATGGTCATAGGTCACTCTTCTTCAATGAGCCACAAGAAATCAGGATCTTCCCCGAGGGCAAGGTCGCTGCCGGGACCGAGGACGGCCGCTACGTCAAAGAAGTACTCGATCATTGCCGGCGGCTGGCCACCGCAACTGGGGAGAGCGTCCTGGTAAGCAAGGTAAACCGGATCTCCGTCCGCGGTGCACCAGACAGCCTCACCAAATGAAATCGGGACCGGTGTTTCGGTTCCGGCCACGTTGTCGGAAAGTTGTGTCAGAAGTGTGCCTGAAGCCAGAAGATCGGTTATGGCAGCGGGATTATCTGTGCTGAGAAAGAGGCGCAACCCGCTATCGGTAGGCACGACTTGGGTAATCGAAAATGGCCGTATGGCAGTGGTCTCCTCGGCACTCAGCTCCTCGACCGCATAACCCTGGGCCCAGAGGCTCTGGGAAACCTGCGGAGCGATCAAAACCAGCAGTAAATACAAAGTTTTCCGGAATTGCATGATGTTTCTCCTCATAATTCGTGATCGATCACCTTCAGGGTTTGGCAGACAATCACACCCAGGGAGAGCTTATTCATCCGTTGTGAATTCGTT
>Ga0326728_10012594_pt1 | contig 18728 bp, 11 predicted proteins | sample MB3enrmetagenome_FD_207602 | JGI IMG/M metagenome (GOLD analysis project Ga0326728, IMG submission 207602) | Lab enriched peat soil microbial communities from McLean, Ithaca, NY, United States - MB31MN | ecosystem: Environmental > Terrestrial > Soil > Wetlands > Peat | place: USA: New York... | reverse complement strand
GAGATTTGGCGCGACGGCCACACTTGGGAGATGGACTTCAGTTGCGGGCTGCCCACCAGCGAACTGCGCCAGGCGGGCACCAGCAAACGGCGCGGCACCAAGGTCCACTTTTTGCCCGACAAGAGCATCATGACGGCCACCGAGTTCAACTACGACACGCTGGCCCAGCGCCTGCGGGAGATGGCCTTCCTGAACAAGGGCTTGGAGATCACGCTCACCGACGAGCGCACGGCCGACGCCAAGACCGGCGAAGCGCGCCGCACCGAATTCAAGTACGCGGGCGGCATCGCCGAGTTTGTCAAGCATCTCAACCGCGGCAAGCAGGTGCTGCATGAGAAGCCGATTGTCATGGAGGCCGCACGCGACGGGGTCGAGATCGAGATCGCGCTTCAGTACAACGACAGTTACTCCGAAACGGTATTCAGCTTTGCCAACAACATCAACACCGTGGACGGCGGCTCGCATCTCTCCGGCTTCCGCACCTCGCTCACGCGCACCATCAACGCCATTGGCCAGTCGCTCGGCCTCTTCAAAGACATGAAGGAGAACCTGAGCGGCGACGACGTGCGCGAGGGGCTGGTGGCGGTGGTCAGCGTCAAGCTTCCGCAGCCGCAGTTCGAGGGCCAGACCAAGGGCAAGCTCAACTCCGACATCGCCGGCACGGTGCAAGCCTTTGTGAACGAGCGCCTGGGCATGTTCCTGGAGCAGAATCCGCCCATCGCCAAGCGAATCATCAACAAGGCCATCGAGGCGGCGCGCGCCCGCGAGGCGGCCCGCAAAGCTCGCGACCTGACCCGCCGCAAAGGCGCGCTCGATGGCGGCGGCCTGCCCGGCAAGCTGGCCGACTGCAGTGAGCGCAACCCGGACCGCTGCGAGCTCTATCTGGTGGAGGGCGAGAGCGCCGGCGGCACCGCCAAGCAGGGCCGCGATCGCCGCTTCCAGGCCATTCTGCCCCTCAAGGGCAAGATCCTCAACGTCGAAAAGGCCCGCTACGACAAGATGCTGGGCCACGAGGAGATCCGCGCCATGATTACCGCGCTGGGCTGCGGCATCGGCAAGGACGACTTCGACGCCACCAAAATCCGCTACGGCAAGGTCATCCTCATGACCGACGCCGACGTCGACGGTTCCCACATCCGCACTCTGCTGCTCACCTTCTTCTTCCGCCACATGACGGAGCTGATCAAGCGCGACAACATTTACATCGCGCAGCCGCCGCTGTTCAAGATCAAGAAGGGCCGCTTCGAGCAGTACATCAAGGACGAACGCGAGTTTGTGAAGGTGATGGTCAACCGCGCTTCCGAAGGAATGATCGTGCGCCACGGCGAGGCCGCCAGCCGCATCCAGGGCGCCGATCTGACCCGCTTCATGGGCATCCTGGACGAGTATCTGGGCTTTGTCGAAAGGGTGGACAAGCGCATCCGCAACGAGCGATTGACAGAGCTGCTGGCCCGCGCCGAGCTGGTTCACCGCGCCGACTTCGCTTCACGCGCCGAGAGCGATGTTCCGCCCAAGCTGGTTCTGCTCCATGAGCAGCTCACGGAGCTGGCGGGCGAATTCCAGTTCAAAGCCGTTGCCCATCCGGTAGAGGACGAAGAGCACCACACCTGGTCGATCGGACTGACCGATGCGCAGGGCGCCGAGCGCCGCATCGACTGGACCCTGGCCTCCAGCCCCGAATTCCGCCAGATGATGTCGAAGTACGCGCTCATCAAGGAGTTTCTGGAGCCGCCGTTCCTGGTCGAGTATGCTCCCAAGACCACCCCCGCCGAGAGCAGCCCGGAAGAGGCCGAGGGCGCTGAAGCCGAGGGAGCCGAGGCCCAGGCCGAAGCCAAAGCAGCCCGCCGCGCGGCCCGCGCCCCGCGCGAACCGGTGGAGAAGCAGACCGCCCGCGAGCTCTTCGCCTACATCGTCGAGCAGGGCAAGAAGGACTACTCCGTCCAGCGCTACAAGGGTCTGGGCGAAATGACCAGCACCCAGCTATGGGAAACCACCATGGATCCCGAGCGCCGGACCCTGCTCCAGGTCAAGCTCGAAGACATAGCCGAAACCGAGGCCATCTTCACGACTCTGATGGGCGAAGACGTGGAAGCGCGCCGCAAGTTCATCGAGGACAATGCGCTGGACGTGAAGAACCTGGACATTTAGAGCCGAGCAGGCTACGGCATTCACCGAATTGCGTTCCAGGCCGCCTTGGCCTGAGAAAACCAGCCTTGCCCAACTTCGGGTTTCAGGTTTGCATCCGTCCGGATAGGCTGGTTGCTTACTTTGTCCTGCAACCAGAGACTCGCGAGGTTCTGGATGGCCAGCACCTGGTCCTGGGCCACGGCGTCCATGGCCAGGTTGGCCAGAGTGCTGAAGGCGTCCTCATCGAGGCCTTCAGGCAGAGCCCAATTGCCGCCGTCGTCGCGCACCGGCGAAACCATCGGACTCATCCGCACCACACGGCTGTCGACCGGGCCGGGCACACCCGGTGAGCCCCCGGTGAGGACGTGTGCGAGGAAGCTGGCGGCGTCTGGCGGGTCGTCGACGATGGCTGTGGCGAGTTTTTCCACGTCGTGCAGAATGCCAGGATTCTCCGGCGGCGCATAAATTGCGGATTTCGGAGCGCCTGCCGGGGCTTGCGGAAGGCACACACTACCAGTGCCGATCGACAGGGCGACGATCGCGTGCGGGGTCTGGCCTAGCACAATGGCCTCGACCACTCCGGTCAGAACAGGATTGTTGCACCCGGTGATGGCTCCGTCCCAGTAACGCTTGCCCGGTTCACTGAGGAACTCGGCCGGCTTGTCAAAAAACAGAACCGGCGCGTTGGAGGAGGCATGAATAGCCTCGGCAAGCCGCACCTGGGCGGCGTCACCGTCTCCCCATGCCGGGCCGCTGGCCGGCGCGGAGCGGAAAAAGCGGCTGCGGCTGCGGTCGTAGTCGAAACCCACAATGAGCAGGTGGATTGCCTTGCCAGTCTCGCTGCTGCGGATGTCGGCCGCGGCCTCGTGGAGCAACCAGCCGCCGCGCTGAGGCAGGGCAGCGTGCAACCCAATCAGCTTTTCTTCGGTCTTGTACTTGGGCGTCTCTGGCAAATGCGGCTTTTCCACAAAGATGCTCTTGCGCTTCTCTTCGCTGAGGAAGAAGTTCAGCAGGGTGGTCAGGGACATATCTTCCACCAGTGCGCCCAAAACGATACTTCCGCCGGAATTGGCGGCGGCCAGATCGAAGTCTTGCAACACCTGGTGGCCGGTTGCGTTTCCGCCATACAGATCGATCAGGGCCATTACTTGGATCAGCGCCCAGGAACCGCCGCCATCCAACGATAGAACTCGAAACTTGGCCATTCTGCCTCCTTGGGGATCCCCGGGCAGATACTGCCCAGGGAGTGCTTCGCCTATCTTTGTATCACCGAATCGCACGGAAATGTGCGAATTGCCCTCAAATTGCATCGCTGGACACCGCTACGCGATGCGATAACACCGGTGCGCGGCCGGACCGCGTCCCAAGTGGTGTCTTATCTGCTCTAAAGCTGATTGTGCCGGTGCCGCGGCAGGATCGGTTTTTTGCACCAAGACTTGTGAAATCCACAGATTCTTTCACTTTTTGCACTTGCTTCCACAGATTGAACCAGCCTACTCTCCATTTCAGTTGGTGATCGCGCAGGGAATCGGAAACGCAGTTTCGGTCAGGCAGGACGATGCGGGATTGATTGAACTCGGCAGTTCATAGCCGGCAAAACCGGTGAATGAAAAGTCGGGATGAAATTGAAAAGGCATCCAGAGCGTGAGTGGAATGTGCAAGAGCCGGTTGGGCACGAAGATTCATCCGCTGGCCTAGCCAGAGGATGCAAAGTTCGAGTCAAGCCGGGGAGTCATCGGCGACCCAGCCGCAGCTGCAGGATTCGGGGCGACCCGGGGACGCGTGTGCGGCACAGTCGAGGGGTGTGAGATTCGAGGAAACTCGAAGACTCCATTGGAAGGCGGGAGGACGGAGCGAGGATTGGGGGCAACCCCGATACTCACCGTCATCCGGGCTGGAAGGTGCAGGATTCGAGGAATCTTGAAGAACCCATCTGAAGGCGGGGAGGGTGGAGCGAGGATTGGGGGCAACCCTGGTGCTCACCGTCAGTCAAGCTTTAAGGTGCGGATTCGAGGAAACTTGAAGAGCCGGTCTGAGGGCGCGGAGGATGGAGCGAGGACTGGGGGCAACCCCGGCACTCAACGTCAATCGAGCAGGAGGATGCAGGATTCGAGGTGACTCGGAGCTTGATTCCAAGGCTGAGCGGGGCGATGCATGGTTCGAGTAACCTGCGGGTTCATTGCTTTGAAGACGCCAGAGACTCCGGTCTCTGGCGTCTTCGCGTTTGGCCGGCAGAGTGCCCCAAGCCCGCTTCCCTATGGGACTCCGGATGAATGGTCGGTTCCGCCAACCCTTGAAGCGCAGGATTAACATACACGCCGCGGCAACCACTTACGGCGCGGGCGACGGGCTACTACCGGTAAAGCGCGCTTCCAAACCGGCCCCTTTGAGGGGCCGCCAATCATGAATCCTTCGGCTCTGCCGGATAATATCTATTACCTGGCAACGGGCGCGCCTGGCGCTTCCTGCGCCGACTTGGCCTTCTCCTGGGCGTTTTCGAGCTTCCTGGCTTGCGAATCTTCATTGGCCTTTTGCATGGCGCGGGTAATATCGAACTCGGTCTTCGCCTCCTCTTTTTTCCCCTCGGCCTGATAGAGCCGCCCCAGCCGCCAGTGGACTTTTTCGTCGCTGGGATCTAGCTTTTCGGCCATCTTCAGTTCCCGCAGGGCGTCGTCCCTGCGGCCCGCCTGCGTATAAAGAATGCCCAAATCGAGATGAACCAATTCCTGCCCCGCGTCGATGCGAAGAGAATTCTCGAGCAGCGGCAGCGCGGCCTCGGGGTGGTTCAACTGGGTCTCTGTATCGCCCAGATAGATCATGGCCTGAACGTGATTCGGGTTGTTGTTGAGCTCGGCCTGGAACTCGCTGGCCGCCTCCTCGTACTCCTTTTGGATCCAAAGCAGGTAGCCCAGGCCGAAGTGAACCTCCGGCTGCTTGGGGTCGGCCTTCGCGGCGGCGCGGAACTGCTGGATAGCGCCAGTGCGGTCCTTTGTTCCATCCAGGGCCTCGCCAGCCAGCATGTCGGCCTCCGCCGATTCGGCATTCAGCAGCAGAATCTCGTGATACACATCCAGCACGCACTGGTATTGTTTGGTCCACAAGCAACTGTGCGCCAGGGTCAGCCGGATTTGCAGGTTCTGCGCATCGGCTTGAGCGGCGGCCTTCAGATAAGGCACCGCCTCGGCATACTCGCCCAGCCCATAATGCGCCATGCCCAGCAATATGGTCAGCTGCCGAGCCATGGGCGAGTCTACAGGCTCGCTCTTGAGCAGCGGCTCGAAGACCTGAATTGACTCCTTCGCCTCGCCGCCCTTGAAGAGAGCCAGGCCCAGGTTGAGTTGCAGGCCCGGAATCTTCGGACCCAGCTCCAGCGCTTTGCGATAGAGCGGCACAGCCTCCTTGTAGTGCTCCTGCCGCGCTTCCAGCAGCCCAAGGTGGGCGTAAGGCTCCGGGCTCGATGGATGAGCGTGCAGATACACGCGCCATGCGGCCTCGGCCTCGGCGTTCTTGCCCTGCTGCTCAACGGCCAGCGCCGTTTGCCGCTCTGGGTCCGGTGAGGAAGCCGTCTGGCCCAGGCACTGCGCCGCCGTCATCGCCAGCATCATCGTCAGTGTGGCGCGGATTCGCAGTCGCATTCTGAGTCTCGCTCCTCGGCATCGTCAATTTTATTCGACGCCAGCAAAGCGCGCACAAGAACCGCATGCAGAATAACCCTGGCAGTCTCCGGCGCACCGCATTCTCCCGCCGCACCAGCCGCCTCGCGGAGGGGCTTCATGTCGCCTGTGTTACCGGTGCACGGGCGGCACGAGATCGGTTGCCGGTCAAAGAGGGACGGGCTGTTGGCTTGTCCCGCTTTAGCCTGTGAGAGGAAGGCGAGGCAAGTGCAAGATGCAAGCTGGTTTTCCGGTGCAATAATGGAGCTGAGCAGCCCGCGCATCTGCCGGCGCCGCGCAACCCCGATGAACCTGCCCAACTCCATCTCGATGAGCCGGATCGTCATGATCCCGCTTTTTCTCTGGATCCTATCGACGCACTTTCCGTGGCGCGGCGTGCACGGAGAGCAGGAGATTCTGGCCTCGGTGCTCTTCATTCTGGCATCGATTACCGACGGACTGGACGGTTACCTGGCCCGCAGGCGCGGCCAGATTACCACTATGGGCATGTTGCTGGACCCCATCGCCGACAAGATCATGGTGACCAGCGCGATTGTCGCCCTGGTCGCCTACAATCCTCAGGTCGTCAAGGTCTGGATCGCGGTGGTCATCATCGGACGCGAGTTCCTCATCAGCGGCCTGCGCTCGATTGCCTCGACGGAGGGCTTCACCATCGAGGCCAGCGACCTGGGCAAGCTGAAGACGGTCACCCAGATCGTCGCTGTTGTCTCCGCGATCCTGGCCCATCACTGGGACCGGTGGGAGTTCGGCGTGCTTGTCATTCCGGTCAACTGGATCGCCATTGCCGCTATTTACTTCACCGTGCTGGTCTCCTCCATCTCCGCCATCGACTACTTTGTGGGCTTCTGGAAGAAGATCGACCGCGCCAGCAAGGACCGCCGCAAGTCCTTCGTGCTCACCCGCCGCAAGAGCGCGGGCACGCCCTGACGCCGATCGGGAGGAGATGACAGGTCAAGAGGCCCGAGCTTGGCCGGGCCTCTTGGCGTAGGTGAAATGCGTTGGGCGGGCGGTTACGCCATCGCTGCAACCGGTTCCGCAATGCGGGCGACCTGCGCTCCAACCGGCACTGAGGCGAGGGACGGCGAGACAGCGGCCGGCTGTGCATGGACAGGGCGGGTAAGGCGATGAACGAAGTGGTAGGGCGGCCATGGGCCGGAGATCTGCATCTGGCACTCCCGCAGCTGGGCGCTGGTAGCCGCGAACTTGCTCTGGTAGCGTTCCACGCACTTGCGGTCGATGAGGTGGGCGATGTCCAGCACCATCTTGCCGCTTTCGGTAAGCCGGCAGGTCACCTCCTCGTCCAGAGGCAGGAAGAGGCGATGCATCTGAAAGCTCACGGCGCGCGCCCGGGTCTGCCTATCCCGCGTGCGCGAGGCATTCTCGCGCATGTTGGTCAGATACCCGCGTTCCATCCCCCCGGCCGGCAGGCGCCTTTCGATCGCGCGCCCACAGCAGTCGTCCACAAAGACCTTCAAGTGCATCTCGGTCTTGCCGCGCAGCTTGTCGATGTTGCCCAGAAACTGACGCTGGTTCGAGCGGACGGACTTGCGCAGGCTTTCATCGTCGCTGAAAACGGTCCCGAAGCGGAAGGGCAGCACGGTGGAGTGGTGGAAGCAGTCGGCGATGACGCGGGCGTGGTCGACGCCGGATTTCTGGTTCAGTGGTTCCGCGGGGTTGTGTTCGCTCACTACCACAGCGAGGTCGCTGGCGGGATAAACAAAGACCTGGTTGCCGCTCACCCCGAGCAGAGACTGCATCGGAACGGGCTTGCGATGACGGGCTATCTCAGGAAAAGCTTGTCTTTCACCGATGCAGTAGGCATACCACGCCATGAGGAGACACTCCGATTGCGCACGCTTGTCAGCGACGCTCGTTGGTGAAGCTCTTTGAACCTGGGAACAACTGCATAGTGGCTTACAAAAGGGTTTGGATAAGAATAACCCTGGTTACTCTGCGACAAATAGTAACCCTCCGCAAACACTGCTGGCAATGCTCCAATACACCAACCGCAAAAGAGGCGGCTCAATCCTTCAAGTCTGTATTCACATAAACAACAAGATCGTTGACATCGCAAACAAGTGATTCTTTGGATTAGAAACAATCATTTTGAAACGTGAGCCGAACTCGCGTCCGGGAGATGGGCGCGCGGATCTGGGGCAAACAACGAAGCTCTCCTCTTGCGGTGCGGGGCCGCGGAAAGCCATACCGTGTCTTCAGGAATCAGGGAATCATGTGCTGGACGTGAAGAAACAGGAGCACGTTCATGATCAAGGAGACGGCCAGCAGCGCCGACGCCAGAATCGCAAACCGATTGACCTTTTTGCGAACGGCCTGCATACCTTCGAGAACTTCCTCCTGCTCGCGCGCAGTGCGGTCGGCGGCTTCGCGCACCGTCTCCAACTGATCCTCGACTCGCTTCAGCGCCGTTTTCTGCTCAAGAAACTGATTGCGCAAAGCCCTATGCTGCATCTGAAGTTCAGAGAGGCTGTCTTCGATGGGCTCAAGATCGACAGGTGGAGGAGGCGGGGGCATCTGCGGGTACGGCGCCAGGACATTCGATACGGCGGTGCCAATGTTCCCGTCCAGCAGAGGCAATATCCGCTGGACAAAGGGCAGCGCCGCGCGCAGGGCGCCGGCGGCGCGCTGCAGGCCGGAGGGAGGCTGGTGTGCGGGCGCCGACCGGGCCAGCGCATGCTCTGGCGGAGGAGGGGTACTGCGATAACGCTGAGCATCGCCCGGGACCGGCTGCAGGGGGGATGGATCGCGGAGTCCAACCGGCAGCGGAGATCCAACCGCGCGCAGCCGCGGTTCGTCCCGGTGCGGTTTCCGGCGGTCCTGGTCGTTCCCCTCACTCAAGCCAAAACCAGCAAATTCGCTCATGGTCCCCTCTTTCAGCATTCTATAAGGGAATGGCGCGCCACGGGGAAAATCCGCATTCCGGGCGCGCATTGGTCCGTTTGCGGTCCGGTGTTCCAGGGCTGGGCGCTCGGTTTTGAACATCCGTAAGAAGCGCAAGCTCAGCAGTCGCGTATCCTCGTAGGCAGGAGAAGCGTATGAATCCTGTCCTTGCCCGTACGCTACACAGCCTGCAAAGGAACATTCTGGCCGGCATCATTACCATTGGACCGTTGTTTGTTACCTACCTGGTCTTCAGTTTCCTTTTGGGCGTCCTGGCCAAGGCGGGTTTGCCCGCGATATGGCTGCTGGCGGCCATCTTGCCTGGGGATTGGCTCAACGAGCCGTGGTTGCAATCCCTGCTGGCCGTGATCCTCACCCTGGCTGTGCTCTACGTGGTGGGCCGGGTGACTTCGCTGGTGATCGGCCGCCAGGCTTTCAAGCTCTTTGAGGCTGCGCTGGAGCGGCTTCCGGTTGTCGCCAAAATCTACACTTCCGTCCGCCAGCTTCTTGACAGCATGATGGTGAAAAAGGAGTCGAGCCAGCGCGTGGTGCTGGTCGATTTTCCCATCGAAGGCCAGAAGAGCATTGGGTTCCTGACTCGCACGCTCACCGACGAAACCACAGGCGAACTGCTGGCCGCGGTGCTGTTGCCCAATGCCATCAACCCCACTTCGGCTTTTTTGCAGATACTGCCCATCGGCCGCGTGACCGAAACGGACCTCAACATGGAGCAGGCCATGAGCATGATCATGACCGGCGGGGCGGTCGGCCCAAGCGCAATCCGATTTACCAGGCCGGCACTTCCGGCAGAGGAAAGTATTACGCCGCCTGGGCCCGTGGCTTGAAATTGAACGCCATTCGTTAAGAACGGCAAGCGTTACAGCGCATCGTCCTCGTCGGCCTCATCGTCCACCGCCAGTTGCTCGCCGGCGCGTTCGCTTTCCACGGCCACCTTGCGCAGGCTCACGTGCTCGAAATGCGCCCAGATCAAGCCCACTGGCACGATTCCCAGAAAGGTGATCAGGAGCAGCGTCGCGGCGCAGGCAGTCGAGGTCTCGGGCGACAGGGTGAAGAGGTTTCTCAAAATCTCCTCGAGCGCGGCAATCTGGGTGAACCAGCCCAGCACGGGCAACTGAACGATACTGGCCACGCCACCGCCGACCATGAGCACCATGCACTTGGCCAGCGTGACCGACGCCCGTTGGTCGCCGCTGACAAAAGCCGTGGTTCCTTCCACATAGGCCATCGTAATCAGCCCCCACATGGCCAGCGAAAGCGTCAGGGTGACGGCAAAGTCGGCGGGCGAGCGCAGGGTGTTCAGTCCGGTGCGGAAGCTGCGAATCTTTGCTCCCACGGCATGGCCCAGGCGCTTGGAGACCACGCCGAAGGCGCCTTCGAAAAACGAAGCCACAACGCCCCCGGCCAGGCGCACGGCCACCAGAAACAGTGCTCCCAGCACGGTGCCGGCAAGCCCCCCGTAGCCGAACTTTCTGAATAGCTCAGGGTGGGGGAGCGCTCCAGCCGGAGCCAGCAGAATCACGGAGGAGAAGATGAGGGCCATGGACCCGGCGTCAAAGAGCCGCTCGACGATGTAAACCGCGATCTGGGTGCTGACCGGCAAGCCGGTCTTTCTGGCAACTAGATAGGGGCGCACCAGGTCGGCGATTCTGCCGATCAGCGCGACCGCCGTAAAGCCGATCACCTGCGTCCCCAGAAGCGAAAGAGGCCCTACCTTCTTGTTGGGTTTCAGCAGCAAGGCCCAGCGCACCGAGCGGAAGATGTAGGCCAGATAGATGCAGCCGGCGGCAATGCCGATCCTGCGCCAGTCGGCCAGCGCGAATTGCTGAACAAACGTGTGCCAGTGGAAGGGATGCTTGTGCTGCGCATAAACCCCTAGCGCGGCCAACGCGACCAGGACGATCAGACTCAGGATCAACTGCTTCTTCTTCAAGCGTTCTCCGTTCCGCGGTTATCGGTCCTCAAACAGTCTAAATTGTCGCGCGGCGTAGCCGCGGGATCGATGCCAGAAGCGGAGAGCAGCGAGAGTGTTTCCACTCATTCCGGGCAGACTTCCGGCCCGATCCGGGAGAAGCGCAACCGCCGGCTGCTCCCATTCCCGCAAATCCGCGGCGACGGAACAATGTGACTGCAATCACTCGACAGCCCCCCCGGCGGATGATAGGCTTCGATTGACATTTCTGCGCTGTTCCGCGAGGCCCAACTCTTTTGGGCCGTTCCGCGATACAGCTTCAAACCTTAGTCTGGGAGGACATGTGACTGCACTGTATTGGGTGTACTCTTTTCTGGGCGTGAGCGCGCTCTCGCTCGCTGTGGCTTTCTACTTTGCGCGCTTCGTAATCGGTTCGGATTTCGGAACGCTGGAGATGCAGGATTTCGCGGGCGCGATCAAGGAGGGCGCTAAAACCTTCTCGAAGCGCCACTACAAGACCGCGGCGATCCTCCTGGGCCTGCTGCTTCCGACATTTGCCTATGGGCAGGCGGAACACGCGGGCGGAGGCGAAGCCAGCCTGGTGCTGCCCGATTTGACGAGCGTGAGTTTTCTCGGCTTGAACGGACATGCGCTTCTCTCGATCGGATTGCTGTTCTGCGTCGGCGGACTGCTGTTCGGCCTGGCGATCTATGTGCAGTTGAAGAACCTGCCGGTTCATCGCTCCATGCGCGAGATCTCCGAACTGATCTATGAGACGTGCAAAACGTATTTGGTCACGCAGGGCAAGTTCATCCTTCTGCTCTGGGCATTCATCGCGGTCATCATCTCGCTGTACTTCGGCTTGCTGGCGCCGGTGCCGAATAAACCGATCTGGGTAACGCTGCCGGTCATCTTGCTCTTCTCGCTGGTCGGCATCGCGGGCAGCTACGGGGTGGCGTGGTTTGGAATTCGCGTAAACACCTTTGCCAACTCACGGACGGCATTCGCGGGATTGCGCGGCAAGCCGTATCCATGTTTTGCGATTCCGCTGAAGGCCGGCATGAGCATCGGCATGTTGCTGATCTCGGTTGAGCTCCTCATCATGCTGTGTATCCTCTTGTTTATCCCGCGCGATTATGCGGGCCCATGCTTCATCGGCTTCGCGATTGGCGAAAGCCTGGGCGCCGCAGCCCTGCGTATTGCCGGCGGTATCTTCACCAAGATCGCCGACATCGGCTCCGACCTGATGAAGATCGTCTTCAAGATCAAGGAAGACGATGCGCGCAACCCCGGTGTCATCGCCGACTGCACGGGTGACAACGCGGGCGACTCCGTCGGCCCGAGCGCCGATGGCTTTGAAACCTACGGCGTCACCGGCGTGGCATTGATCACCTTTATTCTGCTGGCAGTCCCGAATCCTGCGACGCAGGTCCAACTGCTGGTTTGGATCTTCGTGATGCGCGTAGCCATGCTGCTCTCCAGCTCGGGCGCCTACTTCCTCAATGGCGCAATCGCTCACGCCAGATACGCGAACTCCGACGAAATGGACTTTGAGGCGCCATTGACCTCGCTGGTATGGATCACATCCATCGTTTCCATTGTCCTGACCTACATCGTCTCGTACTTGATAATCCCCGACCTCGGTGACGGAACGCTCTGGTGGAAGCTGGCTTCCATCATCTCGTGCGGAACCCTGGCGGGAGCGCTCATCCCGGAATTGGTCAAGGTTTTCACTTCAACCAACTCGAGTCACGTGCAAGAAGTCGTAACCTCGGCGAAAGAAGGCGGAGCTTCCCTGGGGATCTTGTCGGGACTCGTGGCCGGCAATTTTTCGGCCTACTGGCTGGGACTGAGCATGGTCGCGCTCATGGGATTGGGCTATTACTTCAGTTTGGGCATACCGGATTCACAGAATAATCCGGCGGGAATGATGCTCGCTCCCGCCGTCTTCGCCTTTGGCTTGGTCGCCTTCGGCTTCCTGGGCATGGGCCCGGTCACCATTGCCGTGGATTCCTACGGCCCGGTCACCGACAATGCTCAATCCGTCTACGAGCTGTCGCTGATCGAAACGATTCCCGGCATCGAAGCCGAGTTGAAGAAGGACTTCAACATCGATGCGAAGTTCGAACGCGCCAAGTACCTGCTGGAAGCCAACGATGGAGCCGGCAATACATTCAAGGCTACGGCCAAACCGGTGCTGATCGGCACCGCCGTGGTGGGCGCAACCACGATGACTTTCTCGATCATCATGGCCCTGACCGGCGGACTGACCCACGACGTGCAGAAGCTCTCTCTGCTGCACGCGCCCTTCCTGCTTGGGTTGATCTGCGGCGGCGCAGTGATCTACTGGTTCGCAGGCGCTTCCATGCAGGCGGTCACCACCGGCGCTTACCGCGCGGTCGAGTTCATCAAGGCGAACATCAAATTGGAAGGCGCGGAGAAGGCATCGGTCACCGACAGCAAGAGGGTAGTAGAGATCTGCACGAAGTACGCGCAGAAGGGAATGTTCAACATCTTTCTCGCCGTCTTCTTCTCTACGCTCGCATTCTCGTTCATTGAGCCCTTCCTGTTTATCGGCTATCTGTTCTCGATTGCGATCTTCGGACTGTACGAGGCCATCTTCATGGCCAATGCCGGCGGCGCATGGGACAACGCGAAGAAGGTGGTAGAGGTTGACCTGAAACAGAAGGGGACGCCTCTGCACGATGCAACCGTGATCGGAGACACCGTCGGCGATCCGTTCAAAGACACCTCGTCGGTGGCAATGAACCCGATTATCAAGTTCACGACCCTGTTCGGATTGCTCGCGGTCGAGCTTGCCGTGACGCTCAGTTCGGGCCATCCGCAGCTCACACACATCCTGGCAGTCGTATTCTTCCTGGTGTCGGTGTTCTTCGTGCGGAGATCGTTCTACGGCATGAGGATTGAATCCACAATCAGTAAATGATTTCTGTCATGTAAATCGACGAAGACGCCGCCTGGAGATGGGCGGCGTTTTCTATGCACGATATCGCGGCGCCCGTTCATCAAGGCGCGCTGCACCGTCACCTTCGTGAAGGCGCCACTGCTCCTGTGGCGCGCTTCAAGCGCGCATGACCCGGCCGGCGAGCGACCGAAACCCAAAGGGCTCCGCGCTGGATTGCGTGGAGCCCCTTTCATTTTTTACTGCCGTTGGCTGTTTGCTGGGCCTGACCAGCTGGATGCTCGATGGCTGTTTACCGATGGGTTTCTAGAATGGCGTTGGTTTCAGAAACCATTGCGATCCTCGGCCTTCCCTGATGGGTAGGTTATGCAGCGCTGCCGGCTGTCCTCGTTGCTACTTGCCGAAGAGCGGAACGTGGAAAGGGAGTTCGGCATTGGACTGCTTCTTGGACTTGGCGTTCGAGTCCGTGCGCAGCACTGTGCGCTGCGAGTTGATGCACAGCCAGCCGCCATGTGTCCGCGTAAAGACGTGCGTAAAGACGCCCTTCTCGTCCGTCTCGCTGGAACCAACCTTGTGGTGCAGCACATAGGTTCCGTTGGCCACGGCGGTGTCTCCCAGCATGCGCACGGTAATCACCCGCTGATCGATATGGATGGTCTTGTCCTCGCCGGCAATGATCATGGCCAGTTGCTGATTGCGGGTGGTGATGTCGCCGGCGGCGGAAATATCGACAAACACAGGAGACAGCACGAGCTCCAACGCGTACTGGTCGCGCAGGTTGATGGCGTCGGACCAGGAGTCTTCAAGCTTCTGGAACTCCCGTTTCTCCGGGCTCTCGGCGGAGGTGACGTTGGGCTGGGCGGAGGCTGCGACGTGAGATGGAATGGAAACCTGGGCAACAGCAGCGCAGCAAGAGAAAAGAACACAAGACAAGCAAGCCAGAAAACGCGTCATACGCAGAATGAACTCCCACCTGAACGGATTTTCCACAGATCGGCGGCCGGTTGTCAGAGTCGCGGTTCCGGCCCAACTCGGGGTTTCTGATCCCTGACCCCTATCTCCTGATGATAGCTCTTTGACTCGGGAAGCAGGCCGGGGGAAAGCGGGAAAAGACGCATCTTAATCTAAGAAAACTCTGCACACGGCAAGCCTGTAACAGGGCGCGACCCGGCACCGGGAACCTTCTGGTCGTGTGCCGTGCTGCAAATGCAACAAAACAAACGCTGAGTCCGCTGCTGCGGACCCTTGAGGGGATGCTGGATTCGCGACGGACACTTGTGCAGAGCCGCCCTCAAAGCAGTGTCTGCAATTGCTCCGGGTGGTGAAGCGTGACTAGCGAGTCTTCGATCGAGATCCAGCCGTCTTTGCGGAACTGGCCGAGCGTGCGGGTGACGGTTTCGCGGGTTGTGCAGGCCATTGAGGCCATCTCTTCGTGGGTGAGCAGCAGCGGGAAGCGGAAGCCTCCGCCTTCCAGGTGCTCGCCGATCTGATTCGCCAGCTCCAGCAGCAGGCGTCCCAGGCGAGCGGCCACGGTCTCGGCCAGGGCGATCCGGCAAGCATCCTGCAGGGCAAAGCGGTATTCCTGGCAGATGCATTGCACGGCGCGCATCTGCGCCTCCTTGTGGCTGCGCAGGAAGCCAAGAAAGCGCTCCCGCTCGACCGGGCGGAGCTGGGTTTCAGTCAAGGACTCGGCTGAGACCTCATAAACGCCGTGGGAGAGAACCGCGTACAGGCCGAGCATCGAACCGGGACCGGCCACGCGCACGATCATCTGACGATCCTCAAGCCGGCCGGCGGTGAGCTTGAGATAGCCTCCGCAGATCAGATAAAGGCAGCGGGCATCCTCGCCCTGAGTAAACAGCGACGCCTGGGCCGGCAAGGTAATCGTGCTGGTTACCAGCTCGAGATCGGCCAGAACCGCGCTGCCCAAAGAACAGAACCATCCGGGGCGGCGATTGGCGCAGGCCGCGCACCCAACCGGAATCTGCCGGGCTAGATGCTTCTGCCGCGTGTGCGATGCTGCCGCGATCTCTGCGTCTGCCATTGTGTTTTCCCCCGACGCCGATCAAGCGCCTCCTCCTCCCCCCGTCCCCATGACCTTGCATGCCGCCGCACAGGCTCGAGTCGAGGTGAAGATGCCCCAAGCTTCCCGGAGAATGGGCACTTTCTCCCACAGAGTTTGCCTTACTGCCCCCCACCATGGATGTGATGGGCCTCACGTCTCTAAGAGGCCACGGCGCACTCGAATCTCCTCGTCGAGCGCCAGTCTTGAGGGCCGTTTTCTGCCGTTTTCCGCCACCGGCCTCTACGCCGCTCGGGCGGCAAAGACCGCGGTGAACACCCCCCAGGCCAACGGGCGCCAGCCAATGCCGGTCTCCCCGGAAGCCCTTGAGAAAACTGTCCTGTATTGCACAGAAAAAGAGCCCCCAGCGTGCTTCTCTACCGAGTGGAACACCGTACCTCGCCGGGTTCCGGCAGCGTCGGAGGAAGGGTTGCGGCAGGGGTGCCGAGGGCCTGTTTTCAGCGTTGAGGGGATCTATGTCACCTTAATAGGGGAAATCCAGACGCTAAATTGGTGCCATCATCGCATGTGATGAGCGTCACCGTTTGAGGCATCAAGACCAACGTACCATTCAGCGAATGAAGTGATGCTCCGCACAAAGAGCTCCTTCCGGGACGTTGCGCCAGCGGACCCGCGGAATTTCCGATTTTGCCCAACCAGGAATAGTGGGGCTGAATCGCCGGACGCTGGTAAAGTTGTGTTCGGAGGGAGCGATGAGATCACACAAGGCGGTATTTTTCATGCATGAAGATAGGCCTGTAACGCGATTGCAGATCGGTGCGGCCCCGGGCAAATGGCTGGGACTGCGAGCTTGTTTGATGATGCTGGGTGCCGGCATAATGTGCGCTGCCGCTCTGGGGGCTCCGGCGCCCAAGGCCGCGCCTGCGGAAAATCAAGCCGCCGCGCCCGCGGACTATGTGGGCGGCGATGTCTGCGCGACCTGCCATGAAGACGTGTCGAAAAAATTCGAGGGCAATCCGCATACCAAGCTTGGGGCACAGCACGGCGCTGCCGGTGTGAACTGCGAAGGTTGCCATGGGCCGGGCAAGGCGCACGTTGACGGCGGAGGGGACGTGACCAAGATCTTCAATCCCGCCAAGGCTTCGGCCAAGGATGTCGACGCCACGTGTCTGGGCTGCCACGCGGGAGTGCATCCCAACTTCGATCGTTCTCCTCATGCCAAGGCCGGCGTAAGCTGCGTTGGCTGCCACGACGTCCACGGCAGCAAGGAAGAATCGCTGCTCAAGGCGCCTCAGCCCACGCTCTGCTTCCAATGCCACACCGACGTGAAGCCGGCGTTCAGCATGCCTTTCCATCACAAGGTGAATGAGGGTCTGGTCAAGTGCAGCGACTGTCATGACGCTCACGGCACTTTCGGGAACAACAACCTGAAGTCCACGGCCGATCAGAATGCGATCTGCACCAAGTGCCACGCGGAGACGCGCGGGCCTTACGTTTTCGAGCACGCGGCGGTCAAGGCGGAGGGATGCATGGGGTGCCACACTCCGCATGGATCTCAGAACGCAAGGCTGTTGAACATGCCCAGCATCAACACATTGTGCAACCAGTGCCACAGCCGGGTAGCGAACGCCACGGTTCACGGAATGGGCGCTGGATCGGACGAGCTACAGCCCTGCACCAGCTGCCACACCTACATTCATGGGTCCAACATCAATGCGGCGTTCCTCAGATAGGAGTCACGGATTTGCGCCGCGCCCTCCCGACCTATTGGAAGGCGCGGCCCGATTCCGCACCAGGGTGGTACACGAGTTCAAGGTTTCGATTTCAGCAACATGTTTTTTCAAGTGAGGCTTCATATGAAGAAGATTGGCTGGTTTTCCCGGCTGTCCAAGCAACAGCCCTCTTTGGCGATGGTCCTGCGCAGCGCCGGGGGCATTGGAGCCGCCGTTCTACTACTGACGATGGCGGGCATCTCTGTGGCCCAAAATCCGACGCCCGCCGCTCCCTTGCCGGCAGCGGAGACGCAGATGAGTGCCCCGAATGGGTACGCGATCCACCAGAGCGTGGATCTGGGTGGGCGCATGGCCAGCAAGTCGGGCAGCGGGGCCATGTACGACACGCTGGTCAATTTGCAGTCTGGGCCGCGCGTGCTTGGCGAGACCTTTGAGATGCGTGCGCTGCCGGGCAAGAAGGATACCCTCGTCGATGAGCTCAGGGCCATCGGCAACGGCTTCGGCGGCGATCCAAACAGCTTCGCCAAGCTGGACTTCTCCAAGGGCAGGGTCTACGAGTTCTCGGGACTGTTCCGCCGCGACCGCCAGTACTTCGACTACGACCTGCTCGGCAACCCGAATATTCCCAGTGGGCAGACGATTCCCGTCACCGGCTCGACAACTCCGCTGGCGTGGCCGCTGGTGAACCAATCGCCGTTTTTGTTCAACACCGTGCGCCGCATGACGGATACCAACCTCACCATCCTGCCGCTTTCGAAGGTGACGCTTCGCGCGGGCTACTCGCAGGGTATCTTCCAGGGGCCGAGCTTGACCCCGAGCGGTTATCAGTTCGCAAGCTCCCACGACGTTCTGCTCCAGGAGTATCAGCGCAACAGCACCGACGATTTCACTGGCGCCATCGATTGGAAGCCTGTCCATGGCACCAAGCTGACCTTCGAAGAACAAATCGATCACTACAAGGCGGACTCCTACTTTACCTTGGCCCCCGTCGACTTCGACGTGCAGGAAGGAAATGGAACGAAGGTGGCCCTTCTGGCCAACTACGATAGCCTGACGCCTTACGCCAGCAGTTCCTGCAACACGGCCAGCATGGGCGGCAACCCTATGCTCTCGCCGCCGCAAACCCCCGGCGGCTTGCCGGTGGTGAATGCGGCTTGCGCTGTGACCACCAGCTATCTGCGCACGCAGCCAACCCGCATTCTCTATCCCACCGAGATCTTCCGGCTGCAAAGCTCCAGCATCAAGACCATCTCCATGAACGGCGATCTCCGCTATACCGATGCGAACATGAACCTGCCTAGCTACTCCGACAGCTACCAAGGCCTGAACGGGACGAATCGCTCGACTGTGTATACCGGCAATGCCTCGGCGCACCGGGCCGTGGTCGCCGCCGATTATGGCATCGTCTGGCAGGCGATGA
>Ga0326728_10012593_pt1 | contig 18730 bp, 16 predicted proteins | sample MB3enrmetagenome_FD_207602 | JGI IMG/M metagenome (GOLD analysis project Ga0326728, IMG submission 207602) | Lab enriched peat soil microbial communities from McLean, Ithaca, NY, United States - MB31MN | ecosystem: Environmental > Terrestrial > Soil > Wetlands > Peat | place: USA: New York... | reverse complement strand
TTTCAAAGTCGGCGAGCGTGGTGCCGAATTCCGGTGTGTGAAAAATGGGCTCACGGCGGCGAAGCTCTTCGAGCACTGAACGTAGATCGGGATTTGTATGCGTGAAGACCTCGTGATTCGTCATAACGACATTGTACTTCCGCTCCGCCGCAGAGAGCCTGCGAAGCTTCGCCCCGCTTGGACGGGCGAGGGCGCCCGTCGCTCCATCGTAAAGGACAAATTGCTATTTCAAGAAAAATCCCAACTGCTCAGGAGGGGGCAGCGTTTTGGTGGTCCAATACTGACGTTCGGCTTGTTGGACGACGACGATCTTCGCTTGCACCTCCGACGCCAGATAGTCGTAGCGCACCAGAACGTTTTCCAGCCAGTAGGGATAATTCTCGCGCGCCCAGCCTTCCACGTACATCTTGCGCAGTTCGGTGATCGCGTCACGCAGGCTCTCTAACCTCCCGTTGATGTCAACAATTTCGTCAAGGTCATTTTGCGCATGCGTCTTGTCCGTCTGATTCTGATAGGCGTCCCAGTAGTAGCGGCTGATTTCGGATGTGAACTGGATCTTCATGCCCAGGGTATCGAGGTGCCAGGCGGCAAGGAGCATGTCGTCGAGAGTCTCGGCGTGAAGGTGGGCCTTCGCTCGATTGTGCAGAAGCGATTCGATGGCGCGTTCAGCGCCCATGCGCAGATCGTGGGTCACGGGCAGCGCCTGGGTGGCCAGGCTGGCGCCGGCTTCGCTGAATGGATCGGACCAGAAGAGTTCGTGGCTCGCTCTATCCAGTTTCACTCCGGCGAGAAGCGTGTGGGAGCGATCGAGATTCTCGATCACGTCGATAAAAGTTCTGTCGTTCTCATCGTTGCGGTAGAAGGCCCAGTCATAACTGCTCTTGAAATCATCGATGCTGGATTCGCCGGGCTGCCAACTGGCGGCTGCGCCAAACACCAGGGCGGGCCAGGCCATGTCGACGAGCGCTTCACCGTCGTCGTTCCATGTGGTGTTGAGGACGCCGATGGCCTGATGCTTCTGGCCGTCGCGAACAAAGTTGCGGATGTTCACGAAGGCGCTATCGAGGTCAGGCCAGATCGCATGCCAGTTGCCTGCGCCGGGCGCGACCACTACGCGCAGTCCGGCGTCGGTGTAGGGCGTAATGATGTTTTCGAAGCTGGGCTTGGGATCGTAGTCCCAGGGAACGGCGATCATATCTTTGGGAAGGATAGTAAGCAGCTCGGGATACTTGACTGCAATATCTCCCCAGAACATGAGTTGCTTGTGATAGGGCCGCATGATCTCGAAAACTTTCTGGAGGTGTTCGAGATAAACGCGGCCGAGCCCCTCTTGGGCAGCGAGAGCTTTGGTCTGGCCGAGGCCAAGTTCGAAGGTTTCGTCGGCGCCGATGTGGAAGAGCGGGCCGGGAAACAAGGGAACGACCTCTCCGTAAACCTGCCGAATGAAATCGTAGCTTTTGGGATTGATGGGCGTGAGTACGTGCCCGTGCGGCGTTTCGGCGATATCGGAATAAATTTCATACTTCAGAAATTGATGGATGTGCCCAAAGGCCTGTTGCTCGGGCAGGATGGTGATGTAGTACTTGCCGGCGTAGTCAACCAGTTCCTTGATCTCAGCGGGAGTTAGCGCCGCCTCATGGGACGCGTCTTTCGGGGCGTTTCTCGGAGCGTCTTTCGGAGAAACGAGCGGCTGGGTCTGGAAGTCGAAAACATGCTCCATGTTGAACCCGAGGAGGTTGATCTTGTACTCGGCCAGCGTGCGGACCTGCATCTTCAAGTAATCAAGAGTAGAGATGGGGCCGCGGCTGATGTCGTCTTGTACGCCACGCCATTCCATGCTCGGCCAGTCGCGGATGACGAGAGCGGGAATCGCAAGCGTCTTCTCTGCCGGGCCTTCCGGGCGCAGCAACTGGCGAAGAGTCTGCACGCCGTAGAACAGGCCTTGCGCGGTGCGGCCCGCAACCAGCGCGCCAGAGTCGGTCACGCGAATCACGTAGCCTTGTTTGTCGAGATCACGGTTGCCAAATTCGTCGACTTTCACTCCCTGCGCTTCGAGATAGGACCGCAAGCCGCGGTCGGTCAGGCGGCCGAGTGAAATGTGCCCCATCGTCTTCGGAGCGGCGGTCGCGAGTTCGATGGACAGCTTCATGCCGGTGCGGTCATGAATCTCCTTTTGCAGCGTCTCGGCCGCAGCCCGGTCTTCGGAATTGCCGATGAGGATGGTGGTCGAGGGCTTGATCATCATCTTGCCTTCGGCCATGCGAACTTCCTTTGGGGCCGGCAGAACTTTGAGCGGGTGGGCGGCATCGTTGACCTGAGCGTGAGAAACGAGCGACAGACCGGCGAGGCAGGCGAAAATCCATTTAATGTTTTTCATGGCGTGAGTGACAGGCGAGAGTAACAGGTCAGATCGCGCGGCGACAAGTATCCGGAAAAGCGCCGCTGGCATTCTCTACGTCCGCGCGATGAACTCGGCGGAGCTTCGCTCCGCTTGGACGGGCGAGGGCGCCCGTCCCCACACAACCTGCCCGCACGATCTACTTCGCGAAAGGTTTTCGCGCCCGACTTGCTTTTATGGGCAGAGTATCTTATGGTATGAATTATTCCTACCAAGTGGAGGAGTCTAGTCCATGCCTAATGTCGAGAAGATCAGCATCGCGTTGCCGCCGGAGATGGTGGCGGTTGTGCGCCAGGCCGTCGAGACCGGAGAATACGCCTCCAGCAGCGAGGTGGTGCGGGATGCGCTGCGGGACTGGACGCAGAAGCGGAACCTGCGGCAGCAGGGCATCGACGAGTTGCGCCAAGTGTGGCGGCAAGCGATGGAAGATAAGTCCCCAGGGGTTCCAGTCAAGGAAGTACTGGCTCGTCTGGAGCGGAAGTACCGGGCTTTGACGGATGCGGCGAAATAATGCGGGTTGAATTCTCCAGCTTTGTTGAGGGCGACCTTGACGCTATCGCCGACTACATCGCGCAGGACAATCCGACGCGGGCGCTGAGCTTTCTGCGGGAGATCGCCGCTCAAATCCATAGGGTTGGGCAAAACCCATTGCTCTACCAGCTGCGGCCCGAAATCGGCGAGGGCGCGCGCATGGCGATGGTGGGGCGGTATGTGATTCTGTTCCGTACGATCGGGGAAGCCGTCAGGATCGAACGCGTAGTATATGGAGGCCGTGATCTTCTGGCTTTGTTCCAGCAAGAGCAATGAATGGCTAGAGTAGCAGGTGAAATCGGGCGGCGACGAGATTTTGACCAGTGTCGCCGACAGTCTCCGCATCCTCCGGAGAGAGCCTGAGGAACTGCGCTCCGCTTGGACGGGCGAGGGCGCCCATCCCCACACAACCTCCCCGCACGATTTACTTGGCGAACGCCTCTTTATTCACCACATACGGCATCTTCGTGATGTCGCCGCCGTAGTTCCCTTCCAGCACGTCGATCAGTCCCTGCACGCAGCGGCCGGCCATGCCTTTATTGGGATCGGACGACAGGCGGGTGATGCGGGCGGCGCTGGCGAAGTGCGGCAGAAGGCGGCAGCGGTCGGCGATTGCTGGATCGCGCAGCGGTGAATCGGCGGGCAGCGGCTCTTCCTCGTAAACATCGAGAGCGGCGCCGGCGATCCAGTTCTCTCGCAACGCGCGGGCCAGGGCTATCTCGTCCACCACGGGACCACGCGATGTGTTCACGATCATGGCGGTGGGCTTCATCAGGCGCAGTGTGGTTTCGTTGATCAGGTGATAAGTGGGTGTGGCGCTCTCGCCCTCGCGCACCAGGGGAACGTGCAGGCTGATGAAATCCGCGCCGCTCAGCGCCTCGTGCAACGTGGTGTAACGAATGGTGGCTCGTTCGCGGCTGATCCCACGTTGGAAGCGGAGATCCTTCACCTCTTGGATGGCCCGGATGTAGTCGTGGTTTTCATAGGCCGGATCAAAGCACAGGATGTTCATGTCGAAGCCGGCGCACTTTTTGATGAAGGCGAGGCCGATGCGCCCGGTGCCGATAACGGCGACGGTTTTTCCGGTGACTTCATCGCCCAGAAATGGCAGGTAGGGATGCCAGTAGTCCCAGCGGTTTTCGCGCGTCAGATGTTCGGCGGACCAGAGTTTGCGGGCCAGAGCGCCCATCAGGAAGAAAGCAAACTCCGCGGTCGCTTCGGTCAGGACGTCGGCGGTATAAGTGAACGGGACTTTGTACCGGTTGGCATCGGCGCGGTTGATGTTGTCAAAGCCGACGGCGTACTGCGCGACTACTTTGAGCGTGCCTTCTCCGGCAGCGAAAACTTCGGCGTCGATCTCATCGCGCAGGGTGGTGATCAGGCCATCCACGCCGGACCTCACCTTTTCGACGATCAAGCTTTTCGGCGGAGCTTCGGGCTGGGGATAGACTTCGAGATCGTATCCCTTGTGGCGAAGAAGGCTGAGGGCGTCTCCAATGTCGCAGGTGGCAAAAACGCGGATTCTCTGGGTCATGGGGTTTGAACAGTGTATCGCAGGCCGGACGCGCGGCGCAGGAGGTTCGCGCGAATACGGAGTCGCTGGCGCTACAGGCAACTGCCGAGCTGCACTCGGCTTGGACAGCCGAGGGCGGCTGTCCCTACGCGAGCCCTTACGCAACCTTGGACGGGCGAGACGCCCGTCCAGCCACCATTACTGCTTGCCGCTATGCTTCGCTTCTCTCCGGGCGTGGAGCGGCGGAAGCGGCTTGCGCGTGATGACGAACATCGGCCCCCAGAACCCAGAAAATGACGTCCTCGGAAATGTTGGTGGCGTGGTCCGCGACGCGTTCGAGATTGCGCGCCACCAAGAGCGCGTCCAGAGCCTGTTGCGTCACTTGCGGTTCATCGTTCATCTTTCGCACGAGCACGATAAAGGCTTCGTCGCGCATCCGGTCGACGACGTGATCCATCTCCAGCACGGCCTGGGCGAGTTCGGCTTTGCCTTCCACGAACGACTCCAGCGCGCGCCGCACCATGGCGCTGACGGCGGTGGCCATGCGCGGAATATCGACGGGCAATTCGACCGCCGGCAATTCAATCAAGTCCATGACGCGCTCGGCGATGTTCACCGCCTGATCGCCCACGCGCTCGAGGTCGGCGTTGATCTTGGTTACCGCGAGAATGAAGCGCAGATCCACCGCGGCCGGCTGCTGCGTGGCGAGGATGTCGAAGGCCATTTCATCGATCTCGCGCTCGGCGGCGTTGATGAGGCTCTCGTTTTCGAGGACCAGTTGGCAGCGGGTGAGATCGCGTTCGGTGTAGGCCTGGGTGGCGCGATCAACCGCCAGTTCCGCGAGACCGCCCATGCGGAGCAGTTTCTCCCGCAGATCCTCCATCTGCTGCTGAAAGCGCGTGCGCATCATCCGAACCTGCCTGTGACATAGTCTTCCGTCCGTTTGTCGGAAGGATTGGTGAAGATCTTCTCAGTTTTGTCGAACTCGATCATTTTGCCTAGAAGAAAGAATCCGGTGAACTCGGCCACCCGGGCGGCCTGCTGCATATTATGCGTCACAATCACGATTGTGTATTGCTCTTTTAATTGAAAAATCAGTTCCTCGATCTTGCCGGTGGAGATGGGATCGAGCGCCGAGCAGGGTTCATCCATGAGCAAGACCTCGGGCTGGACAGCGAGAGCGCGGGCGATGCACAGGCGCTGCTGCTGACCTCCGGAGAGGCTGGCGCCCGACTTTTTGTGAAGATAGTCTTTTACTTCGTCCCACAGCGCAGATGCGTGCAGCGATTTATGGACGACCTCATCCAGTTGTTTGCGGTTGCGAAAGCCGTTCAGCTTGAGCCCGGCGGCTACGTTGTCGTAAATCGACATGGTCGGGAACGGATTCGCCTTCTGAAACACCATGCCGACGCGGCGGCGCAGTTGGGTGGCCGACGTTCCGTTGTAAACACTGAGATCGCCGATGAGTACTTTTCCGTCCACCCGCGCCTCGGGAATGGTTTCGTGCATGCGGTTCAGACAACGAATGAACGTGGACTTCCCGCAACCCGAAGGGCCGATGAGCGCGGTCGCGTGGTTCGCGAGCACGGCGATGTTGATGTCGAACAAGGCCTGGGTTTTGCCGTAAAACGCATTCAGGTGCTCGACTGTAATTCCGACGCCCATAGATCGTTAAGCTCCTGCTAAAGTTCCGTGCCGTACAGCGATGCGAACCGCGGCGACCGCGGCGACGATGAGGATAATCAAGACCAGCGCGCCCGCCCATGCCTGCTTGTGCCATTCATCGAAGGGCGAGATGGCATAGGTAAAGATTTGCAGGGACAGCGCTGCGGTCGGCTGGTCTGTCCTCCAATTCCAATACTGGTTTCCAAATGCGGTAAAGAGCAGCGGCGCGGTTTCTCCGGCCACGCGGGCGAAGGCCAGCATGACGCCGGTAATGACTCCGGAGGTGGCCGTGCGCAGCGTAATCGAGAGCGTGGTGCGCCAGCGGGAAACGCCCAGACCGTAAGCGGCTTCGCGGATGGCCTGCGGCACCAGCAGCAGCATCTGCTCGGTGGTACGCGCGATGGTCGGAACCATCATGATGGCGAGCGCGACGCCGCCGGCCAGCGCCGAGAAGTGTTTCTGACGCATCACGACCAGGCCATAGGCCACAATGCCGATCACGATCGAGGGGACGCCGTTCAGCACATCGGAGACAAAGCGCACGATATCGCCATAGCGGTTTCGTCCGTACTCGGAAAGGAAGATGCCCGCGCCGATTCCCAGCGGCACGCCGAGCAGACTGGCGATGCCAAGAATGACCATGGAGCCGACGATGGCGTTCGCCATGCCGCCGCCGGGTTCGCCCACCGGCTTCGGAGTCTGGGTCAGGAAGGCAATATTGATCGAACCGATACCCTTGTAAACCAGATAGGCAAAAATGGCGAAGAGCGGCAAAAGCACGAGGGCGACGGTGAGCACGGAGATGCCGGTCATCACGTGGTCCATCACGCGCCGCCGCAAGCTGATGGGCGGAATGACGATCTGCGGAATCAAAGCCGCGGCCGTATTGGAGTTCGTATCGTTCAAGTTAGTATCAGCAAGTTAGTATCAGCAAGTTAGTATCAGCAATTTCGTCTCAGGCGATGCTTCTCGCCGGTTGGCCCCGTGTAACGCTCCACACCATGAGCCGTGCCAGCGCGTTGACCACAATGGTGACAAAGAACAGCGCCAAGCCAATTTCGATCAACGCGGAAAGATAGAGATCGCCGGTCGCTTCGGTGAATTCGTTGGCCAGCACGCTGGCCATGGTGTATCCGGGAGCAAACAACGACTTGGCAATTTCCGGACGGTTGCCGATCACCATGGTGACCGCCATGGTTTCGCCAAGCGCGCGGCCCAGACCCAAAATGATGGCGCCCACGATTCCGGCCCGCGCATTGCGCAGCACACCCATGCGGATCATTTCCCAGCGCGTGGCTCCCAGTGCCAGCACCGCTTCACGCTGGTGCTGCGGGACCACGGTGAGCACTTCGCGCGTGATGGACGAGATGATGGGAATGATCATAATCGCCAGAATCACGCCCGCAGCCAGCATGCCGATGCCGTAGGGCGGTCCGCTGAAAAGGCCCGTCCAGCCGAGTGTTCTGGCAAGAAACGGCTGCACATATTCGCGCAGTATCGGCACCATGACAAAGATTGCCCAAAGTCCGTAGACCACGCTGGGGATGGCGGCCAAAAGCTCGGTAGTGAAAGAAAGAATTCCGCGCAGCCCGACCGGGCACATCTCGGTGATGAACACAGCCACGCCGACCGACAGCGGCACAGCGATGACCAGCGCCAGCAGCGAAGACAAGACCGTGCCGTAGATGAACGGCAGAGCGCCATACTGATCCGATACCGGATTCCAGTCCGACTGCCAAAAGAACTTCCAGCCAAAAGCGTGCCAGGAGAGCTCGGAGCCCACCACCAGTTGGTAAACGATCAAGCCGAGAAGCGCGACTACCGCCAAGCCGCAAAGACGCATCGCCCAGCCAAAAGCAACGTCGGGGACTTCGCTGACTTTCCCTTGCAACAGCGGCGTCGTTCTGGCTTCGACTTTCAGGGCGGCCTTCGATCCCGGCTCCGGATCGGGAGCGTTGAAACGCGGCCGGGGCAGGGCTTGATTGGACATTCCCTTTGAGGCTAGCAGAGGGTTGTTACAAATCGGTTAAAAAGCGGCCCCTTGATTTTGCGGAGAGCCGGGCGTCCCCGCCCGGCCGCCAAACTGCTGGACGGGCGAGACGCCCGTCCCTCCATCGTATGACTGATCGTGCAGTCACGGCTTGCACGACGCAGCCTGGTTGTGAGAATACTGATGGTTCACCTTCGATCGTCACACCTATGCCCACCTTTGCCGCCATCGACATTGGATCGAATTCAGTTCGGCTGAAAATTTCGCGCCTGCAAGCCGGCCGGCTGAAAGAGGTTCACGAAGACCGCGAAGTCACTCGCTTGGGTAACGGCGTCTTCAGTGGCGGACTGCTTTCGCCGGAGGCGATGTCGGAAACGGTGCGCGTATTGCGGCGTTTCAATCGCGCGGTGCAGGAATGCGGCACGGATCAGGTGAAGGTGGTGGCGACCGCGGCGCTGCGCGATGCCCGCAATTCGCGCGCCTTCTTGGAGTGGGTGCGCTCGACTACGGGCTGGACGATCGAAATCGTTTCCGGACTGGAAGAAGCTCGCCTCATTCACCTGGGCATGGTCTCCGCCGGTCGGCTGGGCGCGCACAGCGTTCTGCTGGTGGACCTGGGCGGCGGCAGCTGTGAACTCACGCTTTCGCGCGAGGGACAAATCCGCGATACGGTGAGTTTGCCGCTCGGGGCGGTGCGCCTGACCGGCGAATTCCTCCAGCACGATCCGCCGCGCAAGAGCGAACTGAAGCGGCTCCAGGAATTTGTGGCGCGGGAGATTACGCGCATTCAGGATCGCATCAAGTCCGCGCGCGTGGGCGTAGTGATCGCCACCTCCGGCACAGCCGCTGCCCTGGCGGGCGTCGCCAGCCACTTGGCGCGCCCTGGGAAGCGCCGGCCCGCGACTTACGCGACTCGCGACATGATACGCCGCATTGCCAATCAGATCGCGCGCATGACGTTGGAGCAGCGGGCGAAAGTCCCCGGGATCGGTCCGCGCCGCGCCGAAATCATTTGTGCTGGCGCGGTGGTCTATGCGGAATTGCTGGAGCGCTGCCATCTTGCCGGCTTTCGCTACTCGGCGCTGGGGCTGCGCGATGGCATCCTCGCCCAGATGGCGGCGGAATACGATCGCAGCACGCGATCGGGCCGGGCGATCGAATCGGAACGATGGGAGTCGATCAAGCGCGCCGTAGAACATTACCGGGTCGATCTGCACCATGCTTTGCATGTGCGCGACGCGGCCTTGCTCCTATTTTCCTCGTTGAAATCGGTTCACCAGCTTCCCGTGGAGTATCTGGAATGGCTTTCGGCTGCGGCCATGCTGTACGAGGTGGGCGACTATGTGAACCGCAACGGACACCACCGGCACACTTACTACATCATCGCGAACTCTGAGATTCTGGGATACACGCCACAACAGCGGCGCATCATCGGCTCGATTGCGCGTTACCTGGGAAAATCGCGCCCCACGCCGGGAGACGGCCCGATGAGCGCCTTGAGCCCCGAGGAGCAGGAGCATGTGACGAAGGCGTCGGTACTGCTCCGCATTGCGCGCGCTTTGAATATGGGGAGGAGCCAATCCGTGGGGAGCTTTGCCGTCTCGGCGCGCAGCGGCAGAGTCTCCATGAAACTGACGCCGCGGGGAAAGGCAAGCGTGGACCTCGAGGTATGGTCGATTGAGAAGGACCGAGCCTACTTCCGGGAAGTCTTCGGGCGCGAACTTTCCGTCGCCGCGGCGTGAAGTGCGCGCAGGATGCGGGGCGTGATGCACCAACTCAGGGAGCCGGCATTGCGCCGCATTTCGACTTTGGCCACGGCTCCTTTCTTCAGTTCAACCACGGCCTCGCATCCACTATCGCCGATTACGCGTCCGAGAAATTCGCGCAGGTTCGGATTATGTCCCACCAGCAGCATGGAATCCTGACGGGCGTACTTTCCCAGCATCTTCTGAAAATCCGAGAAGCTTGCCTCCGGGCGCAGCGCGTTCTCGGTCAGCAGTTTGCCTTCGTACCCCATTTCGTTGCCCACCAATGCCGCAGTTTGCGTGGATCGTTTCAGCGGGCTGGAGACAATGATTTCCACCTGCACGCCCAGCGCGGCCAGGGCACGGCCGATATATCCGCATTGCTCGATGCCGTCTTTATCGAGACCGCGCTTTTCGTCCTTCTTCGCGGTGCTCAACTGTTGCCCGGCACTGGCGTGGCGCAAAAAATAGAGAAACATTTCGAAGTGCCTATTCCTTTCCGATCAAAGCTCGTCCAATTGAAGCTCGTCCAACTAAAGATCGAGAGCGCCGCGGGGCAGCCACGGGAATCTCTTCGAGCGTCCTGGTGCCTTCCGCCAGTCCAACCAGAAAATCCTGGGCGCTGAACGCGGCAGAGCCTCGAGGCGGCCGCGTGCTGCGTCCGCGCGGCGATTGCCAGGGCCGCAGGTAGCGGCCATCCTTTTGCAGGAATCTCGACTTCACATTGTCGGCAAGCAATGCCGCCAGAATCTCGTGCACTACACGGTCGCGCAGCAACGGGTTCTTCAGCGGGAACAGGACTTCCACGCGCTCGTGCAGATTGCGCGGCATCCAATCGGCGCTGCCCAGGTAGACTTCAGGCTCGCCGCCGTTCTCGAAGTAAAAAATGCGGCTATGTTCGAGGAACCGGCCCACAATACTGCGCACGCGGATGCGCTCGCTGATGCCACGAATTCCCGGCCGCAGCGAGCAAATGCCGCGTACGAGCAGTTCAATATCCACTCCGGCCTGCGAAGCGCGGTAGAGAGCCTGGACAATATCCTTGTCGAGCAGGGAGTTGATTTTGACAATCATGCGCGCCGGACGCCCTGCGCGCGCATGTTCGGCCTCCCGCTCAATCAGGCGCATACACTTCTCGGCCAAATCCAGAGGCGCCACCAGCAGCGGCCCGTAGCTGGGGTTCTCCGCGTAGGCAGTCAGAAAACTGAAGACATCGTGAACCGCGGTGGTAATCTCCGGGTCGGCCGTGAGCAGGCTGAGATCGGTATAGATGCGGGCCGTGGTCGCGTTGTAGTTGCCGGTGCCCAGGTGCGCGTATTGGCGGGCGACGCCATCGGGATCGCGCCGCACCAGCAGAGAGAGCTTGCAGTGCGTCTTCAGGCCCACCAGCCCGTGAAAGACCTGCACCCCGGCATCTTCCAGATCGCGCGCCCAGCGGATGTTCGACGCTTCATCGAAGCGCGCTTTCAATTCCACGACAGCCGTGACTTCCTTGTGGGCCGCGGCCGCCATCAGAGCCGGAACAATCGACGAATGCTCGCTGGTCCGGTAAAGCGTCTGCTTGATGGAGAGCACGCGCTCGTCTTCGGCAGCCGCCTGAATGAAGGACAGGACCGCATCGTAAGAATCGTAGGGATGGTGCAGCAGAATGTCGTGGCGGCGCAACTCTTCGAACAGATCGTGGGACTTCGCGGTCAGGCGCAGCTCCCGCGGCACGTAGCTGTGAAACTTCAAATCCGGACGCGCCGCTGCGTCGTAAACATTGAACAGCCGCGAAAGATTGACCGGGCCATTCACCGGGAAAATCTGCCAGCGGTCAAGTTCGAACACCGTGCCCAGGCGCTCGATGATCTCGGGATCGGCCTCGGACTCGATCTCCATCCGCACCGCGTCTCCCTTGCGGCGGTTGTGCAATTCCGCGCGCACCGATTCCAGCAGATTGCGCGATTCTTCTTCCTGCAGGTAGAGGTTGCTGTTGCGGGTGACGCGGAAGGCGGCGGAGGAAACGATGTCGTAACCCTTATACATCCGCACCGCGTGATGGACGACCAGGTCGGCAAGAAAAATGAAATCGATGGTTCCCTGGGACGGCAGCCGGACCAATCGCGGAAGCGCCCGCGGAACGGTAACGACTCCGGTATAGGTGAGCGAGGAGCGACGGCGGCGCCGCAGCAACAGGGCCACGCACAGCGCCTTGTTGATCACGCGAGGAAAGGGATGTGCCGGGTCCACCGTTACCGGGGTCAGTAGCGGATCGAGCTCCCGCTCGCAGTAGTCGTCCACGAAGGCCAATCCCTCGGCATCCAGTTCGTCGATGCCGAGGACGCGAATTCCCTGCTCTGCCAGTTCCGGCCGCAGGCGATCGTTCCAGCACGAATATTGTTCTTCGACGAAATCGCGGGTTGCGTCTTTGATCAATTCCCGCTCTTCCACCATAGTGAGCCCGTCGGACGTGGTGGAGTTGTGGCCGTCTTCGAGTTGCTGCAACAGGCCGCCCACCCGGACCTCAAAAAATTCGTCCAGATTGCTGGCGGAGATAGCCAGAAACTTCACCCGCTCGAGCAGCGGGTTGCGGAGATCCCCGGCTTCTTCGAGCACGCGCCAATTAAATTTCAGCCACGATGCTTCGCGGTTCAGCAGAGGCGTGCGGTTGCTCAGAGGTTGTCGAACCATTTTTTCGAACCGTGTTCGTCAAGGTGGAACGTCTAGCAGGTTGCGGTGTCCATCGGGTCATCGGATGATCGGATCATCGAAAACAGCCCGGGAACTTGACTTTCGATCACCCCATCACCCGATTCGAGCCGGGGCCGAGCATGGACATTCGACTTTCTTCGCGACCTCTTATTCGTGCTATTCGGGAGGCGTCTTGGTGCGGCCGGTGATGATCCACCGCACTTCGGTGCCGTTAGAGAACCAAGATAGTATACCAAGCTGGCTGCGGGCTATGGGCGTCGAGCTGCGTGCAAACAGATGTTGAGGTTTGCTCGCAGTTCGTAGCTCAAAGCTTCTCGGCTCGGGCCCCGGCGCCACGCCCGTTCCTGCCGTGGTCGATACTTCGATCCCGGCAGCCAGAGCGGTGTTGTAGAAGTGCGGGTCCAAAGTGGGCCTTGCAGGGGAACTTTCCCCCGGTTTTCGCAATTTAACACTCCTTTAACCGAAAAAAGGTGTAAAGTATGGGGTTTCAAATCCCTAGTGCATCGATTGTGATAACGAACGGCCTTTTGTGGCAAGGCCGTGCTCGGGGGAACGTCGGCGGAAAATGAGTGAAGGCCGACACGCCCCACCTCCAGATTGCAGAAAGTGTTTCTGTTGTTTTCCCGAAGTATGGTTCGACCAAAAGTCAAAAAAGGAGAGCATTGCATTTTATGAAATCAGTCAAGCATCTGTTCCTCACGGTCCTGACGCTCGCGGCCCTTTTAGCCGGCGCTTGGGCACAAACCTCGGATTCAACCGCACCGGCTCCCAAGAAGAAGCACAGACGCGTAGCAGCGGAGCCGGCGCAGCCGGCGGTAACGGCTGCCGACGTTCAGGCGTTGAAAGACGCCCTGGCCGCCCAGCAGCAGCAAATCCAGCAACTTACCCAGCAACTCCAGCAGAGTCAGCAGAACTGGCAACAGGCCCAGGCGGCTGCGACCGACGCTGCCAACAAGGCGGCTGTAGCTCAAACCCAGGCCAGCCAGGACCAGCAGACGGTGGGTGCGTTGCGAGGCGACGTCGCCGACCTCAAGATGAACCTCACCAACACAGCGCTGACGGTGCAGGAGACGCAGAAGAACGTCAACGCGTTGGAGAGTCCGGTTGCTCTGCACTTCAAGGGCGTCACTCTCACTCCTGGTGGTTATCTGGACGCGGCTTTCATTCGCCGGTCGCGCGCCCTGGCGGACGATGCTGCCACGCCCCTTAATTCCGTGCAGATGCCGGGTGCCGCGCAAGGCACCATGTCGGAATTCTTCGGCAGCGGCCGGCAGTCTCGCATTTCCTTGCTGACCGAGGGCAAGTTGGATAACGTGAAGCTCACCGGCTACGTGGAGGCGGACTTCCTCTCAGCCGGGGTCACTTCCACCAACACCATCACCAACGGTTACACCCTACGCCAGCGCCAAGCGTTTGGCCAGGCTGCGTTCGACAACGGTTGGAGCTTCACCGGCGGGCAACAGTGGAGTCTGCTTACCGAGACCGGGCATGGCTTGGATAACCGCAGCGAAGCGACGCCGCTGACCATCGACACGGCAATGAATGTCGGTATGACCTACGCGCGGCAATACGGGTTGCGCTTGGTGAAAAACATCGACAATAAGGTGTGGTTCGGCGTCTCCATGGAGGCCTCACAGGCCACGGTCACATCTCACGAAAACGCAGCCAACTGGGTGGTCGGCGCTCTGGGAGACAGCAGAGCCTATAACACAACCGCGACCTACTCGTTCAATCCGTCGCCCGATATCATCGCGAAGGTCGCTTTTGAGCCGGGCTTCGGACACTACGAAGTATTCGGTTTATTCAGCCGCTTCCGCGATCGCGTCTACCCCTGCGAGGACATTACCTCCACTACCGTCTGCAACGGCGTTACCGGTCCCAATGCTCTCGGAGCCAATAACGCCTCCAAGAACGGCGGCGGCATCGGCGCCAATGCCCGGTGGACCTTCGCTGACAAGCACGTCGTCTTCGGCCTGCATGGTTTCGGCGGCAGCGGCATCGGCCGCTACGGCACCTCTACCCTGTCCGACGCTTCTATCCATGCCGACGGCACCCTGCATCTGATCAAGGAGTTCCAGGGGCTCAGCACGCTGGAGTGGCACGGCAAGAAGTTGGACATCTACTCGAACGTCGGCGTAGAGTACGCCGCGCGGAGCTGGGATATTGATAGCTCCTCGGGCGCGCCAGTTGAGGTTGGCTACGGCGCGCCGGGGTTCAACAACACTGGCTGTTACACCGAGAACATCCCCGGCACGACCACTGCTGGGTTCACGCCGGGCGCTCTCGAGCATTGCACCGCCGACACACGGGCGCTCATCGAAGGCACGCTCGGCTTCTGGTACCGCTTCTACAAAGGGCCTAGAGGCACATTCCAGTACGGCACGCAGTACTCCTACGTGACCCGCAACGCCTGGTCGGGCAACGGCGGATCCCCACACGGAATCGACGGGATGGTTTTCACGTCGTTCCGCTACATCTTGCCGTAAGACCGAAAATGGTCCCGCGCAGTCTGTGCGCGGGACCACCAGGTCTTCAACGGCCTCTAAACTTTTCTGAGGGGCGCCTTGCCTTCGGAAACACCGCCGGCCCGGTTTTGGCTTACTCTCCTTTTCCGGGCCGGTGGTGCTAACTTAATTTACAGCAAGCTGCAGATGGCAGGTGCAAGGTTTTTCCGCCCGCTTGCCGCCACACTTCTCCCCGGGGAGGGTAAGAAGCTACATACATTTCGTGTTCTAGTGGATCTGTTTGATGGCAGCTTTGACCTTCTCCACCACGTTTTGCGGTAGCGGCGCGTAACTGAGTTGGTTCGTCATCTTCTGGCCGTCGGTGACCATCCAGTTCAGAAAATCGGCGATGATCTGCCCCTTCTTCGGATCTTTGGCCTGCTCCGGAATCAATAGCCAGGTAAAGCTGGAAATGGGGTATGCCGTCTTGCCGGGCGCATTCGTAATGGAGACGCGAAAATCGGCGGGCATGGTTTTCACCGATGCAGCCGCTTCGGTGACTCCGTCCAGCGTAGCTTTCACGAAATTGCCGCTGGCATTCCTGACCGATCCGTATGTGATTTTGTTCTCCACGGCATAGATCAGTTCGACGTAGCCGATCGATCCCTGCAACTGCCGGATCTGTCCCGCAACCCCTTCGTTGCCCTTGCCACCCATCCCGATCTGCCAATGCACGGATGTTCCCTTCCCGACGCTGCTGGCCCAGTCTTTGCTGATCTTGGAGAGAAAGTCGGTAAAGATGAACGTGGTTCCGCTGCCATCGGAGCGGTAAATGACGATGATCGGCTGGTTGGGAAAGTTGACGCCAGGATTGACCTTGGTGATGGCAGGATCGTTCCAGTTCGTGATCTTCCCCAGGAAAATGCCGGCTAAGGCTTCGGGAGTGAACTTCACTTCGCCGCTGATCCCTGGAACGTTGTAGGCGGGCACGACCGCGCCCAGCACGGTGGGAATGTGCAGGATCTTGGTCTTGGCCTGCGCCAGTTGTTCGTCGGACATAGGGCCATCGCTGGCTCCGAAATCGACGGTGCCGTTTAGCACCTGGCGAATGCCGCCGCCACTGCCGATCGATTGGTAGTTGATCTGCACGTCCGGGTGCAGCTTGTTGTATTCGCTGAACCACTTGGAATACATGGGATATGGGAAGGTGGCGCCCGCTCCGTTCAACGTGGTCTGCCCCATGAGCGGCAGCGCCAGCGCGAGACCTGCCAACAGCAGCACGATGCGATTATTCATCACTAGACGAGTCCTCCTCTTGCTTATTTTAGTTGTACAGTTTTTGTTTTATCGGCGAAATATTAAAGCGAAGTTACAAAGGGGTGAATTTCTGATGAACGCGCTTGGTTTTCCAAGTACTTAGCGGGCAGCGATGCCGGAAGTTTCTTCCTGTAGAGACGGTTCTTGCCCCGTCTCCAAGCGAAATCAGAGGCTCTTGAGGGGCAGGGCGTCGGAAGTCCACCGCCTGGGAGCCTGCCCGATTCATCACATATTTCTGGTACGGGCGACACTGCCTTTGGGTTGCCCAATTCTGCTATAGTGAGCGTCTCGAAGGTCAACGTTCTCGAAGGAGCCCGCACTCATGAAAAGCGTAAACAAAGTCATCCTGATTGGACACCTTGGAAAAGATCCCGAAGTGAAGTACACACAAAGCGGCATGGCGGTCGCTAAATTTACCCTAGCCACAAACGACCGGCAGAAAGACAAAGACGGCCAGTGGCAGGAGCACACTGAGTGGCACAACATCGTGGCCTTTCAACGCACGGCGGAGATTGTGAGCCAGTATCTGAAGAAAGGCCGCCAAGCGTACATCGAGGGGACCCTGCGTACCGGTTCATGGGATGACAAGGAAACTGGGAAGAAGATGTACAAGACGGAGATCCTGGTGAACGATCTCGTCCTGCTTGGCGGCGGACGCGGCGAAGGCGGTGGTGGCGAGCAGCACGCCAGCAGTTCGCGCGGAGTCGCGGCATCTTCAAGCGGGAACAACTTCGACCAGAGCGCGCCCGAACCCGAGCACGCTCCGGCTGGCAGTTCTCCGATTACGGATGAGGACATCCCGTTCTAGGGCTCTCCTCTTGAGCAGGCCTATGCTGGCAGACCGAAAATGCGTCCCCTGCCACGGCGGAGTGCCGACGCTAAAGGGAGACAAGCTTGCGGAAATTCATCGGCAGTTGGCGGAGCCTGCGCAGTGGAAGATCGTCAATGAGCATCACATCGCGCGCGCCTGCAAGTTTCCCGATTTCAAGTCCGCACTGGCTTTCGTGAACCGCATTGGCGAACTGGCCGAGGAGCAGGGCCATCATCCCGACATCCTGCTGGGATGGGGCAAGGTCGAGATCACGATCTGGACGCACGCGGTCGACGGGCTGACCGAGTCGGATTTCATCCTGGCAGCGAAGATTGACCAACTCCATTGAATCGGATCATCGAGCATCTGGAACCCACAGACTTTCGATCTCCCGATCGCCCGATTTTTCGAATCGCCGGATCCCTCCAAACCCCGCACCCAGAGCCTGAAGTGCGCCGTCCGATGGCAACAATGTGCAAAGCGCTGCATAGGGGGAAAGCCTAGGCTCTGCAAAACTTCTCTCATTCTCATCGCCCCAGGGCCCAATCTGCCCGGAAAGCGACTCTTTGAATGAATTGTGAAAATCGACCGGTTGGAGAGCCACTTGCCACTGGTTAAGGCGAAAGGAGTTTTCCCCCGTGCGAAACTTGGGCCCTGCCCTTCTGTTAGTCCTGATCCTGGCTACAAATTCGTTTGCAGCACCTGCCGTCGTACGATCCTCAGTCATCCCGGAACCCGGTCTCCTCGCGTTACTCGGAGGCGGACTGGTCGGCCTGGCCGCCTTGATCCGGCGTCACCTGAGCAATTAATTTCTTCTTTCTTCTGGCCGAGAGCCCCCTCGGCACCCCTTCATCCTCGCGTCCAAAACGGCGCCAATTACTCTCCCGGGTACTTTCCGTTCGCCACCAGCTCCAGAAAATATTGGTGAATGCGCCGGTCGTCGCTCAATTCCGGATGAAACGTTGCCGCCAGCGTCTTGCCGTTGCGCACCATCACCGGAACGTCTTCCCTGCCCTCCGTTGCGATCACTTCCACGCCCTCGCCCACGCGTTCGATCTTAGGCGCGCGGATGAAGACCATTTCGATGGGCTCGCCGAGGAATCGGCCTTCGCGGATGGAACTGTCGATCTGGCGTCCGTAAGCATTGCGGCGCACCGTGATGTCGAGCGCTCCCAGGCCGGCCTGCTTCGGATTCTCTACTTTTGTCGCCAGCAGGATGCACCCCGCGCACGTGCCAAACGTCGGCTTCGCGCGCACGAAATCTTTCAGCTTCGGGAAGCCGTCCTTGCCGAGCAGTTTGAGAAATGTCCCCGACTCGCCGCCGGGAATCACCAGGCCGTCGATCTCGTTCAGTTGCTCGGGCTTCTTCACCAGAACAACTTCCGCGCCGAGTTCTTCGAGGCGTTTGCGGTGGGCGTCGAAATCGCCCTGCAGGGCTAGGACTCCGATTTTCATGGTTGTCGTCGGTCGATCATCTCTCGTCGTTCGTCGTTGGCCGTTCGTCGTTGGCCAAAGAACGACGTGAGCTGATTTTATACGACGGCTCGTGGCGCTGGGGATTCAAGCTCGGGGTCCGGGGGCTCACGTTTACTGGTCGGTTATTAATCCGTGTTTACCACCAC
>Ga0326728_10012591_pt1 | contig 18731 bp, 23 predicted proteins | sample MB3enrmetagenome_FD_207602 | JGI IMG/M metagenome (GOLD analysis project Ga0326728, IMG submission 207602) | Lab enriched peat soil microbial communities from McLean, Ithaca, NY, United States - MB31MN | ecosystem: Environmental > Terrestrial > Soil > Wetlands > Peat | place: USA: New York... | reverse complement strand
CCATATTCTCGGCTATGGAAGTCGTTCCCTTGACGCTTCTTACACTGGATGCCTGGGATTTTATCAAACTGACAAGGGGCGAGATCGATCCCCACGGAAAGCCTGTTTCCATCCCTCATAAATGGACGTTCTATTTCCTTATGGCGGTGGGGTTCTGGAATTTCGTCGGCGCAGGCGTCTTCGGTTTTCTGATCAACCTGCCCATCGTGAGTTATTTCGAGATAGGCACGATACTCACGCCGAACCACGGCCATGCCGCGCTCATGGGGGCCTTCGGCATGGAAGCGGTTGCCCTGATGGTCTTGGCCTTCCGCCAGGTGTCTTCGGACGCGCAGTGGGCGCGAACCGAAAAATACGTGCGTGTATCATTTTGGGGTTTGAATGCCGGTTTGGCGCTGATGCTCGCAGGCAGCCTCTTCCCCGGGGGCATTATGCAGTTCTATGATGTACTGAGCCACGGATACTGGCACGCACGCGGACTCGATTATTTGAATCAGGAATTTGTAAAGCTCCTTGAATGGGCCCGTCTGCCCGGTGACGCCGTCTTCATCGCACTGGGCGTGATCCCGATGGTGATCGCGGCAGTCTCGACCTATCTTAATCTATGGCAAACACCGATTCTTGAAATCAAGCCTGCGGATAAATAGAGGAACAAATGCTGTCGAAAGAATATAATCTACGGAGAGATTCAACATGAGTATTCCCGGAAACCTCCTTACGACAGCCATGGCGGTAATGCCCCACAAGGATGCGGGTCGCGCCCTGGAAACGGCGCTCTCCCTGGATATCCCGTTTTGGCCGCAGCTTCCGCTTCTTAACTATTACGAGGACATGTACGTTCAAGCCTCGGAACATTTCCCCGGGATCATTCTGGATATGGAGAATCGAAGCCTCCGTTTTTCCGTAGATAGATTTGCACTGGAAATAGAAGAAGCACTGGCCCGTTTCGACGACCCGGAACACTTCGATATCAGCGAAACCTATTCGGTAGTTTATCACAGATTCCTCCGGATGGACTTTTCGAGCAGGGCTGCCATCCGGGGGCAGTTGGAAGGTCCGATCAGTTTCGGGTTAAATGTACTGGATCAGGATAAGCGGCCTATCCTTTTCGACGACACGGTCCGCCCTTTCATGCTCGAATTTATGGCGCGCCGGGTGAATGTCCAGTTGAATCGCTTGAAGAAGCTTAATCCCAATGCCTTCATGTTCATAGATGAGCCCGGGTTGCAGTTTGTCTTCAGTGGCATGTCAGGTTATGGGGATGTTGCAGCCAGACGGGATCTCGAGATTTTCTTTTCGCTTACCGAGAAACCTCGTGGAGTCCATCTTTGCGGCAATCCGGATTGGGACCTTCTTCTGGGGCTGGATCTGGACGTACTTTCATTGGATATATATTCCAATGGCGAAGTTTTTTCTTCATATGCCGGTTCCATCCTCAAGTTCCTGGATCGGGGAGGTGTGCTCGTCTGGGGTATAGTTCCAACCAACTTTGAACCATTCGGAAACGAAGGACTCCAATCCTTGGAGATACGTTTGCAAAATATCTGGGAGAATTTGGGAAGAAAGGGTGTCGACCGGGAGTTTCTCCTCGCTCGCAGCTTGCTCTCGCCCGCAACATGTTGTCTCATTAATCCCGATGGCGAAATTACAGTGGAGAAAGCTTTCAGTACTATCAGAGATCTTTCTCGAAGGCTTCGCGATCAGTACCGTCCGGGCTGAATCTCAACATTGCCATGGTCCGCCACCGTGCGAAGGAGTGCGATCTTTCACCAGTGCCACTGCAACCGCGCACCGAAACTGTGGTCCTTGTTAGCCGATGGCTCCATGCACTCACTTTCGGGGCCGATTGAAAATGGAGTTGATGTAGACAACGGGTGCAACCCGGAGCCCACGAGCAGGTGAGCGCCAAGGAAACGCAGCGTGGGATCGTCAACAAGCTCCTGATCGAGGTAGAAGCACATTCCTCGCCAAATGACATCCGACGTGTCGAATTCTGAATAGTTGGAATAAACACCGGCATTTTCAAGGAACGGCACTTTTTCGCTCTGGAAAACCGGGGTCAAGCGTGAGGAATCGTAAAGGTCACCTGTTCGGCCGTTCACATCACCGGCCGGGATACTGCCGCCGATAGATGGCGAGAAACAACTGGAGGCGTCCACCGGGCGATTGAACCAGCCGGCATCCGATTCGACGTGCTCTTTGGAGAACGAAAAACCAGTCCCTGCAGGCTGCAAGGCCGTACCGCCATTAAACCGGGTCTGAGCAATGCACGAGAACTCGACACCCGTCAACGCAACGACCAGCGCAGTCAAAAGGGCCACGCCCAGAATCAAAGGGTGCTCCTTCATCCTATCCCTCCCGGAAAGTTTACGCTATTTCTACAGTCTTTCAGAAGTTGGAATAAGACATCAAGTTGCACGTTGTGCATCAGGAAAAACAATTTAAAGTCGGATTCGACCCCGGGTAACTTCCGGTGCAACACCAAAATTTATGCAATTGTATAATTCCCCGATCCAAAATGCAAGTGATTGAGACCGGTTTTTGGAATCCGACCTCGGAGTCCGACCACGCTAGATGCGCTACGGTCAGGGATCTGCAAGCAAAACGCAGCCCTCTGGCAGGTTTAGAACGGCATTTTTCACGCCATTAATACTCTGAGCACTGCGGGCCGCACCACGACGGCAATCATGAGAAACGACCCGGCAACCTCCCGGACGCCGAGCCCGATAGATGCTCAGTAGTTGAGACCACATAGGACCATTCGGGCATGAAATCCACCTAGCCAGTCTCAAGCCGGCTTTTAAGATGAAAATTACACGGCACGATTTGGTGATACGTCACAGGAGGCAGGTACTGCGCTAAATTGAATTGACCCCGGATGAACGGGGCGTGCTTAAAGGCCACATAACTCTCAATACAGTTCCCGTCCCCTGGACTGACTGTATCATAAAAGACCCTCTTGATAGTTCCGCTCTCTCTTTCATGCCAGTAATCCCGAGTCCTTGCCTCTCACTGATCTTCGGAAGAGCGGCTTCAAGGTCGAATCCTTCTCCATTATCCTCTATAGTCAGATGTATGGCGCTATCTTGCTTGATAAGAGAAAAATCTACATATTCTGCATTGCTGTATTTGGCAATGTTGTGAAACGCTTCCTGAGCGATACGAAATATCACGATCCTCAAGGGATCAGGGATATCCTGCTCTTCAATGCCGACCTCCACCTCGACATGGATTCCGGGATACGTCGTCCGATATTGGCGAAAGAACCATTGAAGAGCCGCAACGACTCCCATATTGTCAAGAAAGGGGGGCCGGAGCTCCGTCGTGAGCCTCCGTACCTCATTGATCAAAAGCTTGGTCCATGCAATTGTGCTATCGAGCAACTCCGGCCTGGACCCACTTTGATTGAGTTGCGCGCGAGCGTTTTCAAGTCCGAGCATTATGGCCGCAAGCGATGACCCGAAGCTATCGTGCAACTCTCCCGCAATGTTTTTCCTCTCATCTTCCTGGGCTGAGAGGAGTTTCGAAGAAAGAAACCGGAGATCTTCTTCTGATTGCCTAAGGGCATCCTCAGTCTGTTTGCGTACTCTTTCATCTTCAAGACCCTGCAGTACACGAGCGATGTCTGCCGCCAGTCCGCTTAGCAAATCGACTTCCTCGGCATCAAAAGCGTCTGGCCGGTCCGCCTTGACGGTCAAGACGCCGAAGACATGTTCACGATGGATGAGGGGGACTGAGGCAATTGAAGCCCCACCATAAGCGACGACCGATTCCTTCCAAGGGACAAAGCGCGGATCGTTGGCGATATCTTCGAAGACCACCGCTCGGCGTTCGCGTATAGCTGTGCCTGCAGGCCCTTGTCCTGTAGGGCTGTCATCCCATGTGATCAGGGAGTGTTCCAGAAATTCGGAACCCACCCCCGAGTGGGTCACTGGCAATACCCGCTTCGAGAACGCTTCCGGTTGTCCGATCCACGCCATTACATATCCCCGCGTTTGGGCAAGACTGTTGCAAACATCGGTCAACAGCTTCAGAGGGTCCTTTTCACGATTGAGGAGACCGCTGACGTCTCGCATTGCTCTTAAGACGTTATTGAGATGTTTCACGCGCGCCTCACTGGCTCGCAGCGCCTCCTCGGCCTGCTTGTTCTCCATCCTCTCCTGCTCCAACTCATCAACACGCCTGCGAAGTTCATACAATTCGGTCAAGAGTTGCTCTTTGGTTTTGGCTTTGTCCTGCATATTCAACTCCTTGAGAACCAGATGATTCTCCGGAGAGAGGACGGGAAGGAGTCTCATTGGAGACGACCCTGGACGCAGACAAAAGAGATAACGCTTATAAAATCAGAATGTTTCTTTAATCAAGAAAATAGCACGAATACGGTTTTGACTGTAAAGAAAAATTTGTGTTGCTTGCCAGAGGATTGAATCCGCAGCCTGCCGCAATTACGCGAACAAATGATCTGGACGTGGCAAATTTTTGTCGCCCCCGAGGTCGGACCCAAAACCGAAACCGGGGAAGTCAACACACTTTAACGTGCCGATCTACCGTGGCGCTATACTATTGGAAGCACTCGAGGGCGGACCTGTCCCGATCCTGTTCGTCGCCGTTACCGTGAACGTATAGGATTTACCGCCGGTCAGTCCTTTGAAGATTATCGGGCTGGCCGGTCCTGATGCCGTCTGCCCTGTACTGGATGTCACGGTATACAGGGTTATTTCGCTTCCACCATTTGAAGATGGGCGCTTAAAGCTAACTTTTACCCCGGCTTTGTCCGTTTTTGCCCTTACGGCCGCCGGCGCGCGCGGGACTGTGGCGGGCGTTACGCTGTTTGACGCTTCTGAGGGTGGACCGGTCCCGATCTTGTTCATCGCCGCAACTGTGAATGTACAGGGATCCCCGTTAGTGAGACCCTTCACGGTCAGGGGACTGGCCGGCCCCACTGCTGTCCGCCCCGTACTCGATGTCACGACATATGAGATGATTTCGCTTCCACCATTTGACGCCGGGTACTTAAAGCTAACTTTTACCCTGGCGTTATCTGCTTCTGCCTTCATGATCACAGGCGCGTCCGGGACTGAGGCGGGCGTTACGCTGTTTGACGCTTTTGAAGGTGGACCGGTCCCGATCTTGTTCGTCGCCGCAACTGTGAATGTATAGGGTGTCCCATTGGTCAGGCCGGATACAACTATCGGGCTTCCCGCCCCCGAGCCTTCTATTGCCCCCGGTTTCGAGGCGACCGTGCAGCCCGTTACCCGGTCCCCGCCGCTTGCAGGCAGCTTAAAGCTGACTGATGCCTCCGAGTCGCGGGGCGTTGCAACTACGATTTCAGGCGCGTCAGGAACCGTGGCGGATGTTGAAGGCATTGAGCTGCTGGAAGGACCTGGAGCCGGACCTGTGTTACCCGCATTTGTCGCCGCAGCAGGCGTATTGGTAGTAGGGCCTGAGGCGGTTGGCGCATTTGCCCCGACTTGCGATGTCGTTTCCCCGCCGGCGTTTGAATATGCGGTACCGGCGGTGGCATTGGGAGTACCTGTCCTTGAGATGGAGGGTGTGGAACTGCTCGCGGACGGGGAAAAACCTGTTGACGCCAGAGAATCGCCGCCCGTTGAGTAAGGACTGCTATAAGCACTGGCATAGGCGTATGATGAATTTGCATTAATAAACGCAGTAGTGCCGTTCGTGAAAATTCTAATCTCCCGGGTTGCTCCGTCTGACCATGTGCCGGTGAAGACCATTACTCTCAAGTTTGGGTCAATAACTCCAACGGATGTTGAACCGACGTTCAGCGTAATCACCCCGCCCGTGGAGATCGACACGGTTCCGTTTTCACCGCCTGACGTCCCATTGCTTGCATCCCAGACGAACGAACACGTTCCATCCAGGTAGATCGTAAGAGTGTCGTTTTCCCACCATGGAGCCCCGGGCCCGGAAGCAAGACCGCTGCCTTGCCACGCGCCAACCAGATTACTGATCGAAAAGGAAGTGGTTTGTTGAGTGAAAATTAAGAGATTGGCATCGTCGCCCGTTGTACCCGCCCCGCTTGTCCCAACCATGATAGTATTGACTGTGTTCGTGGTAGAGGCGAAGTTCGTAGTATCGAGACAGCCAGAAATACAAGTTATCCCGTCTGATGAAACTGACAAGGTCCCGGATAAGGGGCCTGTCGTCCCGTCACTGTTGCTATACAATCCTGTAAACGTTCCGTCGGGGTGGATAGTTTCGCTTGCTCTTTCCCACGAGGAGGCAGACCCTGCAGACAAAACATTGCCTTCCCAGGCGCCGGCTAAATCAGCCAACGCATATGAAGCGGGTTGGTATGTCAGAATCGTGAGGTTTGTAGAGCCGTCCTGCGACCATGTTGCCGTACATGTCATCAAGGTATTGCTGGAGTCTATCCAGCAGTTGGCGGCATTAGACTGGCCGTTCAGGGTCATCACAATCCCGTTGGCAACAATCGAGAAAGAACCGCTGAGGCTCGCAGTATTGCCGTTGCTTTCCATACCGGAACCGCTAAAAGTTCCATTTTGAGCTACGGTCAGCGTGCCTCTTTCCCACCATGGCGCGCTTGGACCGGAAACAATACTGTTAAAATTCCATGCGCCGGCCAAAGCGGACTGACCTTCCGCAACCGTCGGGAACAGGGAGAACAGACAGATAAGGCAGACGCAACTGAACAATCCATGCGGATGCTTTGGAATATTTGCTGTACGCACTTCAGATCGTCCTCCGATAAAGCCATTTCCGGCATTTTCAATAAAAATCGGCCGACCAAGCACAATCTGAACTTGTAAGTGCGCAACTGGTTCCTATAATCAATGATCAATTGCGCGCCTGAGACTGGAAAAAGTATACACTCACAGGTCGGAATACACAAGTTATACTTCGACAGATCTCATCCCCAAGCTTGATGACAAGGAAATTCCATTGGTTCGCATTCACGAAGACATGGCGCTATAGTGAAGAGGAAAGAACTGGTGAGACGAATCGAGGAGGCCGGATGTGCCCTCATCCGGTAAGAAAGCAAGCCCGATTGGTATCAAAATCCTGCTACTGGCTCATGCCAAGCTATTCCACGCCACAAAGAAATTAATGAACGCCTTGCAAAACATATTCTAAAGATGCTTAATTCCTGATAGCCGGTTTCCTGACATATTCTTTCAGTGATCGGAATGATCAGCCCTGAGAGCAAATCCTATTTTTTTCGCTCGAGTACTTCCCGGGTAATCTCATACAGCCGCTGATACTTAGAGGAACCAGGGAATTTCTTTCGTAAAAGATCAGCCTGCTGCAAGGCCTCCTGCAACCGCCCCTGATAATAAAAACAAAAGAACAATCCCTGCTGGGCAGGTTCAAGAAGTTCACTACCATAAGCAGCTTGAGCTCTATTGAAGTATTCTTGCGCCTTAGAAGCGAAAGTGGGATCAGTGTTCACATACAACCGCCCTATTTCCACCAGTGCACGTTCATGATTCGGATTTGCCCGGAGCAAGTGGAGCAGGTCGCTTTCGGCAAGCTTCCAAGCTCCTTTTTTATCGAAATTATGCCCCATGACTCCGAGACGGCCTCTTAAAAATACTAGCTCCAAATCTTCTGGATTTTTCCTGATTGCTTTGTCTAAATCGGCCTTGATTTTATCGTATTCAGCTTCGATAGGCTTAAGATCTTCCTTGCTCTTCACGTTCGGAGGGAACCCGCCAATGAATGGTTCTAATTCTGAGATACGCTGCTCAATGCTGCCATGAGCCCCCACGCTAACAGCGGGAGAGCCAAAACAGAATGATAAAGCGAGAAAAAATGAGAGCAGCCTATTTTGCATCGTAGCTCTTAAAAAGCACATAACGTCTGCGCTCCCCCGGGCCATCCTAAGAACCCTTCTTCTTCAACTGCACACTTTACATGACTGTACGTAACTACAGTACAACATATTGTCCACTTATAGGAAAAGAGTTGAACGGACTGGAGGGGATTCGTGAGAGTTGAGCAAAACCCTGGAGGGTTTGGAGTCTGGGAGGTAGAAACCGGAACGAGTGGCTGTCAGGCCTAGCAAGGCTACGGCTGCAATGCGGCAGGATTGCCGATTGATGGGTGATTTACCGGCCTCCCCAGCCTTTTTGCACGATCGTTGCCGACTCAGCATAGGGATATTTTTTCACCAGATCCGGAACTGCAAGGCCCTGGTCGCCGTCGCGCATGAAATGGATCAGGACGACGGAGGCCCAGTAGTCGTCATAGTATCCGGTTGTCCGTAACTGGCTTGCGACACCTTTATCATTGACCGTATGGCAGGCAGCGCATGTAACAGGCCCGGTGTATTTCGCGTCGGGACTGAACTGCAGGGCCTGCTGGTGAGTCGTCCAGTCAAGCTCATGGTCCCATTTCCCGATACATCCTTGGGGACCTGCCAGTACCTCATCTTATTGCCTTCGCTGTACGTATTGTCACGGACGAAATAGGAGAGCTTTACCCCGTGTTGAGGTGACAGCAAGCTCGGCTTTTCTCCGCGGGCGCCCGATTTTACCGCCTGAGCCTGGATGCTGTTATAAGGGGGAATGATGCAGCAGTAGGATATGTCGAAGCCCACACAATGCATTCCGAGTTCGTAGTTTATAAAAATCGAGTAATTGCCTTTGGGTTCGAAAAGGGTTTGCAGGTTCGGGGAGTTTTCGAGGTCCGATTTCCGTAGCAAGTCGAACCGGAAAGGAGGCCCTTTCGGATATTGCGGCCCATCGGCAAAGGCAGTCGAGCACATGGCAAGAGTCAGGACCAGGGCGGTCATCGTCAGGTTGAAAGTGCTTCCCGTAAAACGACGATGTCCGGTCCTGACAAGCCTACTCAGGGCATGCCGCTCCATTTTTGACCCAATCTTTCATATTGTTTACGAACTCATCGTGCGGTACGGAAACAGGGGTCCTTCCTTCGCCGGGATTCCAACCCCAAAGCACAACCGGGGCTGACTCCACGTGCTCGACAATTTCATCCGGACTCCTCTGCCCGTTATATGCCGGGTCTTTGAGGTGCTCGCACAGAACGCGGGGAGACTGCTTCTCGAAGACCATGGGAAGGTCTTTGGGCGGAAGCTGCCAGCCCGGAGCCCCTGGAGGCATGTTGGTGCCGGGCAAATTCATTTCCTGGTGGCACGTGCCGCACAGCAGTCCATTTTGGCCCAGTCCTTCCGGTCCCCTCATTACATCCATGATGTGGGGATGGCTGTCATCTCCCTGGAGCGGGCGATCCCCCCGGGGGTGGCAGTTTACGCACCTGGGGTGGGCAAGCACCACGGACGCCTTAAGAAAAGCCGCGGCGGCAGGGTTTTCCTGCGCAGGAACGTCCCCTTCGGCAAGTATTATGGTCGCCGCTATGCATACTAACAGTGGGAGCATTGATTTTGATCGCATAGGCTCTCCATCCGGGTCATGGCAGGTCCCGTCAGACGTATATGCCCGGTTCCATGGGTAAACGCCTGAGTCTTTCACCAGTCAGGGAAAAGACGGCATTGGCGACCGCGGGGGCTATGACGGGAGTTCCGGGTTCCCCTATACCGCCAGGGTTTTCGTTGTTTTTGATGATGTGAACTTCCACGATCGGCATTGCATCCATTCGGAGCACTTTGTAGTCATTGAAGTTGGACTGCTCCACGCGGCCGTCTTTGATTGTTATGGCCCCATAGAGCGCTGCGGAGAGGCCGTAGACGATCGCGCTTTGCATCTGCGCTTTGATTATCGACGGATTGACATACCTGCCGCAATCAACAGCACACACAACCCGGTTAACGCGAATATGGCGGAGAAGATCCAGGGAAACCTCGGCAATTTGGCAAACAAAAGAGCCGTAGGATTCCAGCACGGCGATCCCCTGCGCCCGCCCTTCAGGCAACGCCGTTCCCCAGTTCGCTTTCTCGGCCGCCAGGTCGAGTACTGCGCGATGACGTGGGTGGCTTGCCAGCATGGCCCGGCGGAATTGGTAAGGGTCCTTTCCTGCTGCATGGGCCAGTTCATCGACAAAACTTTCGACTGCAAAGCCGGTATTGGAATGCCCGACCGAGCGCCACCACTGAACGGGGACACCGTTCTTCGGACTGTGCAGATCGACTAGAATATTCTGGATTTCGTAGGGCAGGTCCTTTGCTCCTTCAACCGAAGACGGATCTATGCCGTCTTTTACCCTGATTTTTTCAAAGGCTGTTCCAGCCATGATGGATTGGCCGACAATCGTATGGCGCCAGGCAATTACGTTTCCGTCCGCATCGAGGCCGGCGCTCATTCGGTTGAACCAAAAAGGCCTGTACCAGCCTCCTCTGGTGTCATCCTCCCGAGTCCATAGCACCTTAACCGGCTTTCCAAGCGCCTTCGCAACATGGACGCCCATCACCACAAAGTCCGAATGCGGGTTCCCGCGTCGCCCGAACCCGCCGCCAAGAAAGGTGGTATTGACCTTAACACTTTTCGGATCGATCCCCAGGATTTTTGCCGCTGCATCCCGACTCCACGTCTGGCCCTGTGTCCCCGTCCATATTTCACAATGATCGGGGCCGGGGTCTACTGCACACGACAGCGGTTCCATATCCGCGTGGGCAAGGTACGGTACTTCGTACTCGGCGCTAACCTGCTTTGATGCCGATGCCAATGCCTTTTCAGGATCTCCATCCTTTCTGGCGACCGCACCCGCGCTTTTGGCAAGTTCGGCGTATTGGCCCCTCATTGACTCCGTCGATAATGCCGCCCATGGGCTGTCGTCCCAGACGACTTCAAGGGCGTCGCGGCCTCTTTTGGCGGCCCAGTAGTTGTCGGCCGCCACGGCTACCCCGGAATCTATCTCAACGACTTCGCGCACTCCGGGTACGGCCTTTGCCTTGGCTGCATCAAAGCCCTTTACCTTTCCTCCGAAGACCGGCGGACGGGCAACAAGGGCTGTGAGCATTCCGGGGCGCATAATGTCGAACCCGAATATGGCGCTGCCGTTTACCTTTTCCGGTGTGTCCAGACGAGGTATGGGTTTTCCCAATATCTTGTATGCGGATGGATCCTTCAGAAAGATCTTCTCCGGGACCGGCAGCGTAGCGGCTAAATCCGCCAGTTGTCCATAGGTCATGCTCTTACCGCTCGAGCTGGTGACTTTACCGTTTTCGGCACGGCAACTCGTCTCTTTTACTTTCCACTTCTTTGCGGCCGCGCTGATCAGCATCATACGGGCCGCCGCCCCCACTTTGCTCATCCGTTCCCACTCGGTCCTGACGCTGGAGCTGCCCCCGGTAATCTGAGCGCCGATCATCGGATTGTTGTAGACCGGGGCAACCGGCGCCGGCTCCACTCGGACCTTCTTCCAACCGCAATCGAGTTCCTCGACTATGAGCATCGGGATTGCAGTGTAGACGCCCTGTCCCATTTCCGATTTGTTGACCAGAATCGTCACTGTGTCGTCGGCGCCTATCCGGAGGAAAGCGCCCGGATTGTAAGGAGTTTCGGCGGCAACCGCATCGCCCGTAAGGCCCGTGTAAGGCACAGCATATAACCCCAGCACCAGTCCGCCGGTTGCGACCACGCCCGTTTTTATAAAATCACGCCGGCTCAGATTGACGATTTCGCTCATTTTCTGCCTCCCTGAGACATCATTGCGCTCGCCCGGTGTATCGCGCTGCGGATTCGCTGGTATGTCCCGCAGCGGCAGATATTGGAGGACATGGCCTGGTCAATGTCGGCATCGGCGGGATTCGGATTGGCAGCCAGCAACGCCGCTGCGGACATGATCTGACCCGACTGGCAGTAGCCGCACTGTGGAACATCCTCTTCAATCCATGCTCTCTGAACCGGATGGCTATTATCCGCGGAGAGGCCTTCGATCGTGAGGATTTCCTTTCCAATCGCCTCCGAAACCGGCATAACGCAGGAGCGCGCCGCATGCCCGTTCACGTGAACCGTGCATGCGCCGCAGAGGGCCATACCGCAGCCGTACTTGGTCCCCGTTAGCCCCAGAGTATCCCGGAGGACCCACAAAAGCGGCGTTTCGACCGGTACATCGACTTCATACCTTCTCCCATTCACCTTGAACGAAATCATTTGTGGGCCTCCGCTGATTTGCGGTTAGAGCCGGCGCATCGGGCTGCTTGGAACCAGACAAAGGATAGAATGATTTAACGGATCAGCCGGGATTAGTTTGCCGGAGCAAAACGGTTCGTTCCCGCCCGTGGATCCGGAAAAGTTTTGCCATGTGCTGAACTCTAATTCCTGTTCGCTCAAAAGCAAGAAGAGGCCGGGCAATTTTCACGGTGCATGGAAATCCGCCATCCGATTCGGTTCATTGTCCTGTCGTCGCCTTGATTGATCTCGGCGCACACTGTAGTTCGGTTTCGCGCCGAGCGTGTTAAGCACGCATCGCGCCAATGGGCAACAGGCTTCCGCTAGTGAAGTGGTGGGAGTTGCTGGAAAGCCGTGCTCGGTTGGCGACATCTGCGATGGGATCGGAAACTTGGAATCAGAGCCAGCTTGCAGCCATCGGCGCCGGTCGTTTGAACCGGAAGATTGGATATAGAGCGGTCGCCGGCGTCTGGGAAATAATCAATGATGGTAAATAACAAAAGCATTTATGTGACATGCCGTTTCCGCATCAGGCACCTCCATGCTCGGGGTGGGTTTGGACGATTAGATCCGAAATGGCTGGAGATAAGTGAAAGAACCTCAAAGTAAGGCTCCACTGCCAAAACTATATCTCCTGCAGTCCGCTGTGGTGGACCGGGACCTCTACGGTCCTCATCAGCGTTGGCAACGAGTGTCAACCACAGACCTGCTTCTTCCAAATGCGTAGCGACATTTTGGGCGAACTTTTTTTGGTCATTTTTAGAACTGAATGAGTGAAAACAGCCTCTGTCAAATGCGAAACCAAAAGGAGCGCCTTCAACTTTGTTGTGGAGAAAATCAGCGAGGATGAAATCGCATTCAACATTAGCGGTGGAGGCTTTTTCCTTTGCCTTCTCCAGAGCAATGTCCGAAGCATCAGTACCAGCAACCTTAAAGCCGTTCTGCGCAAGCCATATGGAATTGTCTCCGGTTCCACAGCCAATATCCAAGGCTTTGCAACTCAAAATCGGTCTTTGGGTCACAACTTCGACGAGATTAAAATCCGGCTTGCCGATGTCCCAGGGAGTGTCCCCTGATTTGTATCTTTCTCTGAAACGATCTTCGGTTGTCATCCTGTTGCCCCTTATAGCATTTGCCCGGTTCCATGGGGGGCTGTGAGTCTTGGTCCGAAGTTAACAGCCGTTCTGTTTCCTGATAGCCAGAGCCGCCTGATATACCGTTCTTCGCGCCAGGTTAAAACGGGCTGCAACCACCGATGCCGCTTCCCTTGATGAGGAACCGCCATCGAGCAGCGCCTTCAGCTCATCTTTCCAGGCCGCGGGGTCCCGATGGCAGAGACTGCTTTCTTCGGATTGCGGGCCGTCCCTACGGCCACCAACCGATCCGGCTCCCGCCCCATCCACCACGAGGGTCAACTCTCCCCTCACTTCCGTCTTGAAATGCGCAACCGCTTCCGAAACGGTCCCCCGGAAGATTTCCTCGTGCATTTTCGTAAGCTCCCGCGCGATCGCCGCCCGCCTGTCCCCCCAGACCTTCAGCATCTCTTCGAGGGTCCTCTCGAGCCTTTTGGGGGACTCATAGAGTATCAAAGTCATTGTGAGGCAGGCGTGTTCTTCGAAAAAGCGCTTTCTGAGGGCGCCTCTTGCGGGAGGAAAGCCTAAAAAAATGAAAGGCCGGGTTTGAAGACCGGATACCGAGAGGGCCGAAATAAGGGCAGTCGGACCGGGGATAGCGACCGGCTCCATCCCGCGATGCAGCGCTTCTTCGATTAAAAGTTTTCCCGGATCCGATATGCCCGGCGTCCCCGCATCGGTAACCAGCGCCACACTCCGCCCGGAATTGATCGCCTCCAGAAGCTCGCTTCCGCGCTCTCGCGCATTGTGTTCGTGATAGCTTATGAGTGGTTTGTGGATGTCGTAATAGGAAAGCAGCTTTCGGGTGCGGCGAGTGTCCTCGGCGGCGACAAGATCGACCGAGCGCAAAGTGTCAAGCGCTCTCAGAGTGATGTCGGCAAGGTTCCCGATGGGAGTCGAGACGACGAAGAGTTTTCCTTTAGCCTCTTTTTCACCGTCCAGGTTCGAAGGCATTGACTATCCAATTTATTTCCGGTTCTTCACCCTTCCACCTGATTCCGATAACGTCGAATCGCGCGCAGGAATTCTGCATCCCGTGCTGTTTCAGATACCACAGGGCTGCGCGCGTCAAGCGTTTGCGTTTATAGCCGGCGATGGATTCTTCCGGGCTGCAAAGCCCATCCGCCTGGCGGGCCCTTACCTCAACGAACACTATTATATCTCCGTCTTTTGCAACGAGGTCTATTTCACCCAGCGGGCAGCGGAAGTTTCTGTCGACAACTTTGATCCCGATTCCGGCAAGGTACTCGGCAGCCGCTCTCTCGCCCTCTTTCCCCTTACTGTAACGGCTCCTCATCATCGACTCGGCACTCCGTACCCGGCAAAACGCCATTGAAGGTGAGTCTATGCAGCGAACAGGGACCATAGCGTCGAATGGCCTCGCAATGGCGCTCGGTTGCATACCCCTTGTGGGAGTCAAATCCATACTGAGGAAACTTTTCGTGGAACTTGCACATCAGGCGGTCGCGGTGGACCTTTGCTACAATGGAAGCCGCAGCTATGGAAACCGAAAGGCAGTCCCCCTGCGGAATTCCTATCTGGTCGATTGGAAGTGGAAGCCGGTAAGGACCGTCGATCAGCAGGAAATCCGGATCTACGGTCAGACCGTTCACCGCGTCGGTCATGGCCCGGAAGGTAGCCTGCAAGATGTTGATTCGGTCTATTTCAACGTTGTCAACAACCCCGATGCCGACCGCGAGCGCGCGTGAGCAAATTCCGGCGTAAAACTTTTCCCGAAGTCCGGCAGTGAGTTTCTTGGAATCCGTAACACCGGGCAGGCGAACGCTCTTCGGCAGGATCACGGCCGCCGCCACTACGGGGCCGGCTAAAGGTCCCCGACCGGCCTCGTCTATGCCGCAAATGAAGCGAAAACCCCGCCGGTGTGCGTCCCTTTCATGAAGACGCATATCAACCGCCAGGGATTCGATCAATTGCCGCTGCATATGAACCTCGGCACATGCTTCGGAACCACTCGACCCGGGGTGGCTTCCGGAAGGATTGCGAGCTAAGACTTGGGCGCCTCGCGCTTCTCGCGTATTCTGGCCGCCTTGCCGACCCGATGGCGAAGATAATAGAGCCTGGACCTTCGGATACGGCCTCTGCGCAGAATCTCTATTTTTTCTATCTGTGGGGAATGAAGAGGGAAAATACGTTCTACGCCAACCCCGTAAGAAACCTTGCGGACCGTAACGGTAGCGCCCATTTTGGCCCTATGGGAGCGGATCACCAGTCCTTCGAACACCTGAACGCGCTCTTTTTCGCCTTCACGGATTTTCACGTGCACTTTCACCGTATCGCCGATTCTGAACGCCGGGATGTCGAAGCGCATGTGATCTCTTTCGATCGTTTCGAGCAAACTTATTCCCATTGCAATTCCTCCATAAATAATCAGTGAACGGTGATCGGCGGCAACGAATCCCTTCGCTTCTCACTCTTCACTTGAGACCTTCCGCCAGTGCCTCTCTCTCAGAGAGGGGTAGAGCACTTCGGCTAAGCAGCCGGTCCAGAATAATAGAGGCCGCAGCACGCACCGGAAGATGATTATAGCCGTTTATTCCCGGAATCGGTTCCAACACCGCGTCCGCGATGTCGAACACTTCCGGCGCCAGGCCCCATCCCGTGCCGAAAAGAAGCAGAGCGGGCCGATTCAGTCTTTCAAGCAGGTCCCTGGCCCTGGAGTGCGGCAAAGCACTCTTGGCGTTTTTTGCGGTGGTAGCCCACAGAACCGGGATTTCTCCACCCTTTAGCGTAATATCTTCCACCGCCGAAGAGAGGCTTTCCACCACTCTTAGAAGTTTTATGGCCTCTCGCCTCTCAGGAAGGATTTTGCCTCCGACGCCATCGATCCAGTGGGCGGTAAGCCTGTTTGCCAAGGCCTGCTGGTCCTTGAGAGGCGTCACTATATAACAGCCCGGCACGCCGTAGGTGCGACACGACCGCGCCAGGTCGTGAAGATCCAGGTTCGTTATTGCCGAGGCAATTGTATTACCAGTCCTGTTCAAGACCGGATAATGGAGCAGCGCCAAAAAAAGTTGCGCCATCATTCACTCGTGAATCGCAGTGTCATGTCTCGAAAAGTTCGTCGGGGCTGGAAGCCCCTCCTACAAAATTACGAATTTTTCGAGACAGGACACTAGGAACAGTTGTCCGTTGCTGTCTTTTCCCGTTCACCGCTCACCGCTTTTTCAAGTTCCCGCCGAGCCGATTCGAGCAGGGCCTCATCCTCCCCGGTGAGGTTCAGCCGGGCAAAGAGATCAGGGCGGCGCAAACTGGTTCTTAAAAGGGCCTGCCCTCTCCGCCAGCGGCGAACGCTTTCATGGTTGCCGCAGAGCAGGACTTCAGGAACGCTCATACCCTCGAAGTGCTGAGGACGAGTATATTGAGGGTGTTCCAAGACGGTTTGGCTGAATGAATCCGCAAAGGCCGACCCCTCATTTCCGAGCACTCCGGGGAGCAGCCGCGCAACAGCGTCCACTACGACCATAGCCGCGAGCTCTCCACCTGTCAAAATGTAGTCGCCCACCGATATCTGGTCGTCCGTGAAATGCTCCGCCACTCGTTCGTCAACCCCTTCGTACCTGCCGCAAATGAGAATGAGCCGCTCGAAGCGGCTCATTTCGCGAGCGATTTCCTGATTGAACAACCTCCCCTGAGGAGTCAGCAAAACGATTTTTGCGGAAGGGCCACCCGCGGTGATCGCTCTAAGAGCACTCACAATCGGTTCCGGTTTCATGACCATGCCCTCGCCGCCTCCAAAGGGCCGGTCGTCGGTCATCTGATGTTTGTCTTCGGCAAAATCACGAATATTATGCAGTCGAACCTGAACCAGTCCGCGATCGCGCGCCTTTCCCACGATGCTTTCTTCCAGAGGCGAGGAAAACATACCGGGGAAAATAGTCAGAATTTCAAAGATCATTTATTGCAAACCTTCAGGCAGATCCACTATGAGCTTCCCGTTAAGAAGATCCACCTCACTTACGACGTCCTCGATCGCAGGGATGAGCAGTTCTTTCCCTTCATTTACAACCACGTATACGTCATTGCCTCCGGTTTCCAATACCGACCTCAAGGTCCCGAGAGGCTTGCCCTCTTTCGTTAAGACCGAAAGTCCGATCAGCTGGAAGTGGTAGTATTCGTCAGCGGGCAACTGAGGGAGCCGATCTCTATGTACGAAGAGGTCGTTTCCGGTTAAAGCCTCAGCCTGCTCCCTGCTCACAATTTCTTCAAACCAGGCGATCATCGTAATCAATGCCCCGACGCGGGACGCAACCGTTTTGGCGCTGAGGTCCTTAATGGTCAGGAACTGCTCCGCTTCGCCTTCGCACGAAATGAGCCTTTCCCCGGCTTTCATTTCTCCAAGAGTCTCGCCGTAAGCAACGAGTTTTAGAGCGCCCCGGACCCCATGAGCTTTTACGACCTTTCCAACGGCAACGAGAAAGGTTTTGTCCATCGAGGTTATTCTATTATCTCCAAAACCGCCCGCTTGCGAATTTTGGTCGACGCGGCGCTCAGGATCGTTCTCATGGCGCGGGCCGTACGCCCCTGTTTGCCAATCACTTTGCCCAGGTCATCCTTGGCCACCCTAAGTTCTATAACGGAGGTCTGCTCGCCCTCGATCTCTGAAACCCTCACCTTATCGGGATTATCAACCAACGCCCGCGCCATAAACTCGATCAATTCCTTCAACATGATTTCCTCCGGATGAATGCGCAGCGTGAATAGTTAGGAAATCTCGTTTAGCTTCCCATGCCTTTGAATCAGATTGCGAACGGTATCGGTAGGTTTTGCGCCCTGGCCCAGCCAATACTTTAGTCTTTCGCTGTCGATCTGGACTTGCGTTTCATCGGGCAGCGGATCGTAGGTCCCGATTCTTTCTATAAACCTGCCGTCGCGCCGCGCTTCGGATGAGGCGACAACAATCCGGTAGAACGGTCTTTTCTTCCTTCCACCACGAGCCAAACGAATCTTAACAGGCATTAAATTTTAGACCTCCAGTTCCATCAAGTTTAAATCTTTTCATATAATGCATCATTAATACATTAGAAAGGGAAAAATGACCCCTTTCGCCTTAATTTCCCCTTCTTTTTCTTGCCACCCCCTCCGGCGCCCATCATCTGGCGGATCATTCTCCGCGATTCTTCGTAGCTCTTGAGAAGCCTGTTAACATCCTGAACGCTTGTCCCGCTGCCGGCTGCAATCCTTCGCCTTCGGCTTCCGTTGAGTATATCAACGTTTCTGCGCTCCTCTTTGGTCATCGACCTGATGATGGCCTCCATGCGCACAAACTCTTTCTGATCTACTTCAGCCTTCTTCAGTTCTTTTAGCATACCCATGCCCGGAAGCATGCCGAGAATTTGATCGAGGGAACCCAGTTTTTTGACCTGTTGAAGCTGTTGGAGAAAATCCTCCAGGCTAAAGGTATCCTGCCTGAATTTACGCGCCATCTCCTCGGCCTGATCTACGTCAAAGGCGTCCTGGGCCTTTTCGATCATCGTCAGGACATCTCCCATCCCGAGAATTCGTG
>Ga0326728_10012590_pt1 | contig 18731 bp, 13 predicted proteins | sample MB3enrmetagenome_FD_207602 | JGI IMG/M metagenome (GOLD analysis project Ga0326728, IMG submission 207602) | Lab enriched peat soil microbial communities from McLean, Ithaca, NY, United States - MB31MN | ecosystem: Environmental > Terrestrial > Soil > Wetlands > Peat | place: USA: New York... | reverse complement strand
TGAAGGGTACGGGCTTTAGACCGCAGGTAAAAATTATGCAAAGGAGTGGGGTTTAGCTCCTGGGGCAAGCTGCCGAAGAGCGTGAATTTCCTGAATTATGATCGAGATCACACACCGCTTCCCATTGAAACCGCGAACAAATCCATGCAAAGGCTGTCAAACAGGGGCTAAAGCCCGTTGTTTTGTGAGCTCTTTATGTACGGGCTAAAGCCCGTACCCTTCAACTCCGCCGCTGGGGATTCGCCCAGGCCGCCGCTCTGGCGCAGGTAGGCCCAGAGATAGAAGAGGGCGGTGGCCAGCAGGATGAGCGGGGCGGGGCGGGACAGGGCGATGGTCAGCATCTTGCCGCCCAACCGCGCCGTATCCAAATGCAGATACTGGGTGAAGCGAACCATCAAGGTGAGCGGTAACTCTCCGGTGAGGATCATGCTGGCGGCGGTCAAGGTCAGCGCCAGCCAGCGGCTGCGGCGACCCTCGATCCAGAGCGTGGCGCAGGCCGGAATGGCCAGCAGCAGCAGCTTGGCGTCATGGGAACGATGATAGGTGGGCAGCATGGAGAGGGCGGAGATGGCGGCCAGCGCGAACCACGCCCGCCGGGGCGTAAAGCGCGCGCGCAGAGTCATTGCCGCCCAGGCCAGCAGGAAGGGCGCGCACAACAGCCAGGCGGCCAGGTTGTAGAGGCGGGCATCGTTCCAGAAGAAGCTGAAGACCGTCTGCAAGCTGAGGATCATGGCCGTGGCGGCCTGGTTGGCGGTAAACGGGGTGGGATCGTTGAGCATTCCGTGTGCCGAGCCGGCGAGGAGATTGGCGTGCAGTTCTTGTGGCCAATGGGGCGCGACGGGGGCGATCCACAGCAGTCCGGGCAGGCTGAGCAGGGCAAAGAGCGCCAGCGATTGCAGTGCGCGCCGGCGACGAATGCCGCCCGCCAGCAGGAAATAGAGCCAGATGAAGCCGGCGTCCTGGGGTTTGAGGATGAGGGCGATCGCCAGGCAGAGCACGCCGGCGGCGCTGTACCGTTCTGCGAGAAAGCAGCAAACCGCGGCCACACACAGGCCGACCTCGAGGGCGGCAAAGTTGCCCAGGATGGGCAGGGTGATGCTATTCAGGAGCAGCAAGGCGGCCAACCCGCCGCAGAGGGCGGGCGCGGTCTGGGAACCCGTTCTCCAGATCATCCATGCGGGCAGAATCAGGCTGGCATCGACCAGCATCATCCACAGCACATTGGCCAAGCCCCAGGGCAGCAGGGCAAAGGGGGCAATGAAGGGCAGGGCATTGGGAAAGCAGATCAACAAGGCGATCTTGGGGGTCTCGGCGGTCCCCATGGGGTCGGGCTGAGGGCGTTCCGCCGCTGCCGCCAGATAAACCTGCTCGACCGCGCTGGGCTGATAGGGGTCGTGGTGCTGGAGCAGGCAGCGAGTGCTGTAAAAGAAGACTCTGAAATCGCCCATGGTGTTGATCCCGAAGCAGCCCACCAGGATGAGCAGGAGGGATGCCAGGAGCATGAACAACAACCCGTCCTGCCGCGCTTTGATCATGCTCCAGCCTTTCACGAGGTACCGCCGGCGTGCCCGGGGCACGTTGCAATCTTATAGAATCTCGGCGGTGGGAAGCGATGAAGCCGGGGGGTCTCGGCTGGCCGGCCGCAAGAGAGGAATAACTGCCGTCTTATTGACCCGGCCAGATTGGATTGCGCGGTTACGTCCCACTCTGGTGTACTGTCTCTGAAATTCGAATCAATCCAGCGCCGTCCTCCAGAGCATAGCGAAGAACCTTCATTTTCGATATCAGCAACAAAATGCAGGTTCTTCGACTCGTTGCGCTGGCTCGGAATGTTTCCATTTGATGCGGATTTTTGAGACACCGCACTCGGGGTTCACCCCATCTGATTCAGTGCGTCTTGTATTACCCAACCTTCCCTCAGGGGGTAAAGCCCATTGATTCTTTGAAGTTTATGTGCGGGCTAAAGGCCGTACCCTTCAAAACGCCGACATCATCAGAGTTTTCCTCGGTCTCTGACCACATGAAGATGTATTTCAGCTCGTACTCTTCCCGGTCTCAAAATCGAGACCGGGGGCACCCTCAACGGTACAAACCCAGGCGGTCAAAGACCTAGGCGCAAAGACAAGAACGCGGCGAGGGTGGGTATCCCCCATTTGTCGCATTGCATTCAGGCCGGATCAATCCGCGTCCAACTTTGGGGAAGAGGAAAGCAATCGTGCAGCGGCTATAATCGACTCACGCGATCGGCAGGCACGATTCCTGCTTGCGGTGGGCTGAGAAGAGCATGGAGTGCCAGTAAATACGGGCCGTATCCATCATCGCGCAGGGAGATCGGGCCGCAGGGGAGAGGAATTTTATTGCCGATGAAGTCTTCCGGCGTGATTACTCTATTTCACGAACAGCGCTACCCTAGTCAGCCATCGTACTCGTTTTTCGTCTCGATTCTGATGCATGGCGTGGGTATTGGACTGGTCGCGCTGGGCATTCTCTCCACGCCGCCGATTCAGCAGCGCACTGCGGCGCGGCGCTATGAGTTGCGCCATCTGGAGCTGCATGTTGCGGATGCGCAGTCGGCCGCTGGGGACAGCCACTATCCCGACGCGCGGGCGCGCTCTCTGGGCAAAGCGTCTCCGGCCCAGGAGCAGGCAGCGCCTCCGCCGGTTCTGCATGAGGTTGCGCAGGCGGGTAAGGCCAAGCAGACGCTGGTGCAGCCCGATCTTCCCGCGCATATTGAATTGGCCGAGGAGACCCCGGTGCCGGCCATGGTGATCTGGACGCCGCCCAAGGTGCACGTGAAGACCATCGTTGCGCCGCAGCCGGAGAAGCCCACCGCCGCCGACGTCAAGCCTTCGCTGGTGACGCCGAACCAGGAGGTGACGCTGGCCGAACACGGCATCTCATCGTCGAATCTGGCCACCCGGCCGCAGCCTTTGGTCGCTAGCACGACTTCGCCCGTGGAGGTGCACGCGCCGGACCGGCCGCAGCTCCCGCCGGTCACGGTGACCCAGCAGGCCGCTACTCCCACCCCGGCAGCGGTGCTTTCTCTCTCCGATCTGCATATGAAGGATGGCAACGTCACCCTGCCGCCGGTGAACCAAACCGCGGCCAAGCCGTCCAAGGAGCCAGCTACGCAGGGGAAGAGCAAAGCTACTCCCGCGGCCAAGACCAGCGCCAACGGCGACCCGGCCTCCAAATCCTCTGGAAATGGCGGGGATAAGGCTCCCAGCAACGCCAAAAAGGCGGAGAAAGTGGCGGAGAATGGCGGCAAACAGAATGCCAAGCCCAGCGTGAGCAAGCCTGTAGAGGCCAAAGCGGTGGAGAGTAAAGCCGGCGCCGGCAAGCCGGCCGAGGCGCACCGCAGCGGCGCGGCATCCGGACCCGCCGTGGGGATGGATGAAGCCAGCGACAGCAAGCACGCCCATATCACCCGCCCCATCGACGGGCACTTTGGCGCGGTGATCGTCGGCTCCACGCTGGAGGAGCAATATCCGGATATTGGCGACCAGTGGCAGGGGCGTCTGGCGTATACCGTGAATCTGCATGTGGGCACGGCCAAGAGCTGGATATTGCAGTATTCGGCGCCGCGCAACGAAAGCGTCGGCGGGGCAGGCAGTGTCAGCCGCATCGACGCTCCCTGGCCCTACTCCATCGTGCGTCCCAACCTGGCTCCCGGCTCGATCAATGCCGATGCCCTGTTGGTACATGGCTTCGTCAACCAGGTGGGCCGCTTCGAGAGCCTTACGATTGCCTTCCCCCCGGAGTTCGCGCAGAGCCAGTTTGTGCTGGATGCGCTGCGCCAATGGCAGTTCCGGCCGGCGGCGCAGAACGGCCAGCCGGCGCGGGTGGAAGTGCTGATCATCATTCCGGAAGTGGAATAGAACTTCATTCGCGCAGACCGAAATGGGGTCATAAGCGATGAACCGATTGCTCCGGCCAGATTGAATTGCGGGTTTGCATCCCACCCTAGCCGCAAAAGCAAGAACGCGGCGAGGGTGGTACACCCCAGTATTCTGCATTGCTTTCCCACCCTGGACGCCGAAAACGCGTTCAGGATGGGGTACCCGCATTTATAGCAAAAACGAAAAGGCCTTAATTCACCGACGCTTCCAACATGCGCACCACATGGTGGACGATGATCAGATCTTCGGCGGGGGGGATGACGCGCACCGTCACCGGGGAATCGGCGGCGGAGATGGTGGCCGGACCGCGCACGTTGTTGCGCTCCTTGTCCAGCACAATGCCCAGAGCGCCCAGGCCGGAGCAGATTTCGGCGCGCGTGTTGATGTCGTTTTCGCCGATGCCGCCGGTGAAGACCAGCATGTCCAGGCCGCCCAACTCGGCGACGAAACCGCCGATCCACTTGACGATGGTCCAGTTGAATTTGTCCACCGCCAGGCGGGCCTTTTCATTGCCGGCGTCGATGGCCTCGCGCAGATCGCGCATGTCGTTGCCGAGTTCGCTGATGCCAAGCAGGCCGGCCTGCTTGCCGATGGCGGCCTCCAGCATATCCGCGGCCATGCTGACGTTTTCGGCCCGTTCGGCGATCTTGCGGAGCATGAACAGCACCACGCCGGGATCGATGTCGCCGGTGCGGGTGCCGCTGATGATGCCGCCGGTGGGGGTGAGGCCCATGGACGTATCCAGGCATTGGCCATGCAGAATGGCGGAGATCGAGGCGCCGTTGCCGAGGTGGGCGACGATGAGTTTTTCCGGGAGATGGGGCTGCAACTGATGCACGATGGACTCGTAGGAGATGCCGTGATAGCCGTAGCGGCGCACGCCCATGGCGGCGTACTCGGCGGGGATGGGCAGGCGCGTGGCCACCTCTGGCATGGTGCGATGAAAGTAGGTATCCAGCACGGCGAAGTTGGGCGTGCCGGGGAAGAGGCGCAGCGCCTCGCGCATGATGTACACGCCGATGGGGGTGTGCAGCGGGGCCAGCGGCGCGTAGCCGTCGATTTCGTCGATCAGCGCGGGGGTGAGCGGCTGGTTCTCCTTGATGGTGGGACCGCCACAGACGGTGCGATGGCCGATGGCCGCGGGGGCGGGGAACTTGCCGGAGTGCAGGGCATCGGCAACCAGGGTGAAAGCCATGGCGCGATTGCGCATGGGCGGGTTCTCGTCGAGGAGTTTATTGCCCTCGGCGTCCTTGATCCAGAACTTGCCCAGATCCAGGCCGATGCCGTCGACGGCACCCTCGATGAGGCGGCGTGGCTCGCCGTTGGCCGCTTCGTAGATGGCGAATTTGATGGAAGAAGAACCGCTATTCAAGACCAGTACGGGCAGGGACGACATGCGATGAACACCTCTGTGGGTTAGGTCCAATATGGGTTGAGGCTGAGCGGGTCAGCGGGTTGAAGCCGAGCAAGCGAGCCGCGCCGCGCATTATTTTGCGGGCAGGCCGGTCCCTCGCTGGGAATAAAGATCCAAGAGCGTGCGGGCGGCGCGGAAGGAGGTGGTGCGGCCTTCCAGCACCTCGCGCTCCAGGGCCTGCTTGCACTCCTGCACCGCAGTGTGCGCTTCGAATTGCTGCAGCAAGCCCTGCTGAATGATCTCTTGCATCCAGTTGCGGGTCTGGCTGCGGCGGTGGCGTTCGAACCAACCGTTGCCCTTGGTCAATGCGGAATGCTCGAGCACGCATTGCCACAGCTCGGCAATGCCTTTGCCGGTGCGGGCCGAGCAGGTCTGCGCCCGCGCTGTCCAGCCGGAGGGGGAAGCGGGAAAGTAGTGCAATGCATTCTGCGCTTCGCCGCGGGCCCGCGCGGCGGCCTTTTCGTTGTCGCCGTCGGCCTTGTTGATGGCCACCAGATCGGCCAGTTCCATAACGCCGCGCTTGATGCCCTGCAACTCGTCGCCAGCGCCGGTGAGCAGGATGAGCATGAAGAAGTCCACCATGCCATGCACCGTGGTCTCCGACTGGCCCACGCCGACGGTTTCAACGATGATGCGGTTGTAGCCTGCCGCCTCGCACAGGAGCATGGCCTCGCGGGTGCGCCGGGCCACGCCGCCCAGCGAGCCGCGCGCGGGCGAGGGACGGATGAAGGCCATTTCGTTGGCGGCCAGTTCGGTCATGCGGGTCTTGTCGCCGAGAATGCTGCCGCCGCTGAGCTGGCTGCTGGGATCGATGGCCAGCACCGCGACCTTCTGCTGGTGGGCTTCGATCAGGTACATGCCCAGTGCCTCGATGAGGCTGCTCTTGCCGGCGCCGGGAACACCAGTAATTCCCAGACGAATGGAATCGCCGCAGTGCGGCAGGCAGTCTTCGACGATCTGCTCGGCGAGCAGGCGGTCGGCTTCGCGGGAGCTTTCGATGAGGGTGATGGCGCGGGCCAGGATGGTGCGCTGGCCCTGGAGGATGCCTTCGACATATTGTTCGCGGCTCAAGGGGCAGCGGCGCGAAGCGGCCAGCGAGGAGACGCGCGCGAGCAGTTCCTGGGGCGGCTCGGAGGCTGCACAGCCAGGGTTCTCCCGCATCGCGCTTTCAAATTCCTCGGCCAATCAGTTCTTGCCTCCCACGGCCGTGCCGTTGAGCACTTCCACGATTTTCTGCGCGGCGATGGAGATGACGGTGCCGGGTCCGAAGATGCCGGCCGCGCCGGCGCGATAGATGAAGTCGTAGTCTTGCGGGGGAATGACGCCGCCCACAATGACCACAATATCCTCGCGCCCGAACTGGCGCAGTTCCTGAATCAACTGCGGCACCAGGGTCTTGTGACCGGCGGCCAGCGAGGATACGCCGACCACGTGCACATCGCTCTCCACGGCGTGCCGCGCCACTTCGCCGGGGGTCTGGAAGAGCGCGCCCATATCCACGTCAAAGCCGATGTCGGCATAGGCGGTTGCGACAACCTTGGCGCCGCGATCGTGGCCGTCCTGCCCCATCTTGGCAATGAGAATGCGGGGACGGCGGCCTTCGGCCCGTTCGAACTCCTCGACCATGCGCCGCGCCTTCAGGAACTCGGCGTCGTTGCCGCTGGCGGCGGAGTAGACGCCGCTGATGGTGCGCATGGTGGCCTCGTAGCGTCCCCATACCTTCTCCAATGCGGAGGAGATCTCGCCCAGCGTGGCGCGTTTGCGGGCCGCATCCACGGCCAGCTCCAGCAGGTTGCCGGTATCGTTGCGCGCGCCTTCTTCCAGCGCCAGCAAGGCCTGCTGCACGGCCTCGGCGTTGCGTTCGCTTTTCAACCGCGCCAGCCGCTTCAACTGCGACTCGCGTACCGCCGCGTTATCGATGTCGAGAACGGGAATCAGCGGCTCTTCCGGCGAAGGATAGGCGTTGATGCCCACAATCACATCGCGTCCCGAATCGATGCAGGCCTGACGCCGGGCCGAGGCTTCTTCGATGCGCATCTTGGGAATGCCGGTCTCGATGGCCTTGGCCATGCCACCCAGGCCTTCGACCTCTTCAATCAGATCCCAGGCGGCGTGCATGAGATCGTGGGTGAGGCGCTCGACGTAGAACGAGCCGGCCCAGGGATCGACCATGTGGGTGATGCCGGTTTCCTCTTGCAGATAGATCTGGGTGTTGCGGGCGATGCGGGCGGAGAAATCGGTGGGCAGGGCCAGCGCTTCATCGAGCGCGTTGGTGTGCAGCGATTGGGTGTGCCCCAGCGCGGCGGCCATGGCCTCGATGCAGGTGCGCGGCACATTGTTGTAGGGATCCTGGGCGGTGAGGCTCCAGCCGGAGGTTTGCGAATGGGTGCGCAGGGCCAGCGATTTGGGGTTCTTGGGGTTGAAGGTCTTCACCAGCTTGGCCCACAACATGCGCGCCGCGCGCATCTTGGCAATTTCCATGAAGTGGTTCATGCCGATGCCCCAGAAGAAGCTGATGCGGGGGGCGAAGTTGTCCACGTCGAGGCCGGCTCTGACGCCGGTCCTCAAGTATTCCAGGCCATCGGCCAGGGTGTAGGCCAGCTCGATGTCGGCGGTGGCTCCGGCCTCTTGCATGTGGTAGCCGCTGACGCTGATGCAGTTGAACTTGGGCATGCGCTCGGCGCAGTAGCGGAAGATGTCGCCGATGATGCGCATGGAGCCGGCGGGCGGATAGATGTAGGTGTTGCGGACCATGAACTCCTTGAGGATGTCGTTCTGGATGGTTCCGCTCAACTGCTGGGTGCTGACGCCCTGCTCTTCGGCGGCCACGATGTAGAAGGCCATGATGGGCAGCACGGCGCCGTTCATGGTCATGGATACCGACATCTGACCGAGGGGGATCTGATCGAAGAGCACCTTCATGTCGAGGATGGAGTCGATGGCCACGCCGGCCTTGCCGACATCGCCGGTGACGCGCTCGTGGTCGGAGTCGTAGCCGCGATGGGTGGCCAGATCGAAGGCCACCGAGAGCCCGCGCTGACCGGCGGCGAGATTGCGGCGATAGAAGGCATTCGACTCTTCGGCAGTGGAGAAGCCCGCGTACTGGCGGATGGTCCACGGCTGCATGGCGTACATGGTGCTGTAGGGGCCGCGCAGAAAGGGGGGCAAGCCGGCGGCGTAGTCCAGATGTTCCAGTCCGTCGAGGTCTTCGCGGGTATAGAAGCTCTTGACCGCGATGTGCTCGGCCGACAGGGACTCTGTGCTCTCGGCTCTCTTCTGAGTCGAAGGCGAGGCTTGGTAATCGATCTTGGTGAAGTCGGGACGCATGATTATTCCTTGACCCCCAAACGCTGTTGCCACTGGGCGAGGGTGGCGAGGGGATTGCTGCGGATGTGAATGAAATCCGCGACGCCCAGAGCTGTCAACTGTTGGGCACTCTCTGGATTGCCGGCGACGACCACCGGCGTGGGCTTGCGGAGTGCCTTCAACTCCGCCAACAACGCTTCCGCCAGAGGCAGGTACTCGGCGTCGGAGCTGCACAGGACCAGCACATCGGCATCGGCGGCGGCGATCTCGCCGGCATTGTCGAAGCGCTGGGTGACGATGTCGAAGCCCGCGCAGGCGAAGAAATTGGCGGCGAAGTTGGAGCGCGCGCCGCGCATCTTCAGGTCGCCGATCTCGGCCAGGACGACGCGTGGGGTCTTCTGCGTTTTTGCCGTGTGGCGCTCGGTAAGCAGACGAAGCTGCTCGTAGGCCCAGGTAGCGCGATCCTGGCTGAAGTGGCCGGCTGCGATGCGCTCCAGCGCCCGCTCATTGCGGTTGGCGTATTGATTGGTTCCGGTGAAGACGCGGCGGCGCTGGGCCACGGCCTTGTCGCGCGCGGCAAGAGACTTCTGCAGAGTCGCGGTGACGAGTTCCTGGGCCTGGGTGAATCCGCCCGCGGCTTCGAGGGATTGCATCGACTTCCAGCCTGCGCGGGCCAAGTAGTCGGTGATGGATTCAAGACAGTAAGAGCCGGCGCCGGGATCGGCGACGCGGGCGAACAGGGCCTCTTGCTTGAGCAGGATCTGGGTGTTGCGGGCGAGACGGCGACTGGCCTCGTCGGGCTGCTTGTAAGGTTCGTCGAAGGGCGCTACGGTCAATGAATCCACGCCGCCGAGCACCGCCGACATGGCTTCGGTGGTGGCCCTGAGAATGTTGACGTGGGCATCGTAGAGGGTCTTGTTCCAGCGCGAAGTGCGGGCATGGATGCGGGCTTTGCCGCATTCCTGGGCGGCGCCGAAACTCTCCACCGCGCGCGCCCAGAGGCTGCGAAAGGCGCGCAGCTTGGCGATCTGGAAAAAGTAGTTGGCGCCGATGGCGAAAGAGAAGGAAACGGCGCGGGCCGCGGATTCAATGGCCACGCCGCGCTGTTGCATGGCGGCCAGATAGTCGATGCCCGCGGCTAAGGTGAAACCGATCTCTTCGACGGCGTTGGCGCCCTTTTCTTCAAAGGATTGGGCGTGAATGGCGAAGGGAAGCACGGTGTGAGGCAGTTTGCCCAGCAATGCGGCGGCGAAATCGGGGTTGCTCAGAGGGTCGAAATCGGCCGAGGCGCCAGCCTGCCGGGGGTGCTTGGCGAGGTGCTCAAGCAGTCGGGTCAGCAGCGCTTCATCGGCCCCGGCGAAGTGCACCGGAATCTCCTGTAGATGGGCCAGCAGCAAGCCCAGATCGGAGCTGTTGTCGACGGTTGCATGGAGATAGGCGATCTCTTCCGCACCGGCGACGACGGCACTCAAGGCGGCGCGATTGGCCTCTTCGGGATCGGCGGCATCGATCTCTTCGCGAATGCGCCAATCGCCGCTGGCCTGGGTTCCGCGCGCATAGGGGAACTCGCCCGGCGCGGCGTCCAGGGGCGGCAAGCCCTGGATGTCGGCGGCCCGGTAGTAGGGCCTGACCGCCATGCCTTCCTCGGTCTGCCAGAGCAGCTTTTTGGCGTAGTCGGCGCCCTTGAGATCCTTGAGAATGGCTTCTTCCCAGGCGGCGGTAGAGACGGCGGGAAACTCCGCGAGCAAAGGTACAGTGGTCATTTATTTGCCTTCGGGGTCTTCGACGATCTCCAGCAAGAGTCCGAAGGGGTTTTCCGCTCGCGACTTGGGATGAACGAAGAAGACGGTGGTGCCGCGCGAGCCCTTGCGCGGAGCCTTGTCGATGAGGGTGAATCCGGCCGCCTGCATGGCTTCAAAGGCCCGCTGCGCGCACTCAACGCGGAAGGCGATGTGGGCGAAACCGCCGCGTCCGCCATTGCGCTCGATGAGCTTCTGTACCGGCGAGTTCTCGTTCAAGGGCTCCAGAAGCTGGATCAGGTTGGGCCCGTCACCAATCTGCAACAATGCCTCGCGCACCTGATCGTTGCCCAGCACCTCTTCGCGATGAATCTCGCGGAAACCCAGCAACTCATAGGCCTTGACCTGGCCCTCCAATTCGCCCTGTTTGACGGCGATGGCCACATGGTCCACAAACCTGATTCCCGGAACCTGCCGCAACTCCTGCGGAACACTGCTCATGATGCTTCTTCCTCTACATTCCTCAGGGGCTGAAGCCCCATCGATTGTCGTGCCTATTGCGGCACGGCTGAAGCCGTGCCCGGTTACAAAACCCTTCGATCCAAAAATCTCTTGCTCCTATTCATCCAAAAAACGATTGGGCCAAGCGCATCCATGGTGGACGAATCGCTGCGCCTCTACGGGGCGCGAGATTCTTTTGGGGTGCATCCCAGGGTTTCGCTTCGCTTCACCCTGGGCTATTTTCACCGCCTCCCTACGGGAGGCGATGTTCCTTGCGATCTCGGGGCATTCTGCGTCGCGGCAATCCATGAGTGGCACCCCTTAAGGAACCTCTGATTGAGTGCGCCTTCTATGATCCGACCTTCCCTCAGGGGCTAAAGCCCATTGATTCTCTGAGCTTTATGTACGGGCTAAAGCCCGTACCCTTCAAAAGCCCGACTTAGTCTGAGTTTCCCTAATCCCGCACCCTTCAAACCCCGACTTAGTCAGAGTTTCCCTAATCCCGTACCCTTCAAACCCCGGACTAGTCAGAGTTTCCCTAATCCCGCACCCTTCAAACCCCGGACTAGTCAGAGTTTCCCTAAGCCCGTACCCTTCAAACGCCGACAGAGTTTCCCTAAGCCCGTAACCTTCAAGCCCCGACTTGGTCAGAGTTTCCCTAATCCCGTACCCTTCAAACCCCGCCAGAGTTTCCCTAAGCCCGTAACCTTCAAAACGCCGACTTGATCAGAGCTTCCCTAAGCCCGTACCCTTCAAAACGCCGACTTGATCAGAGCTTCCCTAAGCCCCTACCCTTCAAGCCCCGACTTAGTCAGAGTGTCCCTAAGTAGCAATCCATGCGGGGCAAACCATGCGGGGCAATCCGTGCGGGGCAATCCGTGGTTCTGTGTTGCCGCACGATAAGCCGTTGGGGATGACCACGTTCCGATTCGCGAGCGAGGTGCGGCGAAGCGAAGGAATCGCAGCCAACAAACTATTCGAGTTCGACCAGCAACTGATGGAGCTTGACGGAATTGCCGGCGGCCACATGGATGCGCTTTACGACTCCGGCGCGGGGAGCGGCGATGTGGGTCTCCATCTTCATGGCTTCGAGCACCATCAACACTTCGCTGGCCGCGACCTTCTGGCCGGGCACGACGTTGACCTTGATGACCAGGCCCATCACCGGGCTGAGGCAGGTGTTCTCGTCGCCGCTCACAATGGGCGCAATGGGTGCGGCGGCCAGCGGCAGTGGCGGGTAAGCCTGCGGCTCCTGGGCGGACTCTTCCTGGTCCAGGATCTCGACCTCGGCCTGGTAGCATATTCCGTCGATGGTAATTTTCAGCTTCACGTGGTGATTCCTTTCATCGCGAGGCGCGGGCCTCATCGTCTTGCATGAAGGTTATGCGAGGCATGTACCGTGGCCCGTCCTTGGCGCGACCAGCGGCTGCCCTGCGCCGGGCCCAAGGGCTTGACGGAGCGCAGTTCGACCTCCGTGCCCAGGAAGGCGGTGGCCGCGGCGACGATGGCGGCCAGGGTCGCGGGGTCGATGGGCTGGGGGCGATGGTTCTCGGCGGCGGACGGGGCCGCATCTTGAGCGTGCAAGGTCATGCGGTCCTCCTTTTAGAGTGGGATGAGTCCATGCTTCTTTTGCGGGCGCAACTCGCGTTTGGTGTGCATGGCCTCGAGTGCCTGGGCCAGATAGCGGCGAGTGTCGGCGGGGTCGATGATTTCGTCCACCAGGCGGCGGCCGGCGGCCACGTAGGGGTTGGCGAAGGTGTCGCGATAGGCGTCGACCATCTCCTGGCGCTTGCCGGCCTTGTCCTCGGCAGCGTCGATTTCGCGGCGGAAGACGATCTCGGCCGCGCCCTCGGCGCCCATCACGGCAATCTCCGCGGTGGGCCAGGCCACAACGCGGTCCGCGCCGAGACCGCGGCAGCACATGGCGATGTAGGCGCCGCCGTAGGCCTTGCGCAGCACTACGGTGAGTTTGGGCACGGTGGCGGCGGAGTAGGCAAAGAGCAGCTTGGCGCCGTGGCGAATGATGCCGCCGCGCTCCTGCTCGACGCCGGGCAAGAATCCGGGCACGTCCACGAAGGTGAGCAGGGGAATATTGAAGGCGTTGCAGAAGCGCACAAAGCGCGCCGCCTTGTCACTGGCGTCGATATCCAGGGCGCCGGCCATGGCGCAGGGCTGGTTGGCGACAATGCCCACTGGCCGTCCCTGCAAGCGTCCGAAGCCGATAACGATGTTGGGGGCAAAGCCGGGCTGAATCTCCAGGAAGTCCTGGTTGTCCACGATTCGTGTCAGCACCCCGCGAATGTCGTAGGCCACTTTGGCGTCAACCGGCACGATGCTGTTGAGATCGGTGTCGGGGCGCATCCGTCCGCTGAAGGGCAGGCGGGGCGGGTCTTCCATATTATTGGAGGGGAGAAAGCTGAGCAGGCGGCGGCAGAGCAGCATGGCTTCATCGTCGTTCTTGGCGATGAGGTGGACCACGCCGGAGTGGTTCATCTGCGACTGCGGTCCGCCCAGATCCTCGGCGGAAACCACCTCGCCGGTGACCTGCTTGATGACCTGCGGCCCGGTGATGAACATGCGCCCCTGCTGGGTCTGGATGATGAAGTCGGTCAAGGCCGGGCTGTAGGCCGCTCCACCTGCGCAGGGACCGCAGATCAGCGAGATCTGGGGCACGGTACCGGAGAGCATGACGTTGTGATAGAAGACCCGGGCGTATCCGGCTAGGCTGTCGATGCCCTCCTGGACCCGTGCTCCGCCGGAGTCGTTGATAAAGACGAAGGGGCTGCCGGTCTTGAGAGAGAGGTTCATCATGTCGGCAACTTTGTTGCTGTGGGTTTCGCCGGCCGCTCCGCCGGCCACGGTGAAGTCCTGGCTGGCCAGATGGACGAGGCGGTCGTCCACGGTGGCGCAGCCGGTGACCACGCCGTCGGCGGGGAGTTCCTTGTCGGCCATGCCAAAATAGGTGGCGCGATGGCGGGCGAACAAGCCGATCTCCTGAAAGCTGCCCTTGTCGACCAGCTTGGCCACTCGTTCGCGGGCCGTCAGTTTGGCCGACTGGTGCTGCTTGTCGATGCGATCCTTGCCGCCGCCGAGTTCCAACTCGGCGCGCTTGGCGTGCAGGTCTGCAATCTTGTCCTGCATGGTCTTCTTTGCGCTCTCTGCCTGTTTAGCCATTTCATCCTCAATCTTTGGGAAACGCGTCCGCGGGGAGGCGCATACGCCCGCTGCCGGCCGCACCGGCATCCCGTTCTCGCCGCGGCAATTCTATCCTCTGGCGGTAAAGGTGCAATGTGACCGCCTTCACGGTCTTATTGCACCGGCCCTCAAATCGCGTGATCGGCCTCCCCCCCTCGATTTCTCAAGAATGGCGCAGGGCATGGACCGCCGGGCAGTCGAAAAATCGCGTCTACGGGGTGGCAGAGGTGAGCGATTTCAAGGGTGTGGAGGATTCGCTGAGATCCTCCGAGCCGCTCAGCGGGCTGCTTTGCGCAAGCCTGGGCGCAAGCGCTTGCGCCAGGTTGGGAATATCGTAATGGCGCAAAACTCCGGGGAGGATGTCTTCTGGCGCTCCGATTGGCAAGGGCGCTTCCAGCAGGCTGCGGTAACTGCTCAGTACGTGGTCCACGGAGAGATGGCGGAGGCGCGCGTCCAGCACCGCCGCGTGCAGCAGGACCAGCCCCAGATGGCCGCTGGCGACGGCGGAGATGTAGCGCGGGTCGGCATCGGGGCGAGCGGCAAGAAAGTCGATGGCGCGGAGCACATCGTCGGCGCGCAGGCCGAGCAAGGTGCGACCAACCAGAGCGGCACGCAGGCTGAGCAGATAGAAGGGTCCGAGCAAGGGCGACTTCATGTCATCGGTTGCCGGCGGCGAGGGACTCGGGGTGAGCGCCAAAACGAGGTTCCCGGCGGCGGCCAGAGCCTGGAAGCGAGCCTTATTCGCCTGAGCGATGGGGTTGTTGTCCTGAATCGATGCGGGAACCAGCAGCAGAACGGCGGGATGACGGCCGGGAGTGGAGGGGACGAAGAGATCGCCATGCAGGTCGCCCCCGGCTACGGAAGGAAGAACAAACGACCCGCTTGGGGCGGCCAGCATCTCCGCGGTGGGATGGAATGCGCCGGGAAAAGATTTCATGCCGGTAACCTGGCGAATGGCAGCGCAAAGCTCTTCGGTCGTCAGGGCAGGCGTAGTCGTGGGGAGCACCGCAGCGGCGCGTTTGCGGTTAAGGGTATAGACGGTTTCCGCGCGGGAGTAGCTGGTGGCGACTTGACCCGTTGCGGTCACTTGCAGGGCATCCGCGGGCAGACTTGCGCTTGTGGCCAATGCACCCGACCCGTCCGGTCCGCCAACCGCGGCAGCCATGCTTGCGGGGGGCGGGGCTTCGAGGGGTCCATTGCCGGATGCGGGCTTCAGATGGCGCTCGAAGAAGTGCACAACATCCGCCAGGATGGGCGTTAAAGCGCCGTGGCCTCCAGGGCCGGTGATGAACTGCAAGGCTGCCGAGGGAGGAACGCTGTTGGCGGTATCGGCATTGAGCGCCGGGAGGGAGGGGGTGGGCGGAAGAGAAGGGATCGCGCTGCCGTTGGGAACGCCAGCGCTGGCAGGGTCGAAGAGCGCATAGAAGCGGCGGGCCTCGATGACGGTGGATCGCGCACCGGCGAAGGGGAACATGTCGGAGTAGGTGGCGACGACGGCGTAGGGCCGGGGCGCGGCAACTTCGATCCAGTCGGGAAAATCGAGTCCCGAGGAGATGAAACGCGGGTTGGATTGCTCCCCATCCTGGGGGCCGATGGCAGGCAACAGGGTGTCGAAGGAGGTGGTGTAGCAGGCCACGGCAACCGCGGCTACGCGGGGGTCGAGAGCGCCCACCAGGGCGGTCATGGCTCCGCCGCCGGAGCAGCCGAAGGCGCCGATGCGGTGCGCATCGACCTGGGGAAGCTGGGCGAGATAGTCGATGGCGCGCATGGCGTCCCAGAGCAGGTAGCGGGCGAAGGTGTCGCCAATCAGCATGGGTTGCAGGCTGGCCTCGCCGTGCTCGCCGGTAGGCCGAGTGGCCAGGGAGACGCCGGGGCGGGCGGGGTTGGGATATTGCAGCCGCTCACCCTGCCCGATGGGATCGTAGGAGAGAACGACGAAGCCGCTGCGAGCGAAGACGGCTGCCGTGCGGTAATCGCCAGCCTTGCCTGCCGGACTGTGTCCGGGCGCGAGGAGGATGGCGGGCAGTGGGGCTGCGGGACCGTCGGGCAGGTAGAGCAGAGCGGTAACCGGAAAGCCGGGCTGGCTCTCGAATAGCACCTTTTGTATGCGGAAGCCGTCGGCCTGCGTCTCTCCCAGCACCCGGGCGTTGAGCGGCGTTCTCTGAGGAAGCGAGCCGAGCAGCGAGAGCATCTGTGAGCGGACCCAGGCCTGGCGAGCCTCAGCCTGAGCGCGGGTGTGGATCGCGGCCACCTGTGCCGCCCGGTCCGCGGTGTACCGGGCGGCAACTGAATCCAGGTACTGGACAAGCTGGGCGCGACCGGGACTTGCCGGCTTCGATGGGGTGCGTTGAGCGGGGACAAAGGGAGCGGGGATCGGTGTTTGCGCACTCGCGGCAGTGGCGATGAGCATCGATACGAGCAAGGCCCGGATAGAAAAGCGGATGGCGTGAATCATCTCGGCGAGCACCCCCTGGGAGGACATCATACCGCGCAACATATTGCTATTTTCAGCGAGCCGGACGGCTGGAAATCTTCACTGACATTGGAGGCGCCGGGGCTTCAGTCTCTTTTCCCAGTGGAGAGCATATAGTATCTCCAGGAATTCAGCAGCGGATCTCGAAGTTTCCTATGGTGAAGGCGAAGGGCGGCGAGCGCGCCGCTGGCTGGAAGCGCGCGAGCGCCCCGGAAAAGGCTGAAATTCGACGTATGGAATCGCGAAAGGAAGAGACGATGCACATTCCACTTGCACGCCGCACATTCCTGGCCAGGGTTGGACTGGGGGTTGCCGCGCTGCCCTTTCTCTCTGCTCTGCCGGAAAGCCATGCGGCAGAAGCGGGCTCCAAGCAGGCCGGCAAGGAAGCGCCTGCCCCGGCAATGACCGGTGTGCATCTGAACGTGCGCGACTTTGGCGCGCTGGGGGACGGCAAGACGAAAGATACGGCGGCGATCCAGCAGGCTCTCGATCGATGCTCGGTGTTGGGGGGTGGAGAGGTTCTGATACCAGAGGGCGATTATCGCACCGGCGCAGTCGTGCTTCGTTCGAATACCACCCTGCGCCTGGATGCGGGATCTTCGCTGCTGGGAAGCCCGGATCTGGCGGACTATCCACTTACCCAGGTGCGATGGGAAGGCCGCTGGAGCAAGGGATACATCGGCCTGGTCTCGGCCATGGACGCCGAGAACATCGCCATTCTGGGAGCGGGCAAGATTGCCGGCAATACCGCGATTGCCGGCCGGGTCGACCCCGCCACTCAGCTTCGTCATCCCGCCCTGCTCGAATTCACCCATTGCAGAAACCTCCGCGTGGAGGACTGTATCACCAGCCAAAACGATATGTGGTCGATTCATCCGACCTATTGCGAGAACGTTACATTCAAGAACGTCACCGTGCACGGGGGCGCGGACGGCATCGACGTTGACTCCTGCAAGCAAGTCGCGATCGACGGCTGCACGTTTGCCACCGCGGACGATTGCATCTCGCTCAAATCCGGACGGGGCATGGAAGGCCATGCGATCCACCAGCCGACCGAGGATGTTCTCATCTCCAACTGCACCTTTGCCGATCTGCACTGGGCTTGCATCGGCATCGGCAGCGAGACCTCGGGCGGTATCCGCAACGTCCGTGTCGAGCACTGCACATGCACGAGCGCAAGGACCTTTGCCATTTACATCAAGAGCCGCCCCGGACGCGGTGCGTTCATCGAGGACATCTACGTGAACGACCTCGATGTCTGTGGCGCGCAGTCGGGCTTTCTCCGCTTCAATATTCTGAACAGCGGCAAGCAGGATGAGTTTCCGGTCCCTGGCGACGAGGGCATTCCGACGATACAGAATTTCCATTTCAGCAATATTCGGGTCAAGGATGTACCGGTTCTGGTGGATGGCGTGGGGATTCATCCGCGCAAGCCGCTTGCGGGCTTCTCGCTTACCAATGTGACGGGCACCTGCGGCAAGGGCATCTTCCTCGCCAATATCCACGATGCGGATTTGCGCAAGATCGAGGTGACAGGCTACAGCGGCCCATTGCTCAGCATCTCGAATGTGACCGGAGCCGGACTCGAGGGCGCGGCTCGACTGGAAGCAGCCAAACTCCCCGACCCAATCCCTGCACCGGTTCATCCCTATACGCTGCAATGAACAACCCCGCCCTAGCCGCAAGAACATCGGCGCGACGAGGGTGGAGCACCCCTATTTGTCGCATTACATTCTGGCTGGATCAATAAGATATTTGTCGGTTGTTCAATCGGTGCCGACTGGCGCCGGTGCCCGTCGTTATGAAGTGGAAGTTGAAGATCAGATCGGATCACCGCCCCCGGTATGGTTTTTCCGGATCGCAGTAATAACCCCTGGCCAACAGAGCCGGAGAATGAATTCGGATGGAATCGAAAACAGAGAAGGCCAATCCCAAGGATGACAAGGATGCGCTGAAGACGCTCTCCATGCGGGAGTTGATGAAAACGCTTGGTGCATCGGCTGAAGGACTCACGCAGGCCGAGGCGGTGAAGCGCCAGGCGCAGTATGGCCCCAACCAGATCGAAGAAAAGAAGAGCAACGAATATCTAAGGAACCTCTGATCAAGTGCGCCTTTTATGATCCGACCTTCCCTCAGGGGCTAAAGCCCATTGATTCTTTGAGCTTTATGTACGGGCTAAAGCCCGTACCCTTCAAATCGCCGAC
>Ga0326728_10012587_pt1 | contig 18732 bp, 14 predicted proteins | sample MB3enrmetagenome_FD_207602 | JGI IMG/M metagenome (GOLD analysis project Ga0326728, IMG submission 207602) | Lab enriched peat soil microbial communities from McLean, Ithaca, NY, United States - MB31MN | ecosystem: Environmental > Terrestrial > Soil > Wetlands > Peat | place: USA: New York... | reverse complement strand
AAGAGAGCTTCTTTCCCTTCCGACTCCCGACTCCCTACCCCCGACTCCCTACTTGCCGCAGCTTACGTCACATTACGGGACACCAGCTTCGCGGCCATTGGGGCCGCGCTACGCAAATGGGCCGAATGTTGGTACCCTGTCACAGTGACATCGGCTAATGGCTCAAGGGGGTACTATGAACGCTTGGCGCGGCAAATGGGCGGTTGTGACCGGTGCAAGCTCGGGCATCGGCTGGGCGCTGGCGGAACAACTTGCCGCTGGCGGGACCCATCTCGTCCTCACGGCCAGGCGTCGCCAGCGGCTGGAAGAACTGGCGGCAAAGCTTCGCGCCGCGAACCCTATCAACATCGAGGTGTTGGTGGCGGACCTGGAGCAATCGAGCGCCCCGGAGGAGATCTTCGCCTTCACCGAGAGCAAGGGGATCGTGGTGGATTTGCTGGTGAACAACGCCGGATACGGGGCCCATGGCGAGTTCCATAAGAGTGACCACGCCCGGCAGCTTGGCATGGTGCAGGTGAACTGTGCGGCGGTGGTCCACTTGACGCATTTGTTCCTGCCCGGCATGGTCGGGCGGCGGTGCGGGGACATTCTTATTCTGGCCTCGACGGCCGGATTCCAACCCGTTCCTTACAACTCGACTTACTCCGCCACCAAGGCCTTCGACCTGCTCTTCGCCGAGGCCCTGGCGGAGGAGGTGGCGCGCTACGGGGTCCGTGTTTGCGCTCTCTGCCCGGGGTCCACGGCCACGGAGTTCGGCGCCGTCGCCGGCTCCCCGCGGCCTGCCGGGATCAGGAGAGGACAGGAATCGGCGGAGAAGGTTGCACGCGTGGGGTTGGAGGCGCTCGCAGCAGGGAAGCACTCCGTTATTTCGGGGTTCAAGAACCGGCTGGGCGTAGAGTTGGAGCGATTGCTGCCGCGGAGGTTCGTCACCGGCGCCGCAGCAAGACTGTTTCGCCCCAAGCACCTCCGCTGAGACCGGCAGCCCTGGTTCGTAGCGCGGGCGTCTCGCCCGCTGTGGCGGGAGCGTCCCGCTCCCGCGCGAAGGAAGGTTCAACAGCTTGAGAGAATAGGTAGATGCAGGCTGAACGTGAGGGCTCAGCCGTGCGGGCCAGGATGCCCGCAACACAGCGGGCGGGACGCCCGCGCTACGTCCGACCAATGCCTTCCGGCTGCGCTGCAATCGCGCTTCACCTACCATAGACACGACGGGAGTTCCAGCAGAGACTTCGAGAGAGGGGATGCGATGCCAATACACCTCAACCGCCGTGAGTTCATGCAGGGTATCGGTACTGCGGCCGCCGGGTTTTATGTGCGCCCGCTGGGCCTTTTTGCCGCCAACAACCCGCCGACGGCTCCCGTGGCGGTCGCGAAGTGCGCCGCGTATGGACCGGAAGTGCACGCCGTCTTGGCAACCCTATTCGACCAGCTCGGCGGGTTGGAGCGCCTGGTTAAGGGAAAAACGGTGGCGGTGAAACTCAACCTGACGGGAGAAGCGACGAGTTCCTTCAAAGGAATGCCCCAGGCACTTACGTATTGGGTTCATCCCGAGGTTGTCGGCTCCACCATCAGTCTGCTGGGGAAGGCAGGAGCGCGGCGAATCCGAATTCTCGAAAGCACCATGAGCCCGGCTCAATCGCTCGAAGAGTTCCTGCTCCAAGCCCAATGGAACCCGCGTGACTTCTCGAGCGCAGCGTCCGGCGTCGAGTTTGAAGATACCAATTACGCAGGGCCGGCCGGGAAGTACGCACGGCTTTCGGTGCCTGGCGGCGGAATGCTGTTCAAGGCTTACGATGTGAACCGTTCCTACCTCGACTGCGATGTGTTCGTGTCTCTTGCCAAGCTGAAGGAGCACTCCGTGGCAGGAGTGACGCTCTCGATGAAGAATTGCTTCGGCATTACACCCTGCACGATCTATGGACAGGGCGCGGGAATCGACGAGCCGGCCCAAGTGGTGAAGGGTGGGCGCGCCATGCTCCACGACGGCCGCCGCCAACCCTCCAAGACTGCCTTGCCGGAAAACGATCCCGCCTCTCCCAGGGATCCGGGATATCGTGTACCACGCGTGACGGTGGACTTGGCGGCGGCGCGCCCCATCCACTTGGCCATTATCGATGGAATCTCGACGGTGGCGGGTGGGGAAGGCCCCTGGGTGAAGGGGTTCCGGCCGGTACACGCGGGCCTGCTGATTGCCGGCACCAATTGTGTGACCACTGACGCCGTTTCGACGGCCCTCATGGGCTTTGACCCCCTCGCGGATCGCGGAACCGCTCCTTTCGAGAGGTGTGACAGCACGCTGAAGCTGGCGGAGCAACTGGGCATCGGAACACGCGACTTGAAGAGGATTGAAGTGAGGGGAGTGCCGATTTCACAAGCGAAGCTCGGCTTTCGAGCTGCATAAGCATACAGGACGACACAAGTCAGGGAGAACTGGACGCGCCAGAAGCCGCAGATTGAAAGGCGTCAGCCAGCGACATGATCTTCAGTCCGCCGCGCAGTTGCTCGAAGGTAGTTGCGCTCTTGACTTCGACCTCCACGGCCTGACCCGGCAACAGATCGAAATAGTCGTCCGAGAGCTTCGCGTCGGCGTCGCCAAAGGAAAGGCTGACGCTCCGAGCCAGGACCGGGGACCTAAGCCGCAGACGAAACGAATCACCAACCTTCCTCAGTTCGCTCGTGATTTGCGGCGACGGCAGCGCCAGGTCTTTCGGCGCAGCAAAGAAAAGCAGATTGCTGGACACAGGCTTTCCGCCCGCGATCAACTCCACCGCGAGGAAGGTCTGCTTCGGATCATATCGCTCTGTGCGCGAGATCTCGTCCATCGGCCACTGGAGGTGGACTTTGCTGGAAAGGGCCGGGATTTCCAGGGCCTGGGATTTCTCAGCCAGCACCGTCCCCTCGAAAGTCATCAAGCGGACTCGGAGGTTGGCTGAAGTGGGCGTCGTGCGGTCGGAGACGACGTAGAGAGCGACGCCGCCCTTCTCTTCATGAGGGGAAACCAACAGATCGTTGTAGAACCGCCGCGCGTAATACTGGAGGGCCTTCCAGCGGCCGTAGTAATCAAGACTCGACCAGGACGCAACCGGCCAGCAATCATTGAGCTGCCAGTAGAGGGAACCCATGGTGCGGGGCCGATTTCGCCGCAGATGTTCGGCGCCGGTCTTGATTCCTTCCGCCTGCAGCACCTGGCTGGCATAGGGGAATGACGCGAAATCCTTCGGCTCCGAATAGTAGCGAAGCATATAGTCGTGGATGATAGCATTGCCCTCATTGTTCTTCTGATGAGCCAGCATCACAGGGGTGAAGATGCCGGTCCGATCCTCGGGAACCGTGAACGTCTCAACCGTGCGCATCTCCGGGAACGACTGGAAGCCATATTCCGTCGTGAAGCGCCCGAAATGCTTCTCGTAGGTGCTGAACGGGACTCTCCCGTGCCAGACGCTCCAGTCGTGCATGTCGCCGGTCTGGTAGGACTCGGAGGTCTCCTCATAATCGGCGCTGGGTGAACTGGGCCAATAAGGCGTTTCCGGCGAAAGTCGCTCGACGGTCCGCGCCAGAATGCCGCTGAAGACGGTGAGATAGTCTTGCCACATCTGAAGACGAGCCGCCGGACTCAGCAGGGGCCGGCCGTCCCAGTTGAAGGCACTCTCGGTTTCGTTGTTACCGCACCAGATCACCAGGCTGGGATGATTGCGCAATCGCCGAACCTGATCTTCGGCTTCTTGGGCGACGTTCTGCTTGAAAGCGTAGGTGCCGGGCTGCCAGTCGTTCCCGAACATGAAGTCCTGCCAGATCATGATGCCGAGTTCATCGCAGATCTCATAGAACTCGTCGCTCTCGTAGTACCCGCCACCCCAGTGCCGGATCATGTTCATGTTCGCGTCTTTCGCGGACTGGAGCACGCTACGGTACTGCTCCGTGGTGACGCGATTGGGGAAGCTGTCGAACGGGATCACATCCGCGCCCTTGCCAAAAATGGGAATGCCATTGACGACGAATTCGAACGAGCGCCCCCATTGGTCCGGTTCGCGGCGTAAGACCACGGAGCGCAGACCGGTGCGGACCGAGCCCTCGTCTTCGATGCGCCCGCCGGTCTTCACCTGCGCCTTGAACTCGTACAGCGGTTGGGCGCCGTACCCCGCCGGATACCAAAGTTTCGGCTGATTGATTTCGATGGGGAAATCGACGTGGTTCACCCCGGTGTGAAGCTCGACCTCGCGGGCCACATCCATCTTCTTTCCCGCGTCCACATAGTTGAGCGTCACGGTCGCCGCCGTGTTTTCCGACGCGGTCACCTCTAACTCGGCGGTCAGGTGTGCTACGGCGGCGGTTACGTCGCGTTGACGAATATGGAAGTCAGAGATCCTCGCCTGATCCCACGTGTCAAGTTTCACCGGCTTCCAGATGCCGCTGGTCACGAAGCGCGGTCCCCAGTCCCAGCCATATTCGTAGGCCGCCTTGCGGACGTAGGTCTTCTCTTCGGTGTGCGTTTGAGACCGCCATTGATCCGTGGACGCAATCTTCGCCGCCGCCTTGATCGGCGAAGGGAACACGACGAGGAGTTGGTTGGCTCCCGGCTTCAGGTACGGCTTGGCATCCACCCGCCACGTGCGAAACATGTTGTCCGCCGTCAGTACGAGCTGGCCGTTCAGATAAACCTCGGCATAGGCATCCAGGCCGTCGAACACCAACTCGACATTCGCGTACTGCGGCACGTCGGGCGTGAGCAGCATCGTCGTGCGGTATTCCCAATCGGCGTTCTCGATCCATTGCAGTTTGGCCTCGTTGTCGCGGTAGTAAGGATCGGGAATAAGCTTGTGGCGCAGCAAATCCAGGTGCACATCGCCGGGAACTTGGGCGGCGCGCCAGACCGTCATCTCATTTTGGGGTCCGTCAACGCGCTGGTGGAACTGCCATCCGGAATCGAGTGGAATGATCTGCCGGGCAATGTCGGCCGGCCGCAATTGAGCAAACAGGTTGAACGAAAACAGCACACACAACAAAGATAGTGCGAGGGGCAATGCACGCTTCCGTCTGAAGATCATTTTCGCTCCTGGGAACACATCCTTGGATCGAGTTGCGGGCCAGTTCGATGGAGAGGCAGTCCCCACGCGCGGAACCGCGCCGCCCACCTCCGGTCCCGAGGCCCTGGACCCGAACCCTTTGCAATTAGTCCAGGCGTTCACCAATCCAGGCGTTCGAATCCTCGAATCAAGTCGAAATGGCGGTCCTGACTCAAGAGAGGAAGAACGTGCTGGCGGCACAGCGACGCAATCCAGGCGTCGTTGGAAGGAATTGGCGTGCCAGCCGATCTGAGCTGGCCTCGAAGCCTGGCATACCAGACCGCGGTGTCCTCATCCACCCCGAGCACCCGGCAGCCAGCAACCACCTGTTCCAGCCAGCGCTCGTATTCGCGCCGGTGAGGCGACTGGGCAATCCCAAAGCGATACTCCCCCAGGACGATCACCGGAAGGGCCACCTCGGTGGCGCGAGCAAAGGCCCGGGCAGCGCCCGCTGTGCCATCCGCAATGGCCGAGAGCGCATTGGTGTCGAGGGCCAGGTTCATTCCTCCGGCTCGACTTTCTCGAATTCGCCTTCAATCAAGGCGTTGATTCGGGCGGTGTTACTCCGCAAGTGCCGCAGGCTTCCCACCAGCCTCACCCTTGACTTCTGGTGAGCGGTAGACTTTCCATCCAGTTTCTCCGCCACGGCTTCCGTCACAAACTGGCGAAGCGAAATTCTCCGTCCGGCCGCCTTCGCCTTGGCCCGGCGAAAAATGACATCAGGAATCTCCAAGGTCGTCTTCATAAAGTGATGATCCCATATTTATGGGAGTACGGCAAGCCACGGGCGCGATCATACAGTCAATCGAAGGCTTGCCTGAGTCGAGCGGAGGGAAGCAATCCTGCCACAGCTCGCCCGATGCTTCGCGCCGGTGGTTAATCAGTATCATCGAGTTGGTCTTGATAGATTTCCTCACCAGGGAGATGGTGGGCGAGTACGCCGGAGCGCAGATGGCGTGCCCGTGATCGGGAAGAAACACCCAGGCGGTCAAGGAGAATGGATGCAGGAAGCACGCCCTGCCGATGGCGAGCCCCAGCAAAGGAAGTCCGAGTCTTGCTACTCGCCACTTGTCACTGCTCTATCGAGCAACCGCACGGTGACGAAAAAGAACCGATCGGAAGGAAAAAGACGAGGCAGCCGCGACACGGCGCCAGAATACAGCACCGAAGACGCTATGAACAGATAAGCTTAGCGCCTAGACTTCGGAAGGGCGGGGCTGAAGCTCCACCCTTCCGGAGCGCGCCGGAACAATTTCCCAGCACCCTGCTAGAGGAATTCGAGTTCGAACTTCAGCACATCCGGTCGATCAGCTTGCTTGTTTGCCATCCCTTGGAGCAGGTAGCCCTTACTTCGGCGACGTGGCCTTTGAGTTCTTAATCTCCAACTCGTTCACCACCTGCTTCACATTTGGAACTGAAGAAGCGACCTTTTCGGCCCGCGCGCGCTGGCTCTTTGAGTTGACCTCACCGGTCAGCGTGACGACCCCATTCTTGACATCGACTTTCACACTCTTCTGAAGCCTATTTTTGATGAGCGCGGCGTCTAAGTTTTTCTCGATGCCCGTGTCTAGATCAGAGTTTTCCGCCTTCGCCTCGCTTTCGACACCGGGAGGAGTCACGGCAATCTGGTTCGCGACAACTTGCCCAGCTGCGATTGACTTTGCAAGAGATTCGGCTTGTGCCTTGTCCGCCTCAGCTGCGACGTGTCCGCCAAGGGTCACTACGCCCTTGTCGCGATCCTGACTTACGGTGACATCTTTGAGGCCCGCCTGATCGAGCGATTGGCGGATGCTGTCAGAAACATCGGGTGACTTCGTGGGCGTTGAGCACCCTACGAGGCTCCCGACTACGAGCAACGCGAGCAAGCTTAAGCACAGTTTGTGCGTTTTCATATTTCTCCTTTTGATGAAACGTGGGATTGGACCTCCAGTCCCGGGTCTCGGTCATTTATTGCCAAGTTCTTCCGCCTGGGCCTTTGCGGCCTCGGCAGCATGGTGGCTGCGTGCTCCCGTGTGGGCTCCTCCAGGAGGCCAGCAGGCCGCTCTCTGCCACCTCGACCACGCCGCTCCGGGTTGGCTAGGCCTCTGGCATCACTTCAGGGAATCCGTCCGGGCTGGGTCATGTTCAGTCAAGAAACAGCCGGTAACGTCTTTGTTGATGACAGAATCGTCCGAGAACTTGAGCGTAACTTTGTAGTTGAACGACCATTTGTTCCTTCTTTGCGGGTGGAGAGTCAGCGTAACGCTGCCGTTCGCGACGTTTGATTTCGTTGGGCTGCCCTCGACCGCTAACGTGACGGTGTGGGAAGAATTCTTGTTCCAACGGCCTGTATTGCCTTCGGACTTGGCAACTTCTTGCCCGTCACTGGTCTTGACGTAAACATCCAGTTTGGTTTGTTGATCCTTATTGTCGCTGGTCGTGTCAAACTTCACTTCCGCGGAAGTGAGGGTTGGCTCTTGGGCTGGCGCTGGCTCCTGGGCCGCTGGCTGCTGGGCTGGCGCTGGCTGCTGGGCCGGCGCTGGCTCCTGGGCGAACGCGGCTGACGTGAACACTGCCATAGCGACTAGCGCCAGACAGTACATGATTGTTTTCATCTGAAATCTCCTTTTCCGATTCCGAGCTGGCGAACCTGTAATGAACCACCCCTTTATACGGGCAAAGCTCACGCGGTGTCTGTGTCGTTCGGAACACCTGTTTGGTCAATACTGCTCATCTCAGATGAGACTGCATCACGCGAAGGCGGCAGCAGACAAAGCGATCTGGCGCGGGCGTTACCTGATAACGGCTGTCTATTCGGCGGCATGGCTTCCCGATCGCCCAATTGATCTGAACGAGGCACCCATCACGATACCGTTTTGGAGATGGTGCTCGACGCGGAGGAAAACAACCTGGCAGACTGCGAGCGGGTCGAAGAAGGAGAAGGCTGACCGCGAATGGCTCATCCCCGCAGCAGATCACTCTGCCTCCCCAAGCGGGGTCTGCCATGTCTGGCCAGTTGCTCTTGTCAAATCCCGGCGCCTTCTTCAAGGGTCACCATAGGAACCTTTACCCTTTAGACCTTGCCGCGTGCCCAGTAGCCTCCAAGAGAGGGTTAAGTCGCTTGTTGTCAGCAGCTTATGTTTGGACTAGAAAACGAAGCCACGGCCATGAACTCGCTTACAATCAGTCGGTTACAGAGGTTTTCAAGCCAAGTTGAGAAAACGAAGCCAAGCGAAGCCAATAGACATAAGCTAATTATTATCAATGGCTTAGGAGGAAAACGAGGAAAACGAAGCCACGGAGGATATTCGCCTTTAAATCAGGCGGTTACAGCGATTTTAACCCTGTTTTTCTGGAAAGGGCCCACTTCTCTCTATCAGGAATTCGGGAATGGGGGCGGAACTCGGCTACAGTCAGGAGGCCCCCGCCGGAGACGGGCTCAGAGTCGAGAGAGGAACAGGGAACGAAACCGCGATGTCCTTGTCAATCAATGCTATAGAGCTCGCGGCTCCTTCGACTACCGCCAATCCAGATTCAACCCATCCAGGGTTGCACCGGCAGACGAGGGTGGCGGGAGCCTGTTGAACTCCGAAAGAGGCTGACAGCTCGGTAGCAGTTCTTCATGTGGTTTGTGCTATCATGAAGTTCAGGCGAGGATTTGGCGCAGCAACTGACCTGATGCACAAAGTCGGGGTGTAAACGATGCCGAACCGAAAATGGACTTTGCTTCTTGCTGTGGTGATGCTGCTGGCTGCCTGCCGCGGTGATCCGAACAAGAGGAAACTGGTATTCCTGAACAGCGGCGAGAAGTACTTCAAAGAGGGTAGATACCAGGCAGCCACAATCGAATTCCACAATGCGATTAAGGTCGATCCCAAGTTTGACGAGGCGCACTATCAGCTTGCGCGGGCGTACCTGCGCCTGGGGGTGCAACGGGAGGCTTACCTTGAGTTGCGGCAGGCGGTGACCCTCAACCCGAAGAACGTGGACGCGCAGCTGGATCTCGCGAGCTTTCTGGTTGCCGGTCAGCAGTACGGACAAGCCAAAGAGATCGCGGAGAAGATCCTCGCCGCGGACCCGAAGAATGTTCGGGCTCACGCGGTAAGGGGCGCCGCGTTTGCCGCGCTGCACGACTTGCCGAGCGCGGTTCAGGAGTTCCAGAAGGCCATTGAGCTGGATCCCCAGCGAGTCGAAAACTACCGGGATCTGGCGAGTGTCTATAGCATGGCAGGTCAAGCGTCCGAGGCCGAGGCCGCTCTCAAGAAGGCGATCGAGGCGAACCCCAAGTCTGCTGATGCCGCCGCGTGGTTGGGGCAATTCTACCTTTCCCAACGCAAGACGGCCGAGGCTGAGAACGAAATGCAGTTGGCGATCAAGCTGGATCCGCACGCCGTAGCCCCGCGGCTTTCTCTGGCGGTCGTTTATCTGGCGACGCGGAGAGTGGCCGAGGCCGAGAAAGTCTATGCCGAACTCAAATCGGTGGCGCCGGACGATCCGCAAGCGTACCAGGCCTTGGCGCGGTTTTACTTGGCGACCCGTCAGAGGGAAAAGGCGCTGACCGAGCTCCAGGCGGTCTTGAAACTCAAGCCCAGGGACAGTGCGGTGAAGGAGCTTCTCATCGGGACCTTGCTTGATCTGAATCGGGTCCAGGAAGCCACCACCCTCAACCAGGAAATCCTGAAAGCAGATCCGGGGAATCCGCGCGGCTTGTTGTTCCAAGGCCGGATACTCATCAGCCAAGGTAAGTATGACGAGGCCGTAAAGGACCTCGAGAAGGCGCTTAAGGCTCACCCCCCGGATAAGGCGCTTAAGGCTGATCCGGGAGCGGCGGCCGTCTATTACTTTCTCGGTGTCGCCCAGGGCCTGCAGGGCTCTCCCGACCTGGCCCGATCCTCATGGCTTCAAGCTCTCCAGTTGAATTCCCAGATGACGGAGGCTCAAGTGGCTCTGGCGGGGCTTGACCTGAAGCGCGGGCAGTACGATGAGGCCCTGAACTTTGCCGCTGATGCGCTCAAGAGGAATCCCAATTTGCTCTCCGCTTCCCTCATCAGCGCCAACGCCTTGCTTGCCAAGGGCGACACCAAGAAGGGGGAAGCACTGCTCGAAAGCGTGTTGCAGCACGATCCGGCTTCGATCCCGGCCCTGACCATGCTGGTGAACCTTTACGGCCGGCAAAAAAGGGCCCGCGAGGCGGCGCAGCGGCTTTCCAAATTAGTTCAGCAAAACCCACAGAATGCTAGCCTCTTCTACTTGCTGGGGGTGGCGTATTTTGACGAAGCGGATTTGCCGAAGGCGGAAGCCAGCGTGAGGCAGGCGCTCGCTCTCGATCCGCAACACTCCGGCGCCTGCGTTCTGTTGGCAGGCATTCATAACGCCCAGGGGTCGGCCGAGAAGGCCAAAGCGGACCTTGAGGAAGGGATCAGGCGGAGTCCGAACGGCATCCTCACTTACCTTGCCCTGGAAGGGGCGTACGAAAAAGAAGGAAATTGGGAGGAGGCGAAGAAGCTTTGTGAGAAAGCGCACCAAACTAATCCCGACTCCGCCGTCCTGGACAATAACCTGGCCTACCTCTATTTGGAGCACGGCGGCGACGCCAAAGCGGCGCTGGCGCTGGCGCAAACGGCCAAGCAGAAGGCGCCCGACGCGGTCCAAATGTCCGACACGCTGGGGTGGGCCTACTACAAGACAGGGTCGTTTGAATTGGCGGTCAATCAATTAGAGGAATGCGTGCGCAAAGCTCCGCGTAGACCCCTCTTCGAGTACCACCTGGGTATGGCCTACATGGCTGATGGGCGCCCCGACTCTGCCAAAAAGTACTTGCAGGCAGCGCTCCAGGACCATGCCGACCCGGCCGATGCCGCGAGTGCCAAGGAGGCCTTGAACAAACTCTCCCCGCCCCCTTCCACCGCGCCAGTCCTGCACCTGCCCGAGTAACGGACGGAGTCGTGGTGCGCCGAGGGCTGCAGGGTGACCGGCTATCTCGCCGTTGAGTCGTCTTCCAGGCGAGCGTGGGCCATGAATAACGCGCGATACTTTTCCGGCAGCGCGCGCGGATGTCCCTCGCGATCGGTAACCACATGGATCGTCTCGCCCTCCGCCAGCAGCATCTCATCCGGGGTGCGGTAGACTTGGTAGGCAAACACCAGCACTCGCTTGCGCACGGACCGCATCTGTGTGCGCACCCTGATCTCCTCGTCGTAGTGGGCCGGTGCCTTGTAGCGGCAGCGAGCTTCCGCCACCATCAGGTAGAGTCCGTCCTCGCGCTCCATCTCCTGATAGGTAAAACCGAAGTGGCGGCAAAGGTCGGTACGCCCGATCTCGAACCACACAAAGTAGTTCGCGTAATAGACGATTCCCATCTGGTCGGTCTCAGCATAACGGACACGCAATGTCGTCGACGTCCAGTCGGTTTCGAACTCATCCGTCGTCATAAAATTACGCCCACAGGGCGAGTCATAGTCTACCGAAAAAGTGCGCATTCCGGCAAATTCAAAGTCGCACCCGTGCCCCCGACAGAGTTCTTAAACTCGCCGCGGTAGAGGCAGCGAAAAAGGCGAGGATCGATGCGGCAATACAAAACGGGGGCGCTGGACGCACTGCGTCACAGGGCCGCTAGCCGTGGCGTCTCGGCCGTTTGATGGCAACGCGGCGGGGTCCGACTGAGGTACAATCGAACCGCGTTCGCCTTCTGTCTACAGGTAAGGGAGGTCGTCTTGATCAAATCCACGGGCGCACCCGGCAGGCTCTTCCTGATCGACGCCATGTCGCTGGTGTTTCGCGCGTTTCACGCCCCCATGCAGACCGCGCTCCTCTCGCCCCGCGGCCTGCCCACCAAGGCGGTGTACATTTTCGTCCGCACGCTGCTGAAGCTACTCAGGGATCACGATCCCGCCTATGTGGGAGTGGCGTTTGATCTGGCCGCCCCCACTTTTCGCGACAAGCTCTTCGAAACCTACAAGGCCAACCGTCCGGCTTTTCCCGAGGATTTGAGCGTCCAGCTTCCCTACGTGCGCCGCTTCTGTGAGGCACTGGGGCTGCCGGCGGCGGAGAAGGAAGGGTACGAGGCCGACGACGTGATCGGCACGCTTGCCCGGCAGGGCGCCGAGAAGGCCCTGGAGGTTTTGATCGTGACGGGCGACGAGGACATGTTCCAATTGGTCTCCGATCACGTCTCGATTCTGAAGCCTTCGCGCGGCGCGAACGATTCCGAGACCCTTGTCGTTTTCAAGGAGCCGGGGAGAGAAGAACGGAAATCGGGAGTCGGGAGTCGCGAGTCGGAAACAGAAACACGCGAGTCTTCGTCTTCCCCCGACTCCCCACTCCCGACTCCCGACTCCCGCTCTTCCAGGCGTTCATCGCCAATCAAGATCACGACCGTCGAGGAGGTGTTTGACGGAGTTCGACCGGACCAAGTGGTCGATTGGCTGGCCCTGTGCGGCGACCCCAGCGACAACATCCCCGGCGCCCGTCCCCTGCCCGGTCAGGAGCAAGCGCGCGGTGAAGGGGAGAAGAAGCGGACCTACATCGGTCCCAAAGGCGCGGCGGAGTTGATCAAGGAATTCGGCACCCTGGAGCGCGTTCTGGAGAATTACAAGAAGGTTAAGAAGCCAAGCTATCAGGACGCGTTGCGCGATTTCCGCAAGGAAGCGCTGCTCAGCAGGGATCTCGCCACCATCCGTACGGACGTGCCCCTGGAGGCCACGGTTGACTCGCTCGCCAGGCGCGAACGCAACATGGCAGAGCTCACCGCGCTCTGCCAGGAGTTAGGCTTTACCTCGCTGCTCAAGGAATTCCTCGCTGAGGCTCCGCCCCCGCCCCCGCGTGCGGCGGGGGTGGAAGCGACGGAACTGCGCACGCCACAGGAGATCGAGCAGTGGATGAAGTGCCTGGAGCCAAACGCCCATGTTTCGATCGGCTTCGCGGTAGAGGGCGAGGAAGGCTTCTCCGGAACCTTGGCGGCGCTGGCCTTCTCAGACAGCAAGCGCGCTGCGGCGGTCCAGCTTCAGGGGGCTCCGGGCTCGATCCTTTCGTATTCCCCAGGGGAAGGGTTTGCCCGCGAGGCCATCAACGCGCTGAAGCCGATGCTGGAGGCCTCGACGTGCTCTAAAGCGGTGCACAACTCGAAACTCCTGCGCCTGATGCTGATGAAGCATGCGGTGGAGTTGGCCGGGGTCGTTGACGATACGCTGCTCTTTGCCGCTCTGCTCGAACCCCTCGCGACGAGCGACGCGCTCAGCGACATCGCGCTTCGCCGGCGCGGCGTCCGAGTGGGGCCGTCGGTGGCCGAGGCGGCCGAGCAGACCCGCGACCTTGCCGCCCTGCTCCGGCCCGAGGTCGCACAGGAGGGTCTCTCGAAGCTTTACGACGAAATCGAATTGCCGCTGGCGGCTGTTCTCGCTGACGCGGAAGCCGCGGGCGTGCGCATCGATCCTGCGATCCTTGCCCAGATGTCTCGCGAGTTTGAGGCGGACCTGCTCAAGCTGACGCGCGAGATTCACGAATTGGCCGGCGAGCCTTTTGCCATCGATTCGCCCAAGCAACTGGGCGAGATTCTCTTCGAGAAGCTCAGGCTGCCGGGCGGCAAGAAGCTCAAGAAAAGCGGCCAGTATTCGACGGTGGCGTCGGTGCTCGAAACGCTCGCCGAGCAGCACGAGCTGCCGCGACTGATCATCGAGTACCGCACGCGAGCCAAGCTCAAGTCAACCTACGTGGACGCGCTGCCTAAATTCATCAACCCGATCACCGGCCGGCTGCACACCAGCTTCAACCAGGCCGGGTCGCGCACCGGGAGACTCTCTTCCTCGAACCCGAACCTGCAGAACATTCCCATCGGCGACGAGTTCGGCCTGCTCATTCGCTCCGCCTTCGTGGCCGACCCCGGTTGGAGCCTGATCTCTGCCGACTATTCGCAGATCGAGCTGCGCGTCCTCGCTCACATGTCGGAAGATCCCCTGCTGATCGAGGCGTTTTCGCGCGGCGAGGACATTCACGCGCGGACCGCCCAGGAGATCTTCGGCGTGCCGCCGGGCCTGCAGACGCACGAGCACCGGCGCGTGGCCAAGGCGATCAACTACGGCGTCATTTACGGCCTCAGCTCGTTTGGCCTCGCGGCCCGCACCGGCACCAGCAAGAGCGAGGCGAAGCAGTATATCGACGAGTACTTCAAGCGCTACAGCCGCGTCAGCTCGTTCCTCGATTCGCTGCTCGAAGAAGCGCGCACCACGGGCCGCGTCCGGACCCTCTTCGGACGCTTCCGGCCCATCCCCGAGATCAACAGCCGCGACGTGATGTCGCGCAACCGGGCGGAGCGCGAGGCCATGAACGCGCCGCTGCAGGGTACCGCCGCCGACCTCATGAAGCTGGCCATGGTCAAGGTCCACGCGCGCCTGAAGCGCGAGAAGATGCAGACCCGAATCACCCTCACTGTTCACGACGAGCTTGTCTTCGAAGCGCCTGATTCAGAACTGGAGGCGGCTCGGGGCGTCGTCAAAGAGGAAATGGAAAGCGCCTACCCGATGCGCGTGCCGTTGCGGGTGGATCTCGGGGTTGGGAAGAATTGGAAGGAAGCAAAGTAGTGCGCGGTATGATGGATATATGGAAACTGCTGCTCCCAAGTACGTTGTCCGATCAAACGGCCGCAAGGAAGCGGTCTTACTGAACGTTGCCCATTACCGCCGCTTGCTGCAACGAATCGAGGACCTGGAAGACGCGCTGGCCCTCGACCGCGCGGAACGAACCTCAAAGAAGCTGGTTCCGTACGATCAAGTGCGCAAGCGGCTGAAGCAGGCCGGCAAGCTGTGACCTATCAAGTCCTGATGATACCGTGCGTTTGATCCGCTCCATCGACGAAGTGCGTCACTTTTCGCGCCAACTGCGCGCCCACAACGCCTCGCTTGGCCTGGTGCCGACGATGGGCGCGCTTCATGAAGGCCATCTGAGCCTGGTGCGCAAGGCCAAGAACGATGGCGGCGCCGTTGTGGTTTCCATCTTCGTAAACCCCACGCAATTCGGTCCCCGCGAGGACCTCTCGCGCTACCCGCGCAACCTCGATCGCGACCTTGATCTTCTGGCCCCCATGGATGTCGATGCCGTGTTCGTTCCCGAGGCCGCCGCGATCTATCCGCCCGGCTTCGACACTTTCGTGGAGCCCGGCGCGGTAGCTCAGCCACTCGAGGGCGCGTCGCGCCCCGGGCACTTCCGTGGCGTGTCCACCGTCGTCCTGAAGCTCTTCAACATCGTGGAGCCCACCTTCGCCTACTTTGGCCAGAAGGACTTCCAGCAAGCGATTGTCGTTCGCCGGCTGATCGAGGATTTCAACCTCGCCGTGCGCCTCGTCCTGTGCCCCATCGTTCGCGAGCCGGACGGCCTCGCCCTGAGCTCGCGCAACGCCTACCTCAAGCCCATTGAGCGCGCGGTGGCGCTGACGCTTAACCGGTCCTTGCGGCGCGCCGGGGAAGTCTTCTGTTCGGGGGAAGCCAGCGCCCAAGCGATCGCGGGCGAGATGAAGGCCGTGCTTCAGGCCGAGCCGCGCGTTCAGGTCGACTATAGCGTAGTCGTCGCACCCAACACGTTCGCCCCTCCCAGCCGTGTCACGCCCGGCTGCGTCGCGCTGGTGGCGGCGCGCGTGGGCTCCACCCGGCTCCTTGACAACCTCATTCTCGCCTCGCCCAATACGAGCGACGAGGAACGCTTGCTGCTGGCGCTCGCGGTTTGATGCTGAGTGTGACTCAAGAGTCAGGAAGAAGGAGTCTGGAGTGAGGCAATTGATCCATTGCGCCATTGATCCATTGAGTCATTGAAGAAGAGAATGTCAGTCTTCAATGGCTCAATGAACCAATGACTCAATGGATCAATTCCCTGAGTCCTTCTTGTGTTAATCTTCCTGCCGAGGGAGGGAACGATGAAACATTCCGAGGCATTCGTCAAGCTGGTGGACGACGCGCGATCGCGCATCAAGGAAACCGACATTCACCAAGTGAAGCGCTGGATCGATGAGGGCGAGAAATTCCATCTGGTGGATACGCGCGAGGACCGTGAGTGGGACCGTGGCCGGCTGCCGGGGGCTATCCACCTGAGTAAAGGCATCATCGAGCGTGATATAGAGAACGTGATCCCAGACCGGGCCGCGAAGATTGTCCTCTATTGCGGCGGCGGTTATCGCTCGGCGCTGGCGGCGGATAACCTCCAGAAAATGGGTTACACCCGCGTGCTCTCCGTGGACGGCGGCTGGCGCGGATGGACAGAGGCCAGCTACCCGGTGGAAAAGGGGGACAGCAGCCAGTAGCCGGTGGTCGGTAGTAGGACGTCCGTGGTCCGTGGCCGAGTCTAGGCTTCGGCCGCTAAGGCTTCTCCAGGCTTTGCTGCATTCTTGGCGGTTTCCTTACGGAGAAGGACCCGTTTGGCGGCTTCCACCAGCAAGAGATAGGCTCCCGTCGCGACGGCAAGGAAAACAAAGTATGACCCTGGAAGCCGCGTAAAGCCAAGCACGCGGGCAAGCGGGCTGAACGGCAAATAGATCCCGATCGCCACAACCGCAAGGCAGGTTGCCACCAAGGGATCGCTCGGGCGGCTACGCAACGGATTCTTGGATGTCCGGATGACGAACAGCACCAGCGTCTGGGTTGCCAGTGACTCGACAAACCAACCGGTATGAAACTGCGCTTCGTTTGCGTGAAAGAAATGCAGCAATACATAGAAGGTCAAAAAGTCGAAGATGGAACTGATCGGCCCGATGAACACCATGAAATCGCGGATCAGACTGATATCCCAGCGTTGGGGCTTGTCGAGGAAAGTCTCGTCAACATTATCCGTGGGAATGGTGAGTTGGCCTACGTCATAAAGAAGGTTGTTCAGCAGGATTTGTGTGGGCAGCATGGGCAAGAACGGCAGGAAGACCGAAGCCGCCGCCATGCTGAGCACATTCCCAAAGTTCGAGCTGGTGCCCATCAGCAAATACTTCATCACGTTACCAAAGGCTTTGCGCCCCTCGATGATGCCATCATGCAGGACCCGCAGGCCTGGCTCAACGAGAATGACGTCGGCAGACTCGCGAGCCACATCAACAGCGCTGGATACTGATATGCCCACGTCAGCCGCGTGCAGCGATGGCGCGTCGTTGATGCCATCACCCATGAACCCCACCGCGTGGCCGTTGTGTTTGAGAGCCAAGAGGATGCGATTCTTCTGCACCGGGGAAATACGCGCGAAGGCACGCGCCTCCTCGGAGAGGTGGGCCAGCGCCGGGTCCGTCGTGTGGTCCAATTCGTCGCCCGTGACGATGTGGCCGGGTTCGATTCCTACCTTCGCGCAAACGTGGCCGGTGACGCGGTCGTTATCACCGGAAATGATCTTGACCTCAACCCCATCCTGCTTCAAAGAAGTCAAAACCTGGGCGGCATCAGGCAACGGCTCATCAGCAAAGCTCAAAAAACCGGCCAGGATCAGATTGCGCTCGTCCGCGACTGAGTAGTCCGGGCGCGCAGGGACTTCGACGTAGGCCACCGCCAGCGAGCGGAATCCCTGGCTATTCAGCTCATCGCTCGTTTGTTGGAGGCGCTTGGCAGCGTCCTTGCTAATGGGTTCTACTTTCCCTTCGACCTCGCAACCGGAGAGAAATGGGGAAATCCCTTCCAGAGCACCCTTCGTAATGAGAATCCTTTGGGACTGCCGCTCCACCACCACCGAAAGCCGTCGCCGCTCGAAATCGAACGGAATCTCGTCGCGCTTGATGTAATCTTCCATCTTGGGTGGAGCCTGATGGACAATGACGTCATCAAATGGACTCCGGATACCCGTCTGGAACTTGCTGTTGAGATAGGCGAGTTCCAGCGTGCGCTGGGATGGATTCCCGAAGGGATCGAGAGAGCGATCGAGCGACATGGTTCCCGCGGTGAGCGTTCCCGTTTTATCGCTGCAAAGCACATCCAAACTGCCGAGGTTCTGAATCGAGGAGAGATGCTTGACGATGACCTTCTTCCGTGCCATAGCGATGGCGCCTTTCGAAAGCGTCACCGATGTAATCATGGGCAGAAACTCGGGTGTCAAGCCAACGGCCAGTGAAACTGCAAACATCAAAGATTGAAGCGGATCGCGGTGGCGCACAATGCTGGTGACGAGCAGGAAGAGAACAAGGAAGAAGACCGTTTTCGCAATGAGCTGGCTGAAATTTTTCAAGCCCTTATCGAAGGCTGTCTCTTCCGGGCGTGCGGCGAGGCGAGCTGCAATATCGCCAAAGGCAGTCCGCGCGCCGGTGGCGACGACCTCGGCGGTTGCCGTTCCGCTCACGATGGAAGTGCCCAGAAAGACCATATTGCGCGCATCCGCTTTGGTCGAGGCGGGCTCTCGAGTCGCTTCTTTATCGGTGGGGAGCGATTCGCCAGTTAGCATTCCTTGCTGGACATAGAGGTCGCGCGCAATCAAGAGGCGCCCGTCGGCGGGAACCAGATCTCCGGCGGAAAGCCGGAAAATGTCTCCCGGCACCACGTCACGCCGTAGTATTTCTTTCCACTCCCCGCCGCGTAGGACGGCTGCCGTCGGGGCAACCTGATCGCGCAGTTCTTCGACGGCGCGCTCGGAATGATATGTCTGAGTTAAATCGATAGCCCCGCTCAGCAGAACAATAACGCCGATGATTCCCGCATCTACCGCGTCGCCCGTGAATGCCGATACGATAACGGCAATCATCAGAATCAAC